>Ga0209536_100001071_pt1 | contig 45410 bp, 33 predicted proteins | sample DeeMarSeWOR28_12_FD_187461 | JGI IMG/M metagenome (GOLD analysis project Ga0209536, IMG submission 187461) | Marine sediment microbial communities from White Oak River estuary, North Carolina - WOR-2-8_12 (SPAdes) (version 2) | ecosystem: Environmental > Aquatic > Marine > Intertidal zone >...
CCAGTTGGTCCATTTTCGTTAAAGCAGGGAGAAAACATTCCCGGCTCACAAGATGCCCCAACAATTGGTCCGATTTGCAAATGATATCCCAATTTCATCAACACAGGATACCATCGACCATGATTCCGCCTGGCATTACCCAATTCCAATCTTTGCAAATACCCTTCACCAGGCCCTGCCTGAAACCTGGCTAAATCTTCATTGGTCATCATACTGGCAATTTCATCCGGTATATCCGGAACTGTGAATTCCTGGTTAGGTACTGCAATTTCCTGAACAGTCTCTAGCGAATCTTTCTGACAGGAGATTACCAACAGTCCTGTCAAAAAGAAAAAATAAGATAGTTTAAACGCTTTCATCATATTTGGCATTTGATCAGTAAAATTTTTTGAACTAAAATTCAGTCATATTTTAAACCAAAATTTTACTGAGCCTACCAAAAACTTTACTTTGCGTCCCTTTCCTTTATTGATTTTGTCTGTCTGATTTTAGTTGGACTAGTGTTGTACTCATCCCTGAAGATTCTGCTGAAATAAGCCAGATTGGGCAATCCGACCTCCACAGCGATTTGTGAGACATTCAATTCAGTCGTCTTTAATAAATTCATTGCTTTATGCAATCGGTATTGACGAATGTATTTGTTGACTGTGTCATTTGTAAGGGCAGCAAATTTACGATAGAGCTGAGTATGACTCATTGCCATTTCTCTACATAACATGCTTATATTAAATGATTCGTCATCCAGATGATCATTGATAATCTGATGAATCTTATTCATAAATTCATCTTCAATGTCTCCTGACCTCATAATTTCCTGCTGAAATAAATTTTCCTGGCGGAATCTTTCCTGCAATGTTTTGCGGAGATCAAGTAATTTACGTAACCGGATAAAAAGCTCCCCCTTATCAAAAGGTTTAAAAAGATAGGCTTCTGCGCCTAACTCAAGTCCTTCCAGTTTGGATGCATGATCTGCTTTAGCCGTCAGTAATAATACTGGAATATGGCTTGTCCTGAATTCTGCTTTTATTTTCTTCAGGAATTCAAATCCATCCATCTCCGGCATCATTACATCACTTATGATGATATCTGGAATATTTTCCAAAGCTAGGTTAAAACCTTCACGTCCATGATTAGCTATTCTTATTCTGTATTCAGGTTCCAACAAGCTGGTTAAATACTCAATCATATCCGCATGATCGTCAATAATCAATAAAAGAGGTAAGCTCTCTTCCTGGATCTCTTTTGGCTTACCGACATGTTGGGTTTGTGTAAAATGTTCCTTTTCGAGATGGATCGCTTGTTTTAGAGCTTTGTTTGTAATTGGGAATTTCACCATAAAAGTGGATCCCTTGCCTGCTTCACTTTCAACCTCCACATATCCGTTCATTTGATTTACGAATTCCCTAACAAGATTCAAACCAATTCCATTTCCTTCCTGGTATTTATCTGTCTTTACCTGATAAAACCGTTTGAATATATGTTCAATTTCTTCATTTGGTATTCCTATTCCCGAATCCTGAACTGTAATCTCCAGAAAATCTTCCCTAGTTTTATTAACACCAAGAAATATCCATCCACCTGCTCGAGTAAATTTTATTGCGTTTGAGATCAGATTTATGACGATAGCTTCTAATTTTTCAGCATCAAAATCCATTTCCAGCTTATCAATATCAATACGTGATTCGATGGAAATACCCTTGGAATCAGCTGCAGAATGAAAAGATTCAAATAAATATTTCAGGTATCCGATGATATCGGCATTTACATAATGCGTTTGAATTGCTTTAGCATCTATTTTTGCCAGATCCAGAATTTGGTTTACAAGGTTCAACAGATTTTTACTCTGTTTTTTTATTTGTGCGACTGCCCTTGAGGTTTGTAAATCATCATGACAGATTTGATCTGCCAAACCGGAAATCAGGGTAATGGGTGTCCTGAATTCATGCGTGATATTGGTGAATAGCTGGGTTTTTGCTTCATCCAATTCCTGCAGTCGTTTGGTTTCATTCAGTTGATATTGGTTGCGCTGTGTGATATATTCAATTATAAAAAACATCATGGCCGCAGACATCCATATGGTATTGATGATAAAGAATATAAAATTGATTTTTGGCGTGATATCCGGATGTGGAGTTAAATGGGGATTTAAAACTGCAAGGCCAAGGATTGTACCAATATATAGGAAGAATACAAAAAAAGAGACGCGCACACTTTTATTCAGAATGGAAGAAATCACACATGTCAAACCAACAAATACCAATCCGGCTGAATTTGCATAACCGCCAAAAATCAAAATGAAAATAAATGCAGTAATGATGATCAGGGCAAGAAAAACAGCCTGGTAGATATCGTAATTGTGCATCCTGAACAAAGGAATCATAAAGGCACAATATACTATTAAAACAACTCCAAAATGTCCGATGATGTTGGCGTTGATAATATACGCCAATATGGTTAGCACTATGATAGATATAAATGATCCAACCGTCCAGCTAAATGCAACTTGCTTTCTCATTAATTCGATCTGTGAAAGCTTCGGATCAGCGATTAACTGATCTATTTTCTTTTTTACGAATGCCAGGATTGTTTTCATCTTAGCCGGTTCCTGGTAATAATAAGCAGGTATAAAAATTAGATGTTATTGGTGTTCATCCTACTTAAGAAAGATACAAAAATATGCTTGATTTTTACTCGAATGCGAAAATTAAAATATTTGAAATGAGATATCTCAGTGAGAAATAAATTAATATCTATAGATATTTATTATTGGTTGTTGCGAACGCGCTCTTCTCTCCTATGCTTTCGTAATTCCTCTTTTTCGCGTTCCTTTGCTTCGATCATTCGTGGCGTAGTTTTCCACCGTTCATGCATCCAAACCCATTGCGTTGGGTATTCTTTAATTTGTTTCTCTACAGCCCTATGGAAACGTTCCGTATTAACTTGTAATTCTTCCTGCCGGTTACCAGTTCGGATTACCTCCATGGCCTCGCCAAAGATAAACTTGTACTTATTCCCTTCCGTTCGGATATAGGATGTAGTAAAAACAGTAGCATCAGAATCGAGTGCAAGCATGGCTGCTCCAATTGGTGTGTAGGCAGGTTTCCCATAAAAATCAACAAATACACCTTTCACGCTGGTATCCTGATCAATTAACATTCCAAGGCTATTGTTTTGCCTTAAAAACTGTAAAATAGTTTTGTAGCTACTTCCACGGGGCAATACTTTGAACCCGTCAAATTCCCTGTTCCGGATTACCCAATTATTTAATTTTTCATTTTTCAGCGATTTCACCACCGCACCTGCATTAAAACCCAGCATCGTATATGCTTTTGAAAGTGCTTCCCAACATCCTAGGTGAGGGACAATATTAATGATGCCTTTTCCCCGTTTATAGGCGTTTATTGCATGTTCTTTGCCAATTACCTCGACATTACTAAAGTATTTGTCTTTGTCATTGATATTTAACTTAACTGCGAGCTCAGCAGCAGCCCTTCCCAGGTTTTTAAAAACTTCCTTGGCCATGGAACGGATTTCTTTTTTGCTCTTTACTTCTCCATAGGCTATGGTCAGATTTTGAATAGTTTTCACCCGTTCTTTATGCATCAGGTAAAACGCCAGTAATCCTAATTTTGCACATAAATTGCTGGTCCATTTCCACGGGATTAACTTTACGATAAGTAGAATTACCTTGATGAGTAAAAGTATAAATGAATATTTAATGGATTTCTGAAGCTTTTTCAATAGATGAACTTGCTTGATTTGATTCGCGCAAAAATAGCGATTATATTATAATTGTGTTATGAATGACTTTATTGTTTTATAAACCTGCCTGGTAAAATGAATGAAAATAACATCATGATGAAAACACTGACAAATAAGAGAATCGATTCAAAGAAAAGCAGATAATTTAGCAAACTGAAAAATTCGAGACTTAAATACTGAGGTAATGATCTCAATCCAATAGTCAATTCCATCAATCCAACACCTACTAAAAAAAGTAGAAAACCAAGCTGAGAAACCTTGCCTGTGATGTACAAATGTCGTTTGAAAATGAATAGCCCGATAATGAAACAAGTAGAAAAACCGAGAAACGAAAGGTGTAAATAGGTCATGATCGCATCTCTGTTCAGGTAGACAAAGTCTGTAATTACCGGAATCACCGATAAAAACTGCAGCATAATCTTTAATAACCATGAAAACAATGCCATCCCAAAAAACCATTTGAGCCAGTTGTTCACCAGCAACTGAGATAAGTCGGATTTTAAGAACAATATCCTTAACAACAGGTATCCTGCCCAAAGCTGTAATACAGCTCCCAATATACCTACAATGCGCACATATGGCGAAGGTCCAAATCCCAGGAAAGAAAGCGTCAACGTCATGATTATTCCGTAGACTAATAACCGATAAAATAATTTAACCTTTTGTTCGTCGACAAAGAGACCTAATTGTTCAAGCAATTTGAAGAGTAATCCAAAAATAGCCATGGTAAACCACCCATTATACTGGAAATGGAGATAAAAATAGATTGCCATATTGTACCATAGTGTATCGCGCATTCCGGTGACAACAATAGGACCCAACGCCAAGGGCCCAAGGCTGGAAATTACCATGAAAACCAGTCCTGCTTTGATAAATTTAGCTGCAAGATCAGTTTTGACGGCATTTCTGAAAAATATGACGACAAACAATAATGCAATTACCATATGCAACGTTGAAAATAGGATAGATAGAGCCGCATATCCCATGATCGGAAATGTCACTACCATTCCGAGTACAGCAATTTGACAGTAGATCATAACCCGGTACATCCTGCGATTAATGTTGCCATTTTTTGGTAAAAACATACTATAACTCATGATCGCAAGTACCATAAATATCCAACCGAGAAAACCAGTATGAGAATGGGCGTGTATCCAATATCTATCTATAAATCCGTTGACAGGATACAGCATAATATACCGTAAAAACATACCAATTACTTCTGTAATAAGTAAATTGGCAAGTGCAAAAAACAGTCCCGTGCGAATTACACGACCTTTTGAAATCACGAGGTTTTCCTTTGTATGCTAATAATAAGGATAGCTAAGTTAATAAAAAAAAGCAGGATGACGACTGCATTCAGCAGACCGGATAGCTTTCTGATATAAGATTCCATCAATAATCCCGAAACAATTCGCATCGCCAAAGTCAGTTGTAACAATATTGCCCAGATGAATAAAGATCCATGAAATGGCCGAAAAGTAAATCCGGCGACGCCTGGGAATATGATCGGAGCATGGGCAAAAATCATGGAAAATGTGAATCCGAGGAAAAATGAATGCAACATGGCATCGTAATTATACAATGTGTTGAAATCGATGATCATTAACAAGCCACAGATGATTAACCAGAAATACCCAGCCAGCAATAAGGATCCCGTAAAACGATGTATGCCATGTGCTTTTACGGATTTTCGTGCAATATCATAGTGCAATAACCAAATAGCCATGAATATTAAACCAGTACCAGAAATAATTTTTCCCAGTGAGTGATAAGGAAGCACAATGCCAATCATAAATACTGAGATGGCCAGAATCATAGAATTTCTTTTTCTTTTCGACTTTGGCAGAAATTTGCTCAACTCCAACCGTTCCCCAAAAACGGTCAGTAAAATGAATACGATCCACCATGGAGCCACCTGAGGATAAAACGGGGCAACAATCATGATAATATTTCCCACGGCCCAACCTATTGCGCCGAGCATCATGATATAAAAATAGTATTCATTGAAACGTTGAATGAGATCTATATAAATGTAGATTAATCCCAGGCTGCCAACGGTCAACATGATGAAGGCAACCTGCTGGAGGCCCAAGTAGAAAAAAATCACACTTAAACCAGAAATTAAGGGAATCAGGTAAAGCCATTTTTTCTTTAGCGCAACAATTCTTTCCAGGCAAATCAGTGTGCCCAGAAAGCTCCCCGTCATTAATGCCCCATGTTCACCAGCTACTTCACCAATAGGGATTATCCAACCCATTCTGAACAAACCGGCCAGTATCCCAATAATCAGGGAGATCAAAACGAATGGGAGAATAAAAAATATTTTTTTATTCACGGATCAATCTTTAAGCATGATCAAACACATCTTAAATGATGCTATGGCCAGCAGGGCATGAGGTACATTAGCAGGCATCAGGATCATTTCTCCTTCCCGAACAACATTTTTTTTCTGATCGATGGATACTTCAACAGTTCCTTCAATCACCTGTACGACTGCATCAAATGGCGCGGTATGTTCACTTAGTCCCTGGCCTTTATCGAAGGCAAAAAACGAAATATTTCCACCCTTATTTTTTATGAATTGTTTGCTGACTATTCCACCCTCTGCAATGCTAACCGATTCCTTTAGATTGTAAACTTTAGCTGGTTCAAATGCTTGTTTTTCCATCTTTATAATGATATTATTTCTTATTTATAATGATTCTAATTTAGCTTAAAAAATAGCCTCCATTTATGATTGAAATCACAGAAAATATTAAAAGTCTTTTTTAACGGATTTCTTCAGGATAAAAAAGGTCGGAACAATTGCCCAAACAGTAAGTGCGGATATGGAAATGAACATCCCCGTATTATTGCCAAAGAATTTACTAAACACGGCGCCTGTATATCCCATTAATGCAGAAATATCCAGTTTAAGCATTACCAGGATGCGGCTGAGATCTACCGGATTGAGAAGTGATATGATTATCGCCAGCTTTTCCAGTGGGTAATCCTGGAAGAATATCAATAAAAGCAATACAATTCCATCATAAATAAAGACCATGAACAACCATACCAGAATGGCCACACCAAATCCCTTTAGTTTATTTTCGTTTACCAGGGCAATATAAAACGAAATCGAGGTAAATATAAACGTGAGAAACACTCCTGATATAAGGAGTGAAACCAGACTCATGATCTGACCGGATACAAACACGCCATAAAATGCAAATGGGATACCCATACCGAGCAAAAGGCTGAGTGACAACGAAATACTTATCCCTGAATACATGCCGAGGAAAATGTGTTTTCGGGGTATAGGTTGTGCCAGTAACAGCTCAATAAACTCCCTGGAGTTATAAAAATTCATGATGCCAAAAAGGGTTCCTATAAGTGGCGTCAGTATTAACGTGATGTTCATCAGGCTTACAATTGCCTTGGAAACATCATTGCTGAGATACAATAGTACAAATCCCGAAATAAAGTAAAAAATGAAGTAAATGATACTCCATCGGCTTCTGATCAGGTCAAAAAAGCTATACTTAAGAATCTTTAACATTTTCCTTTTCCAGTATTTTAGCTATGGCCCGTTCCAGGTTTTCCTCTTTTTCAGCCGTCATTAATTCACCATATGTTCCCCTGAAGTATACCTGCCCCTCCAGCAAAAATATCAACTCATCCGATAATTCTTCCACCAGGGTCATGATGTGTGTTGTGATCAGAAAAGTCTTACCCTCTTCCTTTTTGTATTGAATAAGATCTTTTAACCTGATCAACGCAATTGGATCCAGACCTGAGGTGGGTTCATCCAGGATATATACCGGGCAGTCAAACATAAAGGTAAGCACAATATTTACTTTCTGCCTTGTCCCACCGGACAGCTGGTAGAGTTTTTTATGTAAGTAACTTTCCAGGTCAAATCTCCTAATCAACTCATCCGAATTACGCGCCTCATTGCGAACCTCTTCGATAAGTTTCAGCAATTCGCTCACCCTCAGATTTTCTGGGAAACGGGCAATTTGCGGCAGGTACCCGATTTCTTTACGATAATTCCAGTTATTAAAAATGGATGTCCCTTTATACAATATTTCCCCATGTGAGGGGATTACCAGGCCCAGGATCGATTTAATAAGCGTAGTCTTACCTGAACCGTTTGGCCCTAAAACAGCAGTTATTTTTCTATCTGCTAATGAAAAGTCAAATCCTTTCAGCACGTCAAGCTTTCCAAAACTTTTCCTTATCCCTTTTATTTCAATCATACAAATTTAGCTTCATTTTTGGCCTTTCGTCCATCAATGATTGCGGGGTGAGCACCGGAGCAATCTTTTCTGCAATATTAATCATATCAATGAAAAAACTGCGTAAAAGTATGATGGATTCCGGCACTTTACCAATTAGGTAAGAGAATAATCGAACAGGTCTATATGGGACATCCCCAATTCCATCTTTATCCAAATCATATCCGGTATACTTATCCCAATAGTTATCATGAAAGTCATTGTTGTTTCTGGTACCATTGGTCGTCAAATCGAACGTGTTGGATATAAAATTGTTATGGGCGATCTCATTATCCATGCAGCTGCTAAAGATATTCAATGCCCATCCATTACTCCTGAACTCGTTATTGATTATTTTTATCCTGTTCGATCCATCGGCGAAGATCCCAACGGTATTATTATCGAAAATATTTCCTGACAACTCACCATCATAAATTTCCTTAAAAAGCAATCCATAATTTGCTGTTCCCCAGTTATCAACGAATTTGTTGTTTCTCATATTAATGAAATTGGAAAACATGACGGCCACGCCTGTGCCGTTGTTCCTGAAGGTATTTCCAATATAATTGTCATGGTTTGAAAACATAAAATGAAGTCCATACCTGATATTCCCTTCACTTATATTTTCAACGATTTTGGAGTTTTCTACGAACTCAAAATAGATGCCATCGCGATGACCGCGGACCTGGTTTTGCTCAATCAGGATATCTTCACAATACCACAGGTGAATACCATTCCCTGAATTGACTTCGTTGACAGCTTTGCTCTGCAGTAAATTATTACGAATAATGCTATGCTTTGTTTTCTTCAGATATATGCCAAAATAGGTATCAAGTAATATATTGTCAGCAATGGTGATATAATCCTTATTGTCGATTTTGATTCCTGCCCAATCCCTGGTAAAGGAAAATCCAACATTTTGTATCTGAAATCCTGAAAATACAACACTATCTGAAGTAATCCGAATAATCTCTCCCTTGTAATCACCATCAATTATGGGGCGATCCACGCCAATAAGTGTTAATGGCTTGTTGATTTCAATATCATATTCAACATACCTGCCGGTTTTTATTAAAACAGTATCAAAAGGTTGTGCAATTTCTATGGTTTGTTTGATAAGGTTTGATGAATGGTCAGGGACTACCACTATACTTTTTGCTGATAATAACTGACCTCCAAACCAAAAAATCAATACATAAAAAGCCCGTACTTTCATAAAATCTAATATTAATACAGTTTTGTGCCTATCTATTTATTTTGTGCAAATTCAGTTTTGAGTTCTTCCCACTTATAAATGGTGCCCGATTGTTCTTTTTGATATTTTAATGCTTCAGAAATATCTCCAAAAGGATTTAGAAACATCCCCATAGGGCTTGGCATATTTTCACTCTTCAAAAACAGACATTCCCGGGCCTCTAGCAATTCACCAGGACGATCATAGGTATTTGTCAAAATCATTTTGATCTTTGAATCGTCCTCCACCTGCTCATCCAAATAATTCACCATGCACTCGACAGCGTCAAATTTGAACACTTTCCCTTTTTGAGTCACAATCTCACCACCAAATCGCTGATCTACAATTGACATCCGGCAAAAATCACATTTGTCCTGGCCATAAGCAATCGGTTTATGTTCGGGAGTGCAACAGAAAAAGAATATTCCAACTGCAATAATAAATGTATACTTCATATTACTCATTCTATCATGTTTTATTCTCCTGTTTCTTTTTTAGATAGAACGACAAAAAGGAGAAAATCAGTGGTATAGCTATAAAGATCGATCCATAATGCGGATAGGAAATTGCATTGAAATTCAATAACATTTTCGATCCGAATAAGGGAGGTTGATATGCCTGACCCGGCACTTTAATCGGTGCATCATCAGCCAGATTATGTCCATAATCATATTCCCATAGGTAAAAGTCATATATTCCAAGTATTCCTAATACCAATAACAAAATACCCCAGGCGATCCAGAGTTTTTTATTATTAAGGAATCCGAAAACAATCCCAAGAATGGCCATACCAATAACGATTTTAGGAAAATATTTAAGTTCAGGGATGGATTCCGGCTCAATCATTTTCATGCCTACATAGTGATTAAGTATGTTAATATTCTGCAAAGTTCCGGGCTCATTACCCCCTAATTTATTTATCCAAATATACATGGTGACCCCTTGCGGGTATTGCGGTGCCTCCAGTGTAATACTCCAGATTGGAGAAAGGAAAGTACCAAGTATCGCTACTGCACCAACTATAAAAATGGTTTTGGGAATAAATTTCATGATTAAAAAAATGACTGGTTAAAGATAATAATATGAACATCGCTCCCAGTGGGGAGCGATGCAAGACGGATAAAATCCATCACCAATAAACAAACAACACTTTCGTTTCCCTACTCAGCACCAGCCTCATCTCCTAGTCTCCAAGACATTTTTATGTCCGCATCCTTTGCCGATACACGAATATATCCCTGCATTTCCTGGTGAAGGGCTGAACAGAAATCAGTACAATAGAATGGGTAAACACCTTCTGTCTTAGGTTCCCAAACCAATGTTTCCGTTTGCCCTGGCATGATGAGTAATTCTGCATTCTGAGCTCCCATTACACCCAATCCATGCGGCACATCCCAATCCTGCTCCAGGTTGGTAATATGCCAGAATACCTTATCCCCTACTTTTATCCCTTCAATGTTGTCAGGGGCAAAATGACTTCTGATCATGGTCCCGTAAATGTGTACTTCATTGCCCTCTCTCACAACCTTAGTTTGTGCTTCGGTCAGTGTTTTATGCGGATGTTCATTTTCCTCCAGCGGGAAGAATTTTACCTGTTTATCAACAACCGTCGATGCTAGAATGCCCTGCGCATAGTGTGGCTCTCCCATGGTCGGAAAATCAAGCAATAATTCCATTTTATCTCCAGAGATATCATAAAGCTGAGCTGAATGTGCCATTTCAGGTCCGGTGGGTAAATACCTATCTTTGGTAATCTTGTTCATGGCAATCAAATATTTGCCATTTTCCCACGGTTTCATAGATCCACCACCCGGAATACTCAGGTGCCCAATGGAATAATAGGCTGGAACACGATCTACTACTTCAAATGTTTCGAGGCTCCATTTAACTACTTCAGATGTAATGAAGAATGAAGTATATCCATTTCCCCTGCCATCAAATTCTGTGTGTAATGGTCCGAGGCCTCCTGAAGAAACCGTCCCGGCAACAACAGCGTCAAAATTAATTACAGGAATACCATCAATCACTTCATCAAAATTTTCGGCTTCAATTGCTGCCAGCATTTTTTCGAAGGAATGCACAGTTAAATCAGCAGATAGTTTACCACTACCAACAATATACTCTCCAGTTGGGCTAACATCTACACCATGAGGTGATTTTGGTGTTGGCAGATAATATACTAAACCAGGACATTCTGAAGGGATTAATACTTTAACTCCTTGTTTTTTAGTCGAAGTAGCCATATGGGTTTTATCTTCATAATAGTTATGATAATATTCTGATGGCCACTCCTGGTATTTGCCTTGTGCTATATATTCTTCTGCTTTTTTCCAGTTAACAGCGGCTATATAATCCTTGTCGTATTGAGAAGCATTCTTTTCTTTTACAGTGTTCTCCTGTTCAACATTATAACTGGTAAAAAATGACCAGCCATGGGATACCCCTTTGCCCGAATGGGCGAGGTCATAATCATACCCCGGAGCAAGAATCTGGAACGCAATATCCATATTACCTGGATCCTGACCACCAGTGATAAATGTGAATGTACCTTTGAAATTTTCTTTATAGCTATCTATTGGCACATCCTTCTGTGGTATTGGGACACTAAATCTTGTTCCCGCTACCAGATACTCAGTATTCTGTGTTGGATATGGCGAAGCGTGGCAACCTGCTGAGTTTGGGATCTGGATGATTTCAGTGGTCTCGAAGGTCGATAGATCAATTCGCGCTACCCTCGGGGTATTATTACCGTTAATAAACAGGAATTTTCCATCGTGAACGCCATCAGTTTGTGAAAGCTTTGGATGATGCGAATCATCCCAGGGGATAAATCCATAGGTAGTCATCAGCAATGGTTTTGTTTCTTCATTGAATCCATAGCCTTTTTCTGCATCAACACTAAATACCGGTATTATTTTCAATAATCTACCAGAAGGCAATCCATGTACACTCACCTGCCCACTAAATCCTCCGGAAAAGAATTCATAATACTGGTCATGTTCTCCTGGCGCAACATAAACCTTTTCAGCGATACTTGCGCTGCTTAATGCACCTCCTCCAGATCCATTACCATTCCCACAACCTGAATAAATAAAGATTGATGAGATGATAATCCATGCAAACATTAAATTAGAAGTTCTCATATTAGTTTAGTTATTTTAAAAAGTTTTGGGTATTTATTTTAATGTTCTGAAGTATTCGAGTACTGCCCGTGCATCTTCCTGGGTCAAACCCTGGTTGGCCATTACCGTGTTATATTTCATTAATAATCCCCTACCTATCGGATCTTTCATCGCCATCTCTTCCGGATTTAAAATCATATTCATAACCCACTCCGGTGTCCTGCGCTCAAATATTCCGGTAGGTGCCGGACCTAATTTCTCCATTTCCGGTGCGTGACAGGCTGTACATTTCAATACATAGATCTCCTCTCCTCTTTTAGCCATTTCAGCATCAAGTTCTCCCAATTCCACACTTTTTATTGGTCCCAATCCCTTCTGATTTTTCCAGTCAGCCACCGCTTCTTCGTATGTTAAAGGTTTAGCAACCGGCGGAGGAGCAAACTTGCCTTTTTCTTTTTCACTCCCCCCTCCACAGGCACTTGCCAAACCTGCAATTACAAGCGTTATTAAAATTAATTTTGTTGATCTCATATTTATCCCTTTTATTAAAAGACTATTTGTGAATTTGGAACGAATTTATAGGCCAATAGACAATCACACATATGATTTGAATCATAAAGAAATGCAGGAGTGGATTAAAGTGTGCTTATAGTGCTTTGACGACTATTTAAGATATATCTTATGTTGTCTGATCTCCAGTTTACCCTCTTTCTGGAGTTGTTTAACTGTGCGAATTACTGTTTCGACCCGGAGTCCTGTCATATCCGCAATTTGTTGACGTGTGTATGGTATATAAAAATTTGATTTATGTTCTAAGGGTGAATTATCACGTAAATATTTCAGCAAAGTCATAATGACATGATCGGGACAATACGAGGATATCTCTTTTAACAAAATCGCCTTATACCTCAGCCTGTTTGAAAAGAGCGAATTAAATTTTTGATGAATATCAAAGTTTTCACGAAGAAGGTCAAAAAAAATATCTTTAGGGATACGTGCTATCACTGAATTTTCAGTGGCAATTGCATTGTTTGGGTAGGGGAAATCTCCAAAGAGGGCAGGTTCGCCAAAGCTTTGACCGGCTTTAAATACACCCTGAATGAATTCCTGACCGCTCTCACTGTAACTTGACATTTTTACTGTACCCGATATTACCTGGAAATAAAAAGATGCCGGTTCATCTTCCAAAAAAATATACTCATCCTTCTTCACCTCATAAAAATACGCTTTCTTTTTTTCAAGAATTTCCCTGGGTATAATCATCGGCCTTTCTCCAAATCAATGAATCTCAAATATTATGGAATTTTTTTATTATTGCCTACAGACCAGGAAAAATTCTTCAGTAAAACTAACGTTATTTTAAGGTAATTATGGCCTTAATCACTTTTGTGAAAAGGACATTATTTTCCAGGTGCATGTGAAAATGCATATCCATTTCAAATTTTTTGAGCTCTTCAAAAAGTATTTTAAATCCAGGGCTGCTATTAACCGGTGCCATATAGTTATTGCAAAAACTGCGCATGGATTTTAGAGATGTCCCGGTTAATATATGATCTTCTTCCATCCAGCTGATGGAATCATCATATTCCCTTTTTATAATAGATTGATTCGAATTTAAATCATTTTCAAGCTTTTTAAATGAAGGAAAAACAATATCTTCTTCATCATTCATGTGATCTATCAGTTCACCTTTAAACTCAGTATATCGTTCCCTGATCATGGGTAGTTGAGGATGTGTCGAGGCATGAGCGATAACGAGGTGATCAATCAGGTTTTCTATTTCAGGGATCATCTCCTTCACATAGGTGTGGTGATTATTGATAATATAATCTACAGTAAAACTTATAGACCAGCAGTCCGTTCTTAAGGGATTTACCAGAAATTGCTGGGTCAATTTAATCTCCTCAAAAATAGACCTGGCCCTTTTAGAAATTTCACCTAATTTCTTGTTGCCAAACTTGTAATAAGCTATTCCATAGTTCTCCAGAATATCCACAGAGAAGGGGAATTGCTTTAATATATCATTTATGGTGAGATTTAGAGACTCTATTTTTCTAATTGAAATTTTCCATATCTCCGGGCCACTTTCAACATCGGTCCATTCGAAGAATCCCTGCTTTTCTTTCAGAAAAAGTTTATTTAGAGGGATAAGGCTATGATCACTGATTAATTCGAGGAGATCGCCATCATTAAGTTCGTCAAACAAGTTTAGAATGATTTTCTTCCGAAATTGCTTATCAATCTCTCTAACGTCCAGTATCTTAATGCCTCCCATAACATGTTTGGTTAATCATAAGGCATCAAATTTATCTACTGTTATTTCAATTCTTTATGACCAAAATCATATATGGTTATCTTATTGAAAAATGTGGTCTATTTATTTTATTCTTTCGGAATGCAATCAAAATACGTGCTTTTCACGTATAAAAAAGTACATCGATGTTACACCTTAAATTCTTATAACAATGAAAAATGATGGATTCAAAATTCTAACCGGATTTTTTATCGGAGCTATCGGTGGATTACTTACAGGTATTCTAATAGCTCCGGATAGTGGTAAAGGTACCAGAAAAAAAATTTCCGATACCGCCAATAAAATAAGAGATGATCTTCATGACTTTGCTGAAGAAACCTTGGAAGCAACAAGGAAAAGCATATCGGAGACAGTAGATGATCTGGTAAAAGGTCACAAAGAAAAGGACGAAAAAGCGCTTAAGAATTAATCTGTCTTGTAACCTGACAACCAAAAGTAATTTCTCTCGATAATTAATAATTTGGAGAAGAAGAATGAAATTTTGTCCCAATTGAAATTGGGACATTTTTTTAATTTTCTTTACAAAATATCAATGCCGTAATTACATTTTGGGAACATAGCACATATTGTCCAGACACCCTATCCCATATTATTATTAAAAAATATTTAAGCAAATTACCTTTGGATCAAAAAAATACTTTGATGATTTAGGAAGGGTCAAAATTAAGTTAATGTACCCAGAACAGGAGTCGAACCTGCACGACCTTGCGGTCACTGGTCCCTGAAACCAGCGCGTCTACCAATTCCGCCATCTGGGCATTCCGGGAAATTTATCATTTCCTGAATCAGAAATGCAATATTATTATTTAATATGACCTTCCACAAAAAAAGACCTCATTAATTTGAGGTCTTTGTACCGAAGGTGGGAATCGAACCCACACTCCCGAAGGAACACGATTTTGAGTCGTGCGCGTCTACCAATTCCGCCACTTCGGCATTTTCAAAAACAACACGTTTAGCTGCTTTTAAATTGGGGCACAATATTATTCAAAATGACAGACTTAAAAAAGTTTAAAATAAAATTATTGCCAAAGCTCTACCGGCAAATTTGGAATCAGTAATTTGAAGTAATGTTGGTTTGAGGTGCAGTATAAGACTATCTTGTTTATTTTGAAGGATTAGAGCAATTTTCTTACGTGAATCAAGCGCTTATTTCCTAAGGCTTGCCTGGCGCTTTGGCTTTTAATTTTGTCTTTAAATCTTCTACCCTATTGCGTTCGGTCTGTAATTCCCTGCCCATTTTTATTTGTTTTTCATGGCTCATTTTTTTGTGCTCTTCATATTCCAACTCGAGGGCTTTGTACTCTTTTATGGTTTTCGAGGTAATGCTGTTACTTCTAATGAAACTTGAATAAGCAAAAATTCCAAATGCTATCAGTATACCTATAATGAGCCACACAATTAAATGATAGGTAGCTTTATTAAGGTTAAAACCGAGAAAAGATAGACTTTCCCTTAATTCCTCACTTGTGGCAAGCTGAGCTTCCAAATCAGTAATTCTAGTGGTTAATGAGGTAATTTGACCTGCCTGGTCCTGGACCGTATTTTTTAATCCGGTGATTTCGGAACGATTAACGTTTAATGTATCCTGAACTGCCCTTGAATATTCACTGAGACTTGTTCTTTTAATCACCTTATATTCAGTGTACGTTTCTGCTTTATCAAGCATTTCCTGAAATTGAGATCTTAACGTCTGATTGCCTGTGCCTTCCTCAGAAGATTGAGCATAACTAACGGCCGGATTGATAAACAGAAATAACAGAGAGATATATAGAATGGTAAAATATGTATTTTTCATAGTATGATATGTTTCAAAGATTTCAAAATTAAAATTGCCCTAAGTTTTAACAAATGAAAATTTGGTCTAAAAAGTACGTATAATATACAACTCTTATATCCGCCAATTTCTTTTATTCCATACGTAAAACTTCATATTTAAAATTGTATTTTTCAAATATCTAGTGAATGAAAAACCAACAATACAATTCTATTCGAAAAACGAAAAAAATGATAAAATAATGTTCTCTTCTGAACAAATGTGTATGATTTTCCAACAACTGATTTGTAGAATTAAAAATTATACGTCTGAAAATCAATTATTTAATTTTTGGCATCTAATTAGTTAACTGTAAAGGGAATTAAAAATTTACACAATCGGTATGTTCAGACATCTTATTAAAATAGCCACCAGGAATTTCATTAGGTATAAATCATTTGCCTTTATCAATATGTTTGGATTGTCATTTGGCCTGACGACATTTATCCTGATTGCGCTGTTTGTACGATATGAATTAAGCTGGGACAAATTCAACATAAACTACGACCGGATTTTTCGCCTACAGGCCATCGCCCATATGGCTGACGGTGATGAATATTGGAGCCAAATTGGGTATCCGGTTGGTGGGGCATTAAAGGATTCCTACCCGGAGATTGAACAGTGCGTTGTAACGCGGCCTGTTTGGGGTGAATACCTGTCCACTACAGAAAAGCTGACATTTCATGAAGATGATGGCCAATATGTGCAACAATCTTTTTTTGATGTTTTCACGGTCGATTTTATTGAAGGTACCGCTGAAAACGCCCTCACCGATCCTTATAGCATTGTACTCACCGAATCGTTGCGCACGAAATATTTTGGCGATGAACCGGCGCTTGGTAAGTTCATCAAGGCCAGGAACAGGTATGAGCTGAAAGTAACGGGAGTCATAAAAGATTTGCCTGAAAATTCATCCTTTATTGTCGATTATCTCTCACCCATTAAGCTGATCGAAATAAATGATGACTGGAACAAACTGGAAGAACAATGGGATAACTTCACCTATTTCACCTACCTCAAACTTACAGAACACGCCTCTCCTGGCATTGTAAATGATAAGATCGCAGATTTTCTTAAAAAATCTCCGCATTTTCAGGATATCCCAACAAAATATACTGCATGGATGAATCCTTTAACCTCCATACATTTACAGCCAGATCCAAAAGAAAATGGATTTTTAATCATTGTTTACCTGTATGCCAGCGTTGCCATTTTTGCCCTGCTCATTGCCTGCATTAATTTTATGAACATGACAACCGCTTATTCTGTGGCACGGGCAAAGGAAATCGGCATAAAAAAAGTGGTGGGCAGCAGCAGGTTCGCGTTGACCAAACAGTTTTTGTTTGAGTCTGTTTTCGTGGCTTTAATTTCCATGCATATCGCCTTCATTCTGGCAGAGTTTACCTTACCTTTCTTCAATACCATCGTTTCAAGGCAACTGGATCTGTCTCTTATCAATGATTGGCTGTTTATTTTATTTATTGTTGGCATCACGTTGTTCACCGGTATAATCTCCGGAATTTATCCGGCGTTTTACTTATCCAGATTTCAACCTTCCAGGGCATTGAAAAATGCTTCTGCCCTGTCAAATTCCAGAAGCCCGTTGCGCAAGGTGCTGGTCACATTTCAGTTTGTAATATCATCGGTTCTTATCCTGTCAACGATCGTAATCTACAAGCAATTCACGTTTATGAAAAACAAAGAACTGGGTTTTGATAAGGAGCTGGTCATGTATGGTTATGTAGGTGCAGAAAAACGTGAAGATTCCAGAAGGCTGGACCTGATCAAAAACAGGATAGATCAGATTCCGGATTTAAAAAGTGTATCTGTTTCATGGAATATTCCCTTTCACAGTAGCCAGGGAAGTAATATCAGCTGGGAAGGGGGACAACCAGATGAGACAATAAACTGCAGATACAATTTTGTTGGGTATGATTACCTGGATACCTATGGATTAAAAATTATTGAAGGAAGGAATTTCTCCAGAGAAATAGCCTCAGATACTTCAGAAGCATGTTTGATCAATGAAACTGCAGTTAAAGCTTTTGGTTGGGAGGAACCCTTGGGGAAAAAGGTCAATTTCTGGGACAAAGATTATCGCGTGGTGGGGGTGGTGAAGGATTTCCATCCCTTCTCTGTTTTTCAACGAATTCCTCCTTTTATCTTCAGACTTCATGATGAAAATATTGATCAGGGATTAAATCATTCCATAAAAATTGCTTCCGGTGCAAATGTGCTTGAAGCAAAAGACAAGATTACCGCGATTTATAAAGAGTTTTTCCCCAATACCCTTTTTGATTTTGCTTACTATGGAAATGAAATGGATGATACAATTTCCGTTGTATATAATGGTATTGTGAAAACTTTTCTATTCTTTTCATTGATCACAATTTCCATTGCTGTGGTGGGCATGTTTGGCCTCGTGGCATTTACAACCAAGTCACGCACGAAAGAAATTGGTATTCGCAAGGTGCATGGCGCTACAATAGGCCAGATTTTTATTCTTCTGGCGAAAGATTTCGTAATCCTTATTATCATTGCCATTGTGCTGTCGTTCCCGGCAGGTATTGGTTTCAAAGCCATTGATCCTGCCGCCTATAAGGCTGAAACAAGTATTTGGGAGTATATAATCACTGGATTGTTAGTCTTTTTGGTTACGCTAATGACGATCACACTTCACACCAGAAAGGCCTCAAGACAAAATCCTTCAGAAGCTTTGCGCTATGAATAAATATCTAATCTGTAAACATCATGTTTATATATAACATAAAAGTAGCCCTTAGAAACCTCATTCGTCAAAAGGGAATCTCGCTTATAAATATTCTGGGACTGGCCATAGGCATTTCTTGCACAATCCTGTTATTTCTCATGGTGCATTTCTCCTACACTGCTGACAATTTCCAGGAGCACTATGAAAATATCTTCTTGTTGCGACAAAAGCTAACACTGGAAAGTGGGGAATTTACCGCTGACAAGGTGGGAGGAGCCACTGGTCCGGCGATGGCTGAAGCTTATCCGCAAATTCAGGGTTTTACGCGAATGGGAAATTTGGGAGAAATGCTACTTGCCTATTATCCGGAGGGAAAGGATGGCGCCTCACTCCCCATATCATTTATTGAAAAAAAAGGCGCGGCTGTTGATTCAACTTTTTTTGATGTCTTTACATTTGAGTTTTTATATGGAAGGCCTGCAAAAGGAATTCATAACAACAATTTTATATATCTAACAGAAGGATTATCAAAAAAACTATTCGACGATGTCAATCCAGTAGGGAAAACTGTTTATTTCCAGGAAGGGCTGGAACTGACAGTTTTGGGCGTGTTAAAAGAGCTTCCGCAAAATTCGACAATTCAATTTAGCTACCTGGTCCCATTTGAAGTTCAAAAAATGTTCGGGATACCCATTGATAGCTTTGGCGGAACGATGTTCCTGACCTATTTTCTTCTGGATGATCCAACATCAGCGGAAACGATCAATCAGGACATCAATGATTTTCTGGAAACCAAATATGATGAGACGCTTGTTGTCGACCGGTTCCTGTCACATATCCGGCAGGTATATCTATATGGAGAAACCAAGGCATTTTGGGGTATCGCTATTTTCGGCTTCGTCGGTTTAGGTATATTATTGATCGCTGCAATAAATTATATTAATCTCTCTACTGCCAAATCAATAGACCGAGCTAAAGAGGTCGGGATTCGTAAAACCGGAGGCGCTGACCGTTGGCAATTGATTCGCCAATTTCTTTCTGAAAGCCTCCTAATAACCTTATTTTCAGTGAATCTTGCCATATTGATAGCCGAATTTGCACTTCCATATTTGAACAGTATGTTTGATGCACAGCTGGTTATCCCTTATCGGGAGATATCTTTTTGGCTATTTATTATTTCCCTTGTCCTGGTTATCGGTATTCTGGCAGGTTTCTATCCAGCATTCATGCTTTCCGCTTATCATCCATCCCTGATCCTTAAGAATTTTCAACAAAGCAAATCAAGAGGTTCAGCTTTACGGAAGGTGCTGGTTGTTTCACAATTTACAATTACATTGTTTTTTATCGTATGCTCTATCTTTTTGTTCCTGCAGATCTCCTATGTTGAAACAGCTGACCTGGGAATCGATAAGAAAAATGTTATCTATATTCCGACCAGGGGGAACCTGTGGAATGAATTTGAGGATGTTAAAACTGAAATACTGAAAGAAGCTTCCGTAACTCATGTGTCCTCGGCAAGTGAGCTCCCCAGCTATGTGACCCATGGAGAGATCGATTGGGGTAAGGAGAAAGAAAAACAAAATACGATAGCCAGGCTCTTATGGTGTAGTGAAGATTTGTTGCAGACAATGGGCATTGAACTGGCAAGCGGAAGATTTTACAATAAAGATATTCGATCCGACATAGAGAATGGGATCATCGTCAATGAAGAAATTTTAAAAATGCTAAATTATTCAGGAGATCCGATTGGTCAGCGATTTAGACTTTGGGACCAGGAAAAGACGATCATTGGCGTTGTAAAGGACTTTGCATTTTTCCCGATAGATATTGGAGGAAAAGCAATTGTGATGCCCTACAGGAATGTGAACGCATATCTCTTCATTAAGACTACGGAGGGATTTAATGCCTCCTCTATGGCGAGGCTTGAAAAAATTATCAGAAAGTATAACCCGGATTATCCGTTTGAGTACTATACGCTATCAGATTTTAAAAATCCAACCATTGTCTCATCAGAAAAACTCATTTCCATCCTGTTTTATTTTTCTGCCCTTGGAATATTTATCTCATGTCTCGGGATGTTTGGCCTTGCGTTATTCACTGTAGAAAAAAGAACGAAAGAAATAGGCATCCGAAAGGTTTTCGGAGCATCTATTCCCAGGATTACAGTACTGCTTTCACGCGGATTTATCAAGCTTGTGCTTATTGCCAATCTGATCGCATTACCCCTGGCATATCTGACCCTAAGGGGAATCTTAAGCTTCTTCATTGTAAAAATAGAACTTTCAGCCTCGATCTTTCTTGGAACCGGAATGGCACTTTTGGTATTGGCATGGCTCACCGTATTGTGGCAGTCATTAAAAGTGGCGCGGAAAAATCCAACAAGATCACTAAGGTATGAATAATAGCTGGTCAGTTATTGCCCTTTTAATGATTCGATAATTTTTCTGGTGTCCTCGATGCGTTGTTTCAATCCTTTTTTATACCACCAGGCCCGCTGGTTTACCTGCTCATTGGGTTCATTTAATTCATTTTCTAACTCCAAAAGGTATTTTTCATTCAATTCGAGATAATCCTGCTTTGTTGCTTCATTTTGAAAGCCTCCATCATTGATCGTTATATAAACGGGTGTGGTATGTGCTACCTGGGTAGGGCCGGCAAAGCACCTTGCAGCTATCCAAATCCCCTTTTCGATTTTCAGGTCAAAATCAAGACTTAGTTGTTCACTTGTCTGGCCTTTACCAGCTGGAATTACTTCCCTGATCACCTCCCCATGCGCAATAATTTCCAGCTTGGATAAGGGTACCTGTTCCGGATGTCCGAATGCTTTGGCTGAAATCCTGAGTTTTCTTTTTTTATCAAGGTTTATTTCATCCCCCGGTAGTCGACCGTCAATCCTCAGTGTTATCATCGGACCAGAGGTGGCAAAAGTATGCCCCCTAACCAGGTTTTCTTTCCAGGAATCATATTGAAAATCTCCATCGACATGGGTGTAAAACCTGACATTACCGATCCGTGCATTCCAGTCAGGACCTTCCACACCATAACGAGGTCCGTTCCCGCACCATGGAAAATCAGAACCGGCTGTGGCAGTCAGTTTATACCCCAGGTCCAGGAAGTGGTAATAATTTTGTGTAAGTAAAGGCCCACCTTCCACACAAAATTGCATAAGCTCCAGAAAATCGACTTTACCTGCCAACACATCGAGGGTCATGCCACGGAAGCCGTTAAACGACATCCCCTGATGAGCATAGCCCGTAATCCCGTTCAATTCATGTATTTTGTCAAAGACTTTATCATAGTAATAATAATCATTTCGAAAACGTACAAAATCATCTGCCACCATAGCGATAGTATGACCTATTTCGTGAGTTCTCGGTTCTTCCTGCCCGGTGGAAAGCATATTCTCATTTTCCTGGTAAACACCTGCTTTACCAAAGGCATACTGTGAAAAATATGTAGTCCAGAAATCGCCCATCTGGAGCATCACACCTACATTCAATCCCTCTGCTTCTACCCATTTGAGGATCAGCGGATTTTCCCTCGGGGAGCGACGGATATGGATGTGATCATCTGCTGAATACCATCCGGAGTCAGCCATATTGATCCATCGCTGCATTTCGAATTTCAGCTCCTTCGTTTCTCCGTACTTCAGTTCAAATTGATGAACCTGGTCAAGGTATTCCATTCCTTTACTTAATTCAACGTTATACTTTCCGGGATTCAAATTCAATGTAAATGATCCGTCCACATAACATGAGCTGTCGGGTTGATACCCGAACCTTTCAGGGCGATCATCGCGCCCGTACATGATGGCGATCACCTCCTCCGGCAGATCAGTAACATGTCCTTCTTCATCCGTTACTTTCACCCGAGCTGGTGTAGGTTGATTGGTGTTTAAATCGGTTATAGCAACACGTAAAACTGATAGCGATTCTGGCTTTTGGCCGTATGTGAGAAAGCAAGAACCAATTAATTGAAGGAAAATTAGGCATTTAGGGAATTTCATGGTTTGGGTTTTTATCGAATTTAAGGATAAAAGTCTACATTATGATAAATTTCATTAAAGAGACCAGAAACTAGCCTGTATTTACTATTTCAATTCATTCCTCCAAAAATCCAGATGATACACTAATCCGTCAGCATTCCAGACTTTAGTGACTATATCAATATCCCCATCTCCATCCACATCTCCCAATTGGGCGTCATGCCAACCTGGATTATCGACATGAATGATATATGCTTCAAATTGAAAGTTTTCTTTTTGATACCAGATTACACCGCGTTCTTTCAATCCTCTGGGTTTCATGGCAACCAATCCATTGGCTTCCATATACGTGTCCGGATCTTCCTGCTCACCGGCAAAAATATCAGGTTTCGCATCCTTGTTGAAATCTGCAATGCCAAGAGAATGAAATGAACCAGTACCTTCGATATCACCTGGTCTTGTAGCCGGATCAGGAAGTTGTATCGATTCCCAGTCCTGCCCTTTATTTTTATTGAGGACAACATATACATGACCACCTCCTGTATCACAATGGCTATAGCTAATGTCATTTTTGCCATCCTGATTTATATCGGTTATCCAGGCGCGTATGCTTCTGCCATATGAAGCATTTGGTATAGGAGTGAACGGCCAGGTATTTTTCTCCCATTCACCTATTCCATGCCCTGGATTAGCAAACCAGAATCCAGGTATCATGACATCAACATCTCCATCCCCATCCAAATCACCAAATCCATGTGGTGCTGTTCCTCCGTGATCCTCGTGTCCTGAACTAATTACATTTTCACGCAATGCGTTGGAAGTATTATACCAGGCAATTTTATTGCCGTCGTAGACGAGAATATCATCCACACCATTCCTGTCTATATCAACTGTAGCTGCATCATGACCGCCCGCCTTTATCAGGTAGGCTTTCCAGGGAGTATCCGGATCCTCTAGCAGGGCGCCAGGATTCATAAACCATATTCCATTATATAGCACATCCTCCCATCCATCGTGATTAATATCAATTACTGTCGTGCCAAGTGTATTGGTCAGATTTTCGCCAATGCCCATTACATGTTGGATCCAGATACTGTCTTGTTTCCGTTCATACCAATAAGCCGTTTTTGTATTTCGCCGTGAAATGGCAACATCAAGATCACCGTCCTTATCATAATCTGCTAAAGCCGGACCGCCCGTTCCCCAGGAAGATCCCGGAAGAATTGGATCGATACTATAATGTTTCCAACCTGGATATGCACTGGGTTGCGCAATTGAATTTTTATTGATGGCCAAAACAAGCCATAATAAGATTATAAATAGATGAGATAGCGGTTTAAAACTTAGTGAATTCATAGTAAAAAATTATTCCTTCTGATCGGGATATTTGCAATCCAGAGATTTTGATTTAATATAGTAGTCTTTATAGTTTAATGCTTTTGGATCCATACAACCTTCCAGGTTAAGCAGCCGGATATTTCTGAAATCAATTGGTTGTCCTTCACTTTGGAGTGCAATAAATCCTTCGCTTAGTAGTTTTCCGTCCGGTTTATAGGCTGGATCGTACCGTTCTACTACACCTCCTCCAATCTGCGGTTGGGTATACTCAAGCACGGTATCCCCATTAATTACATGGGTAACCAATGAGTCTCCCAGGACAATCAATTCAGCTCGTACCCACTGGTCTCCGTCATACGTATCAGATGATGAGTTTATGCAGTGACCAGGATAAATGTCCCCCAGGTAAACCACCTCTGTTCCAGGAGAGCACATATTCCCCGTTGGCCTTGGTTTTCCATCACCTAATCCTCCAAGAAATTGCATTTCCACTGATATCGGCCAATTTTGCCCTTTGGGCATCGTTCGCGGATCCTGTGAGTGAAACATCACTCCACTGTTCATCAATGTATAGCTAGGGGCTCCGGGATGAAGCGTTCCCACGAACCGGTAGTCCACCTGGAACCTGAAATAGGAATAAGGTTGCTTATAATATAAATGTCCAAAGCGATCATTGAAATCTCCCTCATATTGATCATATCTTACCTTTACCATCCGATCTTCCACTCGAAAGGTATTTCCATAATTAACACCAGCATCGTAATGATGGATTTTGACAATCCAATTATTAATGTCGTTTCCGTTAAATAATTCCTTCCAATCCTCTTTCAAGGAGCTGATCTGAGCAACCAGGTAAGACGGGAATAAGCATGAAACGAAAATCAATAAAATAATGTATTTACTCATGAAACTTTGTGTTAAAATTAAGTGAGGTAAATATACAATCTATGCCTGATATAATGGAGTTGGTTTGCCATTCCTAAAAAATTGAAGGTAACACCAAATCCTCTACGAGGTAAAAAATTCTAAAAGCCTGGAGTTCGCGCAAACCCAAGTGAAGGTATGGTTTTTAATGGATAGAAGTAACAATATTTTATCTATTAATCCCAGCTCACAACAGCCCAATGCAATGGGTGATCAGTCTCCGATTCCGGGGCTGGGAGGTAATGAGCTTCCAATACCTTAAAGTTTCTTGAAAGGAATATATGATCAATCCTATTGGTCATATCTATTTTGCCACCTCCTAAAAGCCAACCGCTTGAGTTTTTGCGATCATGGAATGATGAATCTAATTTTTTAACATCAACTGGACCAATTGCATGGGGATATAACTCTATCCAGGCATCCTTTAAAAAATTGGTGATTTGTCTGTAATACCGACTGTCCTGGCTGAAATTATAATCGCCCATAGCAATGACCATTTCTTCATCATTCGTTAATGATTCTACCATATTGATATGCTCTTGCCTGGATGTTTCATTACCTGCCGGGTGGCTGTTTATAATAGTCATCTTCCGATTATCAACTGAAATTTCTGAAACCGCCGTACCAATTTCATCCTTAGTGCTATACGTAAATACCGAACGACAAGAATCCATTGGGAACCGGGAAAGTATCGCTGTGCCATATGTCCCTGTAATGGTCTTAGGGCCATAATACGAATAATAGCCAAGATGAACAGCAAAATAACGAACCACATCGCTGTTGCCACCCGAGATCCTGCTGGCATCGCATTCCTGTAGACACAAAATATCCGGATTAATATCCCTGATCCTGTTTAGCTGTCCTTCAAAATTTTTATTCCCCCAATAATCCACACCTTGCTGGATATTATAGGTCATTAATGTCAATTGATTAATTTGTTTTGGATCTATATAAACTGGTTTTCCTTTAACTGCATAAACCAATGTTAAGCAAGATACTGCTAAAAGTAAGGATATAATTGTGTTAAAACGCGGTGAATTTCGAAGCGTTACAAAGTCAGGTATATTCCGTTGAACAAAAAAATACGGAAATACCATAGCCAATCCCGCTATGGCAAATGGTATATGAAACTGGTTCCTAAGCGAATGACTCACCCCTCCAACATATCCCCAGGTATTGGTAAAAATGAGCACGAAAATACATAGTATCATCAGCAATACTGCACCTAAAACTGGTAAAACGATGGCTTTGGGTTTTGAGGGGGAAATACGTTGAACAAAAAAAGAAACATTGATAAAAATTACCGGAGATAAAACCAGCATAATATAGGTCACCAAGTTGAAATTGTTTGCATTTCCATCATGAACAATCACCGGTGTCAGGTCGACAAGAGATGGAAATGAGACCCGGTGCAAAAGAATATTCCATATAAAGAAAAAAAGGAAAATAACGTTCCAAACTGCAAGTATTGATCGTAATCCGGAAAATGAAATGAGCTTTTGATATCCAAAGAAAACAATAATGACTATGCTAACTAAGAGTATACTATGGATTGCTGGGTAATTGCTGCCAGTCCACCTGGAAATAACACCGGGACTGGAAAATGCAAAATAGATAAAAAGAATAGCTCCGGCTAATCCAAGTGTACTTAGCCACAATTCCATCTTGCTGCTCTCCTGCTTTTTTTCAGATGTTGATCGACCTTTATCTGGATAATCGCTGATAAATCCATAAAACAAAACCGCAGCGAAGAGCAACAATATCCAACCAATAATTTTTGTGTTTCCAGTTACGGAAATATCCAGGCTTTTACCAGCGATCCTGAACAAAATGGATGTCAATGTAGCCAATGCAGCAGATTGACCCCAATTAATTTTAGGTATTCCTCCATCCGTCAATTGCAATGAAAAATAGAGCAAAAACAATCCAGCTCCCAGTCCAGACGAAAAAATGCGTAATGAGGAAGGTAATAATGGGCTTAGCAGCATACACATCAACATTGCGCTTACTATAACGATGTAGTTAGTCTTGTTTTGGTTAATGAAATAAAATAAACCAGGGAAGGCTAAAAACAAGATACCCATTGCCCTGATGTCCATTTGAGTATTCAGTAAATTCAACATATAAATGGATTCGACAAGGAAAGTGATTTGTTGGATAAAGAATAAAAACAACAAAAAAGATAGACTATCTATGAAATTGATCCAAGACTTACCTTTTCCCTTGTGAGCATTATGCTGGTTATTCCCGGGATCTTGAAACACCTGTGCTTCAGTAAAACGCATCATAGGTACTGCTAAAAAAATTGACGAAATATGTAAAAGCGGTTGAATCAAATATATACATAAAGAGGTGATTAATTGGTATTAAAATGACTGATAAATTGATTTCAAAACATTACTTTTATACAGTAATTTTTAATGTTGTCTCATTTTAATTTTTTATTCCACTCATGAAAAAACTACTGATTCTCTTCCTCGCATTTTCATGTAACGTCAAAGAACCTGTTCAGAAAACTGAACTGCTGGGAAAAAGTACACCTGAAGCGGAAGGTATTTCCTCTGAGGCAATTCTAAACTTTGTCGAATCAGCCGAAAAAGAACAACCCAATGCCCTTCATAGCTTTATACTTGCACGACATGGTAAGATCGTTGCTGAAGGTTGGTGGGACCCGTACAATCCTGATAGTCCCCACCTGCTTTATTCCTTAAGCAAAAGTTTTACATCTACTGCCATAGGGTTGGCTGTGAATGAAGAATTAATAACATTGGATGATCAGATCATCTCTTTTTTCCCTGATAAAGTACCAGAAAACCCAAGTGAAAACCTGAAAGCGATGCGCATCAGGGACTTGCTTCGAATGACTACAGGGCATGCTACAGATTCCTATAGAAGAATTCAGGGGCACCCGGATGGTTGGGTAGCAGGATTCCTTTCTTTACCGGTGGAACATAAACCCGGAACTATCTTCATATATAATACAGGAGCAACGTATATGCTTTCAGCAATCATCCAACAGGTAACAGGTAAAAAACTGGTTGAATATCTACAGCCAAAACTTTTTGATCCACTGGATATCAAACCTCCACAGTGGCAATCTGATCCAGATGGAATTAATGTTGGTGGTACCGGACTGTTTGTGACAACAATGGATATCGCAAAATTTGGTCAATTGTACCTGCAAAAAGGTAATTGGAAAGGTCAGCAGATCTTACCGGAAACATGGGTGGAAGAAGCGACATCCCTTCAGGCTTCCAATGGAAGCAATCCTGAAAGCGATTGGGACCAGGGATATGGATATCAATTCTGGAGAAGCCGTAATAATGTGTACCGCGGTGATGGTGCCTTTGGTCAGTATTGTATTGTGATGCCCGAGCAGGATGCGGTTTTGGCCATTACTTCTGGTTCTTCGGATATGCAGGGAATACTCAATCTTGTCTGGAACAATATCCTGGCTGGTATGTACCCGGATGCTTTACCTGCCAATCAGGAGGCATTATCTGCACTTAATGACAAATTGAAAGATCTTGCGATTTCAACAGTGGACGGCCAGGAAAATGCTGAGCTGGGAAATGAAATATCTGGTAAAACGTACAAAATTGAGGAAAATCAACAACAAATCGATGAGATCTCATTCAATTTAAATGGAAATGAAAAAGTGATTACACTAACTATCGAAGGCAATGACCAGGAAATTCCCATTGGTTATCATACCATGCTCAAAGGTCAAATGAATATCGCCAGACTGGGAAATGTTGCAGTAGCTTCCAGTGGGGCCTGGACAAGTGAGAATACATACCGAGCCACCATGTATAATTATGAATCCCCTCATGCCATTACCTTTGATTTTACATTTGACAAGGATAAATTGTTTATTGATACAAAATACAATGTCACTTTCGGAGGATCAAACCAACCGCAGATGAAGGGGACACTGGAATAATTACAGGTATTTTTATAACAATCAATATTCATTGGCTTTCACCTGAAAATAACCGGGTTTAAGTAATGAAAATCCATGGCATGCTGTCATATGGAACTTTTTCATAGGGAAAATTCATTAATGAATTACGAACCTTATCTTATAGTATGCAATCTGCTGCCTGGTCTCATTATAATCCAGGGATCTATGCAACCTTTATCATTAAATGGCATCCTTGTGATAGATGATAACTTTTCAATATCATGATTAAACACTTTCTCACACTCGCGCTCAGACATATCTTTCGAAATAAATTATTTTCATTAATCACAGCTTTCGGACTATCTGTTGGAATGGCTACTTCTGTTTTAATACTGTTATGGGTACTGGATGAATTTAGTTTTGACCGATTCAATGAACATATCGATCGGATGTATTGCATCATTGAAAAACAGGAATATTCGGATGGTCAGATGCTACATACCAACAACACCCCTTTTGCCTTACGGGATGAATTAATGACGAATTATCCTGAGGTGGCCAGTGCTACCCGCACCTTATGGATGGGAGACCGTCCTATGAGCTATAAGAATGATGTACTTACGATAGGGCCAATCGCGATGGTTGATCCTGAATTCCTGGATATTTTTTCATTCGAATTATTAATGGGAAACCGCCAGGCGTTGAGAGAACCAAATACCATACTGATCACCAGGCAGGTCGCACAGACATTTTTTGGTGATGAAGATCCTTTTGGAAAAACGCTAAGGATGGATGGACAGTACGATTTTGCGATTGGCGGCGTGTTGGATGATGTCCCAGACAATTCAACCTTTAAATTCAAAATCCTGATGCCGTTTGTACAGATGGAAAAAATATTCGAGCGTGACCTTAACAGTTGGAACAATAACTGGCCTCGGACAACAGTCTTAATGAAGGAAGGAGCCGAGATCGATGCTTTCGAAAAGAAAATAGAAAAATTATGCATGGATCATGGCCAGGAAAATACCACCCTTTTTATCAAACCATTATATAGAGACCATTTGTATTCAAACTCAGGTGAAAACAACAGAATCCAATATGTATATCTTTTCATCGCTATCGGACTGATAATTTTGCTCATCGCTTGTGTAAATTTCATTAACCTTTCAACGGCAAAATCAGAAGAACGTGCAATAGAAGTTGGTATCAGAAAAGCGGTAGGGGCAAATCGAAGGACACTGATCAACCAGTTCTTGAGTGAAAAGTTGCTTTTAGTGATTGTAAGTCTCATCATTTCAATAGTTATCACTGGGGCATTGATACCCCTATTCAATACAATTTCCGGGAAAAACCTGGAATTTGATTTCTTCGGCGATCCAAACCTGATTTTACTTTTTGCCGGAACAGGAATATTTACTGCTCTTATATCTACGATTTATCCTTCTGTAATACTTTCATCTTTCTCACCTGTCAGGGCATTGAAAACCATGATGGGGACGCAAGGCAAAAAGAAATTGAGCTTGCGAAGTGCACTTGTTATCCTGCAGTTTTCACTGTCGATCATACTGATCGTTAGTGCTTTAGTCGTACTTTCCCAACTCCAGTACATAAAAACCTTTAATCTCGGATATGATGAGGAAAACCTGATCTATATTGATCTTCCCGGTCAGTCCAAGCAACTCCATGAGCCATTTTCCAACGAAATAAGGAAAATTCCAGGGGTAATAAAATTTACAAAAGCTGATAAACCGCCGTTCTGGGGTGGGAATTCATCCTGGGGTTATGAATGGGAAGGGAAAGATCCTGACCTTCGTGTGCTGATCTGCGCCATGTGGGTAGACAAAAACTATTTCGATGTGATGGGAATTCCACTGAGAGAAGGTGTTACTTTTTCTGACAGATTTGAAAATTACGATATAGATAGCGTTGAAAACTTTGATGTGATCCTGAACGCAGAAGCGATCAGGAGAATGAAGATGGATCAACCGATCGGAAAGTTTTTTGGAGGTGGTGGTAAGAAAGGAACTATTGTGGGAATTACGGAAGATTTCAACTTCGAATCGTTGAGAAGTACAGTAGAACCATTGGTATTGCTGCCTATACAAAATGAGCCAAATCTAATTATCGCCCGAATACAGAAAGATCAAATTCATGAGACCATCGAACGCATTGAAGCGACATGGAAAAGCATCAATCCAACCTCCCCTTTCTCATTTGGTTTTTTTGATGACCGCTTGCAACAAATGTATCAATCCGAAGTCCAAATTTCGTTGCTATTCAGATATTTCACAGCGATCGCGATTATTATCGCCTGCCTGGGATTACTGGGATTATCCTCATTTTCGATCCAGCAAAAAACCAAAGAGATTGGCATACGAAAAGTAGTTGGTGCTTCAGTAAATAATATTGTACTGCTTCTTACAAGGGATTTTGCCCGATGGGTTGTGGTTGCATTTATTATTGCATGTCCGGTAGCCTGGTATGTCATGCACCAATGGCTTCAGAATTTCGCCTACAAAACTGCCCTTAACTGGTGGATGTTTGCCATTGCCGGAATATTGGCATTGTCAGTTGCCATATTTACTGTAAGTTTTCAAACAGTCAAAGCAGCCATAAGAAACCCTGTGGATAGTTTGCGGTATGAGTAGAGTGATTTTCTCGAATCCCCTCTGATTGTTTATTTATTTTAAAAATGATATTTAAATGAAACCTGATATTTCAAATGCTCGTATTATTTTTATAAGTGATTACTCACATCTGAATGACAGAGAAGAAAGAAAAGATACTAAATGCTGCCTTGGAGCTTTTTGCGCAAGAAGGATTTAAAAGTACTTCTACAAGTAAAGTGGCCAAAAAAGCCGACGTATCGGAAGGATTGATCTTTCGTCACTTTGGAAATAAGGAGGGATTATTGGAGGCCATCATCAAAGAAGGAGAGGAGAAAGCGAAGGTATTATTTGCGGATATCGTTATGGAAACCGATCCAAAGGAAGTTATCCGTAAAACATTGGAATTGGGATATAAAATGATTGAAAATAAAGCAAATGCTGAATTCTGGAAGCTTCAATACAAAATCAAATGGGAACTGGAAATCTATAGTGAGCAAAAAATGGAACCAATGGAATTAGCATTAACCAATGCCTTTAAAAAACTCGGGCATCTACAATCCGAATTAGAAGCCAAATACCTATTGGTGAATATGGATGGATTAGCAACAAGATATTTCCTGCAAAAGGACTTCGATCTTCAATCAATGATCGACTTTATAAAAAAGAAATACAACGTATAAAAAATTTTAGCAGAAAAATAAGTAAGTACTCACATTTTATTCAACAAAATGAAATCAACAAACAAAAAAATTATTCTGATTACCGGAGCTTCATCGGGAATAGGAAAAGAAACAGCGTTAAAATTGATCCAGGAAGGCCATATAGTTTACGGAGCTGCCCGACGTGTGGATCAAATGCAGGATTTGGTAAAAACTGGTGGTTTTGCATTGAAACTGGACGTAACGATTGAGGACGAGATTGTATCAGGAGTAAATCAAGTACTCAATGAACAAGGGAGAATTGATGTATTGATCAACAACGCGGGATATGGATTATATGGTGCTGTTGAAGATATTTCAATCGAAGATGCTAAACGACAATTTGAGGTCAATATTTTCGGCCTGGCCAGGATCACCAAGGAAGTTCTGCCAAGCATGAGGCAACATAAATCCGCCAGGATTATCAATATTTCATCAATGGGCGGGAAAATGTATACCCCCTTGGGCGCCTGGTACCATGCTACCAAACATGCCCTGGAAGGTTGGAGCGATTGCCTCCGATTGGAACTGAAGCAATTCAATATTGATGTGGTTTTAATAGAACCAGGAATCACCGCCACGGATTTTGGGATTATGCTGCATGAACCAATGCTAAAAAGTTCAGGAAATGGGCCTTATGCACGTATTGCCAAAAGTGTCGCCAAAGCTACGAAAGATTCCTATGAAAAAAAGAACGCAGCTTCTCCTGCTACCGTAATTTCAAATGCAATCTCAAAGGCGATAAAATCGCACAAACCAAAAACACGATATAGAGTTGGTAAATTTGCTAAACCATTGGTATGGATACGTCTTTTTCTTGGTGACAGGATTTTTGATAAAGCCTTGATGAGCCAGGTTAATTAAAGGATAAATAGTACCTTATAAAATATGAAAAGCATTATCCTAACCGGAGCCACCGGAATGATCGGAAAAGGCGTTTTACTGGAATGCCTGGATCACCAAGAAATTGATAAAGTGTTAGTAATTGGAAGAAACTCCATTGACATGAAACATCCCAAGCTGAAGGAATTGATCCATGAGGATTTTACAGATTATATTGGAGTAAAAGATCAACTGAAAGGATATGATGCCTGTTTTTTCTGCCTGGGCATTAGTGCTGCCGGACTTAAGGAGGAGCAGTACCGCAAAATCACTTATGATTATACCATATCATTGGCAAAAACGCTTAAAGATCTCAATCCGGAAATGACCTTTAACTACGTATCCGGGCAAGGAACGGATTCTTCTGAAACTGGCAGGATGATGTGGGCACGGGTGAAAGGTAAAACAGAAAATGATCTTCTTCACCTTGGGTTTAAACAGGCCTTTATGTTCCGGCCGGGAGCTATTATCCCGTTGCGAGGTATCAAATCGAAAACGAAAAGTTACCAGTTTATGTATGACTATTTTATGTGGTTATTAAAGGGGATCAAGGCAATTTCTCCGGATTCCATCGTGAATACAACTCAAATTGGATTGGCAATGATCAATACCGTGTTAAAGGGTTACCATAAATCTATCTTAACACCAAAGGATATCATCATTTTATCCAAAAAGTGATGGATGGCATTTTGAGGATTGATAGCCTCAAACCTGGAATTTATTAGTTATATGAAGAAATTGAAGAGCTGTTGCTGTTTTATTTAAAAATATTAATACTGAATGCGCAAAATTATGAGTATGAAATGGACCAAAAGCGATATACCTGAACTGTCCGGAAAAGTCATTATAGTTACTGGAGGAAACAGTGGATTAGGGTATGAATCGGTAAAGGCATTTGCAGAGAATGGAGCCAATGTTATCCTGGCCAGCAGGTCCGTCGAAAAAGGGGAACTCGCCAGAAAAGATATTTTAGCAAAAAATCCAGTTGGTAGTATTAGCGTTATGTCATTAGATCTCGGAGACCTTTCTTCGATTCATAACTTTGTCAACCTCTTTAAGTCAAAATATAACCAACTGGATGTGTTGTTGAACAATGCCGGTATTATGACCACACCTTATTTTCTGACCAAAGATGGTTTAGAAGGCCAGGTCGGGACAAATCATCTAGGACATGTTGCCTTGACAGCACAGCTTATTGATGTGATCAAAAGCACTCCCGGCTCACGGGTAGTAAATGTCAGTAGTAGTGCGCATAAATATGGCAGGATGGATTTCAATAATTTACTCTACGAAAATGGCAAGGATTATTCACCATTAAAGGCCTACGGTCGTTCAAAACTTGCTAATCTCCTGTTTACTTATGAATTACAGCGGAAATTTGAAGATCATAAAATGGATTGTATAGCTGTGGCAGCACATCCCGGAGTTTCCCAAACCAATTTAGCACGATATGTAGAAGATAAAGTTTGGTTTAAACTGATGATCCCCTTGTTTAAGCTTATGTCCCAAAACGCTGAGATGGGCGCGTTACCGCAAATCAGGGCTTCCGTTGATCCAAATGTTAAGGGTGGAGAATATTATGGCCCTGACGGATACCGGGAAATGAAAGGTTTCCCAGTGCTTGTCCGGTCCAACAAAGCGTCTTATAATGTAGAAGATGCCAGGAAGCTTTGGGATATCTCACAAAACCTAACCGGGATTATATTTAATTTTGGATAATACTGCTTTCAGAAGTTGGTATTGAAGTGAGTAATCTAAAGATGTTAATATTATGATTATGCAACATTAATAAAATTTCCATGATTTTTATGTGGCAATTAGATTACCGTATATTTATACCTGATTTTTTGATACATACTCCTTAAACTTTTAAAAAATGCATAAATTTTTTATCCCCCTGTTATTGCTGGTTTCAACCATGTCATGCACATTTTCCAACCAGGAACCACCAACAAATAACTGGAATACATCCATCAATTTTGACTGGAAATTTACCAAAGGAAATCAATCAGAATCTGTAAACCCGACATTCGACGATGCAGATTGGGAACAGGTTGATCTTCCCCACGACTGGGCGATTGCAGGACCATTTGGCGAGCTGACAGAATCTGGTAATACCGGCAAACTTCCATGGAAAGGCGAAGGCTGGTACCGGAAATCTTTTCAATTGAAGAAGAGTGATCAAAACAAAAGGTTGCAGTTTTTATTTGATGGCGTAATGGCTAATCCCAAAGTGTATCTGAATGGCCAGGAAGTGGGCTCCTGGAGATATGGTTATAATTCATTCTGGATAGATGCTACGGATGTGGCTAAATTTGGTAATACCAATCTATTGACTGTACACGCAGATACCCGCGAACATCAGTCACGTTGGTATCCGGGTGGAGGGATCTATCGTAAGGTAAGCATGCGATTAGTTGAATCTGCACATATTCCGGTTTGGGGGGTGTATATTACCACCCCAGAGGTCTCTGAAACAAGTGCTTCTATCCACGCAGAAGTGGCCGTAACAAACACTGTGCTGGAAAGTAAAAATCTTAACGTGGAATGCATTGTCATTGATCCATCAGGAATTGAAGTGGGTAAGGCAGATCAGCATCTTGAACTTCAGGGTAATAGTAAGCATAAAGTCACTTTAGATATCAATATCGAAAATCCAAAGATCTGGGATATTGAAGATCCTAACCTATACACCTGTATCACGATGTTGTATGATGGTAGAAAGGAAGTCCATCGTGAAAAAACAAGGATCGGTTTCAGGACCTTCGAATGGACGGCCAATGACGGATTCCATTTGAATGGGCGCAGGGTACAACTTCAGGGAGTCAATCTGCACCACGACCAGGGGCCGCTAGGGGCTGCTTTTTTCCCAAGGGCCATGCAAAGACAGCTGGAGATCATGAAAGAGATGGGAGTAAATGCACTTCGTACCAGTCATAACGCATGTGCCCCGGAAGTGCTGGATTTATGCGATGAAATGGGCATTATTGTATTTAATGAGTTATTTGATAAATATGGACCGACAGCCGGCGTCGATTGTTCCACGGGTGAGTATGTTGACAATTACGCAGAGGCTGAGGTGAAAAATTTCGTGATGCGTGACCGCAATCATCCAAGTGTCTTCCTTTGGTCCATCGGCAACGAAATCCCGGACCTACTGACAAATAGTGACGGACGCGCCGCTGAACATGTGACCAACATGGTGAAGTATTTTAAGCAGTATGATGATACCAGACCTAAAACAATGGGTTGTCATATTCCTTCCGTCTCAGAAGGCGAAAATCATATCCTGGATGCTTTGGAAACCTCCGGTTGGAATTATGGCCGTAGATATGTAACCACAAGACAAGCCTACCCGGATATGCCACTGATTTATAGTGAATCAGCTTCCGCTTTCGGGACACGTGGTGCCTATAAGCTTGAATTTCCGAAAAATAAAATGGATTACGGGCATGACGGGAACATCACTTCTTACATGCTGACCGCTGCACCCTGGTCCGATATCCCTGAGATCGAGTTTGAATATATGCGTATAGATTCGTTTATGGCAGGCGAATTTGTCTGGACAGGATTTGATTATTTAGGCGAACCAACACCATTTGTGCCAGGACGATGGGGCGTACAAACTCCTGAAGGATATGTAGCACGCAGTAGTTATTTTGGCATCGTAGATCTGGCTGGTTTACCCAAAGATAGCTACTACAACTACCGCAGCTTGTGGAAAAAAGATGACCATACCATCCATCTCACACCTCATTGGAACTGGGAAGGGCATGAAGGAGAATCCATTCCTGTGATGTTGTACACCGATGGTGATGAAGCAGAACTATACCTAAATGGGAAAAGTATGGGGCGCAAAAAGAAAATTGGTCCTGACCAGGTGGGGATTTCTAAGAGCATGAGAGAAAATTTCGAATACACTGTTGGTCAATTCGATTATTATAAGGGTGTGAGCGAAGATAAAAATCCTTATTTTGAGATCATAGATGCCTACCGCTTGCGCTGGATGGACGTACCCTATGAACCGGGTGAGATTAAAGCAGTGGTGTATAAGAACGGCGAACAAATTGGTGAAGCCAGTGTAAAAACTGCAGGCCCATCGGCAAAACTTCAGTTGACACCGGATCGAACCAAACTCAAAGCTGATGGAATGGATCTGTGCTATGTAACCATTGAAGTGGTGGATGATCAAGGAATCGTATACCCCTTGGCCATGGACACCTTGACTTTTAAGGTTGACGGGACGGCGAGATTCATGGGCGTAGCTAATGGTAATGCAATGGGACACGATTCATTTACAGATAAAAATCACACCTTGTTTTATGGTAAAGCTGTGGCAGTATTGAGGAGTCTGCCAGGCAAATCCGGAGAGGCAAACCTCGTTGTTTCAACCGTAGACGGCACACATTATGAACGTACCGTAATGTTTGAATAATGGTAAAGCCTGGCTTTTGCCAATAAAATATGTAGTTATTCAGCCAGTAAACGAACATGTAAATCATTTGGCAGTAAATACCTGAACAGGTTTGAATATCAAAGCTTTACTGTGCAATAGTCCTAAAAGATTGATTTCCATTAACTGGGATTAATTCTATTGAATTCCCCAGTTACATATTTATGCCTGAACGTAATCGCCAAAAAGGAGTTCGTAAGGATTTAGTATAAACAGTAAATGGGGTATCACCTTTTTGTTTAGTTTTGTATTAAACGATAAGAAGGCTGATTTTTTGGTTTGGTATGCAAAAAATATTTTTAGCATTTAGTTTATTTTTTCTTGTTCCAATTTTGCTGTCCGCTCAATCCTTAGAATTATACATCAATGAATTTGTAGCTGATAATACAACGGGATTGCAGGACGAAGACTACGAATTTCCGGATTGGTTGGAATTGTATAATGGTTCTGCTGATAGCATTGATCTTACCGGTTATTCACTGACAGATGATCCGTTGAATACAACAAAATGGATCATCCCTTCAATCATACTTCCACCAGATCATTTTCTTGTTGTTTTTGCATCCGGAAAGGATCGATATAATCTACCCGTGACCTGGTCAACAGTCATTGATTGGGGGGAAGATTGGAAATATTTAGTACCTGATGCGAATACTCCAACTGATTGGCATTCAACCAGTTTTTCGGATGTAGATTGGAATTTGGGAAAAAGTGGTTTTGGCTATGGCGATGATGACGATGCTACCATCCTACCATCTGGAACTATGAGTGTATTTGTGAGAAAGACATTTCCCCTAAGTGATCTCGCCTCCATAAAACGATGCCTACTCCATATGGATTACGATGATGGCTTTATCGCTTATTTAAACGGAGTCGAAATCGCAAGGGCAAACCTTGGTATACCAGGAACATCAGTAGCATTTGATTCACCAACATCTACCGATCATGAAGCAAAAATATATACAGGTGGGAGGCCAGAAAAATTCGAGGTTAATCAGATACAAGAATTACTTGTGGAAGGTGAAAATATACTAGCAATAGAAATCCACAATGCAGGAGCCGGATCATCCGATTTGAGTGCTATTCCTTTCCTGAGTTTTGGTTATAACTTTTACGATGGCACACCGGTGACCAGTGAGCTACTTGATTTACCATCATCTTCGTTACATACCAATTTCAAACTGGATAGAAGCGGTGAGTTTTTAGGTTTATATAAGCCTGATGGATTTCCAGTAGATTCGTTGACCTTCGGCTCGCAAAAGACAAATGTGGCTCATGGCCGTTCATCAAGTGACCCTTCTTTATGGGGGTTTCTAGCAGAAACAACTCCAGGTACTACAAATGGATTGATTTCAACCCAATTTTCGCCTGAACCGGAATTCTCGCTGACGGGTGGTTTTTACACCGGTCAGCAGCAGGTTACGCTTATAACAGGAAGCCCCACAGCTGCTATATATTATTCACTGGATGGAAAAGTACCCGGCGAAAATTCAAATTTATATACCGGTCCGATTACACTTGATTCTACTACTGCATTACGCGCCATAGTGATGGAAGATGGAAAAATTTCCAGCGAGGTAATTACCAGGACGTATTTTATTGATGAGGAAGTAAATCTACCATTTATCTCCATTGTGACAGACCCGGACCACCTGTTTAGTGATCAATCAGGTATTTATGTCACAGGTACGAATGGAATACCCGGATCTTGTGATCAGACCGTTCGAAACCTGAACCGGGACTGGGAGCGGCCTGTCAATTTGGAATTATACGAAACTTCAGGCGTGCTCGCCCTAAACCAGGGTGCCGGAATCAAAATCTTTGGGGGATGTTCGCGAACGCGATATCCTCAAAAATCATTTGCGCTATACGCCCGAAGTGAATATGGTAAGGGATCATTTGAATACCAGTTTTTCCCTGATAAAGACATCCACGAATTTGAATCCGTTATTTTAAGAAGCTCCGCCGATGATCAGACCAGAACCATGATCAAGGATGCTTTCGCTCATTACGTACAGGTAGAGTATATGGACATCGACTATATGGCTTATCGACCGGCTGTTGTATTTATCAATGGAGCATACTGGGGCATTCATAATATAAGAGAAAAGATTAATGAGCACTACCTGGCTGAAAACCATGATGTGGATCCTGATGATGTAAATATTTTACAAAGTAATGCAAGTGTAGTCTATGGCAACGCCTATGATTATCAACAGATGATGGATTTTGTGACAAATAATCCCATTACAGAAGCAGCAAATTATCATGCTGTCCTGAACATGATGGACGTCGACCAGTACATCGATTATCAAATTGCCAACATCTATCTCGCAGAGGTAGATTGGCCGGGAAATAATATCAAGTTCTGGAATACGAATAGTCAGGATCACCACAGGTGGCGCTGGATCACGTTTGATCGTGATCAGACATTCCTGCCTTATCGGATCGAGACAAATAGCCTGGGACTTGCCACGGCTCCAAATGGGACCGGATGGCCAAATCCGGCCTGGTCAACCTTGCTGTTCAGGAGATTACTGACCAATGATATTTTCAGGAATACATTTATCCAGCTTTACGCCTATCATATGAATACCACCTTTGAGGCCCAGCGTATCAGTGGATTTGTTGATACCTTTAAGGTCCGGATTGAAAATGAAATTCCGAGACATATCCAGCGGTGGGGAGGTCAGGTCGATCCTGATATGAATGAAAGTTGGACTGCGCCACCAACCTTTAATTCCGTTGCTGAATGGGAATACAATTTGAATGATATTAAAAGATTTGCTCTGGAAAGACCAAGTTATGCCATTACCCACATGACAACCCAATTCGGCTTGCACAGCCTGTCTGAAGTGACTATTCAACTTAACAATGACGATGCAGGAAAGGTGAAAATATATCATGCAGCACTGCCCTATGGTGGGTACTCCGGACAACATTTCAATGAAATACCAATAAAACTAAGGGCAATCCCACTGCCTGACTTTACCTTTTCGCATTGGACGATCAGCTCTTCCGCTGGTCAGGAAACCAAGGAAAATCCTGTCATTGATATTATCCCTGAAGGGCCACTCTCCATTGTTGCACATTTTGAATTAGTCACCACTCCGGATGAACCAAGGATTGTGATAAACGAGATCAACTATAATTCCCATTCAGATATGAATTCCGGCGACTGGGTAGAGCTGTATAACAGGTCAGGTGATATCATAGATCTTTCGGGCTGGTCGATAAAAGATGAGCAGGAAGACCATATTTTTACCATCCCCAATGGTACCGAAATGGCCCCGGATAACTACCTGGTGATCTGCGAAAACGTTGACGATTTTCGTAACATATATCCCGGAGTATATAATCGAATAGGAAATATGGATTTTAAATTTTCGAACGATGGGGAGGTAATTCGTCTTTTTGATTTCGAAGGCTTACTCGTTGATTCTGTACATTATGACGATAGAAATCCATGGCCAGAAACCGCTGATGGATCAGGACCCACATTGGAGCTCCTTGATCCCAATCTGAATAATGATCTTGCTGAAAACTGGGAAGCCTCATTGGATATTGGATCCCCCGGGCGAAAGAATCACACTGTTACCGGTATTACCGAGTTTGAAAATCAAGTTAATGATGACTTATTTCTATATCAGAATTATCCAAATCCGGCATCCTCCAGTACCGTAATTTCATATTCCTTACAGAAATCCGGGATGGTACAGCTATTAATACATGATATGATGGGCCGTGAAGTTAAGTCCCTGGTAAACCAGATCCAGCAGGCAGCTGAATATTCAATAACATTTGATACGAAGGACTTAGCCAACGGCATATATTTATATTCGTTACAGCACGAAAATGATTTCGCCGAATCCAGAAGAATGATCGTTCATCATTAAAAATTTTATTACCACCTCTTCCATTTGTAAATTGGAATAACCTTCATAACGTATTATTTAAGTTCCTCACAAATCGCCTGAAAAAATCCTGAACAATTGTCCATCTGATTAGTTATATTTGATGCCTTCTTATTTATCAAATCCAATAGGATTGACAATTTATTAATCGCATAATTTTAAAAACCAAAACATTATGGCAACTATTAGATTAGGAGATATCGCTCCAGATTTTACCGCACAAACAACTGAAGGAGAAATCAATTTTCATGAATGGCTGGGAGACAGCTGGGGAGTGCTTTTTTCACACCCCGCAGATTATACTCCGGTATGTACCACAGAACTCGGTGCCGCTGCTAAATACAAAAGTGAATTCGATAAACGCAATGTAAAAGTAGTGGCACTAAGCGTTGATGGTCTTCGATCACACAAAGGATGGATTGGTGATATCAATGAAACTCAACATACCACCGTCAACTTCCCCATCATTGCAGATGAAGACAGGAAAGTCTCACAACTTTACGATATGATCCATCCCAATGCAGATGATAAGCTGACGGTAAGATCTGTGTTTGTGGTTGGGTCGGATAAAAAAGTAAAATTGATCATCACCTACCCGGCATCTACGGGCAGAAATTTTGACGAACTGTTGAGAGTAATCGATTCACTGCAATTAACAGCCTATCATAAAGTGGCCACTCCAGTCAACTGGAATGCCGGAGAGGATTGTGTGATCGTGCCTGCGGTTACAAATGAAGAAGCAGACAAGTTGTTCCCAAAAGGTTATAAGGAAGTTAAACCTTATTTAAGGATGACACCACAACCAAATTTGAACTAAAATAAAAGTGTAATATCCAAAAGCCTTCCAGATCTCTGGATGGCTTTTTTTATTATCCTCAACCAAAATATTATTCTATTATACTTTACTTTTTGTAAAGTATAATTTACTTTTAGTCTATATTTATTGACATTTAGAAAATATGAATTACGATTTTTTAAGCCTTGACAAACTAAGACGCTTTTGGTTTCGGTATGTTGGATTAACGCTTGCATTTTGTGCAATAACTGTAGGTATATACTTAAAACTTACTGATGCATCCAAACTATTTGGTCTAACCTAGGATCTTTTAAAACCCATTTTTTTGCTTTGTTTATTTATCATGATTAATGCTAAAAGTAAAACTGAGGACGAAAGAACTACCCAAATAAGCCTTCAAATAAACAGATTTGGGTATAATTTTATCGTTGGGGTTTTGGCATTAATTTTACTAGCGGAAGCAACAAGCGGAAGAAGTCAGGTCTCGAAAGATCTGATCTTTGACTGGGTAATCAGCATAGTGACTACACAAGTACTTATTTATGAAGCGATTAAAAGCTCCAAAATCATGGACTTTTTTGAAAACCATCAAAATATATTTCAATTGATCGCAATAATATTGATTGTTTTTTTACTTCAAATAAATCAATTGTTCTGGTAAAATGAAAAACACATTGAGAGTAGCCAGGGCCATTAAGAATATCACACAAGAAGAATTAGCAAAACAGATCTCCGTGAGCAGACAAACCATTCACTCTATTGAAAATGGAAAATTCGTTCCTTCTGTATTACTAGCTTTAAAGCTTGCTGATTTTTTTGATATGAAGGTAGATGAATTATTTACATTGGAGAAAAGTGATTTGAAATGAAAATCAGAAAAAAGGGATTTTACGCTTTTATGAATTACATCTTTTTTCTAACCATCCTGATGATTGGTATTTCATGTACAATTCAGAATAAAAAATCATATGACTTACCACCTACTATTGATCCTCAATTCGCTGAGTATCCCATAAAATGTAGCATCAGAGCCCTGGAGGTACTTGACGAAAACAACGTCTGGTTTGCAGGAAATAAAGGCATGTTTGGCTATACCACGAATGGTGGAGATTCCTGGGAAATTGATAGTATTTCCATAGATGGACAGCCACTGGAATTTAGAGCCATTGCAACGGCTTCTGAGGCAGTATTTTTACTCAATGTTGGTTCCCCAGCTTATTTATTGAAAACAATTGACAAAGCGAAGAACTGGGAAGTTGTTTACCGGGATAATCATCCCGATGTATTTTACGATTGTATGAAATTCTGGGATGATCAGAATGGAATTGCTATGGGTGATCCCATCGATGGTTGCCTTTCTATTCTTCTCACCAGTGACGGTGGCAACTCCTGGCGAAAGCTGGATTGTGCAGAACTCCCACCAACCATGTATGGAGAGGCAGCTTTTGCCGCCAGCAATACGAACATTTCATTGCTTGAAAATCATGCATGGATTGCAACCGGTGGAGCCAAAGCCAGAATTTTCCATAGCCCGGACAGGGGAAAATCATGGGAGGTTTTTGATACGCCCATACAACAAGGAGGAAAAATGACCGGTATTTTTACCATGGATTTCTATGATGAAAACAGAGGAATTATTTTTGGTGGAAACTGGGAAAATCAGGATGAAAATACAGGAAACAAGGCTATCACATCCGATGAGGGAAAAACATGGATCTTGTTAACCGATGGCTCAGGCCCTGGGTATCGATCCTGCGTACAATACATTCCAAATGCTGATGGAAGAGGTATTATCGCTGTTGGGATCCCGGGCATATCCTATTCTTCAAATGGAGGGAAAACCTGGCAGGAAATTGATCAAACATATTTCTACACCATCAGAATTGGTCCTTCCGGAAAAGTGGCCTGGTTGGCCGGTAAGAATAAAATTGCCAAAATGATTTTTTAGTTATTGGTAGTTTGCCAGTTCTTTTTGGTTATCTGAACTTTTTTTCTTGCACGCATCGTTTACCATTGACAATTTACTAATAACTATTGACCAAATTATTCATCTCTTAGCGAAATAGCAGGATTAGTATGAGCAGCCTTCAATGCCTGAGATGTCACGATAGCTATAGCAAATAAAAGCACCAGAATACCAGTAACTGGAAATACCCAAATGTCTATATCAATTCTCACCGGATATCGCTCCAGGTATAAATTTATCAACCACCAGGCTAACGGTGCTGTAATGATAAATGATACGATTACCAACCTGGAAAAATCCTGGGAAATCAATGATATGATATTAAACACAGAGGCACCCATTACTTTTCGCACACCAATCTCCTTCGTCCTTTGTTCAGCAGTAAATGCAGCAAGTCCGAATAAACCCAAGCCCGTGATGAAGATTGCCAGGAAAGCAAAAATTCCGGCAAGCTTCTTGGTCATTTCAATTGTCGTGAATTTCTTCTGGAATTCCAGGTCGGCAAATTGATAGTCAAATGGATAGGCAGCATTGTACTTTTTATAAATTGCCTCAATTTCTTTAAGTGACCTGGATAAGTCATTGGTTTTTGCTATTCGTAAAGTAATATATCCTCCCCAGTCATCCTTGATCATGAACAGTGGTTTTACTTCCTGGTACGGTGATCCCATCAGGATATTATCAACAATACCAATAAGGGTGCGTTTCCCTCCCCAGAGATCCA
>Ga0209536_100001072_pt1 | contig 45402 bp, 39 predicted proteins | sample DeeMarSeWOR28_12_FD_187461 | JGI IMG/M metagenome (GOLD analysis project Ga0209536, IMG submission 187461) | Marine sediment microbial communities from White Oak River estuary, North Carolina - WOR-2-8_12 (SPAdes) (version 2) | ecosystem: Environmental > Aquatic > Marine > Intertidal zone >...
CGGGAACATCCTGATCGTTTCATTTTTGTTTTCGACATGCCTGATCAGATTGTTGAAAAACAGAGTAAGAACCTTTCTTTTCTCCTCCCTCATGAAATCCAGCAAATAGAGTGAAAGGGAATCCACAAACTTCATTTCCAGGTCCTCACACACTGCCCTGATGTAATTGTGGGCGGTATGATCATAAAACTGGATGGAGGTGGATAAGGCGGCTGTATATTTGTCACGGAAGGCATACCCCGCTTTTCGTTCCCATACCAGCTCGATGAACCTCATATACTGGGCGGGTACTGCCAGCACCCAGAGTCCAAATGACCAAATGACCGCATCAGCTGATTCAATGTCCAGGATGATCTCATTGAAATAAGCCTCATCAGTATCGATTTTCCTGATTAGCTGGGATATATTCAGTATCCTGAAATCATGCTGCTGGAAATACTTCTGAAGGAACAGGATATATTGAAGTGTGATGCTGTACTTACCTTTGGGACTGCCATTTAACACGAGGATATTCATGGGCAGAGGTGATTATTTGTTCGAAACAGGTTAGGTGATCTCATTTGATGAAAGAGTCCGGAGATTTCGAGCACAATACATAAGCATACTCAAGTTAGGGTATATATACCAAAGGGGGAAATAATTCCTTGCCTTTTCAACGGCTACCTGATTTTACCAGATTCGCCTTTGGTGCCATCAGAATTATTGCTTGATGAACTTGAAATACTCTTTTGTTTGAGCTGTTTTGTATAATAGATAGTATATCCCGGGAGTCAGGTCCTGGACAGAATGGGAAAAGGAGTGGGTTCCTGAGCCTAATCTTTGCGATATCAAAGACCTGATCATTCTTCCGGAAGCATCAAACAGGTCCAACCTTACTGAAGAATGATCCTCAAGCCTGAGCTGAATATTCAGGTCACTGGCAGCTGGATTCGGGTACGCTACCATGGATTCAGATCCTGCCCGCAGGTCATTCACACTGCTACCCGGGGCAAAAAGAACACCTTTCAGTTCCCTTCCACCGCTTAGCTTTTCACCTTCATGGTTGAGGAGGTAAACACCTGTCCAGTCTGGCCGTTCCGCAAACGTGGTTTCGATATATCCGGTCCACCATTCATCACTCTTCCTGTCAAAATCATATGTGATATGCTCATAGTAGGACTGGAATGGTCCCACATAAGCTGTCGGCATATCGTTATCCGATGGATGATCTACCAGAAAAACGCCCAGGTTGACCTTACCGGTCCCCACATGCAGGACTTTTCCAATGATATTTCCAGCTTCATCAGCAGGCTGTGTATGTATATCCGCAATGACGTGGTCGGTTTGCCAGCTGGGTACATGGATATCGCCATTCCAGGTTTCAAAGTACAGTTTGGTCAGCCATCCATTGATGAGCCCGCCGATATAAAAATCCTCTGCACTCAGCATGCTCTTCAGGAAATTTTCTTCCTCCTCGCTGAGCGGTTCCAGCTGAAGTTCCTTCTCGGCGATACCTGCCAGTTGTTCCATGACCGGCCCTACATCCCTGAAATAGGATGTGATCTGGGATCCTTCTTCCAGTTTACCGGAGAAGAATGAGTAGGCAGCATAGCTGAACCGCCCTATCTGCCGGTAGAATTCAGGATAGGGTTCCACGAAACTGTGCGGGAAGGAACAGGCCGGGATCCCTGAATAGGATTGTTTGGCATAAAGGAGATTGTCATGTCTTAATTGTGCCCAGGAAGCCAGCTGGGTGTTCAGCTTCTGCTGTTGCCATGCCACGGTATTCATGAAATAATGCGGCACATCACCCGCCAGGTCAGGATTCAGCTGCCTCAATGAATGTAACCAGGTGTTGTAGAGGGAGCGGGTCCAGAATTCCTCATCAAAGGCATCCACAAGGTACCTCAATGCATCCAGCTGGCTGGCATAGTGGTAGGTCTCTATCTCTTCCCTCAGCAACTCACCCGCATTGTTATTTCCCAGCACAAACATGGCATCCAGCGGATCCGGCATCATCCTCTTGATCTTAGTCCCCTCGTATATGACCCGGTCAAAGACCACATTGGAGAAAACATATGAATCGATGATGAACCGCTGTCCGAAAATCTTATATGAAACAGGTAATTCCATGGGCTCGGGATCAAAGGGATCTGATCTGAACAGGCTTGAAAGGATCTTCTGTTCGCCAAGCAGGGAGGCAGATACGGCCTCATAGTAGGGATCATATACTTCATCTGAGAGCAAATCAGATGCACTTTCAAGATCAGAGACCGAACTGATCAGATCACTGTATTCCCAGGGTGTAAGGTTATCTGCCTCACCCACCATGAACCTGATGAACCGGTCGTTTTCATGAAGCATCTCCAATGCTCCGGAGCTTTCGAGTAGTTCCTGCAACAGAAAGGATCCCAAGTGCATACGCCTGATCTCCTCCTTCGACCAGGGAGGCTCCCCGGCTACAGGAGGAGGGGTCAGGAAAAAATCGATCCGGCCCAGCCACATCATGGCCCTGAAATACTCATCCAGATTACTATAATCTTCCTCATCATAATAGTGTCCCCTCGGCGTGAACTGGCTGAAATCCAGCAGCCTGTTTCGCTCAGAAAACAAAGGTCTGTTCACCAGTTGCTCCTGGTAGATATCCGACAATAGTGAGTCTACTCTTCCCTGGCTCACTATCGCAGCGCTGTGGGTTACACCATCCAGAAGTGACCTTGCCACTGTAACATAAAGATCTGCATCGATGAGTGCATCCCGCAAACCCGGATCATCCCCGTATTTCATCTGAAGCTCATTCATGCTGCCTGCCATGAGATCGAGTGCCGACTTCAGGTTAGGGATCAGCAGTTGCTCCTCAAGTGTCTGAAGGATCAAGTCATAGGACCGGTGAATGGCTTCTAGGATGCAATCGGTGGAGACAAACACGGGTAGGTCATAGCTGTAAATCTGGTCAAGGGCATGCACTGTGGTGCCATAGGAAAGGCGTTCGGTTACCATGAACTTGTTTTGTTCCAATAAATCCATCTCATCTGCGGTGAGCTCCAGGTAATTCAGTATGGTATCGAGGTATTGGTAATCGGCAGCCACAGCATGAACCTGCATGTCCCGATAATAGGTCCCTGTGGGATGAATTGCGTTCATCTCGCTGTAGGTCATATCACTATGGGCTTCCAGGTAGGCTGCGTAAGATTCAGTATCAAAGCCGGATTGGCCCGGGATCGGCAGAATATAGCAGATAATGATTGGAATGGATATCGCGAGGGTTTTCATAACTTGTTAATTGTTAGGATCGTAACCTTACAAAGGTACAATATGATTTAGCCAAAGTCAATCGTAATGCTTTTTAGACATGCCCGCACTCACCGGACTGGATGAAAATCCGTCCTATGTGAACCTGAAATGCGATTCGGAGTGGGCGATCGAATTAAGGGAATAAATTGATGCGATCCAGCCGGGTTACCATATGAATAAGGTCATTATGGAGTTGTTTTTTACCGTGAATGAATTGTAGTCATGATACCTGAAGAAAGATTAACAATGCCAGGGTGCTGAAATAAGGATCTATATGATTCAACCTTTGTGTGTTTCAATGAAATCCAGAAGTCTTTGATGTGGTACCTCCAGGGTTGTGACCGTTCCTTCAGCCGCACGCCTGTTCATCATCCTGAATACAAAGGATCTTTTGTACTCCTCCAGTGCTTTCTGGGATTCCCATTGATATATGCCCATCCAGTACCCGGTCCCTCTATTCACACAATACCTTTTCGCCTGAAATCCAGGATAACCAGATATCATAAGCATGGGTATGATGGAGGTGATCTTATTTGCCCGATGGGATAGCCGGGAGAATTTAAACCGCACAATAAAGGTAGTTGGTGAGTCGATCTCTTTTTCCGGATACACACTGATTTGACGGAATGCCTCAAACATCTCTCCATCCTCCATTTTCGTGGTTTGACCGAGAGATGCTTTAGACAGGCGCAGCATGCCTGCGATCAATCTGGCGATGGAGATCCAGAGACAAACAGGAGGGCTCTTTCTTATATCTGATGGCATCGTATCTCAAATTTAGAGAGATTTTAACTCAAGCTAGTTGGTACTTAGGGAGGCTATGGGAGCCTTTTGTGTAATCAGGAATTGATCAGAACCTCGAGAATTGATCTGTTCTTTTCAGTCAGCTGCTTACTTCTGGATTTCAAAATTGCTTTGGGCGGATCGGATTTGTCTGCGAGTATGTTCTCCATTTTTCTGAACATACTCCCTGTGGCAATTTTATAGGTAGTAAACAGGGCAACTGTTTTCTTTCTGATGTCAGGCATTTCTTCCACAAACTCTTTCCATGCACGGTCCGGGTGTTGGGCAAATATCATCAATCCGTTTGTCCAGCATCCCAGCATAACCAGGTCAGAAGACAATAGATATTCCTTATCATAGTCATCAATGGAGGATATCTTGCATTCGATCCCACTGCCGGAAAGAAAATTCCCGATTTCCAATGCATAAGCTTTTGTGGTTCCAGAATGACTGTTATAAATAATACTCGTTCTCATTTTAGTATGGATTTGGGGTTACAAATAATATGCATTAATTAAATTGGATGTACTCCGTGCGCGGACTTCCACAGGTGGCTACGCGTTTCATTGGGCACCTCCCTTCTGCAGTTCTTTTTCGATCAGTCGATCTTTCAAAGAGGAATTAGAATCGAAAACAAAGGTGAAGAGGCCATGGACGATCAAGCCTGAGCCCCATCCGATCATCGGCCACATGGCCCATAAATAATCACCGGCAACCGTTAGATTAAGGATGGTGAGCATTGAAATGATGACCAGGTAGACAACCAGGTGTGTGTAGAAACTCATCCGAGTTTCAACTTTCTTTTTTGCATTTAAGTAAACTTCTTGATTTTTCATGTTTTCTATTTTTTTATTTGGAATGAATAGATGGACACTTCCGAATCCACCTGGGGACAATATCTAGTAATCGAATCCATATTTCATCAAGGAGTGTAGGAATTCTTTAATCTGGATGACGTGAACTTTAGTTTTATACAGTCTTTGTGACACACATCGGCACAGCTCCCGCAGAGAATGCATTCAGAGTTTTCCATTTTGTGATTTATGATCATATCCTCAACATCGAGTCCCATCAGACAATTTTTCGTGCACCTGTGACATTTCACACAGGCATTCTCAGTCATTACTAACTGAAGAGAGGGTGTTTTAAGAAGGGATTGAATCTTTCTGCCCAATATCATAAAGGGGGCTATCCAGCAAATGTGCCGGCAGAAAGACCTTTTACCCACTGCGAAATAAGATATAAGAAACAGAGATAGTACTGATAAATAAGCAATTAGTGTGTAGATGTTTCCGAGTGAAAACCCATGGGTTGTGCGGAAAAACGGATCTATTTCCTGATAACCACCCTTGCGAAATGCAACGGTAATAATGGCAATGATCCAGGGCACCCAGATAAGCCATTTGATGAGCTTTCCCTTTTTTGCAACCTTCTTTTTTAAGGGAGACAGGATCTCCTGGGCACCACCTAAAGGACACGCCCATGAGCAAAATGCCCTTCCCAGGAACAATGATCCGACAAATAGAAGGATGAACATTAAAAAGCTGCCACATATGATTCCCTTCGTACTGGCATCAATGATCACATATGGAGACAAGTAAACGAACGTGACCGGGAATAAGAAAAATGAGATATAAGATAACCGTCTTCTAACTACTTGCCTTTTCATCATCGTTGGGTTTGTGGTTTTGTTTCTTTTATCCAAGTTTACAGGTATGTTTTCGATTGGTGATGTTTCTGTAATACAAGGAGTAATTTTGTGATGAACAGAGAACAAGATGGGACAGATGGTTCATTCTGGTATAGATTGTATACCATCCTTTGCAATTGGCATCCATTGGTCCAGATTATTCAGAATGTGAAAAGTTCTCTCCACTCCAAAGTAGAAAGCTCTGAAAGAGGTAAGTTTACTCCACTTATGTTAAGGTTAATCGTCAAGTATTATCATGGCAGATCGAAATTATCGTTGATCATAGTTTCTTACAGAACAATCATATGGCTTTTGGATATCGTAGAGATTCGTGACCACTGCATCACCAAACCGGGCGACACCGAAGGTTTTCCCTTCGGACAGGATGTGCGTGTTTTTTTAAGTCATGTATAAAATATACTCCCTTAAAGGTTTGGAAGGAGATCCACCCTACGTGAATCTGAAGTGCGACCCGGAACGGGCGATCGAATTAAGGAAACAATATGAGGCCATCCTGCCGGGTTGCCGTATGAATAAGGTCAGGAGTTGTTTTATACTGTAGCCCGGATAAGCTCAATAGAAGATCAGTCCACATCCGTAAACTCTGCCGCGCTCACCTCCTGTTCGTCCGGGTTCGAGATATCAAATATCACCTTGTGCAATTGACCCGGTGTAAATTTGAATTTATCCAGGTGCGCATACTCCTCATTCACTGGCATGCCTTCATCCCGGCCGATGTCGAAGGTTTCGTGACCGGTAAAGGCTCCATACACCGTGGCTGTAATGTCCATTTCCCCCACCTTCTCGTCATTAATAAATAATTCAACGGTTGAGGGGCCGTTCAGCCTGGCCTCCTTCATCGTATGCTTCAAAGTAATTTTCACATCCCCGTATGGGACTCTTACGTTTCCGTCGAAATCATGCCAGTAGAGGCCAAGTGTGGAATAGCTGTACCTCAGATTCCCATCCAAGATAAAAAGGGCCTGTCCTCCTATATGTTCACCTACAGCATAGATCACACCTTCAGTAGTCTCATCGGCGGTGATATAGGCATTGACTTCATAATTGGTCGACCTGATTTCAGGTCCGGCCAGTTCAGGAACCCGGTATACATTGGTCGTCAGCTCCCAGTGTCTCTTGGCGGCCCGTTGCGGATTGGATTCAGGTTGCAGCATTCTGCCCATGGATCCCCCGATAGGGTAGGCATCATACTTTTCAGCTTCTTCCCAGAATATTTTCTCCAGCTCTTCTACTTTTTCCGGATACTGATCGGCCACATTCACCTGCTGGATGGGATCTTCATTGATGTTGTATAACTCCCATTCTACATTCAGGGGATCGAAATTTGCCATCGCCCCGGGATCAACGGACCACGGGATCCGATACGGTTTACCGCATATGGTCCAGCCTTCATGATACAATCCCACAAATCCGGTCATCTCAAAATACTGGGTGGGATGGTTGGTTTCAACATCCGGATCATTCCATGCATAGGTGAGGGATTTTCCGGGATACTCTTTTCTTTTCTGACCATTCACAAAATCGGGTGCGGGTAGTCCGGTAACTTCAAGAATGGTGGGAACGAGATCGGTTACATTCTGAAACTGCCTTCGCCACTCTCCCCTGGCTTTGATGGCTTTGGGATATCGAATGGCCGTAGCTGACATGGTTCCTCCGAAATGGGACGCCATCTGTTTGGTCCACTGAAACGGAGTTGACGAGGCATAGGACCATGCAACTGAATAGTGGTTGTTCATATGAGGGCCTCCCCATTCCTCCAGGCCGCCGAATTCTTCCAGCTTTTCAAGTTGCTGTTCCATGGTGAGGGGCGGGAATCCGTTCTGCATCAACAGCTCGGAGAACGTTCCGGTGGGGGTTCCTTCTGCCGTACATCCATTATCGGCAGTCAAATAGATCACCAGTGTATTATCCAGTTCACCCATTTCCTCGATGTGGTCAATGACCCTTCCGATATGATAATCGACATGTTCCAGAAAAGCGGCATTGACCTCCATCTGACGCGAGAGATATTTTTTACCTTCCTCGCTGAAGGAGTCCCACCCGGGTATGACCTCCGGCCAGTCGACCATTTCTGCATCTTCCGGAACCAGACCCAGCTTTTTCTGACGTTCCAGTTGCTGGGCCCGGTATACATGCCATCCTTCGTCGAACTGCCCCTTATACCTGTCGCGCCACTCTTCGGGCACCTGGATCGGTCCATGCACAGCGCCTGGTGTATAGTACATAAAGAAGGGATTATCTCTTAACCCTTTCCAGTTATCCAGCCATTTGATCGCCTGGTCAGCCATTCCATGTGAGATATGAAACTTCGAACCATCGGCATTTGTTTCCGGGGTCTCAATGGCGGTGGTGTTTTCGTACAATAACGGATAAAACTGGTTGGTTTCACCGCCCATGAAACCCCAGAAATATTCAAATCCCCAGATTCCTGTGGGCCAGCTCTCAAACGGTCCGGCTGGTGAGGCCTCTTCCATGGGTGTGTTGTGCCATTTGCCGAATGCGGCCGTGGCATATCCATTGTCGGTCAGGATTTTTGCTATGGTAGGGGTACTGTAGTCAATCTGTGAATTATATCCCGGGTAGCCGGTGGCAAACTCCGAGATGATTCCTGTTCCGATCTGGTGAATATTGTAACCTGTCAGCAGGGATCCACGGGTCGGGGAACAGACGGCGGCAACAGACATATGTGTATACCGGATCCCCTCATCCCCGATCCGGTCAAAAGTGGGTGTACGCATGACACCCCCGAACGAAGTGGCACTCGAATAACCGGCATCATCCAGCATAACGACCAGCACGTTGGGAGCACCTTCAGGGGCCTTGGGCTGACCTAAGAAGTAGGGTTTTGAATCGTCCAGGATCTTTCCCTGCACCCCTTTCCATTCTTCCATGGGATAAGGGATCCCGACTGTTTCACTGGTGGATTGATTCTGGGAACAGGACATGGCAATAGCCAGCGTCAGGGTAATGACCGGTATCGTCAGATGTTTCATTTCGAATGATTTTAACTGTATAAGTTGAGAATTTTTTGTGGATCGAGTTTAGACAGGGGTGTCCAGTGCACCCGGATCAGGATGGTTTCTCGCTGAGAATTAGGGTTTCCTGGTTAAACCTTAATATGCTCTGCATGATACTATCACTTAATTCAGCCAGGGATTCAGGCGAGATATTCTTGAAATCCAGCCTCGAATACCAGCTGTCGGTCATGGTTTTCCAGAGTGCCCTTAAAGCTGTATCGGACACTTGCAGTTCATAGTAGTCCCTGAATACCGGAAGGATGATCCCGGCCGAGGAACTGTTCATGGAATTGTAGATATAACCGAACCTGACATCGCTTCTGTGTTTGAAAAGCTGCCAGTGGAACTTTAACCCCGTTTCAAATGAACAGAGGATCCGGTGGAGATCCGGGATGAAGACCTTCAGATTCCGTCGCAGCTCTTCTTCATATGTTCTTGAAATTTCCGCATGAAAGTTCAGAAGATGAGTGATTAACACATCCGTATCCGGAAAATAGTAGTAATAATTTGTCCTGGGCAGACCGGTGATATTGGAAATTCTTTTAATATTCAAATGCTCAGGCCCCACCTCCGCAAAGTGAAGATATGCTCCTTCGAGCCATTTCCTTTGTTTGTTTTGTTCTTTTTGAAAAGCGATCATATACAATAACCTTTAGAATAGGCAATGTGGGTTCCTCGATTCAGTTGTCAAGATACTTCAATACTGTGTAGGTTGCAAACCAGTTTTGGTGGGTAACATATGCTATTTTAATCCGAAAGTAGGGCGAAAATGCACATCGAAGAGATCCGGGGCTGGGGATCGAATTAAGGGAATAATATGAGGCGATCCTGACGGGCTACCATATAAATAAGGTTACATATGAGTTGTTTTATACTGTAAACAACCGTTCTGACTTTGTTTAGGGCAGGTTCTATCTGGAATTGAATTGCACCTCAGGATAATCGGGATGGAAAGCGGTCAATAAAGGAGACTCAATTCCCTTCAGGTAACGATCAAAAAATGAGAGAATATAGTTTTTCTGAATCTCAAGGCATCGACTGCCATTGATGGGGCCGATTACGCCAGATAGCTGAAGAAATTTTCCCACCAGTGACCAGTCCGAGAAGTTACCGTGCCGGGCTCCCTCTATCCTGACCATATAGGCGTCACTTTTTGAATCTTCATAAAGTACTTCGCAAATGGGTTGACAATCCTGGCACCATTCCTCTTTGTTTTCAAGGATCATGAATGGTATTTCCAAGCCGGAATCAACCACATCACCAAACATAAATCCGCTCAGGTTGATTCCTGCCCTGCACCGGGAATCGGTGACAGCAAATTGTCCCGCTGCAGCACCTCCTTTTGAGAAACCGATGACACCAACCCGGCTTACATCCATGAGATCCAGCAATCGGCCGAATGATGGATCTCCACTTTCTATCTGATCAAGCAGAAAACTCAGATCTTCCGCCCAAAGCTTGATATCGGCCACCTCAAGGGGCATAATCAGGTTGAGTTTCTGTTGCAGCATCCTTTTAGTATCAAGATCACGTTCAACCGTGATTAATTCCTTTACCTGATTTACAGTGTCCGAGGTTTCCTCTTCCCACATGGCCTGATAGTAATCATTGTTCTTATCGAAAGGAACGGCCTGTCCGCTATGGTCATAGTAGAATGCATTCCAGTACGGGTGACCCACACTGAATACCACATAGCCGTGACTTGCCAATTCCTGGAAGACCGATGTATTCTGAACCATATCACCCGATGGTGAGTATAATATCACTGGATAACTTTCTGCCCGGGGAGGAGCATTCTCGTAGGAATGGGTCTTAACCAGATTAAAATGGCTCAGAAGGAATTTGGGTCCAATGATGAATTGAGACATATATCCAGCTTCATCCTCCTTCATGTAGGACAGCCTCTGCATATCTTTTTCAGGGTCTGCAGGATACCATACGCGTACCGACAATTCTCTGTAAGCGTTAGGGTCATTTGAAAATACATCCATTCTGGTGGTATCCCAAAAATAGATAGTGGTGCATCCCACCTTGAGAGGCCCTGATGGTTCATTGATTTTAAAGACAGGGAGAATGACCGGCGGGATGAGGCTAAACAAAAGCAAAAGAAAGGCAAGTGAGATCCCTGTATATCTCATCACCCGTTTCGTACGGGAGGGTGAGGCATTCCTGTTCCCTTCGGAAACAAAGATGCTTCTGAGAAAGATCAGGAAAACCAACAGGGAAATAAGGTATACAGGGTACATTTGCCACCTGGCTCCTTCCAGAACTAAATGACAGCTTAAAAGAACTACAGAACCAATAAGGTAGAATATCCGCAGGTGCCTTCCCTTTATCTTTAAAAAAAGAACTACAAACGCAGCGAAGAGATGCAGGAAAATAAGGATTTCGAAGAAACGCATGGTCGGCTTTTTTGAGTGAATACATATCTTGCGACCCTATGCTCATCTCACCTATGCTCTCTAAAAGCAAGACGGGGATCACCTATTTTTGTTACACGGGAAATAGGATTTTTCACAGGGTGATGATATTGATATAACGGTTGCAAGGCTCTGTAGTCTGGAAGATCTAATCCTCTTTTATTGTGAGGAATTATCAGGGTGTCATGAACATCGAAGAGATCCGCGACCACTGCCTGGCCAAACCGGGAGTCACCGAAGGCTTCCCATTCGGGCAGGATGTGCTGGTCTTCATGGTGATGAACAAGATGTTCGCGCTGACCGGCCTGGAGGGGGATCCGCTCTACGTGAACCTGAAATGCGATCCGGAGCGGGCCATTTAGCTCAGGGATGAGTACGAGGACCTCCGGCCGGGCTGGCATATGAACAGGGTCATTTAGGAGTTGTTTAATACCGTAATCTATCCGAAATGAGGTTCAAACAGATATCTTCTGGAATGGTTAGTCTGGTGAGTAATCGATTAATCCCTACTCATACCTCAGCGAATCAACCGGGTTGGTGCGGGCGGTTTTCAGGGACTGCCAGGTGATGGTGGCAAATGTGATCAGCACGGCGATCAGGATGGCCAGGGCAAAGATCCACCAGCTGATGCGGGTGCGGTAGGCAAAGTTCTCCAGCCACCGGTCCATAATGATCCAGGCTACCGGACAGGCAATGACAATAGACAGCCCAACCCATTTAATGAATTCCCTGGCAAGCAAAAGGAACACAGATTGGACTGAAGCCCCGAACGCCTTCCTGATGCCGATCTCCCTGATCCTCCGGGCAGCCATAAAGGAGGATAAGCCGAACAGGCCCAGGCAGGCGATCAGGATGGAGACCAGGGCAAAATTGATAATGATCTTTGCCGTCTGTTCATCTTTGAAATACTGCCTGTTATAGGTTTCATCCAGAAAGGTGATGGTAGGGATCTCATTATACACAGACTCATACTCCTTCCTGATCACCTCCAGGGTGGAGGAAATATTAAAGGAAGAGATCCGGATGTTGGCGGTGCTGGCCCAGAGGGTCCAGTAATAGAAAGTGGGCTCGATCATGTCGTGCAGGGATTTAAAATGAAAATCCTTAACCACACCCACGATCTCCATGGTCCATTGTCCCCAGGTCACCGGGGTGCCAATGGGATCCTCCAGGCCGAAGGTATTTACGAAGCTTTGGTTCACCAGGATCTGGTTGATCCGTGTGGTGGAAAGGGTGTGTTCCGAGGGTACATAATCTCCCGGCCTGGCCCTGGAGAGGTTCCTCCCCTCCAGCAATCCGATCTCCAGCACCTCCAGATAATCCGGGTCTATCAACTGGGGGGCTATGGTTTTCCGAACCGCATCAATTTCAACGTTGTCTCTTAAAGACTGTTCGCCTCCCATGGTCCCTCCCGAAAAGGCTACCCCCGAGATACCCGGATGGTTCAATAACTTTTCCCTGAAAAGCTCCTTTTTTGACAGATCATGGCTCACCCTACCCACAATTACGTTGGCCACCAGTTCTTTGTTGAATCCCGGATCCGTGGATTTCATATAGTGCAGTTGCCAGAACAGGGTAATAACGCAAATGATCAGGATGACCGAAGCCACATACTGGATGGTTAGCAGGATCCTCCTGAACAACCTGGCCCATGGCCCGGACTGAGAAATACCCTTCTGGCTGGCAACAGGCTGAAAACGGGTCAGGTAAAAGGCGGGATAGATCCCGGCAATGATCCCCACCATCCCAACGGCGGCCAGGAAGATTACCCAGGTGCCCTTTCCGGGGCGTAGGGGAAGGCTCAGCTCTGTCAGGGCCAGCTGGCTGAACGCTGGCAGAAGTACCTGAGTCATTGTCAAAGCTATCAGAAATGCCAGCAAAGCCATCAGGACCGATTCCACCAGGAACTGGATGATCAGGCTGCTCCTGGAGGACCCGTTCACCTTGCGCAGGCCCACCTCCCTGGCCCTCAGGGAGGCCCTGGCCGTTGATAGGTTCACGTAGTTGATCATGCCCAGGATAAGTATGGAAAGGGCGACAGTGATCAGGATCCTGACCAGTTTTCGGTCTCCATGGCGGCAGTAATTCTTTTCATGATTCAGGACGGGACTGAAATAAATATCCCTGAGCGGCCTCAGCGAATAACCCCGGAACCACTCCTCAAAGCCCTCCCATTGGCCATATTGTTCCACGAAATAATCATTGATCCTTGATGCTACATAGGAAGGATCCCGTCCCTCAGGCAGCAGGAGGTAGGTCATATAGCTTGGATCAGGGTGCCAGTTGTTGAGGTAATCGGGCTCGCCCCTGCTGTATCCTGATATGGAATCGAAGGAATGCAGGGGGCGTAAAAAGGCCATCTCCAGATGGGAGTGTTTAAAGTCCTTAAAAACCCCTGTTATGGTGGTGTTAAACGGAGATTTTTTCCCCACCGGGTCTTCATCACCGAACCAGGACCTGGCAGCACTTTCACAGATCACCATGCTTTTTGGATCCCGGAGGGCGGTTTTCGGATCTCCCTGGAGGAAATCGAAGGTAAAGATCTCAAAGATACTGCTGTCACAAAAAAACCAATCCTGCATCTCCAGGATCCTTTCACCCGTTGAATCATCCTCGGGATACCATCTGGATAGATATAATTGATCTTTCCCCCCCCAGTTGACCAGGCGAACCACATTCTCCACTTCGGGGATCTCCTGTTTGATCATAGTTCCCGGAGCTGTCCACATCCCCACCTGGTCCCCCAATTCAAGGCGGTAGATCCGGTCAGCCTTGTCGTGAAAGCTGTCGATGCTTAATTCGTGCTGAACATAGAGGCCAATCATCAGGAAGGCGGTAATTCCGGTGGCCAGACTGATCACTTCGATCAGGGTTCCGAGCCTGTTCCTGATCATGTTCCTGAGGGCGGTGATAAAATAGTTCCTGAGCATAGGCCTGGATCTTTATACGGTAATAGCAATCAATTACCCCGAACGTTCCAAAATCTATACCACCCCTCTGAATGGGCTATTCTACAACAAGTTATGATATTTATAGATAGCGGTCAAGCGGGATTTGTTCCAGATTGAAACAAAAAATCGTATCATTCTGACACACTTTTTTGACTTGGGTTGGGACAGGTTGTACATTTGATTCAATCCAATACATCCAATCGTTTGGTAATTCAGAACCCCAGAGGCCGGATCGTGATCATCGATGATGACATCGATGTGCTGAAGACTGCTCACATGGTCCTGAAAAGGCATTTCCAGGAGGTGATCACCCTGTACCAGCCGGAGGATATTCTGCACCACCTGGAGGAGGGAAAGATCGATGTGGTGTTGCTCGATATGAATTTCTCCCCCGGTGCCACTTCCGGGAAGGAAGGTCTGGAGTGGTTAAAAAAGATCAGGAGGATCGCTCCTTCCGTGTATGTCCTGATGAATACAGCATACGGGGAGATCAACCTGGCTGTGGAGGCCATGAAGCTGGGTGCCATCGATTTCCTGGTCAAACCCTGGACCAATGAGAAATTGCTGGCCAGTGTAAAAAACTGCCTGGAGCTGAAACGTTCCAGAGAAAAGGTGGCCCGGCTGCAGGAAGAAAAGAAGATCCTGAACAGGGACCTGGAAAGGGGATATGAAGAGTTTATTGCCAGGTCCAGGGCTATGGGACCAGTGTTGAAAAGCATTGAAAAGGTGGCCCCCACCGAAGCGATCGTACTGATCCTGGGGGAGAACGGAACAGGGAAGGAGTTGGCGGCCAGGGAAATACACCGGAAGTCGGAACGCCGTCATGCGACTTTTGTCAAGGTGGACCTGGGGGCCATACCAGAAACATTGTTCGAATCCGAGTTGTTCGGGCACGAAAAGGGAGCCTTTACCGATGCAAAGGAGGCCCGGCCAGGCCGGTTTGAACTGGCAAGACGCGGGACCCTGTTCCTGGATGAGATCGGTAACCTGGATGTGACCCTGCAGGCAAAACTTTTGTCCGTGCTGCAAAACAACGAGATCACGAGGATTGGAGGAGGAGCGGTCATCCCCATCGATGTAAGGATTATCTGTGCCACCAACCGTTCTTTGTACCAGATGGTGGAGGAGGGAACATTCAGGCAGGACCTGCTCTACAGGATCAATACCGTGGAGGTCACGCTGCCGCCCCTGCGGGAACGCAGGGAGGATATCCCGCTGCTAGCATACCACTACCTGAAACAGTTCAAAAGGAAGTATAACAAACCCGGTATGCAGATCGGGGAAGATGTGCTGGAGAGCCTGGCCATTCACAACTGGCCCGGGAACATCAGGGAACTTAGACATTCCGTGGAGCGGGCGGTGATCATGGGTGAATCCGATAAACTGATCCTGGATGATTTCAACCTGGGGAAGCGGCCAGGGATGGGGGATGTGGCCGTCACCTCGGGGAAGATTGATGATATGGAAAGATCTGCCATCAGCAGGGCACTGAACAAGGGGTATAAAAGCATGGACAGGGTGGCAGAAGAGGTTGGATTATCCCGAAGTACCCTCTACAGGAAAATGAAGAAATACGGTTTATAATATGCGTTCTTCCCGCATATCGTTCCGGCTGGGCGTTGTGGTCAGGATCATCCTGATCCTGACAATCGGTTTTGCCGCAATTTTCATGGTCATAAAAACGTCCTACTGGCTGGTTTCTCTCTGGATGGGCGTGTTCGTTATTATCCTGTGTGTGGAGCTGGTCCGGTTCCACGAGCGTTCCTTGAAGGCCCTGAGGGAATTCCTTCTATTTATCAAACAGGGTGAGTTCGCTTCGATGAGTACAGTGGATGAAAAGAATAAGGAGTTCCAGGAGGCGTATGATTATATCATCAACAAGTTCAGGAACCTGCGGATCGAGAAAGAGACCAATTACCATTACCTGAAACGGGTGATCGAGCATGTGGATACGGCGCTGATCTGCCTAAAGGGTGAAAAGAGCATAGAGCTTATCAACCGATCTGCCATGGAACTGTTGCAGGTATCCATGATCCAGGATGTGGGGGCCCTGGAAAAGGTGGATAAGGAACTGGCCTCCCTGATCGCTTCGATCCAGTCAGGTGGGAAAGAGATGATCCGGTTCATCAGGCACGGACGGATCATGAAACTTTCCATCCGGGCCACGGAATTCACCCTGGACGGACAGCTCTATAAGATCGTCAGCCTGCAGGATATCAAATCGGAACTGGAAGAACAGGAACTGGAATCGTGGCAGAAACTGGTCAGGGTCCTTACCCATGAGATCATGAATTCTGCGATCCCCATTACTAATATGGTTTCCATGGCAAGAAATATCCTTGTTGATGAAGACAACAAATATAAAAAGATCCAGGGTCTCAGCGAGGGGGAGATCGATGACCTGATGGTAAGTCTTTCCACGGCAGAGAGCAGAAGTCAGGGATTGGCCAATTTCGTACAAACCACTAAAAGCCTGACACGTATTCCGGAACCGGAATTCAGTGATATCCCAGTCAGCCAGCTTTTTAAAAGGATCCGCAAGATCTTTAAGGTTGACCTGGATACGGCTTCCATTCGATTGGGTACAGAGCTATCTCCCGAAACCCTTTCCGTAAAAGCGGATCCCGGTCTGATTGAACAGGTTCTGATCAACCTTTTCAGGAACGCCCTGGATGCTCTGAAGAAAATTCAGGACCCGGCCATCCAAATGGAAGGTTTCAGAACACGGGAAGGAGGAGTTGTGATCCGGATCTGCGATAACGGGAAGGGCATCAGCAAAGAGAACCTGGATCAGATCTTTGTCCCGTTCTTTTCTACGAAAAAAGAAGGATCGGGCATCGGACTGAGCCTCTCCATGCAGATCATGAAACTCCACAAAGGCAGGATCGAAGTTCAATCCGAAGAGGGAAAAGGGACCTGTGTTTCGCTGGAATTCTAGCACATAGTTTTCCATCTCTGTTATCCATTTACCAGGGTCCACCATCTCATTCCTCGATCAGTTATATATGGTATGATTCCTTTCGCAGCGTGCTGCTGAACACTTAAATACCCATCCTTGTTTCAAACGTTTCAATTTGATCCGAAGAGGTGTGTCAATTTGAGACAGTTCACATACCCTGCTTTCTGATATACTTTATAAATATAAGATAAACAGATCAATACATTTCATGGCACGGCAGTTGCAAATGGATGAAGCGATGAAAACTGAAACTCATAACCAACACATAACCGCCATGAAAACAAAAGTCATCTACGCAGCAACCACAGCCTTTTTTATGTTCACTTTCGGGCAAGTCTGTGCACAATTATTTCTGGAGGAGACAAAAATTACTCCTCCGGTATTCCCTGCCAACACCAACGAGGTACATGGAACGATCGCAACATCTATTAACACGTATCTTGTGGCGAATGTCGGATTTCCGACACATTCCACCCGGAATCACTGGGCGGGAACAGAAGTGATACGCTTTGAAGTCTCTGAAAAGGGGAATCTGACTTCTTTCCAGGTAATAAGCAGTATTTCGCCTGAGATCGATTCGGAGGTATTGCGGGTACTGGAAACGACCAGCGGGGAATGGATCCCTGGGACCATCGACGGGAAACCATACCCGATGTCCAGGGAGGTCTCAATTGTATTCAAGCCTTACTCCGGCTTTGACCTGGTTAAAACTACCAGGGAACTGCAAGAAAAAGGGAATGAAATCCTGTTTGTAAAAAAGAATCCAAAACGTGCGCTGAATTATTATAACCGGGCAGCAAAGTTACTTCCCTATGAGGAAAGTATCCTGGCCGGCAGGTGCCTTTGTAAGTACAGGCTTGGAGATGAAGAGGGTTACAAAGAAGACCTGGAAAGAATCCTTGCCATACACCCGGAAACTTTTGGATCATCCGTAAGCGGATCACCTGAACAGTCTCTCGTGCAGCTGAGCGTCCTTGCCATGCAGGTTTCCATTTCTGAGTAGATCTCTTGAACTAATATTATCTGGATTCTCGGAGCTTATCACAACTTGTGATAAGCTCCTTTCATTCAGCATTGGAAGGGAACACCATAATTGATTACATTTCAGGTATGAACATCGAAGAGATCCGCGACCACTGCCTGGCCAACCCCGGCGTTACCGAAGGCTTCCCCTTCGGACAGGATGTACTGGTCTTCAAGGTCATGAACAAGATATTCGCGCTGACCGGCCTGGAGGGGGATCCGCCCTATGTGAACCTGAAATGCGATCCGGAGCGGGCCATTTAGCTCAGGGATGAGTACGAGGACATCAGGCCGGGCTGGCATATGAACAGGGTCATTTAGGAGTTGTTTTATACTGTAATTAAGAATAAATCATTTCAATTCATACAATATTACCTGGAAAGCTTGCCTTTATGTAAAATATGTTTTACATTCGGTACGATAATATGTAAACTATGATTTCATGATCAAGCGTCCATACTGGCTAAGTTTAATTAAATACGCATGGGACAAAAGACCCTTGATCTGGTTATCGGGCGTTCGCAGAAGTGGTAAAACAACCTTGTGCAAAATGATTCCTGATGCGGTATATTTCAATTGCGACCTGCCATCAATAGCCAGGCAACTTGAAAATCCAGAGTTTTTCTACAATAATTTAAGAAAGGATGCAACTGTGATATTTGACGAAATTCACAGGATTAACAATCCCAGTGGAATTTTGAAAATAGGAACTGATGAATATCCACAATTGAAAATATTAGCAACCGGATCATCTACCCTGGCCGCTACTAATAAATTCCGTGATACATTAACAGGACGCAAAATTAATCTCTTCCTTCCCCCCGTATTATGGAACGAATGCAGAAATGATTTTGATATCCTGGATTTTGATGAAAGACTCAGGAGGGGCGGATTGCCAGAGTTCCTTTTATCGGATAATAAAAAGGAGGAATTATATACAGAATGGATTGAAAGCTATTATGCCAGGGATATCCAGGAACTGTTCAGTGTGAGGAACAGATCGGGATTCCTTAAACTTCTTAATTTGCTTTTCATGCAAAGCGGCGGGGTGCTTGAGATCACCTCATTGTCCAGGGAAAGCGGATTAAGCAGGCCCACGGTAATGTCACACTTGGAAGCCTTGACCGTAGCACATGCAATTACTATTGTTCAGCCTTTCTTCGGTGGCGGTAAAAAGGAAATTGTGAAACGTCCGAAAGTATATGGATTCGACACCGGATTTGTAACCCTTATAAAAGGCTGGAATGAGATAAGAGAATCTGACCGGGGATTACTCTGGGAACATCTGGTACTGGATATGCTCAGAGTATCTTATGGCAACGTATATTTCTGGACAGATAAGGCGAGAAATGAAATTGATTTTATTGTTAAAGGCAAGGGTGGTGAAATTCACACCATAGAATGCAAAATTAACCCGGATAAATATTCTGATCGTGCGATAAAAAAATTCCGAATTTATTACCCTGAGGGAAAAAACTATTGCTTCTCACCCCAGGTGGTGAATCCCTATAAAATCAGTAAGAATGGAACTGAGGTATTCATCCTGTCGGTTGCAGATGATGATGGAATAAAAAAATTATAAGCATCTAATCAATGAACATCGAAGAGATCCGCGACCATTGCCTGACTAAACCCGGCGTCACAGAAGGGTTCCCATTCGGGCAGGATGTGCCGGTATTCAAGGTGATGAACAAGATGTTCGCCCTCACCGGCCTGGAAGGGAATCCCCCCTACGTGAACCTGACATGTGATCCCGAGCGGGCCATCGAGCTGAGGGAGGAGTACGAGGATATCCGGCCGGGATGGCACATGCTCAAGGTCATATAGCAGTTGTTTTATACTGCATTAGCACCAGTTGTTGGCTTCAGATAAACAGGTTTTGTAATATTCTTTCTGCTACAGATCCCATTACTTGAATAATAATAACCATGTTGGGGACAATTTCAACTCATTCTACTGCATTTATAGTTAAACAACGTATAAAAGAGTTGGAGTGCTTAATAATACGTAGTATATTAACCAGCAATTCGCACACCAACCATGCAGATACAAAAATCCCTTATTGTAATCCGCCATCAGTTTATTACTGCGCTCAAACAAATTACCCGATTCAAAGGCCATACCGTGTTCAGTCTCATTGGTCTTGCCCTGGGATTGGCCTGTGTGTTCATTATTTCTGCCTGGACCATCCAGGAGCTGCGATACGACAGGTTTCATCACCAGGCAAAGCAGATATACATGGTGACCACGGACATCAAGGACAACACCGGCAATGTCAGTGCTTTCCCGGAAACCCCGCAAGCTCTGGCTGTCGAACTGGCCAGTAAAATACCTCAAATTGAAAGCGCATTTCACTTCCTCTATTTGTATGGTGGAAGAGACCTATCAACCAAAGAGCATACTTACAGAGAGACCGGAATAGCTGCGGGATCGGACTTTTTAAAAGTACTTAATTTCAAGCTCATTTCCGGCGATCCGGGTGAGCTGGACGAACTGGATGCCATCTTCCTCTCCAGGGATCTGGCTGACAAGCTTTTTCCAGGCATGGATCCCATCGGCCGGGAACTCATTTATAAAGATGATCAGGTGCGGATTGTGAAGGGAATTTTCAAAAATTGTCCGGATAATTCAAGTCTTCAGTTCGACTTCCTCATCTCTTATGAGGCTGAATATGGGATCGCCACACAATGGTTTCAACTTTCCGACGCAACCTTCATTAAGCTCCTGCCCTCAGCAGATCCCGATGTTGTTCATTCCATGATGAGAAACATATGGAGAGAAAAAGTACCTTATGAGCAGTACGATATTGGTATGATCTCAATCACTGATCTCAGATATGGTGCTGATTTCGAGTTTTTCAATGCCGAACACGGTCATGGCGACAGGAATAAACTGTTCATGTTTATGGGTGTGGCCGTGCTGATCCTGATTCTGGCCTGCCTGAATTATCTGATATTAGCCTCTGCAAACGCGATAAAAAGGGAAAAGGACATTTGGATCAGAAAGATCCATGGGGCAAGTGCAGGCGCCATCAGCAGTTATTTCATTTTTGAGTCGGTCCTGCTCTCCATCCTGGCATGGGGAGCTGCTTCTCTTATAGCGATATTGGGAATCAGGTTATTTGAAGATCTGATAGGGATCTATATCTCACCTGCTTATTTCTACACATCTATTGGTTTGGGTCTTGTGGCATCGATACTCATTGTCGGAGTCGCCACCGGATTTTATCCCGCGGTGCAGGCCGGATCCCAACTCCTTGTCAGATCAAAAGCCCGAAGCAGGACAGGTGCAATGCTGCAACGTAATCTGAGGCAATTGTTTGTGGGGAGTCAGTTCATTTTATCCATTGCTCTGACCATCTCAGGTCTTGTGATATTCAGGCAGGCAGATTTTATGAAGCGTTTTGATTCAGGCTATTCAACCGCAAATATTGCTGAGTTTATATTGCCTGCAAACCATGATACGATTTATCATGCGACCAGAGACTGGTTGGAGGGGCATCCGGCTGTTCAGGGATACAGCTTTGCCAATGCATCTCCGGTTAACCTGACGGTCCTAAATACAGAACAAGGCTATCGATGGGAGGGACAGGACGAGCCGGCACACACCTCCATTTTCAGAATACACGTAGATGAGGGATACCTCCATGTTTTTGATATCCCTCTGATCAAGGGGAGATTCTTTTCGCCCATGGATGAGAACCAGAACCGTATCGTGATCAATGAGACACTTGCTCAGATGATGGGGCTGGATGAACCGCTGGGGCACAACATCAGAAGGGGCAGTGAAACATTTGAAATCATCGGGGTAGTCAGGGATTTCAATTTCCAGCATCTCTCCAATGAGATCCGGGCTTTCTTTTTCACGTGTAACAGATCTCAGGGCCACTTATTTGTCCGGTTCCAAACGAATGCAGAAAACGCGACCGGGGCAGTTCAGGAAAAATTATCAGGCATGTCGGACAATCCCGTAAAAACCAGTTTTGTCAGCGAAACGCGCAACAGGTTGTATGTGGGAGAATCGCAAATACTGGCGGCTATTTTGTTTTTCACGGTGCTGTGTATCCTGCTATCCAGCCTTGGTCTGGTTGGAATGGTGAGCCACAGTGCTTCCGAAAAAACCAGGGAGATTGCTGTCAGGAAAGTTTTCGGAGCAGAATCCCGGGATCTGATGATCTTTCAGAATCTCTATATATTGAGGATGTTCCTGCCCGGCACATTGATAGGCAGTGCGCTTGCATGGTTCATCATGAAGAGATGGCTGGAAAACTATGCGTTCAGAAACAGGATCGAAGCGTGGGTTTTTTTATTGGGGCCGGCCATCATCCTGTTTTTCACTCTGTTGTCCGTCAGTTTCCAAACCTGGAAGGCCTGCAGGCAGCCGCCGTCTGTTACACTTAAATATCAGTGAACTACATGTAATCTGGGCGGGAATCTCCCCTAGGTGAACTGAAATGCGACCCGGAACGTGCTGTTGAGCTCATGGAACAGCACGAAGCCATGCAACCAGGTTGGCAAATGAACAGGGTCATTAAGCAGTTGTTTTATGCTGTATTGATAATACTGTCAATTTTAATGCATTTTTGAAATACAGCTACAAATTTGCATGAACCCAGAATCTTCAACTACCAAAACTTGTTTGTCATTTATGGGATGTGTTTCAGCTCATTCCACCCCAGCAATACTCCGTTTTTTGTTTCGTAGATTTCATTACCCCCGTATACAACATATTGCCGGTTGTCCTGCACTCCGGAGATCTTTTTCCAGTAAATCAGGCCAGAGAAGAAGCTTTGTGAGAATGTGCGGGATGATTTTATCTCGACAGGTATCAGGGAATCAAATTGTTCAATGACCAGATCAATCTCGGCACCTTTATGGTCTCTCCAGAAATAGAGGTTGCTGCGTTCCCCATTGTGAAATCTTCTTTTGAGGAGCTCGGAAATGATGAAGTTCTCGAAAAGTGCCCCAAACTGATAGTGTGAATCAATCTGTTCCACCGATGAGATGTCAAGCAATGAAGAAACCAGACCGGTATCATAAAAGTAGAGTTTTGGCATTTTTACCAGTCTCTTGTTAAAATTCTTGTGGTGAGGTTGCAAAAGAAATACGATGAAACTTGTTTCCAGAACAGATATCCAGGATTTAGCGGTATTAACACTCACTCCCGAATCATGTGCAAGGGACGAAAAATTCAATAACTGTCCTGCACGGCCGGCACACAATTTCATAAAACGCACAAAGAGATTCAGATTATGTACGTTTTGCAAAAGCCTAACGTCGCGTTCTATACATGTCTGTATATAATTGGGATAGAAATCCTTAGGATCAATATTTCTGTCGTATATTCTGGGATAGAATCCTCTATATATCAGTTCTTCAACTGATGCAACCTGCAGTCCATAATTGGATAGTTCAGCATAGCTAAATGGCATAAGATGCAGAATAGCAACCCTTCCTGCAAGAGATTGGGATATCTTTTCATTCAGGAGGAAGCTTTGGGAGCCGGAAATAATAAAATGCCCCACCCGGCCTGTTTCATCGGTTATTGTTTGAATATAAGAGAATAAATCTGGGATTCTCTGGATCTCATCGATGATCATTTTTGGAGCTGAATCCAGAAACCGCCGAGGATCGGATTCTGCCTTCATCCTGGTAACCGGGTCTTCAAGGGAGGTATATAGATATTTGGGGAATGCTTCTTTTAATAGGGTTGTCTTACCTGATTGCCTTGGCCCGGTCAAAGAGACCACTGGGAACTTTCCAGATAGGTGCAACAGTTTCTGCCGGATATCACGTGGTACCATGTAACAAAAGTACAAATTTGCAAAAAAAATGCAAAAATGTACCATCATGTTTTATTTCATAAGGCATAAATCTGAGGATTTATGTAACTTAATGCTGCAATGCCCAATGAACTGTTCAGAATGACGGTAGAAGAGAGAGGGGATTATCAATTTGCTGGAGCTAAATGCTCATTACGACACTTTAACCTTAATCCTCTCTCTTGTTCTTTCTGGTTAATCCACAAATATATCGAGAGGTAAACTTAGGTTGTGATAAGCTCCCTCCATTCCACCATGGAAAGCTCAATTAAGAAATCCTTAGGAAATCGCTGGATATTCCTTCTGAATGCTTGTTTCAGGGTTCTGGTTTCAACTTGATATAGCGCAGAAAGATCAGAAAATAGCCCCGAAAAAAGATAATAAAAAGCCTGCTCCTGCAATTAATGAAGCTTTACGTAGTGAAAAACCAACGTTCATATTCGTCATAAATAATCCTCCGGAAAGTTTGGGTGGGTTTGTGAGCTTCCATTGTCATATAGAATGTCACACAATGTTGGAAAATCTATCAATTGGATCAATCAGGATTTTTAGAGGTTGATATTATTGGAGCACAGCTTTAAAATATTCTATTCAATCTATTGGAACCTGATGCTGCGGATAACCATTAATATTGATTTTCTAACTTGGCCACAAGTTGACTTTGTATGAACATCGAAACGATCCGAGACCACTATCCGGCCAAACCGGGCATCTCAGGAATTCTTGCAGGACTTATATATTTGCAGTCAAATAAAATCCTCTTTGAATCATGCTTTTGAAAAGATCACTTCCTGTAGTTTTAGTTGTTATCATGGTATCATGCTCAGAAAGACGCGAGCTGTCTCAGTGGCGCGGCCCGGACCGCGATGGCAAATACCCGCAAACAGGATTATTAAATCAATGGCCGGATGATGGGCCAAAAATGCTCTGGTCCTATGAAGGATTGGGCGCCGGACACGGCAGTGTAAGCGTAACCGCAGATCAGGTTTTTGTTCTGGGCATGCCGGACACCATGGGGGTCATATACTCATTTGATATGAAGGGCAATCTTTTATGGCAAAAGGAATATGGGGTGGAATGGTATATAAATTATTCAGGTACCCGGTCGAGTCCCACGATCGTCGATGGGCTGATTTATTTTGTAAGCGGACAGGGTGTGGCATTCTGCATGGATAAGGAAACCGGGGATATTTGCTGGAGTGTGGATATGTTTGAAAGGTTCGGAGCTCAGGAAACTGCCTGGGGAATAGCTGAATCCCCTCTGGTCGACGGGGACCGGATCATCCTTACACCTGGCGGGGCGGAACACAATGTAGTTGCACTGGACCGTTTTACCGGAGAAACAGTGTGGACCAGCAAAGGTAATGGTGAACAATCGGCTTACAGTTCACCTATCCTAGTGGAGCATAACGATGTTCGGTTGATTGTAACCATGACGGCCGAATCGGTCCTGGGTATTGATGCAGATAATGGTACCACCTACTGGAGAATTCCGCATAAACAGGGAAATAAAATACATGCAAACAGCCCGGTATATAATGGTGGGAGGATTTTTTGTGCAAGTGATTGGGCAGATAGCACAAAAGGCCATTTAATGATAGAGCTGTCAGAAGACGGAAGGACAGCCGGGGTAGGTTGGCGCAACGAGGAGCTGTTCAACCTGTTGGGCGGAATCATCCTGCATGAGGGTTCTCTGTACAGCTCAACTTTTGAAAAGAAGGAATGGTTTTGCATCGATGCGGCGACAGGGAATCTCAATTATCTGTCAGACCAGGTATCCGGGGGAGCCATGATTTACGCGGATGGACGCTTTTATTGTTACGGAACGGACGGTATCCTGGCTCTCGTCGAAGCAGATGAAACGGGCTGCAGAGTGATCAGCAGTTTCGAGGTGCCCCTTGGTACAGACCAGCATTGGGCCCACCCGGTCATTTATGACAGGAGACTGTATGTGCGTCACGGCGACGCCCTCATGTGTTATGATATAGCTGAAGAGTAGCTCAGCAAGCTTTTTCCATACATATGGTCATCAAAAAGTTGTTTTATAATTTTACTCTAGTAAGGGCTAATCATCGGGTTTATACCGATTGAATCCAATTCTCTTTCTTGTAAGGGATTCAGCTATTTTCTGATCTTTCTGCAGCAAGCAATTGATTGCATCATAGATATCCTGGGATTTCTTCTGTATCTTATAGCTTTATTACAGTTCCAATGAACATCGAAGAGATCCGAGACTACTGCCTGGCCAAACCGGGCGTCACCGAAGGTTTCCCATTCGGACAGTATGTACGGGTCTTCAAGGTGATGAGCAAGATGTTCGCCCTCACCGGACTGGAAGGGAATCCTCCCTATGTGAACCTGAAATTCAATCCCGATTGGGCTATTGAGCTAAGGGAACAATACCAGGCGATCCAGCCAGGTGCCCATATGCCCAAGGTCATATAGGAATTGTTTTCTACTATAACTGTTATTCACGGGACGGGACACACATCCTAAACAACAGAGAACACGAAATATGGAGCACTGATTTTTAGTATATTTACAGTACACTCCAGATGTATCAGAGGTGGAAAAACAATATATCGAAATAGACACAAATAAAGGAAAAGTGCGATTACGCAAATCTCTGATCTGGGATGTGCCTGCACACACTTTGGATCTGAATAAGAATAAAAGACTGATTCTTGAAAGGGTGTTTTCCAGGGGCAATATTGATGAATTCCGCTCAGTCAATCAGTATTATTCCAGAGAGGAAATTCGTGAAACGGTTATAAGAATTGGAATCCTGGACAAGAAAACCCTGCATTTCCTTTCAAAAGTTTACCAAATCAAACCTGGTGATTTCAGATGCTACAAAAAGAATCTGTAGATAAAGCAATCCTTGATTTAATCTTTTCACTGTTGGGGAAGGACTATCTTCAAGATTTTGAACTTGTTGGTGGAACCGGGCTTGCTCTAATAATTGGTCACAGGAAATCCATAGATATTGATCTTTTTACATCAAAGGATTTTAATGCAGAAATCCTTCTTGAGAAGCTTGAAACTGATTTCAGTTTCCAGATGGATTTTCTTGAAGTGAATACGATCAAAGGAAATATGGGGGGAGTAAAAGTGGATTTTATTGCTCATAAATACCCGGCAATTGGTAATACCATTAAAGTTGAAGGCTTACGAATCCAATCTTTAGATGATATTTCAGCTATGAAAGTTAACTCCGTGGCTAACGATGGTACGAGAGTAAAGGATTTTATTGACCTGTACTTCCTGCTTGCCGATCACAAGTATGATGTTGAGAGCTTATTGAGTAACTATAAATCAAAATATTCACAACGGAATGCCCTGCAAGCATTGAAAAGCCTGAATTATTTTTATGATGTTGATTTAAATGACTGGCCCGAAATGATAAAAAGAAAAGACACAAGCTGGGATGAGATTCAGAAATTCCTTGACAAAGCCTGCGAATTATATATCAGGAAGATTACCTGACAGGAACTATGAACATCGAAGAGATCCGCGAAACCTGCCTGGCCAAACCCGGCGTCACCGAAGGCTTTCCCTTTGACGAGACCACCCTGGTCTTTAAAGTGATGAATAAAATGTTCGCCCTCACCGGCCTGGAAGGGAATCCCCCCTTCGTGAACCTGAAATGCGATCCCGAGCGGGCCATCGAGCTCAGGGAAGAATATGAGGATATCCGGCCCGGGTGGCACATGAACAAGGCACAGTGGAACTCAGTATACTTTACAGGTAACATTCCCCGCGACCTGGTCCTGGAGCTCATCGATCACTCCTATGACCTGGTGGTGCAAGGTCTGAAAAAGAAGGACCGGGAGAGGCTGGATGCTATTGGATCGTAAAGCTGATAACATTGGAAGCATTTCCCAATGCTTCGGGATAGTGATCATCGTAGAATACGCCACGTCCCCAGGCACGGGGATACACGCGGAGATAGATGGTGTCCGATTCCAGCTGGTCGAAGTCGGGATCGTACATCTCAAGTTGGATCTCTGTCAGATTATCATTAAAATACATCCATCCCATAGCCACCGCAACATACAGGTCCTTTGAAACAGCAGGTGTATTGCTGAAATAGCACCAGAAATCATATCCTATGCTGGGTGTACCTGAAAGTCCCTGGAGGTTCGTATAGATATAGGATCGTTCATATTTCCCGTTGAACCTGATACTGTCTATCCAGGTTTCAAATGTTGGAATTTCGTGAAGGGTGTATTCGACCAGTGTGGGGCTGTACCCTCCGAGGTGATTGAGGGTGTAATCCCTGAATGATTTAATATATCCTTCAAGGGCCAGGTCCACCACGTAATTCCCGTAACTGATATCCTCGAACTGGAATCTGCCGTCAGGATCGGTAAGGGATTCATCCAGAAAGGACCCATCGGTCAGACTGACCTGAACACCCGACATATCCTCCAATAAATATTGATTCTCATCATAGACACGTACCAGACCGGCAATATCTCCGCTCAGAAGTTCAGGCTCACTTTTTTCACAACCCGCTGATGCCATCATCAACAAAAGAAGTATATAGGGAAAGATACAGCGCTTCATTTCTCAGGGCATATTGAAATCCATCACTTCCGAATGCTTGTCTGCTTCCAGGGTTGAAAAAGTCCACAACCCGGTATAAGTATTCAGATAGCCATATTCATCCGGGTTGCATATGTAAATTCTCAAGTAGATCTTCTTCGTGCTTTCAAAATGAATCTCATGGACGGTCAGCAGCAGGTTATCAAAGCCATTCCGGTGCAGAGAACCCACACGGCTGGTCCATTGATAATTTTTGTAGCTTACATCCTTGTATTCCGCCATAAAAACCCTGCAGGGTACATCTCCGCCGGTACTGGACTTGTTGGTAGTGATTGCGATGCTGTTCCGATCGAGCCAGGTAAACGAGGTGAGCTGAGTCTCTACGGATAAAAGGGCAGGCAAGTTAACTGTTGCCCTTTCATAAAGCTCATCCCTTACACCGACGGTGTCATTTCCAAAAAGCTGGATCCCGTACTGGTATCTGGTCCCGAATCCCTCTTTGCTGATCTCCAGCCTGTAAGTGCCGTTTCCCAGGCCGGTGACCTGGAAATATCCGTTGCTGTTGGTGAGCGCTGTCTTTTTGCCGTAGGGACCCATTGCTGTAACCAGTATATTCTCGGGTATGTCATTACTGGGATAGCCGAGCTGGATCTTCCCTTCGATCACACTGTTGGTGAATATGGGTTCCGGGAACTCTTCCCCGCATGAGTAAGTCAGGGCTCCTACAACCATTCCTGTCAACAGGAAGGCGCTAATCCGGAAAAATGAAACTGTACCGGTCACTCTCATTGCCTAATCCGGGATATATGGTCTCATTGTTTTCATAATCGAAATAGGTATCCACTCCATGGATTGTCCTGTAATTCTGCATAGGCAGCTGAAATGCTCCAACCTCCGCAATACAGCGGGCAATGACATAAACTGTTTCTCCAGACTTAAATGGAGCATCCTGGAAATAGAGTTTGCCAACGTAGGATCCGTTGACATCCCACAAGTATCTTGTATCAGTGTATTCCGCTTCCGAACTTGAGAAACCTTCTGCCGTTGAAAAATAAAATCTTACACGAATCCGGTCCGGCGAGGTTGCTGTGGTAAAAGACATATTCACAGAGACGCTGTCATTCATAAAAGTCAGATTCGAAATGGAAGTAGTGGGCTTCTCATAGAGGAAATAGGCATTCTCATAGCTGTTCACAGAGGGGAGAATGGTGGGTTTACCGCCCAGGTGCTGCACTCCGAAATGTTTGAGCACTCCGAATCGGTTTTTCTCAAAATGAAGTTCATAGGTGCCGGTAGGGACCTTCGCCAGCTTGAACCTTCCCTGTTCATCGGAGTGAGCAGTGTAGGCCTGATCTATACCAAAGGCGGTGATCTTTACCTGACTGTGGTCATCCAGCAGATTTCCGAATTCATCAAAAGTGTAAAGATAACCCACCATGGAGCCGGTCAGTCCGGGAAGGTAATCCTCCTTGTTGCAGCCAATGTAAATGACTGAAATGAGAAGAATGAATAACAACCGGGTAACCAGTTGTGGTTTCATAGGATAAATGTATGAAATCCGGAAGTCATTGACTTTGGATTCGCCCCCTTTTTATCCGGCCCAGAATGAATGCTGGAATATACCTGTTTTCCTAGTATGGAACGAAACGCAGTTCCTCCTGTCCAAGTATCACCAGCCACATCGCATCCTTATCCAGTCTTTCAATCCGGTAAGAATCTATACTGCCCTGTGATTCAGAGACAATCAGGGTCTTCATGTCCCCTGAAAAGGCATAGGTGCCTTTCAGAGAGGAATTAATTTTGAAGATGTTATCTGATGTAAACTCCCAGACCTCTCCAGCATAATCTTCGGTAATATCAACACCTTCCTCCAGGTCCATGGCACTTTGAATTTTCCACGGGGTTTCTGTAATGGTTTTGTCAGCCCTTGCCAGTGAACCTCCTTCATCATATTTCTCACATCCGGAAATAATGGGAATAGCCAGTAAGAGAGAAAGAACAAATCCTGCAGTTTTCATGATTCAAAGTTTAATGATTACAGTACAATATTTACGCACTAAAAATTCTAAGGTTTCATCATTATTTCTTGTCTTAGGGATTAATGCATATTCGGTAATCCAAAAGAGTGTTGAGTTCTGCAAAGTATGAAGTCTGCATCCATACCATACGTTAACGGACAGTACTGTTCATTTTTATTACAGAAAAGTCTGTGGTAAACATTACCAGAATTATTTAAATGCCTGAAAAACAGGCCAGAAACATCTGGGGCACAAGGTTTGCTTATGTAAATATGCCTTACTTCAGAGAACGTAGTGGTATCCATGCGTTACCTTCAGGTCATATGGCTGATCCTTGCAGGCACAACCATCTACCCCAGTGTGCCACCCTCCTCAGATTCGGATCCTCAGCATTTGCTGCGCAAGGATGAGCAGACCGCATTGATCGCAAAAGATCTTCAGCATTTTATTCCAGGCTATTTGGAAGAGCAGGGGATCCCGGGGTGTGCCATTGCCCTGATTCAAAACCATCAGGTTGCCTGGACAGAAGGATTTGGCGTGACCAACACCATCAGGAAAACCCCGGTTAACAGGGAAACTCTATTTGAAGTAGCCTCAAACAGCAAGATTGTGTCGTCCTATATTGCCCTCAGATTGGTGGCTCCTGGAAAGCTTTCATTGGATACCCCCTTAAACGGATACCTTGCAGAACCCTGGTTTCCTGGATCGGTTTACGGGGATTCCATCACTCTTCGTCATGTACTGTCACACAGTTCAGGCCTGGGTCATAATGAAAGAGGGAGGGAATTGCTATTTAAACCGGGATCCGGATATTACTATTCAAATCAGGGATTCTCGTTTTTACAGGAGGTGATCGAGAAGGTCACGCATGGATCGCTGGAACAGGTTGCCCTTGAGCAGGTGTTCCGTCCACTGGAAATGGAATCTACCAGCTATGTGAACCGGAAAGAGTTAAGGAGAAATATGGCCAATGGCCACATAGATGGGGGTTATCTCATGAAAATTTCTGCCCTGTTGTGGTTGGTCCCGGTCTTATTGGTCGTTTTGCCCGGGATCGTACTGTTAAGGATCCTTCGGAAAAGATGGATACCGAAAAAGAGAGAGGCTGGCATGGGCATCATATTGGTAATATCAACCTGGCTGCTTGCTCTATTTCTGCTCTTCGGACTGGTCGGCTGGCTGAAATACGGCTGGTTGCTGCTATTCTTTAATACAGGTTTAGCCGCCTCTGTTTTGGTACTTATCGTTCTCGGAAGGATGGCAGTGGATAGATCGAAAGTGATCCCATCCAGAAAGAAAAGGTGGGTAAAGGGGATATGGGTCATGGCAGTGGCAGGACTACTTTGTTTAGGCGCTGCCTCCATGGAACGCATTCCGGTCCCGAAGTGGTCCCGGATCCGTCCAATGGCAGAGGCTTCTTTGAGGACCAACGTTCATGATATGGCTTCATTTCTTCTGGAGCTTGTTGAGCCCGCTTATCTTTCTGAGGACCTTGCCAGCCAGTTGAGGGAATCACAGATAATCCTGCATCAGGATATCTCCTGGGGCCTGGGTATGGGGATTCTGCACACCTCACAGGGGGATGCATTGTGGCAGTGGGGACAGAATGCAGATTTCCAGAGCCTCACCATAATCTACCCGGAGTACGGTTTTGGCGCCGTGGTATTTACAAACAGTGACTGGAATCAGCCCGATGTGGCCATTGAGATTGCAAACCGTGCGTTAGGCGGTGATTTTGAATCGCTGAAGCGTGCTGCTCACCTGGAGTTCAACATGCATCTGCAGGATGATTAGGATTTTCATGGGTTCCCTGTCTAAACATCAGCTGCATGGCAACGGAACTAGAAAGATAGAGCGTAAATCTGCGAGGCGTTCTCAAAATATATTTTCCTCAGGACAGACACAGGAAGGTTCAGCCCCTGGTACTCTTCTACCTTGTCATTCTGGGTAAAGATTTGATCCGTGGTGAAATAGTTCCAGTCATTCAGCCAGGTCTGCTGGAGGATACTCCGGGCACGTTCTGCTGACCAGCCCGGATCCCCATCCCCGCGGATCCCTATATCTGTCCCATACAGCAGCCGGTCCTGGTATTTGATAATAAAATCCCGCACCTTATCCCGTTCCTGCACCTTGAAGTGAGGGATACGGGCGGCCATGTCCACCGACAGATTGGGGAACTGATCAAGCGACTGTGCAAGGTATTCAACATCCCACTCCTGGCTCCCCAGGTGGCAACCCACGTATTTCAATCCGGGGTGTCTGGCAAGCATCCGGTCCCTGGCGGCAATGAGCTCCTCGTAGGAGGGATACTCCGAATGGAGATACATGTGATATTCGGGATGGTTGGCAAAGTAAGAACTGTCACCCCTGACTGTCATTTTATCCAAGGGCATCCAGCAATTCTTTGGCTCGCCGTTGTGATTGACAAGGGTCTTTTCACGGGATTCAACATAATCGAAAATGGGATCAAACCGCGGATCATCGATCAGGATAAATGCACCGCTTGTATCCCGGAAGGTCATTCCAACATCCTTCCACACTTTCAGGGCCACGGCCCCGTCATCAAAGGATTGCTCCAGCCACTCAAGGGTTCTTTCCTCCCATCCCGGCTCTCCGAATCCCTCCATGGAAAATGTGGTCGCATATGCGATCTGGTCCGGATGATGGTCATGGAGTGTTTTCGCATAATCATACTCCACCTCTATTTCGGGCTGCGGATTCGACCTGGTCACCAGGGTAACCAGCTTCATATGGTTCTGGCGGATGACCTCCACAAAAGATTCATCATATGTTTCCAGGTGCACATGGGCATCAATTTTTGGAAATGACTGGAATTTCGGTTGCCGGGAGCACCCCAGAGCGAACAGGAAGACAAAAAACAGAACCCTGGTCATGACAGTTCATATTAGATGGTATGTGACAATCCTTAAATATAGCGTAATTGCGGTGAATACGGATAGAAGGGAGGTGACCCCCCAGCTACTCGTACCTCAACGCATCTGAAGGATTCAGGTGAGCAGCCCTTCTTCCCTGAAAGAATACCGTTGACATGGCAATGAACAGGGCGATCAGGGCCGCCAACAGGAACAGATGTATCCCCAGGCTGATCCGGATGGGAAAATCCCTGAGCCAGTCTCGCATGAAGTACCACGCAACCGGCCAGGCGATGACATTGGCGATTATTACAAGCACTGAGAATTCCCGTGAAATAAGCAATATGATCCCCTTCCCGCTTGCTCCGCTGACTTTGCGGATCCCGATCTCCCGGGTACGTTGTTCCACAGAAAAGGAGGCCAGACCCAGTATTCCAAGAGAAGCAATCACAATGGCCAGCACGGCAAAGATGATAAACAGCCGGAAGAATCGGCGTTCGGTCACATAAAGGGCTTCAATGTCATCCTCATAAAAGCTGTAGTCAAAATTACCTTCAGGATCCACTTTCAAATACTCCTGTTCAAGGAAGTCCAGTGTTACATTCACCTCATCTCCACTGATCTTGATCGACATCCAGTTGATCCAGAAATTGTCCACAAAAAAGCAGACGGGCTGGATGGTATTGTGAACCGATTCGAAATGGAAGTCCTCTGCTACACCCACCACGATCCCCCGCCGGTCTTTCCAGTTATCGGTCTCAGGATCGAGGGTGGAGGTCTGGAACCACTTTCCGATGGGATCTTCCCACCCGATATCTTTCACTGCCGTTTCATTAAGAATAAATGTTGAAACGGAATCCATGCTGTATTCCTTCGAAAAACTGCGGCCGGCCACGATCCGGTTTTCAATGGTTTCAAAAAAATCGAAATCGACCGTAACGATTTTGATCGACTTACCTTCCTCTTCAGGAACCCCTTCGGCAGTGTATCCCAGGTTACTCGTGAGTCTTCCGGTGGGTCGCTTGTTGGAGCTTGTGACAAAGAGTACCTGTGGATTCTTCAGGGCTTCCTGCTTAAAGGTCTCATAGCCGCTGGCGGGCCGGGGCGCGATCACAATGTGTTCAGGATTGATGCCCAGATCCATATGGCTCAGGTGTCTCCACTGGGAATAGATAACCAGGGTGGAGATAATCAGTGCAATGGAGATGGTGAATTGAAGTACAACCAGGATTTTTCGCAGGGTAAATCCCGAACGGACCCCGCCCGTATCCCTGTACAGCACCTTAACCGGCCTGAAGGCGGAGAGTACAAATGATGGATAGGATCCGGCAAGGATTCCGATCACAAAGGTCGCTCCCACTGCCAGCAGGAGAACCTTCAGGTTAAGCAGGATACTTGTTTCGAAAGATTTTCCTGAAATCGTATTGAAGAACGGTATCAGTAGTTGGGCCAATATCAATGCAAGTACCATGGCAAGCAAAACCATGCCCGTTGATTCTGACAGGAATTGCCTGATCAGCTGACTACGCTGACCTCCTGCCAGCCTGCGCAGGCCCACCTCTTTGGCCCTCCGCGCAGAACGGGCGGTAGAGAGGTTCATGTAATTGATGATGGCGATGAACAGAATAAAAATTGCTACAATGGAAAAGACCAGCACGGTGGTCATGTCCCCATGGGGTTCAAAATCAAAACGCAGGTCAGACTTCAGGTAAGTGTCATGAAGAGGCTGCAACCAGTATTTCACAAAATTGGGAGCTTCATCATCATCAAAGATCTCACTGATCAGTTCAGGGAATTTATCCTCCAGCTGTTGCCTGGGGAATCCATCCGGTAAAAGCAGGTAGTAGGCCACCGTTCCTTCGCCCCAGTTTAATCTCTGCCGGTCATTGAAAATATATTCGGCTGTCGACATGGAGGCAAGGACATCGGGCTTGATATGTGAATTTCCCGGGAATGTCCGGAAGACCCCGGTGATCCTGATCTCGGCCTCGCCCAGGGGTGTATCGATCTGCAGAGATTGTCCCACCGGGTTTTCCTCACCGAAGAATTTTCCGGCCACCTCATCCGACACGGCACAGGTGAATGGTTCAGTCAGTGCAGATTGAGGGTCTCCTGCCAGGATATCTATGGTGAATAGTTCGAATACATTTGAATCCGCCAGCATGACATTGTCTTCCACAAACTCGATCTCACCATTACGCAATACCATGGGAGAAGTAAACGAAAGCCTTACGGCCTCCTCGATTTCAGGGTAACGTGCGGCCAGCTCATCGGCCAGGCGGTATGGTCCAACTGCATGATTGAAAGATTCCCCGTTGGGACTGGTATAGTTGAAAAAAAGCCGGTATATCCGGTCACCTTTTTCGTGAAAGCGATCGTAGCTCAGCTCATCGACCACATATAGCAGGATGAGCATGCAGCTCATGATCCCGATGGCAAGGCCGGTTATATTGATGATGGAGTATCCTTTTTGCCGGACAATGTTTCTGAAGGCAATCAGTAAATAATTTCGTAACATAACGGGAATTTCTTTCCAAGAGACGTTTGGTTGGAGCTGATGTTGCTGTAAGGGCTGTGTTTATCTCTCATTTAACAGATAACTTAATAAGCTTACCTCTCAGAAATCTCCTGATCGATCAATTCAATGAGGTTATCTATTTGTCGGAGGGTTCGTTGATAGACCTCTTCCTTTTCTTCCATGATGTTGATCAACAAGATGATCCGGTTGTGAAACCTGAAATCATAAAGTGCCTCCGGTACGACAGATTCTCCCGTGGAAAGGTTTACGCTGTTGAGCACATCTTTGCTCACGATCCCAACAATGAGCTCCCAGTGGATGTTCTCCATCCGGTTGATATATAAATAGGCCTCTTCCAACTCCTGAAGGGTGGAGGTGATTTCTGAATTCTCCAGAATCTTCATTTCTCCGCTGTTTATCAGGTTCTGATAGATGTAACTGCTCTTGTCAAAATCTGAATACTTGAACAGGTTTGGAATGATCTGTTCCAGCGTATCCTGTAAAGACCGGTTGTTCTCAGAAATAATGCGGTCTGCATACCTGAACTGAGCCAGGTAGGTTGCATTGTATTCAAGGTCATTTAATATCACTTCCTTGTCTTCCAGGACACTTTCCTTGATGGTTTTATAAATCTGCACTTCATCATGTCGAAGCGATCTTTTAATGTCCCAGTTGTTGATTGCCAGCGCGATCAGAATCCCTGTCACAATCAGAAAGATTTCTACAAAACCAAATAGAAGATAACGCTTCATATTCCCTTTCAACATCTCTTTGATTCTGAGTCTCACAAAGATTTCGCTCATGCGTCTCATTAATTATTTGTTTTCCGGGTACCATTCCGGGGTACCAAACCAATCGTGCATCTCCTTTTCGAAAGGGATGACCACTTCCTCAGGTTCCGGCCATTCGCCCTGGTCGCCGGTTTCTATGATCCATGCATCAAGTGCCGCACGCAACCGTATCAGTGCTTCACGGTGTTCCGGGAGGTTCGATTCGGCCAGGTTGTGTATTTCGTGGGGATCTTCCCAGGTATCATAAAGCTGCTCGTAAGGCAGGGGTTCCATCAGTTCGGCCGCCGGTCCGCTCAATGCTCCCCTGGCGTGCATCTCCCGCATCAGCGGAATTACTGCAAAGCATTTCTCCTTATAGCGGTTCAGGGACGCAAATCCCTGTTCGGGCATGTAATTGCGGATGTAGTGATATCGCTTCTCACGTACAGAACGGATCCGGTTTACGGTTTCATCAATCCGGTCCCGGGCACTGAATGCATATTGCCGGGGAGGACCGGATTGTTCCCCCAGGAATACCCTGCTCTGCATGTTAAGGGGAGGTGTGATGCCTGCCATACTGAGGGTGGTGGCCGTAATATCCAGCAGGCTGATCAGGGTTTCGTTTACACTTCCGGGCTCATATCCTTCAAAATGAGGATAGTCCGCAGCCCACCTGATGATCAGAGGTATCCTCAGGCCGGTATCCCAGCACCAGTGGATTCCCCTTGCATCCAGCCGGCCATTGTCCCCGAAAAAAATTACAATGGTATGATCTGCGAGGTCTTCCTTTTCCAGTTGGTCAAGGATCCATCCCACCCGAATATCCATACCGGAAACAGAATTGTAATACCTTGCGATCTCCTGCCGGGTAATTTCATGATCGGGATAGTAGGGAGGAACGGTTACCGATTCCGGAGTGGCGATCAGAGGGTGCACTTCTTCGCCCACCCACTCCACGCGATCCTTGGAGACGGTCTTCCGGTCGTAAATATCATATTCGATCTCAGGGGTATTGATCATTGCAAAAAAGGGCTGGTGGGTTTTCAGTGAGGACCACTCCTTCGAATCATATATGGCTCCTTCATTCACAAAATTCAGGTCCAGTTTGCCTGTACCGACTACACGGTCACCTATGTTGGAAATGTTGGCCGTATAGTACCCTGCATCTTTCAATCTGTGGGTGATTGGCCGCACCCCCTCCGGCAGCCTGAAATCATCCTCACGGTGCGAACGCATGTGGTGGGTCCCGGTGGTGGTCTGGTACATACCGGTCATGAATGCCGATCTGCTCGGGGCGCACACCGGGCTGGTAGCAAAAACATGGGTGTAGATCATTCCCTCCTTGCCCAGTTTGTCGAGGTTCGGTGTGGCCACAAGACCTTCACCGTAAATACCCAGGTCCAGGTTCAGGTTTTCACCCACAATCCAAATGATATTCGGAGGCTGAGTTTCACCCCCATGATCATGTTGCTCCGAGTGGGTCTGACGCGGATCGCATGCCGGACCAGACAGGATAAAAGCTGCTGTCAGTAACACTACGGTGGACCCGATATTACTGATTCGAAATTTCATGTGCCCAGGGTGAGGTATGGCTAATATAGGCACATATTTTCAATCATTCCCTGAATTTCATAATTTGTAGTTGTTTCATTCCCAAGGCATGAATCAAGTATCTGTACAGGTGGATCTTTTCGCTGCGATCATCTTTCTCGGAGTCATTCAGGGTCTGTTTCTCTCTTTTTTCTTCCTGGGAACGAAAGTACGGAGGAAACCATCCAACCTCTACCTCGGTTTGCTGATGCTGGTTCTGGCCCTGGTCATTCTGGAAATCTTCCTGAACCACACCGGGTACATGTACAGGTTCCTCAGGATCGATAATTTTTCCGAGCCCCTTGCTTTTGCAGTACCCCCGTTGATGTTTTGCTACATCTACTCAGCTGTGAACGGAAAGTCTCCGGGCAAGGTGTGGCTGCATATGCTCCCCATGTTTTTCTGGCTGGTTTACAGCATATGGTACTTCATCCAACCACTTGATTTGAAACAGCTACATTACCTTCATTACCATTTCCCGGATATGGGTGTGGAGCTGCCGGATGTTCCATACAGGGACGATCCCCTGAAACTGAGGAGAATTGTCAACGAATTGCTCATGTTCCAGCTGACGGCCTATCTGCTGGTCAGTATCCTCTTTATCCGTGGCACATTCAGATCCCTGGGCCTCTCCTTTTTTTCAAAAGGCGAAAGACCCATCAGCTGGCTGCGCAATTTCATCTTGCTGATGTTCGCGATCCTGGTGACCCTGGTTGCAGTAAAAACCATATTCGAAGCGGATATCGGGGATTATCTGATCGCATCACTGATTTCACTGGTGATTTATGCCACTGCCTTCAATGTGGTAAGGGCCTCTGACTTCTTCAGGGAAAATGTTCCGGATCAGATGAAATCAAAACAGAAATATGAGAAATCGGGACTTCAGGAAGAGGAGAAAAAGCTGATTCTCCAGCAGATTCAGAGATTAATGGAGGATGAAAAGGACTTTAAGAATCCCCTGGTTTCACTACCCCTGATTTCCAAAAAACTGAACACCCCCGTACACCATATTTCACAGGTCATTAATGAAAAGCTGGGTAAGTCTTTCTTCGAAATGATTGCCTTTTACCGGATTGAAGAGGCAAAAAGGCTCCTGCAAGATCATTCGAGAGGCCAGCTTACCGTGGAGGATGTGGCCGATGAAGTGGGATATAACTCGAAATCTGCTTTTAACCGCAGCTTTAAGAACCTGACCGGCATGACACCTTCTGCATTCAGAGGACGGCCGTAACGCTCTTAATAACAACTCATTATAATCTCCTTCCGAATGATAGGGATGTGCTTCCCCATAAGGTGACACATCTCCCCGATAAGCGGATTCGTTACATGATGTGAACATGGTCTATGTTTGCTTTACAAACATGCAACAACTGCCATGTACCGTTTCAGTCAGATTGAGTTCAAGAGTGTATTTCCGGCCCCCTGGGAACTGATCATTCCGGTCATGGTCTTGCTGGGGTTCTATATCTCCCTGGTCAGCCTGGTGAGTTCCCGGCTCAGGAAGAACATGAGGTTCCTCCTGGGTATCTATACTGCGGTGCTTGCGATACTTCTGGTTTACGTTACAGCAATCGCGCACGCTGGATTATCATGGGAAGTGCCTTTACGATTCATGGGGACAGCATCACTGTTTCTGATCGGGCCTCTTTCCTATTTGCTTTCAACAATAGTTAGGTACCCCGCAAGCATGGATCACCATTACTTTTATTATCTACCTGCATTGCTGGCAGGTTCGGTGGCTGTGATCATCCCCGGAAAAGAGATGATCTATCATCTGGTTGGGATCGTGTTCACCGGATGCTGGTTGGGAGTGCAGCTGATCAAGGTGTGCAGTGCCAGGTTCCGGGGTAAAGCTATTCCTGCACCAGAAACAACAGGAAATCACACATGGAACAAAGCCTTTACAACACTGCAAATCATCCTATTTGGCATCATCTGCATCAGCCTGTCCACCAGTCATCCCAGCATCGTCGCAGCAGGATGTATTGCATTTCTGATCATGGTGATATGGATCAGGTTGATTTATTCGGCTTATCTGCAATACACCATTGATCGAAACAGAAGTTGAACCATTAAATATGTAAGACCATGAAAACAAAACTTTCATTCGGAATCATACTCGCAACGTTATTCCTATTTCTGGGTTGCGAGAAGGAAGAGCCCCATAATCTCAACCTCACCGGTGAGGGAGAGATCGCGACATTGCCCATCGAACTGGATCCCTTCACCGATATCAACCTGAGAGGAGTTGCTGACCTTAATGTTACTGTGGGAGGGGAGCAATCAGTTACACTGAAGGCACAACAGAACATCATCGATGTGATGAACTGGGAGGTTCAATCAGGGACATTGATCATCTCCATGGATGATGATGTGACGCTTCAGAAACATGAGGGAATCCTTTTTGAGATCACCGTTGATGAGCTTTTCAGCCTGCTCCATTCAGGTGTGGGTGATATGAACCTCCAGGGAGAAGACCGGAACTCATTTGAAATTGATCACCAGGGAGTAGGCGATATTCAGGCCTATGGTCTTACCGTGGACCATTGCGCTGTATTTTCCTCCGGGGTGGGCAATTGTTATGTTTATGTCATCGAAACCCTGGAGGTGGACATTTCCGGTGTCGGGAATGTTTACTACAGGGGACAACCCGACATCACCTCCATGGTTTCCGGGGTGGGAAACCTGATTGATGATAATTGAAATCCTTTATTGTCATTGAACCAATCAAATAAACATCATGAAAGAGTTAATAACAATAAGCGCAAAATTGGTTTTCTTCCTGCTGCCATTCCTCCTGATTGGATGTGATAAAGAGGAATTCGAATTCGGACCGGAAGTAACCAAACAATTTGGGACAGAAACTGCCATCGTACAGGAAGTCCGGTTTTCGTCCCAGGAATTTACTGTGGTAGGGGACCTCAGGTTTCCGGTAGAGGGTGATCAGCACCCGGTAATCATGATGATACACGGGAGCGGTGAGGCCACCAGGAGAGGGGCGGTGGATTTCGTGCCCATGATCGAAATATTCCTGAGACACGGATATGCGGTATTTTCGTGGGATAAACCCGGAAGCGGAGAGTCGGAGGGGGAATTTACCCAGGGGTATCAGAGTACGGAACGGGCCAAAATCATACGGGATGCCGTCGGTGTACTGGCTGAGAACCCATCTGTAGATCCTTCCATGATCGGGCTCTGGGGGATCAGCCAGGCCGGTTGGGTGATGCCCAGGGCGCTGGAAATGACAGGTTCCATCGATTTCATGATCGTGGTCAGCGGAGGAGGGGAGGATGGCATTGAGCAGGGAGCGTATCAAACGGGACAAAGGTTACTGTGTGACGGGGGATCGGCAGAAGATGCATCTACGGTGGAGCACTACTGGGCCATCATGAATAAAGCAACGGAATATAATGAATATAAAACAGCCGTCCAGATCCTGCTGGAGATACCCTGGATTGGAAACAATACTCCGGTAATCCTGAAAGCAGAAGAAGACTGGAATCCCTGGCCCAGGGAAATTGATGCCTTTTTCGATCCCACAGAGGTGCTGCGCGAAACCACCATACCGGTGCTTGCCTTCTTTGGTGGGTTGGATAAGAACATCGATCCGGTGCAGGGTGCCCAGGCTTATGAAACAGCACTATATGCAGCAGGGAACCAGGATTTTCAGGTAGTTGTCATTCCGGATGCGGGTCATGTGATGATAGAAGCTGAAACCGGATGCATTGGTGAATCGACAGGCAGCGAATACATGTCGGAATACTTAGAACCCCTTGAATTCTGGCTAATGGAACAGTAGGTTCGAATTCTTTAGGATTTAGTAAACATCAACTGATTCAAATCATTACTAACTAGGGAAATATCATTAATCCCAGACATACGAATCAGAAGTAGATTAAGGCTTACGGGAAGAGTGAGGAGATACTGCTTAAAAAATTGAACCTGCAAAGAGAAAAACATTTCATTCCGGATTATTTCATAGAGTGGTATGTGAGCCTTTGCAACAATACGGATACCATGAAATACGAATTTGATGCCATTGCACGGGTGGTTAAAGGGGGGGAACAAGTTATCCAGTTTGAACTCTCAGACAAGGAGATCGCAAAGCTGGAAACCGGTACCCTGTGGTTATGGGGCAAGGGTGATACATTCGCCGGCAGCGAAATTGCTAACCGGATACACGGAAAGGTCAAAGATTCCCATCTGGTTGAATTTGAAAATGCAGGACACCTGCCGTGGCTGGATCATCCGGAGGAGCATGCAAGGCTGATCAGTGATTTTATCGTCACAAAAGACCCGGTATCCAGGAAATCTGTCTGCTTTCGTGTGAAGTCAGATTCAGTTGCCGGACCATAGAGAGTAATCCGCGAATCTCAGCATTTAGGAGTTATTATTGAGGCATGGGTAGTTTCAGCTGTTCCACGATGGCCTGGAACCTGGGATCGCCAAAGAGCGGATCATACTTCATGAATCCTGAGACGATATAGGGTACATTCTGGTCGTGAACCTCCACTCCCTTCAGGATGTATTCCATCGCTTTTTCTATCTGATTCGTTCGGATGTACCTGTTGGCCATATGAATGGGGACAAGAATGTGTGATTCTTCCAAAATCTCCAGGTAGGAGATCTGTTCCTTCATGGCTTCCGTTATACCTTTTTCTTTTAATGTATTTTCAATGGATTGAAACTGCTCCTCCTGAAACGGGAAGACAAACCGGATCGCCTTCATGAATGCATCGCCATTCCCGGTCTCAAAAGATACCATTTCCATGACATGGTGGGCAAAAAAACTGGCCGGATCAAGAGAGATCGCTTTTTCCACATGGTCCATCGCATCCTCCCATCGGTCCGCTGCGGCAAGTACCACTGCGTATAATCCGTGAACCAACGGATTCATGGGATCCAGTTCTATGGCCACCTCTCCCTGCCTGACGGCTTCATCGTTCCTTCGAAGATCTATCAGCAGATGTGCGTAATAGATCCTTGACATGGCATCATTGGGATTCAACTCAAGGGCCCTCTGAAACTCCTGCTCTCCCTTCTCCCAGTTCCACTCGACCCAGGTGCCGACCAACGCCTGTGTATAATGGGATGCAGCAAATTCAGGATCCAGTTCCAGGGCTTTGCTAAGGTTTTCAAAAATCATGGGCCCGGCAATTTCCGGTGCGGCAAAACCCATCTGCGCCATGCCCGTCCATACATTGGCGATACCTGAATAGGGCGGGGCCCACTGCGGATCCTTCTCTATGGCGCTGTCGAAATACTCAAGCGCCTTCTCAAGCGATTCCTGGCCCAGTTTATCCCAGTAAAACAAACCCATCAGGTAGTCGTCATAGGCCTCCTTGTTAACGATCCTGGACTGGTTCAATACCCTTTCCTCACCGGGCGTCAGTTTGACCTTGACCTCCTGTGCAATTTGCCGGGTCACCCTGTTGTAGAGGTTCAGAATCTGGCTCTTTTCCTGCCGGTAATCAGCCGACCATATTTCTCTCTCTTCAGGGTAGGGAGTCACTACCCTCAACTGCATGCAGATCGTATCCCCCAGGCACATCACCTGGGTCTCCACTACAGCGTCCACGGCCAGCTCCTCGGCAATTTCAGGAATGGATAAGTTGGCACCTTTGTATTTGTTGGAGGTGGTCTTGGAGGTGACCCTCAATCCGCCCACTCTCCCCATATCCCCGATCAGGGAGGCGTGCATCCCCGAAACAAAGTACTCCAGCTGCTCGTCCCCTGTGAAGTTGTCAAAGGGCAGTACCACAAGCGACTGAATGTCCCCCTCCTTGATGGCATCCCGGATGGGTGCGATGTTATAGATGACCAGTGCGACGATGATAACCACACTGACGTAAGTGGCAGCTTTCCATATCCTGGAATCCCCTTGTTTTGCGGGTTGGATCTCTTCCTCCAGGGGTTTGGTTTTCTGCACCCCCTGGGGAGTGATATCGAATATCCAGGCAAGAATCACCGTAATGAATGATCCCAGGATCAACAGATACAGTAACAGGTCAATGCTCCAGTCGGGCAGGTTCCACCTGGGAAATATAATGGTTGCAGCTTCGAGGATCACAAAAGCAGTTCCTGCATAAACAGCCAGGGATCGGAGTACGTTGCGCCGTCTTAGCTCTTTCCAAAATCTGGAAAGCTTACCGGGATGGTCAGTCATAAAGATGTGGAATAAGGTGTATTATTTAATACCGTAAATAGCTATTAAACAATCTAAATATATGAAAATATAAATAAAAAAAGGCAAGTAATTGACGGGTGGCGTGTAGGGATCAATTCACTGCGAGGTAGCCCATGCGGGCTTCAGTGTCCAGAGCTGCAACCTGGTCATCTCCACAAGGTGGGTCATGTCCAGATTTTCCCGGTGGACCGGCCAGCTCTTGCAGGATTCCACTTCCCGGATGATCTGTGGTTCATTTACCGAAGGGAAGGGTTCCATGGGAATTACTTCTGCCTGGTCGGTCAATACTTGATTTCTGGTTTTAATATATCCGTCACTGAACAGCGCCAGCAGTGAACCGGTACCTATTTTCTGATCATCGATTTGCAGATGTGCAGGTAAATGTCCTGTATGAACCACATACCGGATGGCTTCCTCCGCCAGCAAAAAGATTGAACGGGACGGGATATGCTTTAATTCAGGATCCACCGGTGGCATTTCCAGCGGGCCGTACGGCCGGCGGATCTTCACCCGGTCAGGCACCTCCCCGTTGGTATGAGATTGGCTGACTGCATCAGCCATTGCACAGAATAATTCTGCAGGTGAATAGTGGTCATCTATGATTATCTTTTTTTCTTCCAGGATGATTCCTGCCAGCCTCTCCAGTTCATCTGCTGTAATCTCTTTACGTTGAGTGGAATATCTTTCGGCCAGCTCCCTGTAGGTTGTCAGCTCAATGTCCTCCCTGTCGCCCAGGTAGCGGATGAGCCTGCGGAAATTCTTTTTGGCCGTTTCCATGCTTTCCAGCGGACGAAGCTCCGGAGTTTGCCACTCCTCCGGTCCGGGATTGGCTCCGTAGTAATAGTTGAAATCCCAGAACTGGATGCTGCGAACCTTGCTGGGATGGCAGGCAAAAAAAGCGACCATGTCAATATCCCTGGTTTGTGAAGGGATGAGTGAG
>Ga0209536_100001073_pt1 | contig 45373 bp, 44 predicted proteins | sample DeeMarSeWOR28_12_FD_187461 | JGI IMG/M metagenome (GOLD analysis project Ga0209536, IMG submission 187461) | Marine sediment microbial communities from White Oak River estuary, North Carolina - WOR-2-8_12 (SPAdes) (version 2) | ecosystem: Environmental > Aquatic > Marine > Intertidal zone >...
ATTGATAGCAGGATTTTCCTATAGATTCGCCTATACCATCGCTATGCCGGCATCTCCTTTTTTACTATAATCTTTAGTTAAGAGTCATGGACATTTCTGTTAGCCGCCTCAACAAACGCATGGCCCTGGAATTACCTCCGGAGTTCCCCTTGGGACTCGTCTTCGTCGTCGGCGAAGTAAAAAAATTGGCCAATGGGAAGGGAAATGCCGAATTCATTGAATTTTGCCTAAGCGAGAGCGACCACCTGCTCAATTGCCGGCTCTCTGATAGAGCGGCCGGCGAAGTTAATCTTAACGAAGGCGACTTGATTCGGGCTGGCGGTCACTTAGCCTTTGAACCAACTCGGGCTGGTTACTATTTATTGGCCAGAGATATCGAGATCCTTAGCGAATATCAACCAAGCCGGTCCGCCCTCCAAAGGATCATCACCGATAAACATGAACGTGTCCCCACTACAAATCTAGTGCCGGCCGAGATTCCATCTTGGGTCGAGCAACTGGCACCACCGGAGATCCGGGCTGAGTTAGAGGAGCGCAAATCTTCAGCAATTGGTTTCGAGGCCGCTGCCGGAGACGTTTGGAAACTATATGCCCGCACCGACACGAGCATGAAATTTTCGGTCGAAGAATCCACCCAGACCGGACTCAACCCCGATCTCATCGATTTCCTCTCTGAAGCCATGGATGATCAAGAAGATGTTGAATTGACACCTGAGCTATTGGCCGAGTATGAATCCCCTAAGGAGCTTGTCGGCCCATCTGACCAGGATTTAGAGGTCCTCAAAGAATTGGAAGCTGCTCTGATGTTGACGATTCTCAAGGAAGATTCGCTCCCAAAGGCCGAATTCGGTAAGCCTCACCCGGGCAAGGATAAAAAAGGGGCGGCCGGTGATTTGGGAGCTGGCCAAGAGCCCGGAGTCCTGGCTAGTGAGATCTCAGTGAAACCCATGGCCGAAATCAGGTTAAAGCCAATCGATGGGCTCGAGGAAGACCAGGTGTCAACCAGTATCAGAACTGCCAAAGAAGATGTCCAGTTAAAGCCGCGTAGCCAAGCAATCGATATGCCACATCGGCCGCAAACTATTAGACCTGAACCTGCTTCAAAGAGACCGAGAGCTCGACCTAACCAAGTTTCTCCCAGCCAGGGTTATATCCCCTGGTATGTGGTCGGTTTGATACTCCTCCTGATTGTACTCTTTGTGGCTTTGTTTTTAGTGGTTGCCTTAAGTTCGAACGTTTTACCTCTACCGATTATCTTTCCTGGATAAGCCGGTCGAACTCCGCGCTACTTGACATAGTCCCCTAGCTGTGGCCTCGAAATGTTTCTTGCCATTTGCGGATGGCATCCTTGGTGCTGGAGAAGGCAAGTTCGGGCAATTCTTCCAGTCCGAAAAACCCGGTCGCGGCCGCATCATCGCCTGCTTTGAGTTCGCCCCCCTTAAGCTTGGCCTTGTAGAGGATAAAAATAGATGCACCACCTTTTTCCCGCGCATCACGATTGTAGTAAACGTCCAATAAATCGTAAATTTTCACGCACAGGTTGGTCTCTTCCAACACCTCTCGTTCGGCTGTCAATTTTGGATCTTCGCCGTAATCCAGGAAGCCGGCTGGTATACTCCATTTTCCCTTTTCCGGCATCATCTTGCGCTTGACTAATAGGACCCTTTCGCCCTGTAAAACCAGGACTCCAACACCAACCTTGGGATCCGTAAAGTGAATGAATTCACATTCCGGACAGACTCGTCGTTTTTTGTCGCCCACTAGCCTGGTTTCCATCGGGTGAGCGCATTGGGGACAATAGGCAATGTGACTTGGAGCGCTATTACTCATCACCACTTACATTTTTCGACGGACCAACAATGTGGCCGCCGATAATACGATCACCGCCATTCCTAAGATGACGACAAGGATTGTTAGTAAGGAGAAAATAGTCCGGCCAAAATCCAGGCCAGCATCTTGATCAATCGCCTGTTGCTCTTCAGCCGGGACTTCCTCTTGTACCTTTGCCCGGCCTACAGCCGTGTCCTCAGCTAAACGAGATGGCTCCACTTCGGCCAGTGCTGGAGATGTGGCCGAGGGCATCGGTGCTATAGTTAGAGCCGAGGCGGTGGGAAGTGGCTCGGCTGGAGGGGCTTCCGCCTCGAGAACCTCTTCCCCCGGAGTTTCGACAACCGGAGTTTCCAGCGCTGGTTCTGTGTCGATCCCTCCAGACCGGGCCGCTTCTTCAGTCATTTGCCGTTCCTCAGTCGTTATCGGCGCCGCTGGAATTAGTCCGGAGTCCGATTCTTCTAATTCTCCTTCTGTTATGGCTTCTTGAGCTACTGCTTCTTGTTCCATCGTCTCATCGATGCCCAGGTCGACCTCCATTGTGGCATCTATTGCAGTTTCGGCGGATGGTGTCCCAGCTACTAGATCCTCAGCCGGAGCTGGAGCCTCTTCGGCCGGAGCCTCGACTGCCATCTCCCCTTCTGAGACGATCTCCTCTTCAGCTAAAACCTCCGTTTCAACGATTGGGGCGGCCGATTCTTCTAACGGCACTTCCATAAACTTTTGTTCTGCTTCCGGGATGACATTTTGGGCATCACCCACGATTTCGCCGGCCATGGGGGCCAGGGCCAACGACTCCATTCTTCCACCTTGTGGAATGAGCAACGCCGCTCCTACGGCAATGACGAAGAATATAGAGACCAAGACCGTCGCCGTTCGTAGTATCGGGTATAGACGAATGGCAGAATCAGGCTCTGGAACACCATAAAGGGCTGGATCGAGGGTAAAGTTTCGTGGAGCACTAACCTGGGGTAGTTGCTGCAGATTTTTCTTGATGAGGCTTTGTTGTTCGACTTCATGGCGCAACCCTAGATCGGCGGCCAGCTTCTCCTCAAAGCGCCGTCTCTCGCTAGGTGTGAGATACCCATCCAGGTAGGCTGCTATCGCCTCCTGGCTTTTATCCTCATCTGATTTGCGCAGATCGCGAAAAAAATCAAACATGCTATTTGCCAGTACAGTTCTTCTCTAAGAAGCAACAAATCATCCTTTCACCCAAGATGCGTGATGTGTGGGATTCCTCCTCTGATCGCGTTTCATATATCGTGCCTTCCGAAATAAAACGTAAATTGATACCAATAGCCTTCCTCAGGATCACACTCCCTCATTACTAAGACGATATTCGATCGGCAATAGTTCCGCCATCCCCTGTAAACAATCCCGTAATTTGGCTCTGGCACGGCTGATGCGCGATTTAACTGTCCCCAAAGAAGTTGACATAATACTTGCTATTTCTTTGTAATCGTAGCCCTCGACGTCACAGAGCACGGCCACTGTGCGCTGCTCGTCTGGTAGTTCATCTAAACAACGTTGGATGGCTTCGACAAGTTCCGTTTGTTGTCGATATTCCTCTGGTCCAGGACTATCCTTGCTGATTAGTAGGGGCGTTGATTCGTACACCTCTGAGATCTCGTTCAACGAAGATTGCGGCCGGCGCTTTCGACGGCGTAGTTCGTCATAACAAGCGTTTGTGACAATGCGCATCAGCCAGGCTTTGAAATTCCCGCCTCGGAATCGGCGTAGCGACATGTAGGCTGAAATAAAGGCTTCTTGAGTGGCGTCGGCGGCCGCATCCTGTTCGCCCATAATTCGATAAGCAACATTAAAGACGGAGTCCTGATAATGCAAAACCAGAGTATTATAGGAGAAGACATCCCCATTCTGAGCTTGTTCAATCAGATATACTTCGTCCATATCACTAGCTTTGTGGGTGTGCACCAGACAGGCGAATACCCATTGGAAAGAAGCTATGATTGGCACGAATTGGTGCTTCTATCATGTGCTCAACCGACCTTACGGTGCCACCTTGTGCCCGTCCAATTTTCGTTGACAGATAGGTTCGCTTAACCTATACTCTGGGCACTTGCCGAAGTGGCGGAACAGGCAGACGCGCACGACTCAAAATCGTGTTCCTTCGGGAGTGTGGGTTCGATTCCCACCTTCGGCACTGCAAATTTTATGTCTGCTTGGGATTATAAATCCCGGTAGGGGGTAGGACAAGTATAGAGGTTGCTCAATGAAAGTTGAGGAGCCTCTTTTTGATTGTTGCCTTCGCCAGGGCAGACTCTATAATCCTTGTCCATGGCACCTTGGTGGCAACGGTTGTTGCGTGTTGTGCTATGGTTGAGCTTGGGCGTTATCCTAGGCATAGCTTCAGGCTTGCTCTTGGGGTGGGTGGTCTGGCCGATAGAATTCACCGAAGCTGATCCAACCGTGCTGGAAGAGAGTTACCAGCAAGATTATACTGTGATGATAGCCACGGCTTATTCGTTGGATGAAGACTTGAATGGAGCCCGGCAAAGATTGAGCAAATTGGGCAAACAAGATCCTAATGCCTGGCTACTTTCGGTAACGGTAAACCATATCTTGAACCAGTCTGATGAGACTGAAATCCGCTATCTCGTCCAATTAGCCAGCGATTTGGGGTTATATTCGCCGGCAATGGATCCATATTTGACCGATTCGGCCACCAATGGGGCTGTTGAGTGAGTTGCCGGTATGGATGAGCACCGATTTGAGACGCAGCACCAGCGGGAGCAATGGCTTCGTTCCCACGGCCCAAGATTATCGGCTGCAAGCCTGATAATGATCGGGTTGATCCTTGGCTTTGCCGCTGCGCTATATTATGCTTGGCTCGCTGAGCCGGTGGTCTTTACAGAAGCTAGCCCAGCTCGTCTAAGCGAGCCTCAAAAGGCCCAATACATCCTGCTGATAAGCCAAAGTTATGAGGCCGATGGCAACTGGGAAAAAGCCCAAGAGCGTTTAGCAGCCCTGAATGATCCAGATGTGGATCGGACTGTGGCAGCATTATTGGAAGAGTTTTTAAGAAGTGGTGAATCAGCATCGACGATGAAAAGTCTGGCTACGCTTGCCAGGCGCCTCGGCGTGGATAGTGTTGCTGTTGCCGTTTTTGCTCCTCAGCCTACGGCCACATCGGCTGCTGTGCAGTCGGCTCCCACAGCCGATAGCAGCACGCCAGAAATTCGCCAAACACAAACACCGACCAGCACGCCTTTACCCACCCTGACACCTACCCCCGTTCCCTCGCCAACAGCCGTGCCTGTGTACCGCTTACTGCGCCAGGAACAAATTTGTCAACGGGATGCGCCATCTCCAAGAATTGAAGTTGTTGCGATTGATCCATTTTTAGAGCCCTTGCCTGGTGTTGAAGTGATCGTCCAGTGGGAGGGAGGCAACGATCACTTTTTTACCGGCTACCAACTGGAAAAGGGTTTAGGTTATGGCGATTTTGAAATGGCGCCTGGTGTGGATTATCGGGTAATGATGGCTGATGGCAGCCTCATGGTAACTGGTCTGCGAATAACTGAGTGTAACGAAAATGTCGGTGGTTTGCCTGGGGGATGGCGTTTGACTTTTCAAAACACAGACGTGGTTCAGGAATCGCCTTAGCCTTAGGTCCGATCGCCCGATGTAAATGTGATCCAAGCCTGTAATTACTCGACATAAGTCAACATAACGTCACATCGGGTACTCGGCGCAATGGCGCTCGACCTGCCTTATCTGCTTCGGCGATCAATCGGCGGGCTATTTCTTTGAGGGTTTCACCGGATTCGGGATGCTTCAGATTCGGGGCCAATTCAGCAGTTGGAACCGCCACATGGCGAAACTTGAGCAGATCTGGATCTGGGATGTGATGGGCATCATCCAGGTCAAATACTTCTTGATTGAACAAGGTCATATCCGCATCAATCGTCCGTGGGGCATTGCGATCAGCCGTTCGTTCCCGGCAGAGTTTTTCTTCGATATGGGCTAACACGTTTCGCTTGAAGCTGATTGCATCTAGTTTTGTTTCAATCAAGACAGAGGCGTTCCAGAAGAGGGGTTGATCTTCCTCTCCGATGGGTGGGGTTTCATAAACCGAGGAAACCGATTGCAAAGAACCACCTTCGCATAGCAGCAAAACGGCCGCCGGCAAATTCTTTTCCTTGTTTATATTTGAGCCAAGTAAGATGAAAACCCGGTTCATGATTGATAATCGGATTTTCTCCGCTCGATTTCTACACCAACCGATTCTGCAAAGCGAAGGGCACCGGGTTTCTCAACCCGCACTTGCACTCGCTCTACGCCATATTCGGTTAGGATGATGCGGGCAATATCACTCACCAATTTTTCGACCAGGAAATCCGAAGATCCCTCCACATGGCGGATGATGTGTTTGGTAATTGTCCGATAATTGACGGCATCGTCGATACTATCACTTTCCGCTGCCGGGCGGGTGTCGGCAAACATCACGATGTTGATGAGAATGTCCTGCTTGTTGACTCTTTCATCATCATTTATACCGATAATGCCCCGCACTAAAAGGTTTTTAATGATGATTTTGTCCATAGAATCCCTCCTATATTCGGAACATGCCAGAGTGATGGTTGGGATTTAATCCTGTCAGTCCTGTTAATCTTGTCAAATTTTTTATGGACTTACTATTCTATCATGTCGGCTAATTCGGCGATTGCTGTCGTGTCACGAATGCGAATCCGGGTCCACTCGAAGCGATCGTCAAAGCCGTGCGAGAGTCCGTAGGCCGTTGTAACCGCACCCCAGAAATCAAGTTCAGCCACTATCTGTTGGATCTCGTCGTTGTACCAGCCGCCAGGATAGGCGAAATAACGCGGTCGGTATTTTGTATGGGCTTCTAACGTTTCGGCCGATCCCAACACTTCCCAAATAATGAAATCCCGATCATGTTCCGTCAAGTCGGGGTGGGTCTTACTATGAGGTTCAATTCGCATTCCAGCAGCGGCCATTTCCTCAATCATCCTCCAATCCATGTATTTTGGATCCGCCAGATCGACGAATTCTGTCACGATGAAAAAAGTGGCTTTCAGATCCAATTCCTGCAATATCGGGAAGGCATTCTCATAGTTGTCTCTATAACCGTCGTCCATGGTGATGATCACCGGTTTGGGGGGCAATTCTTTTTTTCCGGCGATAGCAAGAGAGAGATCATAGAGATCAATGGTTTCGTAACCATTGCCTATCAAAAATTGCATTTGAGCTTTAAAATCGTTGGGCGAAACTGACAGATCACGTCTATATTTGTCGGCATCTTCCGGCGGCTGGCTGATGTAATGGTACATCAGGATCGGAACCTTTTGCGTCAAACTATAAGTTTCATCAGGCGTGGGCAGCGGGAATGGCGCTGGTTGTTCAACCTCATCAGGTTTATATTCGCTCCTGAGAGTCGACTGGTTGGGCAAGTCATCCGCCGGAGGGGTCAAGTGTGAGTACGTAGCCGTTATTAGGATTTCAGGAGATTGGGATGGCGTTGCATTTGGCACAACTAAGGCTTCGTCGAACGGCAAAGCAGTTGGTGATACCCTTATCAAAGCCTCTAACGTTTCTGTGGTCTTGATATGTTGAGTATCAGCCGTCTTGGTAGCCTGGTTATTTCCTCCAATAGATGCGAATCCCAACCCAACACCTAGGACAGCCAATATCAGAATAACCAGTAAGAGCGCCCCAACACAACTAATACCATATGGCAATCGTTGGCCAGGAGGCGAGATATTGCTATTTGAATTCATCATACGAGCTCGAGAATAACCTAGCCAGAATGGGCAGTCAAGAGACGATAGTCAGGGCTACGACGCTCTGATATACTGCCAGAACGAAACCATTTTTCAACTGGCGTGTTATATCTGGTAACATGCCAGAGTATGGATGTTGAATTCAGGAACTTTTCTCCCTTGAGCCCGGCCGTGTTCTGGTATGGAAAAAACCGATGAAAATGAACGTGCTCTGATTGAGCAGGCTAAGCATGATCGAGAGGCTTTTGGCCAGCTGTATGAATTGTACGTCGATAGAATCTATAACTATGTTTATTATCGCACCGGAAATAGCCAGGAGGCGGAAGATCTGACGGCGCGGATCTTCTTCCGAGCCATACAGCATATCGGCCGGTATGAAGATAGAGGTGCTCCATTTTCGGCCTGGCTCTATCGGATTGCCCGCAACATGCTAGCTAATTGGTATCGCGATAATGATAAACGCAAGATGATCCCTCTGGATAATATCTCGCAGAAACATAACTCTGAAGGCCCGGAACTGAATACGGAACGGGAGCAGGAACGAGAAGTTTTATTGTCGGCAATACGCCGATTGCCGGCCGCTAGGCAGGAATTGCTTATTCTAAAATACGTCGAGCAAATGCCGAACGCCGAGATCGGTCAAATAATGGGCCGCAGCGAAGGGGCGATCAAGTCACTTTATCACCGTACTCTGTTGTCCTTGCGTGATGAGATGTCTTCTACGGGAGGTTGACATGCGGATTGTCATGGATGATGCTGGGGATTTACCGGGCAATCTTATTAGCAAATACAATATCAAGGTGGTGCCCATCAACGTCACCTTTGGCACGGACGAGTATCTGACTGGCATCACGATTGACCATGACGAATTTTACGCCAAAGTAAAGGAAGTAGGTGAACACAACTTTCCAAAAACATCCCAACCAACCCCCTATCAATTCAAGGAAATCTACAAGGATATCCTGACCGAGGGGGAAGAAGAAATCCTTACCATCACGGTCGGCGAGAAATTAAGCGGAACATTTGCTTCAGCCGAAGCGGCATCTAAAGAGCTCGAAAAAGAGGGCAGCTTCTATTTATTTGATTCGGCCGGTGGATCTGCCTCGCAAGGCTATATGGTCATCGAAGCGGCGCGGATGGCCGAAAATGGAGCCGGCATAGAGGACATCTTGGCTAAACTTAGAGAGATGAGCCAGAAACAGATCGTAGTATTTCTGGTTGATAGCTTGGAATATGCCGTAAAAGGGGGAAGAGTCGGTTCGCTTCAATCGACAATGGCCTCATTGCTCAGGATAAAGCCCATCATGCAGTTGAAGGATGGACTTATCGTCGAGGCCGGCCGGGTACGCACCTATAGCAAGGCTTTAGATTACATCGTCGATTACGTTTTCGAAAAGGTGAGTGACCGTCCCATAAAAATGGCTGTAATTCACGCTGGCTCACCGGATGGGGCTGATAAGCTACAGGAGAAAGCGAGAAACTGGCTTAATTACAGTGAGGAGTTCGTAACGGATATGGGGATATCGGTGGCCATCAATCTTGGACCTGGAGCGTTAGGTATCGTTGCGATTCCGGAGTGAGTGATGAAGAAAAAAGAACTAATTGAGTTGCTGAATGATCATGCAGAAGCACTTAACAAAGGTAGAAGCGGCTCTCAAATCTTAGCAAAACACCAGATGGGAGATAACACGGAGCTGGCTTCACTTCTTCAATTGGCCGAAGAGGTCAAGGTTGCTTTGATTCCAGTACCTGTGCCAGCCTTCCGGGAAGGGTTGCGACGACGGTTGGAGACCTACGAACCATCCAATGTGACCATAGCCTCGTCCAACTCTGGCCGAAAGCAAAAGTTACTCATCGTCGCCATGGCTGGTTCTACCCTGTCTGTTGTTGGCTTGTTTGTCGTCCTTCTCCGCCGATTGCGCTCACCTGGAGATGAAACCGCTCGCCCGGCCACTACTGCTGCTTTGTAGTGATCCATTACGAATTATTTTGCCTGGGCTATCCCATCCCAATAAAAATAAGAATAAACTATACATCAATCCAGGTTTTCCTTTGCCGCCAGCATATCATTGTGATAAAGTTTACAACCGCTGCGGGCTGACCAAACCAAGGTGTGGCATCACTGCACAGACTACGCCAAACCTGGTCCCCAATCGTTTAGTAAAACTGGGTAAATCTTTATGAAGAACAATGGAAGACATCTGGCAATTGTTGCTGTGTTAGTGGTGATTGGGTCGGTGGTGACCTATTATTTGCTTACGGCCATCTATAAACTTCCTACGGCCGCAAGCCAACAAGCTGGTCCCATCGATACCATGTTCAATGCTCACTTTCTTGCCATTTCTGTACTTTTTGCCCTGATCGTCGTTTTTATTCTTTACAGTATTGTTGTCTTCAGGCGACAGCCAGGAGATGAGGAGGATGGGGCCCATTTTCATGGAAATGCGGCTTTGGAGATAATCTGGACCATCATTCCCTTGGTCACGGTGATAGGTTTCGGTATCTGGGCAGCTTTCGTTCTGCGTGTTGTCACGGCCGAAGAACCGAACGAGCTTGCCATTAAGGTGACCGGGCGGCAATGGTCATGGATCTTTTCTTATCCTGATTATGAGGATGTGGGCCTCACGACCGAACTCGTATTGCCAGTAGACCGGCAGATTCGGCTAGAAATGGAGTCTGACGATGTCCTTCATTCCTTCTGGGTTCCTGAATTTCGGGTCAAGCAGGACCTATTACCTGGACAGATGACTGTTCTAAGGATTACACCTAACCTGGTGGGCGAGTATAAAGTTCGCTGCGCTGAGATTTGTGGATTGGACCATGCCAACATGCTTTCCAATATTCGTGTCGTCTCCCAGGCCGAATTTGAACAATGGTTGGCTGATCAATCTGTATCCATTGGTAATCTCAGTCTGGTGGAACGCGGCGAAAAGTGGGCTACTGATTTTGGATGCATCGCCTGTCACAGCATTGATGGAACAGGTATGGCTGGGCCAACCTGGCAAGGCATATTTGGTTCAGAGGAATCCTTAGAAGGTGGCGGTAGCGTCACGGTTGACGAAGATTATTTACGTCGTTCAATACTCGAGCCAGGTGCCCAAATTGTGGCCGGTTACCAGAACATCATGCCGGCAACTTTTGAGCAACAGTTTGCCGACAAGGAAGCCGAATTGGCCCAGACTGGTGTCGATGTTGATATATTGGCCGAGTTGATCGAATACATTAGCTTCGTGGGGCAATAGCATGAAAACTGACACTTTGTGGTCCCGATTGTTGGGATTTATCTACATTTTATTTACCCTGGGATTGATTCGAGGTCTTATCGGCATGGCCGTTGGTATCGGCATCGGCTTTGCTTTTGTCGCCGGCCTTCGTTCGGCCCAGGGTTTGGAGCCCGATCCGGATCTAGCCGTATTCATTGGGGGCTTGCTTGGTGCTGTTCTATTTTTGCTATTTGCTGGAGTATTTTCAGATTGGCTGAAATTGGCTGGTGGTAGAGACGTCCCTTTGCGGCACGGTCCACCCGAGCATCGGCCGGCCTGGACCCGCTATTTTAGTGTTGATTATAATCACAAGGTCATCGGGATACAGTACACGGTAACGGCTATCATCGTGTTACTCTTTGGTGGACTCTTAGCCATCATTTTTCGCCTGGAATTGGTTTATCCCGGCATGCAGTTCCTCAATCCCCAGCAATACAATACCCTTTTTAGCGCTCATGGCATCATCATGATCGTCAGCATCCTGCTTGGAGTTGGCGGGATGATCAACTACCTGGTTCCCTTGATGATCGGCGCAAAAGATATGGCCTATCCACGGCTTAATGCCTTCAGTTATTGGGTTGCGGTTCCAGCGGCCGTGCTTCTCTTCATTGGTCTCGTCGTCGGCGGCTGGGATACAGGCTGGGTTGGCTATCCAACCCTCAGTACAAGGTCAGCCTTGATTGGTGTTCAATTCTTCTTATTGGGCTTCTATATCGTTGGTTTTTCCTCTATTGCTGGTTCCATCAACATGGTGGTCACGACATTTACCATGCGAGCCCCAGGTATGGGCCTCTTTAGAATGCCCATATTTGTCTGGGGTGCCTTGGCAGCCAGTCTCATTCAGATGACAGCCACCCAGACAGTCGGTGTGGCTCTCTTGCTAGTCTTGGTCCAGCGCGCCTTTGGATTGAACTTTTTCTCTCCACCTGATGGTGATCCACTCTTATACCAGCACTTATTCTGGTTCTATTCACACCCTGTCGTCTACGTCTTTGTTCTGCCAGGCCTAGGTATCATTAGCGAGTTGTTGCCTGTATTCGCTCGAAAACCGCTTTTTGGCTACAGGTGGATAGCCCTATCTAGTATCGCTATTGCTCTGGTAGGTTTCTTGGTTTGGGCACATCATATGTTTGTTTCCGGCATGGATGATTCGTTGCGTGTGCCCTTCATGATGGCCACCTTGTTGGTGGCGGTTCCAACCGGGGTTAAGTTTTTTAGCTGGGTAGGGACGATTTGGCAGGGTAAATTGATCTTCCCAACGCCCATGCTGTTTGTGTTAGGGGCTATCTCGGTCTTTTTGATCGGTGGCCTGACTGGTCCGATCCTGGCCACGGTGCCGACGGACATGCATTTGCATGATAGTTACTGGATTGTCGGCCACTTCCATGCCACCATGTTCGGGGGGTTTGTCTTCCCATTCTTCGCTGCCCTCTACTACTGGTTTCCTAAGGCCACCGGCCGAATGTATAACGAATCCCTCGGCAAGCTCCATTTCTACCTGATGACGCCTGCCTTCTGGGTGATGAGTCTAGGCCAGATGCGCATCGGCCTGTTGGGCATGCGTCGCCGTATCGCCGATTACGATCCATCCCTGGGAATCGAGCAGACCCAACTGCTCATCACGATCGCCGGATTAATCATTGGTTGGTCAGTATTAATCATGGTTTACAACCTCGTGGCTAGCCTGCGGTCGGGGAAGGTTGCAGTTCGAAATCCCTGGGGTTCGCGTTCTCCGGAGTGGCAGATTCCATCACCCGTGCCCGAAATGAACTACGATCAGCCGCCCGTCGTCGTCGGCGACCCGTATGACTATGGCTTGGCCGATTCGACCTATGTCCAGGTTGCTCCGGCTACACCTGGGGACTAACAAGACGGCCTATAGCATAAGACTGCCTGAACATTGGATAATATGAGGAGAATCAACACGTGGAAAATAGAAAGAAAGCTGATTACCGACGAAATTTCTACGTCTTCATTGCTTTGGCCGTATTGACCCTGGTTGAAATTATTATCGCCATCAACCTGGCGAATCCAGCGGTGCCATTATTGATCATCGCCCTGATTAAAGCAGGACTTATCGCTCAATTTTTTATGCATATTTATCGCCTTTGGCGTGAGGAGGAGCATGGATGAGTGCAATTGCCGATACCGTCCACGAGCACAGAACCCATGAAGAGTCTTACGAGGAAGGAACGAAACGCAATCGCCTTGGTTTGTGGCTCTTTTGCTTCTCCGAAATATTCCTGTTTGGAGCCTTATTGGCTGCGCGTTTTTACCTGTGGGGTAACACGCGGCCTGCATTAGATCAGACTCTCGGCCTGATTACAACCAGTGTGCTGTTAATTAGTAGCTTTTTCATGGCCTGGTCTGAGAGCGCTATCTCTTCCGACGACCGCAAAACCTCAATGCGTTCCTTGCTCATCACTGCAGGCTTGGGCATCCTCTTCCTTGTCGGCGTCGTCGGCTTGGAGTGGGGTGGGGAACTGAGGCCCACAGACGGCGTCTACGGTGCCATCTTTTATATTATGACCGGCATTCATGCCCTGCATGTCCTCAGTGGTGTCATCTTGATTCTGATCAATTGGAACCTGATGCGGAAAGATCATTACTCGGCCGAAGAACATTGGGGTATCGAGGCTGCAGCCGTTTACTGGCACTATGTCGACGTGGTCTGGGTCTTTTTCTATCCAGCCCTGTACCTGATAGGTCAGCCAGTGCATCTATAGGAGAGGTCAGATATTGGTGATATTTAACTGGCCGTTCTCTGCCCCCTACGAGACACAATGAATTCTACACTCCGCGCAACCCTCTTATCGTGGGACCTGCGGCTGGAAGTTATTTTGGTCCTGGCCTTGGCCGGGATTATTTATACCATCGGTTGGTGGCGTCTCCGGGAACGAAGCCGAACTAACTTAATTCGAAATCGTTGGCGTGCTGGTGCACTCTGGCGGCCGGTGGCTTATTTAGGTGGGGTGCTCCTTCTGGCCATCGCCTTGATGTCGCCCATTGACGTTCTGGGGGGGCAGCTCCTAACGATGCATATGGTCCAACACATCTTGTTGGTGATGATCATTCCACCCCTGCTTCTGTTGGCGAACCCACTACCATTTTTATTGTGGGGCATGCCGAAAAACGTGCGAATGGGAACCCACCGTATACTAAGCCATAAATCCCGGTTTCGCTATTACTTACGGCAGGCTACCGGACCGGGCCTGGTCTGGTTGGTTTTTGTAATCATATATTGGGGATGGCATGATCCCAATGCCTATAATCTGGCATTACAAAGCCCCTTCGTTCACGACTTAGAGCATTTATCTTTCTTCCTGGTTTCTATGCTTTTTTGGTGGCATGTAATTGGAGCCGGACCTCGGATCCACCGGCCGATCTCACCAATTGGTCGGTTCGCCTATGTTCTAACAGCTATACCACCCAACATGCTGGCTGGACTGGCCATCGTCTTTGCCTCTGGGCCAATTTATACTTATTATGAAGCGATGCCTCGTATTTGGGGGCTGTCGGTGATGGAAGATCAAAAAATCGGCGGTGTCATCATGTGGGTTCCAGGTAGTATGATGTATATCCTTGCAGCGCTGATCCTCATCTCGCGTTGGTTGCAGCAAGAGGAGCGGAAGCCGGCCCTGCCTCAGTCGGCTTGGGCCAGTGATGAAGCACTTGCCGCACCTGGTATTAAAAAATGAGCCAACCTCCCTTCCTTCTTGGAAGACACAACTTAAGGTGGAACACCATTCTAATCGTATGGTCGATCCTCTTCTTGATAGCTGTGCTAACCGATCCAGTTGGGGCGCACACGGCCGGTAAAATGCAACTTTCGGCTGCCCCGGCTGGTCCCTACAAGATGACGGTCTGGACTTCTCCCGAACCTGCCACTCTCGACGAGCTCCACATCGCTCTAGCCGTGGTGCTGGCTGAAGATGCCTCCCCAGTTTTAGACGCCGAAGTACTCGTTCAATTAATACCTGCTGATGGGAGCCTTGTTCTGGAAGAACCGGCCACGACGGAGGATTCGGAAAATAAATTCCTGTACGAAGCGATCTTCGAACCGGCGACCCCTGGGCTCTACCAGGTTGACATTCAGGTTTCGGGTACCGACGGCGCCACTGGCAACACCTCATTCGATTTAGAAATAGTAGATGATTCGGGTCTGAATTTGTTATATTTGATCCCGGTTGGACTTGGCTTAGCAGCCGTCTTCTTACTTTTCTTCGCCCTCCGAGGTCGGGGAGCTTCCGAAAGATTAGAATCGCAATAATCGCCTAAAAGTTATGTCAACTTTCAATCATCAGAGTGTAAGTACCAAGGATAAGCCTGAGCCGATCCCTTTTTCGAATCTGCCTCGGACATTAATCAGCCGACGTTGGTGGTGGACCACCTTACTGGTGGTCGTCGGCATGGTGGTCTTGTTTCGGCTTGGGATATGGCAATTAGACCGTCTGCAGCAGCGCCAAACCCGTAACGCCGAGTATGTACAGCAGGTTGCTGCCCCCCCATTGCGGTTGACCAGTGCTGATTTAGTGGTCGATCCAGCCGGGTTGCGAGACCGTAAAGTTGATGTACAGGGCACATATGATTTCTCGGAACAACTTGTCCTAGTTCAACAAAATTGGCAGGGTCGTCCGGGCGCACATCTTGTCACCCCTATGCTGCTTGAAGGGGGAGAAGTTGCCGTTTTGGTGGACCGGGGATGGGTTCCAACTGCAGATGTCGAGACTGGGAATTTTGCCCAGTTTGACGAACCAGGACTGCAATCGGTTACCGGCACTATACAATTATCACAAACTTTGTCAAACGGCCGGGAGACGATCGTAGATGGGAAGCAACAAGAATGGTACCGGATCGATGTCGAGGCCATCCAAAAACAGATGCCCTATAAGCTCTTGCCCATTTATGTGTTGGCATCCCCAATAGGGGATACGATCGAACAGTTACCCTATCGCATCGAAAACGAGGTTGATCTTTCTGACGGTCCCCACTTGGTTTATGCCCTTCAATGGTTTGCCTTTACCTTGTTGCTCGGGGTTGGTTACTTATACTTCGTTAAAACCCGCCCATAGAGAACCAAAGTGGTATATTAGTAAGGCTCTAAAACTACTATTGACACCGTTAGGTCACCGTTTTGTCACTAGTAGACGATTTGTTATAATGAGTTTGATTGAAGGTCATCGTTAAAAAGAGCTCGAGTTTAAAGAGCAAGGTAATTTGGGGAGACAAGATTCTTAGGGCGACTTCTATACTATTAACTGGCGATAGGTAGCAGGCGGACAAACATCTTTTTCTGAATTGATCGAGTTTAGTGTATCTCGTTACTGTTTGTCCCGTGAGTTTGCTATTAAATAGGAACGGTGGCTGGCTAGGAGAAGCTGGTAAGCTGCCGATAGAGGTGTAGAAGATGGTGCTGCGTCGCTTAAGAATTGAAGAAGGCTGGTTCACATTTTTCCTCACCTGGGGGCTTGTCATTATCGCTGCTTTGGCGATCCTTAATGCTGAACTCATCGGGGGCTTGGAAGTCATACCTTTTATTTCCACCCTGGCCATTCTGACCGGCCTAATGCTGGCCAAAAGCCGGTTTTCGAGTCGAAAGGCACACCTCCTGGCCCTCATTTATGGCCTATTCCTGGTAACTTATTTGATCGGCCGTTCATTGCCCGAGGGTTTGACCTGGCAGGAACGGATCTTCGATTTATTTGACCGCCAATTTATCTGGCTAGGCAAGGCCATATCTCAAGGATCCAGCCGGGATGGGCTTATTTTCGTCATCCACACCAGTGCCGTTTTCTGGCTTTTAGGGTATACAGCCGCCTGGTACACTTTTCGATATCCAAAGTTGTGGCGTGTCGTATTACCTAGCGGCTTGGTCCTGCTTAGCGTCATTTATTACTATTATGGTCCCAAACCACTGGTGGGTTTCCTGGCTCTCTATACGTTGGTGGCCCTGGTATATATCGCCCGTACACATCTGGTAGATAAGGAACGAGGTTGGCGCTCGGCTTCAGTTCGTTATGAAAAAAACATTCGTTTGAGTTTCTTACAAGCCAGTATTTTGGCCGCTCTCCTGGCACTCGGCGTGGCCTGGGGATTACCATCCGCTCAAGCCAGTTCGGCCGTAAGTGATGCCCTTGGCAAAACCGGCTTTAGCGATACCTGGCGTGGTTTTCAGGATAATTGGACCCGGCTTTTTGCTTCACTTCGATCTTATGGCACCACGACGAGCGATCCATTTAGGGACTCTATCCCGCTCGGTGGACCGCGTACGGTCAGCAATTCCCTGGTGATGGATGTCTATGTAGAGGACCGGTTGCCTTTCGTCTATTGGCAAGCTGTGGCCTATGACACCTATCAGAATGGGGGTTGGTCAATCACCTCTGATACAGACACGATATTACGCCTGCCAGACGACGATCAATTAGAATTACCCGATTATGCCATGCGAAATTACGTCAACCAGTTTTTCGTCAATTTTGTGCCTAATTCGGGAACCATTTATGGGGCACCTGAGCCATTTAGCTCCGATCGCCAGATATTCGTTAACCGGAGTCTGGACGACGACGGCAAAGCCCTCATACACTCAGTTCAGTCGCGCTATGTCATGCGCCAGGGCGAAAAGTATGAAGTGACATCTAATTACAGCATCGCCGATGCCACTACCTTACGCCAAGCATCCTCCAATTATCCCAATTGGGTCACAGAGAAATATCTACAAGTACCCGAGGAAATCACGCCAGAGACCAGGGCCCTAGCTCTTAATTTGACTGAAGGTCTCGACAATTCCTTCGAAAAAGCCATTGCTGTCCGTAACTATTTGCGCCAGAACATCGCCTATAATGACCAGATCCAAGCTCCTCCGGACGGCGTTGATCCTGTTCATTACATCCTTTTCGACCAACAAGAGGCTTATTGCAACTACTATGCCTCGGCAATGATCATGATGTTACGATCGGTCGGGGTTCCTGCCCGTTTCGTGGCCGGTTATACACAGGGAGAATGGGATGAAGAGACGAGTTCTTACCGGGTACGGGCCAGCAATGCTCACGCCTGGACGGAGGTTTTCTTCCCTGGCTATGGTTGGGTGCCCTTTGAGGCTACCGCATCCATCCCGGCTGGTGACCGGCCAGAAACATTTGGCAATCCCGGCGACGCCTTTGGCAACGAGGGCTTACTCGACGACACCGAGCGCCTGCCTGAAGGTGTAGATATAAATCCAAACCTGGAAGACGTCGAAAGCCTCCAGGATTTGCTTGCCGAACGAGGGGAGTTGAACCCGGATGTAACTGTCCAGAATAGAAACAGATTGCTCTGGCAGGCTGGAATCGGCTTTGTAATCATGATCGTGGCCATTGTTGGTGCCTTTTTTGCTAATCGGGCGAATCAACGAGTTGAGGCTAGCGTCAAAAGGAGTTATGGTCGGCTGGGCAATTGGGCGCCCTGGTTGGGCGTTTTGATCCAACCTGCCCACACCCCATATGAAAGAGCGCATATGTTAGGTTCAGAGGTTCCTGAAGGGAGGGAGCAGCTACTCAATCTAACTCACCAATACGTCCGCCAACTTTTCAGCCCGGCCCGTTCAGTCGAGGCCGATTTTGACCCGCGTGTGGAGTGGAAATCGCTTCGGCCACATATGATCCGTCACACAATCGGCTATCAACTCCAGCGCTTGCGCAACTTCCGCCCAGGCAAGGCGGACGGGAATTCCAAATAAGCAACAAACAACCACCTTGGAACAGCCGTTCCTTCGTCCGTTGCCCTTTTTCGCACTCTGTGCCATACTTCCCTAGAATGGTTGTTCTATTTTTGGCTGGTTTGGGAATAAGGCACAAATTTTGAGTGAATCCAAGACCACGTTAGCACGACAAGAATTGGAAAAATTGCACCAATCGTTGGTCGCCATGGCCGAAACCGTCGATCAGCAGCACCGGGCCATCGTCAACGCCAACCAGGGTGATATGGTGCAATCGTACAACGTCTTATTGCGATTGTTAACACAAGCGAAATTGAACATAGATTCTCTGGCGCGAGGTTTAGAGTCTCAAGAAAAAGAACGACGACAACTTAGAGCGCTACAAGAAGTTGGTGCCGTCATAAACTCCTCGCTGGAACAAACAGAAGTCCTTAATGCGGTGATGGACACTATCATCCAGCTTACCGGTGCCGAACGTGGTTTCATGATGCTGGTCGATGAAGACACCGGTGAATTTCAGGTGGAGGTTGCCCGAAATATCAATCGTGAAACGCTGGAGGGCTCTTCGTTCGAGATCAGTTTGAGCATCGTCAATAGTGTGGCTAAATCAGGTGATCCAGTCGTAACGACTAATGCCCAGGCTGATCCCCGTTTTGCCGGCCAAGAAAGTATTATCAGCTATAATTTGCGCTCCATCCTCTGCGTACCATTGAAGATCAAAGACAACATTATTGGTGTGATCTACGCCGATAATCGCATCGTCTCTGGTATTTTCGTCGATGCCGATCGCGATTTGTTGGCCTCTTTTGCTAATCAGGCAGCTGTGGCGATCGAAAACGCTCGTTTGTTCCGCCAAATACGCGAACAATTAGCCGATATCACCGAGATGAAGAACCTACAAGATGATGTATTCGAGTCCATCGCCAGTGGCGTGATAACCATTGACCTGGCCGATCGAATTTCTCTCTACAACCGGGCCGCCGAACAGATCTTGGGCGTACCGGTTCAGAAGGTTCTTGATCATGATTACCGGACCCTCCTTCAGGTATCCATGGGCGGAGTGGTAGAATCAGTCATTGAGCGCATCCAGGAGGTTGGTGGTAATCACCATATGGAGCTCGATGCTAACGTGCGCGGCCGGTCTGGACGAACCGCCTTGAACCTGACATTTTCTCCCTTGCGGGATATGCAACAACAGACCCAAGGCGTGGCCCTGGTTCTAGACGATGTATCTGAAAAGAAGCGGTTGGAGAGCATTCGCCGGTATTTGCCACCAGCCCTGGTCGATCGGGTGCGTGATGTGGACACAGCCCAATTGCCGCAACGGCGCATCATTTCTGTCGTCTTTGCCGATATCCGTGGCTTCACGACGGTGAGCGAGAAGTGGGAGCCGGAATTCCTCATCAGTGTTCTGAACGAACACTTAACTGTTGCTGCAGCAGCCATTAACCTGCAAGAGGGGCTGATTGACAAATATGATGGGGATACGGTCATGGCCCTGTATAATACGCCCTTAAATCCCCAGGAAAATCATGCTGAAAGGGCGGTGCGTACTACCCTGGCTATGCGGCAGGATCTGCTTGCATACCACGAGAGTATCCCCGAATACCAACGGCTCTATTTTGGAGTGGGGGTTCATACGGGTGAAGCCGTAGTTGGTAACGTCGGTAGCCCACTAAGGAAAGATTATTCGGCCGTAGGCGACGCCGTTAACCTCTCAGATCGGTTACAAAACCTGGCAGACGGAGGGGAAATCATCATTAGCGAGGATACTTATCAACTGGTGAAAGATTGGGTAGATGTCACCCAACTTCAACCTGTCCAGGTAAAAGGCCGCCAGGCCGAGGTGCAAATCTATCTCCTAAATGATTTGGGCTGATCGCCGCCCAAAGCAACCTGGATCAACTACTCTACCCCTTCTTGATGCCTGGAATTACAATCACCGAGTTTGAGGGGATCGAAAGGTGATTTGCGGTTTATTAAGCTAGCCCTTCCATTTTTTTGTCGCGAACGGCAATAAAGGCATCTAGGATCTCCTTTTTTGCCGTGCCATCGGCGCGAACGATCCCCGCGTTATGCATGTTATCTGACCAGGCAAACCAAATGACCACCGGTACATGGTCGGCGTGTTTTTGGGCGATGGTTTTGATTAGATCCTCCATAAATTGGGCCACGATAGGTTGGGTTTCCTCAGGTAAAGGTTTCTCCCCGCCGACGATGCCAATCTCGGTGATCCATAAAGGTTTATCTGGTATCTGTTTGGCGAAGCCTGCTAGCTCCGCACTCAGTGAACCATAACCCCAATCCTTAAACGGGCGCTTGACAGGCCAGCGTCCATAGGGATGGATACCAATGGCATCTACCGGCAATTCACCCCCCAGAGCTCGCTTTACCTGCTTGACATAATCTCCTGATTTTTTATGGTCGGTCGATAACCCTCCAAAGACGATCTTCGACTCCGGCGAGACCTGGCGAATTGCGCTAGCCGTTCGCCAGAGAAGGGGTGCAAAGTGCTTAGGAGGTATGTAAACAGAGACCCAGGGAGTTTCCTTGTTATCTCCTTCATTCCAAATCTCAAAGGCGACCTTCTCACCCAATCGAGCATAATGGTCAGCGATTTCGCTAGCGGCCGAGGCGAACTGGCTAGCGTATTCCGTCCAATCACCCCGCCCTTTCCAGGGAGCGTTTTTGCCAGTTACCGTCTGTTGGTTGAGGACGAAGAGCGTTCCGATGCCCTTCCTAGCATAGTTTTTTACGATTGGATCGTATTCGGCGAAGCTATCGGCTATTGATCGACTCTTATCGTCGACTTTAAAAGGGTAGCGGACCCAATCTAATCCTGTTAACACGCCAACGTTTGTTGGATTGCTAAAGGGAGCGTCAGGGCTGATGTTCATACCGAATTGCAGACGATCTTTAACCGGTGATGTAGCCAGGCCTTTATCGTCATCACCCTCTTCCTCGGCGACGATCACGGCCTCAACCCAATACTGGTCCCCGAAGGCTTTGCCGTTATCGGCCGCCATTTGAAAAACGTGCTTATATTGGCCAGGCCTCTTTGGTGCTCTGAAGATAAGGGTGATATCCAATTCTTCGCCTGGTGAAACTTGGCGGCGTCCGGTAGCCTCAAATAGAGGGATGCGTTTTCTAACCATCAGACCCTGGGCGTAGTTTAAAAGGTGGTATCCCAGTTTCCAGGTTGTTGTCCCGTTATTGCGGATATGCCAGGTACTGGTGAAAGATCTATCTACCAGAACCGCGTTAAGATCGACTGAGCTCTGGAAGTGAATAAATTGGGAATCATTTTTGCTCATGCGAACCTCTGAATCGATTTATTAACCAACTCAAGTGTTTTTGCATCTATCGCCACGGCCGATCTTATAGCCTGCATAGCCCGATTGTCAAAAATATACCGTTATGATTCCCATCCAGTTGTCATGGAAAAGTTTCCGGTGGTGTTAAGTAGGAGGGAGGTATTTTCACTATAGATGTTGGCTCTGATAATAAAGGTATGGCGAAGATTGAAACGTGCGTGCGATTCACAGTCCCAATAAAATATTGGTAAATGAACCAGCAGAATTGAGAAAACCATCCATGCCAGATAATTCCATGCCCATCATTCTCGTTGAGGACGTTCACAAATCCTACTTGATGGGAAAAGAAGCCGTACCCGCATTGAGAGGTGTTTCGTTAGAGATCCGCCCTGGGGAGTTCGTTTGTTTGATGGGTCCGAGTGGATCGGGTAAGACGACGTTGCTTAATATCATTGGTGGCTTGGATGAAGCCGGTCGAGGACACGTCATTGTCGATAATGAGAATTTGGTGGCCATGTCTGAAGACAAGCTAGCTACCCTTCGGTTACGCAAAATGGGCTTTATCTTCCAGAGTTACAATCTGTTAGCCAACTTCACAGCCCAAGAAAATGTGGAATCGCCCATGGTGCTGGCCAAGATCGGCCGTAAGGAACGCCGAGAACGAGCAAGGAAGTTGCTGGAAAAAGTGGGTTTGGGTGATCGCACCCATCATTACCCCAGTGAACTCTCTGGAGGTCAACAACAGCGGGTCGCCATTGCCCGTGCACTGGCCAATAATCCGGCCATTCTCATCGCCGATGAAATGACCGGCGACCTCGATTCAGAGACAGGTTTCGCCATAATGGAATTAGCTACCCAACTCAACCAGGACGGTATGACGATCATTTATGTGACCCACGACCCCAGAATGGCCGAATTCGGAAAGCGGCTGATCCTTTTACGCGATGGCAAGATAGTAGACGAATAATCTTAAACGGTTCGATGGCCAGAGGCGATTTGCCGAAGCCAACTCAACTTCCATGATTCTTAAGTACATTTTCAAGAACTTCTCTCGCCGAAAAGTACGCACCGTGCTCATGATCTTATCCTTGCTGGTGAGTACCGGTTTGATTGTGACGATGAGTGCAACCGTAGAGACGGTGAGACGCTCGAATGTGGATTTAATTGCCACTGCGGTTGGCCGATATGATCTCTCAATAACTAAACGGGATACCAACTCCGATCCCTTTATTTCAGTCTCCGAGGTTGCCCAAGAGGTACTGGCATCCGACGAACGTATTACAGCCGTCTATCCACGATTTGAAGCCGTTGTCGAACTCACCGCGAAAGGCCATAGCGGGCGTGGTATCCTTCTTGCCCTTGATCCAGAAAGAGACGATATCGGTTTCATCGACGTGGTAAGCGGAACCTATAAGTTGGGTAATGGGCAAGTTGCCCTCCTAGAAAACGCATCATTTACCTACGACCTGGACCTTGGAGACACCATTGATGTCTCATACAGCTTTCCCCTCCCCCGGGAAAAAGGCCAACCCAATGCCGCTGGAGCAAGTGAAAGGCGCTCGACCCGCAGTTTCTCTGTAGCTGCCATCGTGCGGCAAGATGGCGTCACTGGCATCAACACCGGGGATGGGCTTATTGTCCACATGGTAGATGTCCAGGAATGGCTCGATCTGCCCGGCCGTTCTGGCACTCTCATCGCGACTGTAGATCCGGCGGTGTACGAAACCAATAACGCCGAGGCGGCAGCATTGCGAATTCGTGACGTGGTGACAGCTGTAAAGGTCCGCTTAGGAGACGAGTACGAATACCGCCTGGATAAAGCATCCGCACTAAATGAAGCGGCTCAGGCATTTCTGGTCTTGCAAGCGCTCATCAACACCTATGGCTTAATGGCTTTGGGCGTCGTCGGTCTTTTGGTTCATACCCTGGTGATGACCAATGTTCAGGAACAACGCCGGGATATGGCCATCCTGCGCATTCTTGGGAGTCAGCGCAACTACCTGTTTGCGTTGGTCATCGCCGAGGTCATCACGATTGGTCTAATAGGCGTCAGCCTGGGAGCTGGTGCCGGACAACTGATCACCCACTACATCGTGGTGCCTCTCATCGAACGGCAAATGGCCATGGAAGGCATTGTCTCTCCTCTTACGCCTCGGGTCTCGATATCTTCCCTGCTGCCGGTGGTCATTGCCGCTTTTGCCGTATTGATTTTGAGCAGTCTCAAACCGGCCCGAGAAGCAGCCAATACCAAGGTTATGCACGCGATCAATCCCGGCGTCGCCGATAATATCCAGATTGAAGATTTGGCTCGATTACGAGAGCGCCGGCCTGATTTCAAGCTGTTTCTGGGGGGGCTGGTGTTAATGTTCATCTTTGCCCTCATCGCCGGTTTCCAAATCGTCGAAACATTTGGTGGACCGGCCTTGGAAGTGACATTCATTCTATTAGCCTTAGGATTAATGGTATTGGGGCTGGGATTGATTTTTTATATCGCCACAGTCCCCTTTGAAAAACTGGTCTTGTTTCTGATTGGGCTTGTCGTGCCCCGACTCACCTACTTCGCCAAGCGAAATGTTGGACGCGGGCAGACGCGAAACACCCTGATCTCGTTACTAGTTTTGTTTAGCGCCGTATTGCCCAGCTTCCTGGCGACTACTTTAGCACTGGAACAAGCCAACCTTGAGGCTAATGCCCGCCACAACATGGGTGCGCCGGCCGACATTCGAGTTTTTGGTTTCTGGGCCACCCCAGAAGAGGCGGAACAGTATTACCTTAAACCCGATTTTCGTACCCGGCAGTTGGCCAGCATTCAGGGTGTAGATCAATCAGTTGGACTAACTTATGGTTATAGTGCGGATGTATCGGATCCGGTAGGCTTCCGCACGGCGAGTGTCATGGCTTATGGCGTCGATGGGTATCTTAATGAGGTGCTGTTTACGGATCTAATAGAGTTTGCGGCCGGCGGACCGGAAGCGTTGGACAGTATACAGGGCGATCTAGATGCCATCATCATCAGCAAAGGGCTAGCAGATCATTTAGCTGTCTCTCTCGGTGACAAACTATTGGTAAGCGGTGAAGGTACAGACCATATAGCTGAGTATCAAATCATCGCCGTCGCCCGCACAATTCCCGGCATTCGCGGGATCGGCCGTAGCCGGGTAACAGCTCAGTCTAATAGTGACGTATTGATGTCATTTGATAGTTTTCGATCGCTTATCACACCCCTCAACCAACCATTACCACCGCAAGATAAACCGATTCTATCCAGGATTATGATGTCCCTTTTACCTGGCGCAGTTGCAAGAGATGTAGCCGATGAGATAGGCAAACGATTTAGCCAGGACTACAGCTTAAATACGCGCTTCATGGAAGTTATACTGGAGAATAACGAGCGAGGACAGGCCTCTCAGCGAATTTTTTTATTGGCTCTAACCACGATTGCTTTTACCACGGCCGTTTTTGGCGTTTTTGCCGTCATCTACGTGACGATCTACTCTCGCCGCATCGAGATTGGGATGATGAAAGCCATGGGGATGAAACGGCGCCAACTAACCGGGATGCTCAATATCGAATCGATTACCATGACCTTAGGCGCGGCCTTGGCCGGTATCACGGCCGGGGCGATGATGGGATATATAGCTTTTTATGGAGAGAGAGCTCTATCCCAGCGGCCGACGATATTTGCAGTGGATACCACTGTGATCCCCTTTATCGTGATCATGATCGTGTTGGCCAGCATGATCAGCGCCACATTTTCCGCCCGTCGCATTGTCAGCAAACGGGCTGTCGAGATCTTGCGGATGGAATAATATGATTCAAAAGCGACTCCTTATCCTCATCGTATTCCTATATTTACTGGCCGGCTGCGATCAAGCATCAACCGGATCAACTGATACCGTTGATCCAGAATCTGGAGAGGAGGATGTCGCCAGTGGCGCAGCAACAGCGACCCCACTAGCTACACGGATTAGCACAGGCGGCACGACGATTGTGGCAGATGGGCAACTGGTTGCGGTTAATCCATCGCTGCCGCTCAGTTTTGAGTCTGGAGGGCGATTACTGGCCATACACGTCAAAGCCGGCGATCAGGTTTCTGCTGGCGACTTGATCGCCACCCTGGAGGATAGGTTATCACGCGAGGCCGTGACCAACGCGGAACTGGCTGTGGCTCAGGCTGAGAATGGTTTAGCCCAATCTCAGCTTGCGCTAGATGATCTGTTAACATGGCAGCCGGACGAATTAACAGTATCTTTAGCCGAAGCCAATCTGGCGGCAGCAGAAGCCAACTACGAAAAAGCTCTTTCTCAGGACGCTGTTGCTGGTAATAACTTAACGTCCGCTCGTGTGAATCTAGAACAGGCCGAACGTTCTCTGGTAGATGCCCAGGAAGCTTATGATATCGCCTGGCAGGAGGCTCGTGATTGGGAGCTTAACTATAATGAGCCGATTTGCCTGCCGGGTCAAGGGGGTCCGATTCCCTGCACTGGCATAACCTGGAAAGAGCGTCTTGAAAACGAAAGGGACGCTACCACACGCGCCCTTCAGCTGATGCAGGACAACCTGACAATGGCTCGGGCAAATTATAGCCTGACCCAGGCTGGACTGAGTGAAAACAGTGCTTTGACGGCCGAAGCGGCCGTCGTCAGTGCTCAGCAAGCCTTAAATCAAGCCCAAACCGGTCCCAAGGAAAACGAGATCGCAGCAGCCCAGCTTCAGTTAGAGCAGGCCGAAATATCAATACGACAAGCTGAGTTCAACCTGGAAAAAGCCCTGCAAGCATTGGAAAACGCAAAACTATTTGCCCCTTGGAACGGTACCGTGTTATCGGTCGATGCTGCGGCAGGGGAGATTGTCGCTGGTGGCACGCCAATCATAACCTTGTTGGATTCCAGATCCTTAATATTCCAAACCAGCAATCTAAGCGAACGAGATCTGGCGTACGTCGAGGCTGGTCAATCAAGCGAGATCACAATGAAGACCTTTCCCAACCAGCCGATCACCGGGCAAGTTAGCTATATTGTGCCACAGGCCAGCGGGCAAGTTGGCGATGCCGCCACCTTTACCGTAGTCATCGATATTGAACAAACTGATTTAGATCTAAGGTCGGGCATGACCGGCCGGGTTGAAATCCAACGTCAGGAAGAGTAAGTTCGTCTTTTGCCTCTGCTGCAACGTTGGACCTATTTGTATGTCGATACCTGGTAAACAAAGTAAACTGCCCAAAAGAAATCTCGTCTAGCCAAAAATAACCTTTAGGCCTTTATTGATTATTTTTTTCCTGCTCCCGAATAGGTTTGGGAACTTCTTCAACTCCTACTCCGTCATTAAAGAATGAGCTGTCGTGTTCAGAAATTAGCACGAATTAGGGGTATCTTCGTTCCGGCTGACGGTTATCCTAACGAGCTTGAAATTTTGGGGAAAATATCTTGCTGAAAACTATCAATAATGTGAGAGGATTCGTGAAGAAAACAGTTTCTTTTAACTTTCGTTTTTTGTTGAAGGGATTGCTGGTTGTTATTACTCTTCTTATGGTGGGTTGCTCGGTGGTCCCTCTATCGAAAGATAATGGAACGCCTATTGTAATACCCTTTGAGGGAGCACCGGTAACAGTTACCATCCGAAATGATAGGCTCGTCATCGCCAACAATAGACCAGATATCATTTATTACCGGATATTTCCCACCGAAATTCTGCCCGTGATCGAGTGGGCACCTTGCATAGCGCCGGAAGCGTGTCCGGCTGAGCAACAGGTCAATCCTGGAGAAGAAAAGCAAATCGCCCTTAAAACGATCGTTGGTGATGATACGCAGTCGATTACTCTATTTTGGTGGCGATTTCTGGAGAGACAGCCGGGTGCGAGTGTTCCACCAATGAAAATGGAAGAACTCGAGGTGATGATGCCGTAGAGGACAGGAAGTGGAAAGAACGATATACGAGGATGTGACTGCTGGCTTGTTATGTTTAAAAAGCAGTCGCATCGTTAAGATAGCATGCAAACTGGCCGATTCAGATCATCGGTAGTAGGCACGATGATAGGCAAGACCTTCACATTATTTCCGACGAGGTGTGATATGAACTTGTTGCCCTGGGTAAAAATATGTTTTGTTGCCCTGATAATCCTCGCTGAGTGCAAATGATTTGCACACTTTTTTGAAAGTCATCATCGCCCGTTTTGAGTAAGGGCTGCCAAGCAGAAAGAACTCTCCGACGGGCACTTCATCGAACGTCGTCGTTCGTACTCGTCTATCTATAATCATGTAACAATCCCCCTCTATTTAAACTTAAACGAAATGCCACGGGCGTGGCTTCAAAGAAGGTGATACGACATTAACTCATTCAAAGTATACATATTCGAAAATAACGTATCAATGCCTTTTACTCGATTTTGTCCCATTTTGCCTAGTACTTGCTTCCTATTATCAATAATTTGCCCTTTTGGTAAATAGTTTGGAGCATAAACCACTTCATCGCTCAGCTTCTATTAATCCGCTTGATCGGTCAAGTCGATGATGTCCAGGCGTGTTGTATCACCAAATCGCTTCGTGCTGGCACTTTGGATGACCAGGACCAGATCGCCGTCGATGTCATGACGCGAAAGCCATTGCTGGGCATATTCCGGCCAACTCTCTGGATTCACCGACAAAAATTCAGGGTAAACTCCATAGGAGAATTGCAGTTGCTGGCATGTCCTTTCATCCAAGCAAATGGCGATAATCCATGGTTTCAACCGAAAGCGAGTAACCCTTCGCGCTGTGGCGCCACTGGCACTAGGCACAAATACAAGCGCTGGACTTAAATTTTGAGCGCTAGAGTAAATTTCATACGCAAAAAGATCCTTTCTGGTTATTTGCCCGCTAGATTTTTGCAGTTCCAATAGTTCACCCACGCCTTGTCTATCTGCGAATTGTTCGGTCTCCTTGGCGATGTGAGCCATCACGCTAACTGATTCTTCAGGGAACTCTCCCACGGCCGTTTCGCCAGAGAGCATCAGGCAATCGGTCCCATCAAGGATGGCATTGGCCACATCAGTTGCTTCGGCTCTCGTCGGCCGGCGATGGTCAATCATTGATTCAAGCATATGGGTTGCCGTAATGACTGGTTTACCTCTCATATTGGCTTGAACGATGATCTTTTTCTGGGTTGTTGCAACCCGTTCAATGGGGATCTCTACACCCAAATCTCCACGGGCTACCATGATGCCGTCAGTGGCTGCCAAAATCCCTTGCAGGTTCTCCAGTGCTCTGGATCTTTCAATTTTGGCAATGATGAAGGGATCATAATCAATAGCTCGAGCTGCTTCTCGGACGGCTTCGATATCGCTTCCATTTTCGACAAAGGATTGGCTCACGCCGTCCAATCCCACGGAAGCAGCGAACTTCAAACATTCTAAATCGCGATCGGTAAAGGCACAGATTCCCAAATCAATATCCGGCAGGTTCACCCCCTTTGAAGATCTTAACTCGCCGCCAACTAAGATCCGGCAATGAACTGCATGGCTCTCGACCTGTTCAACTTCAAGTTCGATGAAGCCATCGTTAAGGAAGATGCTATTGCCAGGTTTAACAACTTCGGGCAACTCCTCGAAACTCATCGAAGCACAATTGTTGTCACCTAAGCAATCTTCCGTTAGAAGGGAGAAGCTTTGGCCACGCTCCAGTAGGACCGGTTCTTTGGCCAACTTGCCGATTCGCATCTTTGGGCCTGGTAAATCACCGAAGATGGTCACCCGTTTTCCCACAGCCTCCGCTGCTGCCCGGACGTTGGCGATGGTTTGTTGATGCCCATCGAAGTCGCCATGGGCAAAGTTAATTCGAGCGATATTCATCCCGTTGTTTATCATCCGTTCCAACTGGGGTTGTTCTTGGGAAGAGGGCCCAATCGTGCACACGATTTTCGTTTTTTTTGGAAGGAGTTTGGATATTTTCATAGATAACCCCGCAAGATATTCATAGTCGCTGCCATCTCTCAAACGCTAAAGTTTACTATTGTATTATCCAGGAACTCAATGCCTTGTAAACCATCAAACTCAACGATTTTTCAAGTAACTAGTTGTAACAATAGGTGGTCAAGAGTTCCGAAATCAGGGTAAACAACTTTCTAGAATCAAAGATAGATTTCGGTAAATTGAACGGAATCCAGTCTAATGAATCGCTAACAATTTGGGTTATGGTCAATCACCAGTGCTTATAATTGAAGTCAGACCAAATTTGGGCGTACTATATGCATCTCTTAATAAATTATATGGGTGGTATTTTAAGAAAAGATTGTTGGCTTGTTAACAATGTGTCAACGCACTAGGACGACTTGCCCATTGGTCTCAACATCAAGGATGTTTATCATAAGCAAGATGATCTTATGCAACCATTTGTAGCGATTGTTTCTGGGGAGATGAGCCGGTATGTCGACTGTGGGAATGACCATGGCCTCTGTTTTGGTAATTGAAGACGATCCACAAAACCGCCATCTAATCAAGACATTGTTGGAAGTTGAGGGTTATTATGTCAGAGCCGTTCATGATGTGGCTTCTGCTTGGTATATTTTGGAAGAGGAGTTACCCGATTTGATTTGTTGTGATCTGATATTGCCCGGCACCAGTGGTCTCGATTTCCTAGCCAATCGGGGAAAGATCAACGGGCTGATCGAAGTGCCGGTTGTAGCTGTTACGGGTAAAAATGAACACAAGGTTGAAGCCGAAAAGCTAGGTGTATCTGCCTTCTTGCTCAAACCATTTGCCATGAGCCAGCTGTTATCGGCCGTTGAATCTGCGTTAGTAGAAATACACCACTAACTTTCCCAGTTAACCAATTAATACCTAAAGAAGAAACGCCGCGAACTTTCACGCGGCGTTTTTGTCATAAATGGACAGAAAATCTTTTCACTCTTGAACGATTATCTTGCCCAAGATGTAGCGGTCGCCGGTCAGGTTGCCGGTCGAATCGGATATGTGTAATCGTCGATTGCCAGTCATCTCATAGAGCCCGGCTTCAATCAAATACTCTCCCGGCAGTATATCTTCTGGTATTTCCAAGCGGTATGGGTCTGTCATTCTTTGACCAGGTAGCCACTTGGGTATCCACAGGTGGGTGGGGGCAGAGCCGCCCAAAGGGGTATAGTCCAGGGTGACCAGTGGCCGGTCAGAGGGATCAATCAAATGCAGGAAGACGGTGTAGCTCTCCTCAGCTGGGGCTAAGCTCTCCCATTCCAATTTCACGTGTATCGTATCGCCGGGATTGACCAAAATGGGATTATTCCATGGGGCAGTGCGGCGTTGTCCCAGCCCTTTGCGAACCCTGGCCGAAACCAGCCCGACCTGTTGCCTGAAATTAGCCAATAATCCCCTGGTGTCTGGTGGCCGTCCCTCGGATGAGACGACTAGTTTGCCTATGTCCAAATCCAACTTGGCCTTTGTATTTTTACTCAAATTTCTCAGATCTGCGGAAAGTGGATATTCGCCCGTTGGCAGGTTCTGGGGAAGGGAGATGTCAAAGCGTTCGACGATCACTTCACCTGGTTCCCAGGAGGGTGTCGTTAAATGGCCATCTGTGGTGAACTCGAACGTGATTCGATCTTCTCCTTCGCCCATGTATATGATCGGCACATAATACTCTTCAGTACCGGCATTAGATATCATCGCCAGAGTAAGTGGTACTAAATCCCCAGCTTCCACCTTTTGCTCGGGCAGTTGGAGGGCCACGATCTCCAGGTCCTCATTCCCAATGGGCTTGATTTGTGTCAATTCTGGTGGGATGCTGGCGTCACCTGGCTGTACTATCTGGTAGAACGGACCCCGAGGGCGCAGGCGAAACCCGGCCTCGGCTACTTCCGGCCGATATCCGCTCAGATAGACGGGATTGTCGGGTAAGTAATAGTAGATACTGTCCAACCACGGCATGTCGGTCGAAACTAGATGAGGTTGGACATCGATGGGATCAGGCCAGCGGCCTTCCACGTACCTGGCATACCAAAGGGGCGTCATATGCTCCCAATCATTCAACAATATCGCCCCTTCCTCTTGACCCTGGAACCAATTGAATACCGCCTCCTGGTATTCCAATGCATCGACGTAATCTTTAAGTGAGATATGGGAATAATTTCGTACGACTTGTAGAAGTGGACCTAACAGGAATAGTGCCCCGACGAGTAAAGCTACTGCCTTGATATCCAGGCTCATCCGGCGGTGAAGCAGGTTCAATAATCCCCAGAGCCCGATTCCGGCTAAAAGACCAATAAGCAAGAAGACGCCCAAAAGATAGGCCATAATATCTTGCTGTCTTAAATTGATCACAAATAAGTAGTTACTCACTAAAGCCAGTCCATAGAGAAGAGCAAGAGGGCGATAAGAATGCCGTTTCCTCTGGTCCACTGATACAACCAACCAAATCAATCCAAGGACCGATAGGAAGATGATGGGCAAAGAATATTGGAGTCGAAGCAGTGTCCAGAAAACGGTGAACCGGTCAAGTTGATCAGCCAGCCCAAAAAATGGCAGGCTCTCGGTGATTCCCCGGCCCAATACATGGTCGAGAAAACCGTTGAGAGTATTCATGTTGTAAGGGCCGAAAACCGGACGCATCGCGCTGCGAATGGGAAAGTATAGCCATACCAATAAACCCAACAAAAAAAAGGCGGCCATTTTCAACAGCGTCCGCCAATCGCGCCAGATTGAGGGTCGCAGCCAGAGGATGAAGGACGCGTAAGCAAGAAAACTGAAGACCGTCAGTGGGTGGTGGGTGATACCCAATCCGGCCGAAAGCCCAAATGCATATAACCATCTATCAGATCCAGCAACGATCTCTGCGTTTCCCTGTCCCCGAGTTTCCCCATCTCCGACAGACGCCCACCACTTCGTCAGACAGAACAAATTGGCTGCCAAAAAAGTGGCGGTTATGATATGGGGATTGGCGTGGATGGCATGTTGCCACCAATCCGCAGCCGTCGCCACGGTGAAAGCAGCGAAGAGGGCCATTATTTTGTCCAGACCCCACTGATTTTCAGGAGCCAGCGGCTTCTTTATCGCTACTGTCTGGACAGTGCCAAAGACGAAAACCACCGCCAACGTCGCCGCTACGGCCGAGAGCAAATGCATTCGCCAGGGAATCGTTCCAAAAGGGATTAGCATTTGGAATAGCTTGCCCATTAAAGTTGTAAATGCATATCCTGGTGGATGAGCGATGCCCAAGATATGGGCCACGAAAGTGAACTCGGTTGGATCGCCAAACACGAGATGGCGAGCCAGTGTAGCCAGGTAGAGGCCGAACACCAGGATCAGCAGCATAGGCATGAGCCACGGGAAAAGCTGCTGGGGACTGGATATTTTGCCGCCAGAATGGCGTTGATGATTCGTTGCCGGTGGTTTGTTGCCGGTCATGAGTTCGTCAACAATTGGTCGTAAATCTTTATCGTCTCTTGGGCTGCCCGCTGCCAGCTAAAGCGCTGGGCTTGTTCCAGGCCTGACTGGCGGCGACGAGTATATTCACCTTTTTCACGGAGAAGGCGTTGGATGACGGCCGCCATTTCCCTGGTATCAGTGGCCTCGAAATATGCCGCCGCCTGCCCGCCAACTTCCGGATGGCTGCTGCTGTTGCTGGCAGCCACGACCTGTCCGCAGGCCATGTGCTCCAGAACCGGCAGGCCAAACCCTTCATAGAGGCTGGGCTGCACCGCCAGGCTGGCAGCGGCGATCACTCCCGGCAGATCGGCATCGTCGACCCAGCCCAATGGCCTGACGACATTTTCCAGGCCCTCAGCCGCAATTCGAGCCAAGAAGTCGTCATAGAGCCAGCCCCTGGCACCGGCCAAGATCAAGCTCAAATTCTCATCTTCCTGGCGTACCATCTGCAAAGCATCGACCAACCGGTCCAAGTTCTTGCGCGGCTCTATGGTACCAAGATGGATTAAAAACCGTTCAGGCAAGTCATATTGCCGGCGCACTCGATCGATTTCGGCCGGTTTTGGCGGTTTGAAGTGAGCGGCCGCTGCTTCATACACAACATGGATCTTAGCCGGATCAATACCGTAATATTCGACGACATCCCGCTTTGTAGCCTCTGACACGGCGATGATCCCCCTGGTGCGCCGGCAGAATAACGGCATGGCCAGGTTAAGGTACCAGTAGTTAAGCTTTTTGTGATAGGCCGGATAGAGCTTGTAAATCAGGTCATGAACGGTCAATATCGTGGGTGTATTTCTAAGGGGCATGAGCAAATGTTCAGTGCTGTGGAATAGCCGGACATCTGGTACCAGGCGCCTGAATGAGATCTGGCTTAAGTGGGCCAGTAAAACGGCCATTCGCCAGGGTTTATAGCCCAACCTTATGTGTTTTTCTTCAACTCCTCGCAAGGTGTCTGGCAACTGGCCGTCGCGGCCTTGATTATAAAAAATAGCAAATCGCTCTGGTTGAGCATCTAACAGGGCTGTGACCAGCTTCTCGCTATACCGGCCGAGGCCCGCTCGAGCGTGTACGGCAGCGGATACATCGACGTAGATCATGTTTGGATTCTAAGCGTCACGCATCACCTTCAGCGCAAATTTCGGCAATGAGGCCATTCTTCGCCAACGCCAGGGCTCTTTATAAAGCCGGTGCAACCATTCCAGCCCAACATTTTGCACCCATTGCGGTGCCCGAACCGCCCGGCCGGTGATGAAATCTAACGAGCCACCAATTCCCATGGCCACCCGTACGGTAGTCAGTGCCGAGCGGTTCCGGGAGATCCATTTATCTTGTTTGGGCGCACCATAGGCTACGAACAGCATGTCAGCTTGGCTATCATTAATCATTTGCACGATGGCCTCATTTTCCCTTGGCTCCGGCGAACCGGCGAAAGTTCCGGCAATTTCCAGTTTAGGATACTTCATTTGTAATTTATGGCCCGCTTCCTCCGCTACCCCCGGCGCCGAGCCAAGCAAAAACAGGCGCCAGCTTTCGTCGGCCGATAACTCTGCCAACCGATAAACAAGGGTCGAGCCAGCCACCCGTTCAGGCAACGGTTGGCCCAACCAGCGGCCGGCCAGTAAAAGCCCTACGCCATCCGGGATGCACAGGTCAGCCTCCATCAACACCCTGCAAAACTCCCCGTCCTCCTGAGCAGCCATCACAAATTCAGGATTGACGGTGGCGATCTGGTGCAATCTGGGTGTTTTCATGTATTCTCTGACCAGTTCGATAACCTCTTCTGTGGTTACCACGTGGACAGGGATGCCGAGTATCTGCAGGCTTTGCGGCCCATTGTCATCACTTTTGCTCCTGAGGTAATGGTTCTCCGGCATTTCTAAGACGACTTCTGCATTAAAATTGACATAGTTCAAAGATGATTGTTGCGAACGATGCCATCGCCATTTATACTGATTTCTTCTCGTCAGATTCCATAGTACGATTATGGCAGTAAAAATCGCTGCTAACAAAGCAACTGCCGCATAAAAGTTTGAAGATGATGGTTCTAGAGTGTGGTTGACGGAGATTACAACTCAAATCCATAAAACCACTACTGCCTTAGCGATGATGTCTCTTGAGTTGAAATAGGAGGAAATGGTGAGCGAATTTCAACCGTTCCTTATGGAACGCTGGATGTCTAAATTCGAGCAGAATGTCGAATACAATCTATCTGAAAGCGGTGTCCATCCAATCCGTCTCGACGAATTGCTGGCTGATGAGCCAGGATATATCGACCAGCTCTTATCTACCGAGCTAAACTATCCCCATGTTAATGGGGATCCAGAGCTAAGGCGAAATATTGCCAACCTGTACGATAACGCTTCACCTGAAAACGTTTTAGTCACTGTGGGCGCGGCCGAAGCCAATTACATCACCACCCGAACGTTGTTAGATCCGGGCGATGAGATCGTCGTCATGCTGCCCAATTACATGCAGATTTGGGGCATCGCTAAAAACCATGGTTACCGCATGAAGACATTTCACCTGCGGGAGGAATCCGGTTGGGCACCCGACCTGGCCGAACTTTCAGAAAATGTCACTGCCAAGACGAAGCTTATTGCCGTCTGCAATCCCGACAATCCGACCGGCCGGGCTTTGACAACTGACGAGATGGAGGCAATTATTAATCAGGCAGATAGGGTTGGAGCCTGGATCTTAGCCGATGAAGTTTACGCTGGCGCCGAGCGATTAAGTGATGACCAAACACCATCGTTTTTCGGCCGCTATAACAAGGTTGTGGCCTCGGGGAGCATGAGCAAGGCTTACGGCATGCCTGGTTTGAGAGTTGGTTGGGCCGTAGGACCAGCCGATATTATTGACGATATCTGGGCCCGGCACGAATACACTACGATAAGCGCTACCATGTTGTCGAATAAACTAGCTGCCGTGGCCTTATCTCCAGAGGTCCGTCCCCGCATTTTGCAGCGGACACGACACTTTATACGGCAGGGTTTTCCCATATTGCAGGGTTGGATGGAAGAGCACCAGGATATTTTTGCTTTTCACCCGCCGGATGCGGCGGCCATCGCCTTCGTCCGCTACAATATCGAAATCAATTCCACCCAATTCGTCGATCGCCTCCGCCGGGAAAAGAGCGTCTTAATCGTTCCTGGGGACCATTTTGGACTCGATCATTTCTTTCGCATTAGTTTTGGCTTACCGCCTAAAACGCTCCTCCCTGCCCTGGATCGGATTCGTGAACTGGTTATCGAACTGTAATAACAAGGTAATGACAAATGGATGGTCCTTCAATCGACGTCTTCAGGGAAGTGAAAGCGGCCGAAAGTCGCATTAGACCATACATCCGCCAGACATATCTGGAACCATCATCCTATTTCAGCGAAATCAGTGGGGCCAACATCTTCTTCAAATGTGAAAATCTGCAACATACTGGTTCTTTTAAAGCCCGCGGCGCGATGAATAAGCTGCTATCGTTAAAATCGGCTGAGCTGGAAAGAGGAGTGGTCACGGCATCGACGGGCAATCACGGCGCGGCCGTAGCCTATGCCCTTGGTCAATTGGAGGCCAATGGCATCGTCTTTGTACCCAGTCATGCGGCGTCTTCCAAAGTTGAGGCTATCAAACGGTTGGGTGCTGAAGTGCGATACTATGGCACCGATTCTGTTGAAGCTGAAGCGTACGCCCGCCAATATGCCAGGGACCAAGGCTTGACTTTCATATCACCCTATAATGATCCACAGATAATCGGCGGGCAGGGTACCATCGGCCTGGAGCTAGCTCAGCAGTTGGAGCATATAGACGCCGTATTTATTGCCCTTGGGGGTGGGGGGATGATCTCCGGTATCGCCGGTTATCTCAAAAGGCTCCGGTCGGATTGCCGCATCATCGGTTGTTCACCCGCGAATTCGCAAGTGATGATCCAATCAATTAAGGCGGGTGAAATATTGGATCTACCTTCACAGCCGACCTTGTCCGATGGAACATCAGGTGGCGTTGAACCGGGTTCCATCACCTTTCCCCTGTGTCAAGAATTAGTGGATGGTTACGAGACCGTCACTGAGGAGGAGATTAAAAGATGGCTGCGCCAGTACTTGTTCAGCCATCATATGTTAATTGAAGGTTCGGCCGCCGTTCCTATCGCTGCCATGCTCAAGAGGTCCGACGAATTGCAGGGCCAAAATGTCGTCATCATTCTCTGTGGCGCCAATATTGACCTGGAGACCTTAACCGAGATACTGGGTTAATCGGTTTTGCCCAGCAATTACCTGAAGATTACGATGGCAAGTTGCATAAAACTCGATAGTCGGAGCGACAAACTATGAAAATCCTTCATTTGGAACAAATCAAGGAGTTGGTATCGAGACTGGATTTAATCCCGGCTATTGAAGCCGGATTCGCTGCCTACTCGGCCGGGCGAGCAGTGGTGCCACCTGTTGGTGAGCTCCTGTTGGAAAGGGGCGATGTGCATATCAAATACGGATATTTGCGGTCTGATGATTATTATGTGATTAAAGTCGCTTCTGGCTTTTACGACAATCCAAAGCTGGGTTTACCCTCCAGCAATGGTTTGATGTTGCTTTTTTGTCAGAAAACCGGAGATTTACTCTGTATTTTGTTGGATCAAGGACATTTGACAGATACCCGAACGGCCGTCGCCGGTGCCATTGCCGCCAAATACCTGGCACCAAAACACGTCGAGCGCATTGGGATTGTGGGCACAGGCATTCAAGCTCGACTTCAACTAAAATACCTTGATCAGATTGTCCCATGCCACGATGTTTTGGTCTGGGGTAGAGGAGGGCCACAGCTTTTCCGTTATCAATCTGAGATGGAAGGACACGGTTACCGGATCGAGACGACACAGGAGACGGCCGATATCTTACGCACCTGCAACCTGGTAGTCACTTGTACGCCATCTACAAAACCATTGCTAGCTTTGGCCGATCTACGATCAGGCACCCACATTACCGCCGTGGGATCCGACACGCCACACAAACAAGAATTGGACACAGCCATTCTTGGCCGGGCCGATCTTGTCGTTGCCGACAGCATCTCCCAATGCCTAGAACGGGGTGAGATTTACCAGGCGATTCGGTCCGGTCAAATCGTTGAACGGGATCTGTTAGAATTAGGCCAGATCATTCATGGACAGGCTGCTGGTCGAACGAATGAGGAACAGGTCTCTATCGCCGATCTGACCGGCGTGGCGGTCCAAGATATCGCGATTGCCACAGCTGTCTACAAAGCCACCATTAAGCTTGACATAATCTTATAAGGATTAAACCTATGGCCGATACAGTTTTTTTGGGAAGGGGAAAACGGATCACCTCGATCCCTCGGACGACTTGGGAAGGACATCTCGCTCAAGTACCCGAACATAGCCGGAAAAGGCTGGCATTCATGACTGAAGCCCATCACCAGGTTCGATATTTCGTCGTCCGCGAGCTGCCACGTTATGGCCGGCCAATTCCGCCCTCATATATCGCTCAGGGTTTGGGGATGCCTGGTGAACAAGTAGCGAATATATTGGATGAACTAGAGAAGAACTTGGTCTTTCTGGTTCGCAATGAACGAGGTGAAGTGGCTTGGGCTTTTCCGGTCACGGCCGAAAACACGCCCCATAAAATTTCTTTCAGTAGTGGTGAACGATTGTTTGGTGCTTGAGCAGAGGACGCGATAGCGACGCCCTTCGTGCAGGGGCGCTTACGGCAGGAAAAACTAACTTTCGAAATCAGTACTGAATGTGCTCAGAGCGGCCGGTCGTTACACATCCTGATGGATGGAGAGATGAATTACCAGGTCACCGAAGAGGATGCTCATCCCTTAATCTTTGAACCTCATCTCGATTGGGCTAATTTTTCCGAGCCCCATATCATCGACGCTTATTGACGAAATTCACTATTCTTCTGGTCAGAAGAAGAGGCAAGAGGATTCCGATCGGCGACGGATCAGGTGGATGGAATTTTCTTAACGTTAGATCAAATGGCATTTTCCATACCTATCTCTCAGGGTGGTTTGTTTGGATTTCTTTAGGAGTTGCCGCGATGAAAGCGATGGTTCTAAATAAAATTACTCAGGTGATGGAAAACAAAACGCCACTTGAAAGAACCGATTTTCCAGAGCCTGAACCGAAAAATGGCCAAATATTAATAAAGGTGTCAACCTGCGCCGTTTGCCACACCGAACTGGATGAGATCGAAGGACGAACGCCACCTCCTAAGTTGCCCATTATTCCCGGGCACCAGGTTGTCGGTTACGTGGAAACAACTGGTCCTGGCACCAAAAATTTTCAGCCTGGTGATCGTGTAGGTGTTGCCTGGATTTATTCCTCCTGTGGCCGCTGTCGATACTGCTTACGAGGGGAAGAAAATCTTTGCCCCGATTTTAAGGCAACCGGCCGCGATGCTCATGGTGGTTATGCCGAATTTTTGGTTGTTCCCGAGGATTTTGCTTATACAATTCCGGCGTTATTTTCTGATGCAGAAGCGGCGCCCCTCCTATGTGCTGGAGCTATCGGCTACCGTTCCATGCGTTTGTGTAATCTCAAAGATGGCCAGCGGCTTGGTCTGACCGGTTTTGGGGCATCAGGACACCTGGTTTTGAAGATGGCCAGCTATCGCTATCCCAAAACAGACATCTATGTTTTCGCCCGTAACCCACAGGAAAGAGAGTTCGCCCGGAAGTTAGGAGCAGTCTGGGCTGGCGATACAGCTGATGAAGCGCCAGAAAAATTAGATGCTATCATCGATACAACACCAGTTTGGAAACCTGTCGTCGAAGCATTAAAGAACCTAACCCCAGGCGGCCGTCTGGTTATAAATGCCATTCGAAAAGAGGATGTTGATCAAGAATATCTTCTAAGTCTGGATTATCCTACTCATCTATGGATGGAGAAGGAGATCAAGAGTGTGGCTAACGTGACTCGAAGCGATGTGCAGGAATTCCTGGCCTTGGCAGCCGAAATGAAAATCAAGCCTGAACATCAAGAATATAGCCTGGATGAAGCAAATCAAGCGCTGGTTGAATTGAAAGAGGGAAAGATCCGGGGGGCGAAAGTCCTGACCATGGAATAACGATGATCGAAGTCATAGCTTTTGATGCCGACGATACGTTATGGCACAGCGAATCGTTATACACGATGACCCAGGAACGGTTCGCCCGTTTGCTATCGTCCTACCACGATAGTGAATCAATCCATCAAGAGCTTTACGAGACCGAAAAACGGAATCTCAAATTATTTGGTTATGGCATCAAGGGCTTTACCCTCTCAATGATCGAAACTGCCATAGAGATCACGGATAGCCAAATCTGCGGTGAGGATATCCAAACCATCTTGGACTACTCTAAAGAGATGTTACAGGCCCCTGTTCAACCTTTAGAGCATGTGGTGGAAATGTTGAACCAACTGGCCAATTCCTATTCCTTGATGCTCATCAGCAAAGGTGATCTTTTCGACCAGGAAACAAAGCTCGCCCGCTCTGGTCTGGCTCGTTACTTCCAAATCGTTGAGATTGTCAGCGAAAAGCTCCCGGCGACTTATGAAAAGGTATTGCTAAAGCAAAACTTGCTGGCTAACCAGTTCATGATGGTGGGCAACTCGTTGCGATCGGACATCTTGCCAGTTTTGGCTGTTGGCGGGCACGCAGTCTACATCCCTTACCACCCGACATGGGCTCATGAAGTCGTCGAGGACGGAGTACCCCAATCCCCCAATTATTATGAGCTCGAAAACATCGGACAATTACCAGATTTGGTCAAGAAGTTGTCAAGCGGCAGATGAAACCTTTCTCCTGGGCTCCAACGAGCCGATTTGATCCCATTACGGTCATGATCCGGCCGATTTTAACGTTGCCAGGACCATTTTTGCGGCTGTTTCCCATGAGAAACGGCGGGCATTAACTATGCCGGCCGACACAAGTTGGTGGCGTAGATCTTCATCGCCCGTAATTCGTTGAATGCCAGTTGCCAGCCCCTCTAGATCCAGTGGATCTACTTCTAACGCTGCCCCATTCGATATCTCAGGCAAAGAGCTTGTATTAGAACAGAGTACCGGTGTGCCGCATACATTACCCTCGACCACAGGAAAGCCGAAACCTTCGTACAATGAAGGAAAAAGCAAAGCTTCGGCGCCGGATATCAAGGCTGCCTTATCATGGTCAGCGATATATCCGGGCAATAGAAGGCGATCTTCACCGGATAAATCGCCCCGTTGTTTTAAGCTACTTCGCGCGTTTTTGATTTCGTCTAGTAGTGACTTTGCTCGCCAGCCGATCTTGCCCGCAATAACCAGTTGATGGTCGACATGGCTGATCATATAAGCTTGGATGAGCCGGGACAGATTTTTTCTTGGCTGAAGGGTGCCAATGTACAAAAGATAGGGTGGAATGACACCATACTTGTTCTGAACGGCCGTTAATTGGCCAACATCGGTGACGGGATGCAATTCTGGATCGATACCTGGATAAATTACATCGATTTTTGCTGGATTTAGGTTATATAAACGGATGAGATCTTCCATGGTGGCCTTAGAGTCGACAATTACTCGTCGGCTGTTCTGACCATTGTGGCGCGTGCTCCAATTCAAATAAGTTCTCTGGCTGCGCGTGTGGGTTTCTGGAAAGAAGTGAAAACCCACATCATGTATGGTGGCAACACTGGGTACTCGTTGGCCATAAGGGATTACATGGGCTGGGGTATAGAAAACATCAGGGGGGCGGCGTGCCAATTCCCAGGCCAGCCGTCCGTGGGTCCATAACCGTGGTAAGGGGATAGTCACATGCTCGACATGATTAGCCTGAAGGAACAAGTCTGGGTGAGGAGGTTGATTGAAATAGAGCCTCAACTGGCAATTATGTTCGCTCGCCAGCGGAATCAATGCCTGGATCAAAAAGTAAGCGTAGGCTTCGGTGCCGGTACGTTGTCTGGTGACAGCTCTGCTGGCATCTACGCCGATGACCATGTCAGGAAATCGCCTTTAGTTGCAATCGCCAATTTTGAGGAAATCTTCGACTACCCACCCTTCTTCCTGTGAGACTGTACGAACCTTTCTCCAGGTGAAATCGTTCACTTCGTCCGGTTCATCTTCCAAAAGCGTGAGGATGGTGCCGTCAGGGAGAATGCTCATCTCCGGACCAGATGGGGCTTCTCGCAGAGTTAGACCACTACCCGATGTGCCATCGACAATGGCCCGGCAGATAACAGGTGTTGGCGTAGCAGTAGGGATATTCGGATCGGCCGTTGCTGTTGGTGAAGGCGTCGGGGGTTGGATCTGTAACTCTGGTTCAGCAGTTACCGTAGCCTCGACGCTGCCTGATTCGTCGATAATGACTACATTCGGGTCGATAGTCTGCTGATAGTTATAAACCAATAAGCCGATGGCTGCCAGGAAAAGCACGACACTGCCAATCAAGGTGAAACTGGCCCGACGAAGCATGGTTTCTCGCTCAAGCGTGTAAAAACGAGCCCCACCACGACGAATGCCTCGATAGGCTGCCAGGGCGACGATCACAGCCACAACGGTCAAAATGACAGGTATGGTGATCCCGCTCATGTTTCCTTCACCTTGACCAAAGATAAATCCTCTGTTGATAGCGGTCCTTCGCGTAAAATTCGGGGAGGCGAGATTGTACAATCCACGATGGTTGAAGCGACACCAAGTACAACTCTTCCTCCATCTAGGACAGCCGCAATCGAGTCGCCGAGTGCAGCTAGCGCTTCTTGAGCGTTTAGTGCCGGTGGTTCTCCGGAGCGGTTGGCGCTGCTGGTCACCACCATTCCCCCGGCTGCTCGAATGAACTTGCGGGCCACATCATTGTCAGGGACTCGAACGGCGACATTATCATCGGGCGATATTATCCCAGGTATATGGTCCTGTTTAGGGAGTATCAAGGTCAACGGTCCAGGCCAAAATTTTTGAGCCAGTGACAGGGCAAAATCTGGTGTCTGCCTGACAATATCTTCAAGTTTACCAATGTCAGAGAGTAAGACAGGAATGCCTTTCTTTAAGGATCGGCCTTTAGCAACATAAAGCTGTTGAATGGCCTGTGCATTTAAGATATCGGCTCCAACTCCGTAGAGAGTATCGGTTGGAAAGGCAATAAGGTGCCCGGACTTTAGTAGCCTGGCTGCCTCTTCAATAGCACCCGTTTGATCAGCGTTTAACAGCTTACTTTGCATGCACAATTTCCACGATCCGGTCTAAGCCGGCGAGATCCTTTAGGACATCAACCTTGGCGGAGGGGAAGTGGGATTGAGCCAGGCTTTGTACAGCCGCACCTTGCTGCCAGCCAATTTCTAAATAAATGGCCCCGCCAGGTGCCAGTCGTTTCGCCGCCTGGTCGAGCAACAGCCTAATCAAGTTTAGGCCATCATGACCACCCCGCAGGGCAATATCAGGTTCGTATAATTTTACCCCATCGCCAACTATGGTCCACTCGTGGTCGGCGACGTATGGCAAATTGGCAGTGACCAGATGGACCTCGCCAGTAACAGGATCGAGCATTGATCCCTGGTGGAATTGAATCCGTTCCTCAACCCTGTGGAAATAAGCGTTTTGGCGGGCAATCTCCAGGGCGGCCGGCGAAATATCGCAGGCTTCGATGAATGCATCCGGTAAAAGTAGGGCCAATGTGATGGCAATGCAGCCGCTGCCGGTGCCAACATCAACGATGTGCAATGGCCTTATCGTGAGGCGCATTTCTTTAGCCCAATTAAGCACTGCTTCGACGAGGTGTTCTGTTTCCGGACGGGGAATTAGAACTGCTGGACTGACTTGAAAGTCCCGTCCATAGAAAGGGGCGTTGCCGGTCAGATAAGGAATCGGTTCTCGTCTAGCAGCCCGGCCAATCAAGGCCAGGTAATGAGTCTCCTGGGTGGTCGTCAGCTCTTTGTCGGTATGAGCGACCAGGTATGCATGGTTTTTTTGAAGTACATACTCCAACAATAAACGTGCATCCAGGGCAGAACTTGATGAGAGAGCCAACTGTCTGCGGCCGAAGGCCAGAGCCTCTTTAATGGTCATCATAATGGCAAACGATAATTGTAATGGGGCTTTTTCTAGGCGGCAATCTAACGGTAAGCTATTTAAGACGAAACCCTCCAGCAAGATTTGCTTGGAGGGTTTCGTCCGGAATTGAATCAGATTGATTCCATCCCAACCGGCTTATTACTTTCGTTAGTACAGGTTTGGATAAGGGATGAGTGCCCTATCTTCTAAATGTTCCAGGATTATGATGGCGCTTTCCCGTGGAGTTTGATCGTCAGTTCGTATGTGAATATCTGGATCTAGTGGTATCTCATAAGGATCAGAAATGCCGGTGAAATTTTCGATTTCTCCGGCGATAGCCTTTTTGTAAAGGCCTTTTACGTCCCGCTCAATAACTGTGTCTAACGAGGCATCCACGTAGATCTCGACGAAGTTTGTCGTCTCGGATCGGACATTGTCACGTGTTTTTTGGTAAGGTGAGATAAATGAACAGATGCAGCCAACGCCATTACGGGACAATAACTTAGCCACGAAGGTGACCCGCTCAATATTCTTATCACGGTCTTCCTTGCTAAAGCCGAGATCTTGGGTGAGACCTTGCCGGACGATGTCGCCGTCTAGACGCTCTACTTTCAAGCCCCGGTTGCGCAGCTCTCCTTCCAGTATTTCGGCGATCGTTGTCTTTCCCGAGCCTGAGAGGCCGGTTAGCCAAAGGACAAATCCTTTTTGATCTAAAGCGGATGGCTTCATAATGACATCCTCACGTTATTGTTTATGGAAGAAAAAGTATATTTTATCACCTTGTACCATTTGTCCTGATAATTTTTCCTTGCATATCGGCCGGGATCGGCAATCCAAAGATGTCTAGAATAGTTGGGGCAAAATCCATCAACTGGGTATCTGGCAGGCACAAACCACCAAGTTTTTCTTTCGGTGGGGTATAAATATAGAGCCCGTTGACTGCGTGATTGGCATCATCAGGTCCCGTGTCATTCTTGAAAGTATAGATGTCTCCATGACCAAAACTGCTCACTGATCGCCAGCCCATGTTGTCAAAATAAACAATCAAATCTGGAGCTACATTACGAACCTGGCGGTAGATTTCTTGGGGCTTGAAGACCTTGGTATCCAACGG
>Ga0209536_100001074_pt1 | contig 45368 bp, 38 predicted proteins | sample DeeMarSeWOR28_12_FD_187461 | JGI IMG/M metagenome (GOLD analysis project Ga0209536, IMG submission 187461) | Marine sediment microbial communities from White Oak River estuary, North Carolina - WOR-2-8_12 (SPAdes) (version 2) | ecosystem: Environmental > Aquatic > Marine > Intertidal zone >...
TCCCCATGCGATTGTCGTTCCTCTAAGGAACATGATGCTCGCACGTTCTGTTATGTTCGGATTGAAGTAACGTTTGTAGAAGTCCAGGAGCAAAACGGTGGCCGAACAATTCAGATTGGAATCGACCGTACTCATAGCAGCGGCCAGTATCGCAGCTACAACTAAACCCTTGAGTCCCACCGGCAGTTGTGTTGCTATGAAAAATGGAAAAACCTCTGAACCTTTTGTGATGCCTTCTCCGAGTTGATGTCCACCAGGCGAGTAAAAGGCAAACAGTGCCGTCCCTATGTATAGAAATATAGCCGTCAATGGGATATAAATTAACATCCCGATCCAGATAGATCTTTTTGCCTGCCGTTCATCGGCTACTGATGAATACTTCTGGACGCAGTTTTGGTCTGCAATCAAACTTCTCAGGTTTTCCGTGATTCCGAAGATAATCATCACCCAGATAGTCCGGTCGAAAAGATGTTGCTGAGAAGCGAGAGTAAATTTGGTACTACCGAGGCTGAACTTGTCGGCATCGAAAGCTGCCTGTATCAGATAGTCGGGTTGTGAGAAAACGTCGCGGGTCAGCATGACGGCGCAGAAGATAATCCCGACAATCATAATCGCAGACTGCATTACATCGGTCCAGATTACTGCTTCCATGCCGCCTAAAAAGGTATAGGCAATCGTAATGAAGCCCAGAATGATGATGACCATGACGATATTACAGGGGATGAATGTGTTCAGTAAAAGACTTGCCAGGTAGAGAATTACGGCAATACGGCCGATCATGTAGAGCACGAAGGATAGCGCACCGTAAATCCGTGCCCAGGAGCCCAGCCTGTTTTCGAGAAACTCATAAACCGAGATAAGTTTTATTTTCCGGTAGTATGGTACTGCGTATTTGCATACAAACCAGGCGACTGGAAAGATACAGAGCGAAAAAATGAAAGGGTGCCAATTGTCCGAGTACGCCTTGCCTGGTGTGGCAATATACGAAATACTGCTGGTATAGGTGCTCATCACGGCCAGGCCTGCCGCCCATGCGGGGATAGACCGGCCGGCAACCATAAATTCATCCGCCGTGCGGCACTTGCGCTTGTAATAGATGCCCATCCCAATCAGCACACAGCCGTAGAGTATCAGGATGCTGATATCAATTGTTCCGAAACTTCCATGCATAGATTTTTTCCTTTTCAAAAATCATCTCATTGTTTTTTCACAATCCCAAGCTCTTCGAGGTGCCTGCGAATCACATCTCGCTCCGTGCTGCGGAAGCGATGAAATGGCTCCGCTAAGAAATCGCTACATATATTCATACACGAAAGGGTGCACTTAACTCCCTTGAGGTAACTCGACTCGTAGCGTCCGACGCTGTAGATAGCACTGCTGATTTGCATGACTTTTTCATGCAGAGCCTCTATCGTAGGCAAATCTCGTGAGCGGGCTGCGTTGTAGAGATCGACGTAAAGCTTTGGTATAAAATTCGCTCCGCCACTGATACCTCCGTGTCCGCCCAACAGGACAGTCTCAGCCAGTAATTCCTCCCTGCCTATCAGAAGCGCGAAGTCCGGATGATCTTTCAGCAGGGATTGGAGCTGGTGGAAATAAACCATATTGCCGGAGCTGTCTTTTAAGCCGACAATACCGTTAATATCTGCTGCTGCTCGCACGGTCTGAGGTTCGATGACCGCCTTGGTGAGACTCGGCATGTTGTAAAGGAACAGGGGCAGCGGCAATTCCGGCGTCAAATGTTCCAGGTACTCCAACAGTTCCGCCTGCCCGGCCGGGAAGTAGTACGGCGGCGCCAGAACTACCGCCTGAGCGCCGGCGTCCCTTGCTTTGTTGGCCATGTTTATCGACTCGGTGAAGCATGTGTCGGTAATACCGACCAGCACGGGTACGCGCCCGTTAACCTGCTTGCAGGCACGATCGATAAGCTCGTATCTAAGACGGTAGCTCAGACTGGGTGCCTCGCCGGTTGTTCCTAAAATAAACAGCCCGTGAACGCCGCCACCAAGAATATGCTCAATCAGACGCTCGAGGCCGGCGACGTCCAGCGTCTCACGACCCAGGAGCGGTGTAATCATAGGTGGTATAATGCCTTGCAGCGGACTCGGTAATAAGTTCGAGTTTGATTCCATGGTTATTGGTTCTCCATTCTTTTATTTATCCGGTCACACAATTTGATAAAATCCAGAATTCGTTCGTCAGGCGTATCAGCCTCAATGTCCCCAACGACAATATCGCATGGCGCGTACTGACTTGCAATCTTTTCCAAATCTGCTTCGATTGTCTCCGGCGACTTGTTTACCAAATCTGTGGGCTTGTAAACCAATGCACGCCGGGCGCCGGTGAATACTTTCCTTGCCCTAACAAGATTCGAATCTAATCCCATGTCAATATAACCTACGTTTGGGATCGATGCGTAGTCATCGATGTAGGCGTCAGCGTTCCAGGAACAGTTATGTATGCCGATACAGCCAAATGTCTTGGCAATCTTTTGGTCGAACGGAAGGAGCATGTCACGATACTGCTCGGGTGAGACCATATTTACCATGCAGTTGCTCACCGTGAAGAAATCAATCTTTACGCCGCTTTGAAGTTGTCGCTTATAAAGCTGCTTTGCCGCGTCTATCATTGTAGTACAGATGCAATCAAAGAGATGGCGGCAGCGCTGCGGCGAGTCAACCATATCGTAGAAGATTTTTTCTCCGCGCAGGCGGTAGGCGTTGTTGAGCACACCCTGGAAGTTGATGAATCCTTCAACCCGGCCTTCGTTCGAGGCGATCCAGTCCACCTGTGCCATAAGCCCTTCAAAGAAAGGATTTCTTTCGAGATCAGGCGGTTCGAGATTGTCTGTCTCATCATCGCTGAGGTACAAATGCTTACAGTTCGGCCAGTTGTCCTCGGTATATAGAATCGGGATTCCATAAATTGCTGCTACACTGACACAGCCATAAGTGCCGGTCAGCAGATCGGGGGATTTTTCAGGATTATCAATGCCGCCAATACTTGTGCCGCCGAATCGGTGTTTTATTTCACTATGTATGGCCGGGAGCATTTGGCGCCGGTATTCAGGTTCGCAGTGCCACTTGGTCCCGAAATCGATACCCGTTGCAACTCGGTACCAGTTCGGCGTGAAACCGATTTCCGGCCGTAGAAATGGTTCCTTGCCTGTCGCTGGCTGTCGAGTAGCCGGTGCTGCCGGCGCGATATAGCTGATCAGTTGGCGAGTTTCTGTGGACAAAGCTCCGTTTCCTGCTATTCGATTGTCAAGTTGTACCGGATATTCCATATTGTCCGGCTCATTTTATCCGCTGATTGTGATAATGGAAAGAATGAACTACAAGCTAAAATCTCATAGCAGGATTTAGTATAATTGCATCTATGAGCTTATCTCAAGACATTAAGCATAAAGCAATCGAGCTTGGCTTCGACCTTATCGGCGTGACGGATGCTTCGCCGATTGATACCGAACAGGCGGAAATTTTTGTCGAGTGGTTAAAATCGGGCTACGCGGGCCAAATGGCTTATATGCACAGGAATCTGCAGAAGCGGCTAAATCCCGCTAGGCTCTTCGAAAATGCGCAGTCGGTTATCGTTGTCGGTCTCAATTACACGCCGCCGAGGCATAAACCTGAGCCGCCTGACACGGCTGCCCCTACGGGCAGAGTCGCGGGCTATGCTCAATATGAAGATTATCATTCATTTATCAAAGAGCGGCTTCGAAAGCTGGTCGATTTTATAAAGACAATTGCCGGGCCCGGCATAAAATCCAAAATCTGTGTAGATTCTGTGCCCCTTGCCGAGCGGGCATTGGCGGTCAGGGCGGGGCTGGGATTTATCGGGAAAAACCACATGCTCATAAATCCCGAACTCGGCTGCCGGATATTTCTCGGCGAGATTATTACCGACCTTGAATTGCCGCCCGACGAGCCCATTGCCGGCGACTGTGCCGAATGCCGCAAATGCCTCAATGCCTGCCCGACAGGTGCCTTAAGACCCGACGGGCAATTCGATGCCGGCAGGTGCATCAATTATCTGACAATTGAATACAAAGGCCAGATCTCATCGGAGCTGGCCAAGAAAATCGGCGATCGGCTCTTCAGCTGTGACGAGTGTATCGTTGCCTGCCCCTATCAAAAAAACGCGCCAGCCTGCAAAAACAAGCAGTTCATATTCTACCGCGGCAGAGCAAGAATCAACCTGCAGGAGATTCTGAACTTAGACGCCGAGGGATTCGAGTCGAAATTCGCCGAATCTCCAATCAAACGCATCGGCCTTGAAGGCCTCAAGCGAAACGCCCGAATTTGCCTTGCCAACATAACGCGTTCGTCCTGATTTTCATCTCAAAAAAGAATTTTAAGGTAACAATGCTGACCAAAGTCTCGGGTGTATTTGTTGAGTCGGTGCATAACCAAATGCCGCGGTTACTTTGAATTGGCTCAGGTTGAAACCGAGCCGCTGTTCTTTTAGCATTCCTGAAGGCAAATTATGTGTTATAAGAGTTCGATTGACTTTTATGGAAAAACGGTCAAGAATATCGGGCAATACAGAAGCTGAATGACAGAAAATCGAGCTATGCAGGATAAGAAAAGGAATTTCGGGAAGAAAGATATGAGCAATGAAATAAAAATAGCGTACTTTTCGATGGAAGTCGGCCTTGAGACGGACATACCTACCTACAGCGGCGGGCTTGGGGTTCTTGCCGGAGATACAATTCGCTCGGCTGCGGAGCTTAATGTTCCGATGGCGGCAGTAACTTTGCTTCACCGTGAAGGTTATTTTTATCAAAGGCTCGATGAGAACGGCGTTCAAACCGAGGAGCCCGTGCAGTGGGTTGTCGAGGATTTTCTCGAACCCTTGGACCAGATATTAACAGTTGACCTCGAAGACCGGCAGGTGAAGGTCAAAGCCTGGAAATACGAAGTTAATCTTGGCAAAAACCATGTGTCGGTATATTTTCTGGATACGGACCTACCCGATAACAGCGACTGGGATAGGACGCTGACGAACCACCTTTACGGCGGCGATTCGTACTATCGTCTTTGTCAGGAGATTATTCTCGGCATCGGGGGCGTGCGGATGCTTCGGGCGCTGGGACATGATCAAATTGACAGGTTCCACATGAACGAGGGCCATGCCGCCTTTTTAACGCTGGAGCTGTTGAAGGAATATTGCGAGGCGTCGGGCAGAAAATCTATCTCGGACGAGGACATCGAGGCCGTGCGCGGCAAATGTGTATTTACCACGCATACGCCGGTACCGGCTGGGCAGGATAAGTTTCCTATCCAGGATGTTGAAAAGGCATTGAAACACTACCCCTGCATGCAGGTAAGAGATTTGATAGTTCAGGATGGAACTTTGAATATGACGTATCTTGCTCTGACGCTGAGTCACTATGTGAACGGCGTGGCGAAAAAACACGGCGAGGTTTCCAGTCACATGTATGCCCCGTACAGGATCGATTCTATAACCAACGGCGTGCACGTTGCGGCCTGGACGTCCGAGCCGTTCCGGGATTTGTTCGATAAATATATCCCGGGCTGGAGGGAGGATAATTTTAACCTGCGTTATGCACTGAGTATTCCGGGCCAGGAAATCTGGGAGGCCCATACACAGGCCAAACGCGAGCTTATTCATTACGTCAACCGTGAGACGAACAAGGGGATGGACACGGATATTTTGACGCTGGGTTTCGCCAGGCGTGCGGCCACATATAAGAGAGCGGATTTGCTGCTGAGCGATATAGGGCGGCTCAAGGAAGTCTATTCCAAAGCCGGACCTTTTCAGATAATCTATGCAGGCAAGGCCCATCCGAAAGACCAGCAGGGCAAGGAGCTTATCCAGCGGATATTTCAGTCGATAAACGCTTTGAATTCCGATGTGAAAATCGCCTATCTCGAAAACTATGATATTCAAATAGGAAAGCTTATGACGTCCGGTGTGGATGTCTGGATTAACACTCCTATGCCGCCCATGGAAGCGTCCGGCACGAGCGGCATGAAAGCAGCCCTGAACGGGGTGCCTTCGTTTAGCATTCTCGATGGCTGGTGGATCGAAGGCTGTATCGAAGGCGTGACCGGCTGGTCGATTGGACAAATTAGCCACGATCTTGAAGCCGAGCGGGATACAAGTAAGGATGTGAAGGATATTTTTGATAAGCTTCAGAATACCATTATTCCTCTGTATTATAATCAGAACATCCAGTTTCGCTGCATAATGTCACACTGTATTGCACTGAACGGTTCATTTTTTAACACCCAGAGAATGATGCAGCAATATGTTCTCAAGGCATATTTTTAGTGATGATGTTTTTTGCCGGGACTACCGGCCTGACGCACAGAAAAACGTGTTCATAGATCGAAAATTTAGTATAGATTCTCTCTATTTGACGAATGTGTCAAAAACGCGGACGCTTTTCCAGTTAGCTTTGTTTTCCTCGATGAATTTTAAGTGGTCGGGGGCTTTTTGGTACTGGTCATGGTAGTCTTTGCTCTTGAATACGATGTGCAAACTAACTTGCCAGTCGCGGATATTTACTTCCCTTTCGTGCGATTCGACCAATTTGCCAGCAGCGAAGTAAACGATGCCGGGATGGTTACTCAGGTACTTGTAGCAGTCCTCGATGAGTTTTGACCTGGCAGCTTCCGAATCATCATTCAGCGTAAAATAGACATCGTGGACGAGTTGCGGGGATTTCTGTTTGCTGACAAAAAGTCCGTTCGAGCAGCCGGAGATGGTTACGATTATCATAACAGTAATGAGTAAAGCACATTTTCTCATGTTATTATCTCCAAAAGAATTTTGACAACGATACATATTATGACTCTTTGTGTCAAGTTTTGTTGTGGGATACAAACGAATATAGCATTGCTCAACTTATAAGCTATCCGAAGAACGCCCACTGTAACTTGTCATGCTGAACGCAGTGAAGCATCTATGTTGAAATTCTTTATATTGAGCCCAGATTCTTCGGCTTCGCCTCAGAATGACAAATGCTAAGGGGTAATCCAGCGGATGTTCTTATTGTCCTGATAGCCATTCGAGTGTAAATTTCTCGAAGATCATGGTTTCGTATGGACTTTTTTCGCCGGCTTCGTAGAAGCATGCAATCTCACCATTTTCAAGGACGGCAAGGCATGAATATGCTGCGGGGCCATCGTGTAATATTCTGCAGACCGGCCATGTTCTGCCATCGTCGAAACTCAATCTTACAGTCATCCTGATACGACTTTTTTTGTCGGCCGGATTGGAGAAGAGAATCAGGTTATTGTTGCCGTAGCTGTATGTAACCATGCTTGCCTGGCAAACCGGCTCGATAAGAGTCCGATCGTGGGTGATTTCGGACCAGCTCTGGCCGCCATCTTTACTGATTGATACGGCACGGCATTGTTTGCCGTTATAGCTCCGCATGTTCATCATCAACGAGCCATCCGAGAGTTCCACAACCTGGCTTTCGTTACAGCCGGGTGTAATCGTCTCGCTGATTTGCCATGTCCTGCCGTGATCATCGCTGTAAATAACGTGCGAGCCGTAGCCGTACTTGTTGTTTCTCTTGAAAACGTCGTCACGTGTTTCAGTGTAGCTGTGATCACAGGGGATGACCAATCGGCCGGTGTATTTGCCCCACTTAATCTGGATGCCTATTCCAGGGCCGGTAGCGTACCATCTCCAGTCGTCTAAACGGGCGATATCTGAAATACAGACAGGTTTTGACCAAGTCTTTCCGTCATCGTCGCAATAGCATACATATGGATGGCGGACATCTTTGCTTTTCCATGAGATGATTTGTGATTCATTATCTGTACCGAGATTCCATGTGCTGAGCAGATAGATTCTGCCCGTGATTTGGTCCACAACAGGGCAGGGATTGCCAAAAGTGTTGCTGCTATCGGACCAGACGACCTGGTATTTGCTCCATGTATCGCCGCCGTCTTCGGATCTTCTGACGAGTGTATCGATATCCCCGCTGTCACCTCCCGAGCGACCTTCACAAAAAGCCAGCAGGGTACCTTTTTTTGTTACTATAAGCGACGGTATGCGATATCTGTTATAACCCGGCATGCCAATGTAATAGAGTACGGTCTTTCCAGATCTCTGCCGCTTTTGGTTAGGCAGCCCGCTGGTTATTTTGCGAAGAGCGTCGCGTGTCTCGCTCATGCCGGCAATAACAGGATGTGTCGACTTGTCAGTGGTTAAATTCAGATTTTCTTTGGCGCATGTAACTGGGCAGAATTGCAAACCAAAGCATAGAAAAAATATCAACATCAGATATTTGCTAATTTTTCGATCCATTTGATTATGTCCTTTCAAATCAAGTCACCAAAGAATATTGACTATTATGCACTAATCGTGCAAAGATATAAATAAGTAAGCGCCTGTAATAATCGAGCGAGATATGAGCCTGAACGGTATAAATTTCTTGCTTAATTGGTAGTTTGTCGTTATTATGCTGCGGAAACGGGAAATTTGGCCGGAACTGAGGCTTTCCCGGGGAAATTCAAGATACAGGATAATTTGATTGCTGATCTATTCAGCACAGACAAGGAGAATGATTTTATGGCAGTGAAGATTTATTATGAAAAAGATGCTCGTCTTGATGCCTTGAAGGGTAAGAAAGTAGCGGTTGTCGGTTATGGCAGCCAGGGGCATGCCCACAGTCTGAATCTGAGGGACAGCGGCATCGAGGTGGCGGTCGCCGAGCTGAAGGGAACAGACAATTTCAAGCTCGCCCGCAGGCACGGCTTTAAGCCTACCGACATCAAAACCGCCTGCAAGGGTGCGACGCTGATTATCGTAACCATTCCTGATGAAATGCAGGCGAAGGTTTATTCCGAGCAGATCGCGCCCAATCTTGTGGCCGGCCAGACGCTCGGTTTCTGTCACGGTTTCAATATCCATTTCAAGTATATCGTGCCGCCAAAGGATGTGAACGTTGTGATGATCGCTCCGAAGGGGCCCGGGCATCTGGTTCGCAGCGAGTATGAAAAAGGCGGCGGTGTCCCATGCTTAGTGGCGGTCCAGCAGGACGCGACCGGCGATGGGAAGAAAATCGCCCTTGCATGGGGCAACGGTATCGGCGGCGCCCGCGCGGGAATCATCCAGACAACATATAAAGAAGAGACCGAAACAGATCTTTTCGGAGAACAGGTTGTTCTGTGCGGCGGTCTGACCTCACTGATTAAGGCCGGATTCGAGACATTGGTCGAAGCGGGATACCAGCCGGAAATCGCTTATTTCGAATGTATGCACGAAGTCAAACTGATCGTCGATTTGATGTATCAGGGTGGCTTGAGCTATATGAGGTACAGCATCTCGAATACCGCCGAGTACGGAGATTTGACCAGAGGACCGAGAATTATCACGCCGAAGACTAAGGCTGAGATGAAAAAGATACTTTCTGAGGTGACATCCGGCAAATTCGCTAAAGAATGGGTGAAGGAATATAAGTCTGGCCTGAAGAAGTTCAACAAATTATACAAAAAAGACCATGGCAGCCAAATCGAAAAAGTCGGACGAAAACTTCGTAGAATGATGAAGTGGATCGATTCCAAAGAAGTTTAGATCACAGATTCACGATAGGAGGCTTGCAATGCGGCCGAGGAGGCTTGTTCTGTATTGTTTTGCAGGATTAATTATCGGCACTATACCGGCAGGTTGTTCTATCGTATCATCACAAGGCGCAGCGAAGAATCAGCAGCTTTCCGAGGAGCAAGAGTTGTCTGAACCATACGACCGGATTACGCTGAAAAAAAGTCTCACTCTCGACGCGCTTCCGAAGATTAGAAGGTCTCAGGATGAGCGTGGTTCGCTCCTGGCGGATATTGAGACGGTCAGCCACAGTGATCGAGTTGTTGCTTCTTTAGGTCAGAGCCCGGATGGCTCTAGGATCTGGTTCAATATGGTGACATTCCACGAGTACCAGCTGAACGTTATTCGGAAATACTTCTTTGCCGTTGATGACAAAGCAGGAAGTTTCGGACGCCGACCCAGACGAGGTGTTCGCTTCGACTGCGAGATGGTGCTGGAACAAGGAATTCTTGGCGAATCTCATACATCTGAAAACCTGCTGCGGATCGCAATACTCAGATACGTCCTGGCTCAAGTGCGTAAAGACATAAAGGAGCTTGGAGGCGATGTCGATGTGCCTGACCAGTATAATGTGAATCTGGACGTCTGCGGCATGCTCATCAATCAGACACTCGAGATGGTGTTGGTGAAACTAGATTCCTCACCTGTGCTGGCAATGAGACTAACCGAAGCCGGTGGGACCGAGTTCGATCATATTAACTTTGGCAAGGGCATGATCCGGATGATTGTCGAAGATGACACTGTCGCAGTAAAGGCCCGCTTCGGTTCGTTCATGGACATGTAAAGAAGCCCTTAATAATCAGTAGTAAGTCGAAAATAGTAAATTAAAAGAGTGGGTCTGTAAGCCGAGTTCTGTATCCCACCATTAAAGGCGGGCGGCGACCATTTATCTTGACCGACCGTTGCCGGCCGGCTCTGCATACGGCAAGCGACCTACCCGCCGGCTGAGCGACTTTTAGCCGCTCGTACCCGGGCCGAGTGTCCGGCTGCTTGGTCTTGCAGGCGGTGGGGTTTGCCCTGCCGGCACCGTCACCGGCGCCGCGGTGCGCTCTTACCGCACCATTTCACCTTTGCCTGTTCCCATAGGGACATCGGCTGTGTATTTTCTGCGGCACTTTCCCGCGGGTTACCCCGGGTGGCTGTTAGCCACCACCGTGCCCTGTCCTGCTCGGACTTTCCTCCGGCTTACAAACAAACCGGCGACCGCCCGACCCACTCTTTTAATTTGCTATTTACGATAGACAATTGATGATTGTTTTTATTTACCTTAATTATAACGAAAAGTAATCGTTTTTCTATGGTTTTTGTAAATTCAGGTCTTATGATAGCAACAATGGTGGTTGACTTTATTCAGTTTTTCTTGAAATTTCGATGTGTTTCTTGAAGTTTTTATCGTCGGTTTCGGGGAAATCTCTTCTGTAGTGGACGCCTCGGCTTTCCCTGCGTTTTTCAGCGGACTGAGCCATGAGCAGAGAAACAGTTAACATGTTCTGACATTCCCAGCCTTCAGGAGAATCAAAGACCTTGTCCATGACGTATCTTTGCCAGAATGTGATGATTTCCTGTACTTCTGCGAGCGGTTTGGCTGATCGCGTAATACCCACGTTCCGCCACATGAGAGCACGCAGCGAATTCCTGACATCGGAAGCATCCAAACGGGTGCGGTTCGAATGGGGGATCTCGTATTTTATCAGGGGGTGCCTGAGATGGGCGGCGGTTGCTTTTTTCTTTTTTGAAACCTCTTGTCCGGCGATTTTTCCGAACACGAGCCCTTCGAGCAATGAATTGCTGCCGAGCCGGTTTGCTCCGTGTAGCCCGGTTGAGGCGATTTCCCCACAGGCATAAAGACCTTCGATGCTTGTTTTGGCCGCAAGGTCGGTTTTTACACCACCGATCATATAATGGGCGCTCGGACGCACCGGGATCAGGTCTTTAGTGATATCGATATCGAAACTTTCGAGCAGCTCGTTAATCCATGGAAATCTTTTTGCAAAATAAGCCTTTTCGAAGTGCCGGACGTCCAGATGAACGTGTGTCGATTCGGTTTTTCGCATCTGGGCCAAAATTGCCCGGCTGACGATATCGCGTGGGGCAAGCTCAGCAGCTTCGTGGTAGTCTTTCATAAAACGCCGACCTTTGTTGTCCAGCAGAGTCGCCCCTTCTCCTCGAACCGTTTCGGAAATCAAGGCTCGCGTGGCTCCTGCGATGTATAGCGTCGTTGGATGAAACTGGACAAACTCCAGATCCCGTAGAGTTACACCAGCTCTGTATGCCATGGCGATACCGTCGCCGGTGGCGGTTTCCGGATTCGTCGTTTCACGATAGAGCCGGCCTGCGCCACCGGTAGCTAGAATCGTGTTTACCGCCCAAATTATTTGCGGCCCTCTCTTTTGTTCATGACCGATGATTCCCACGCACTGATTGTTTTCATCGGTTAGTAAATCAATTGTGAAGAAATTCTCCAGTATTCTTATGCTGGGATGGTGTCTTGCTAGATCTATCAATGCTTCAGCAATCGCCCGTCCGGTTTCATCGCCGTGAGCGTGAGCGACGCGGGGGAAGCTGTGGCCGCCTTCGAGCGTAGTGGCGATATGGTTTTCTTTCAGATCGAATTCCGTGCCCCATTTGAGCAGTTGCCCTACAAGTTCCGGTCCCTGGCGCACGACCAAGTCAACGGCATCTTCGTCACAGATTCCACAGCCGGTCTTGAGTGTATCGTCGATGTGTGATTCGAATGTATCTCCTACATCGAGCACAGAGGCAATACCGCCCTGAGCTTTGAAAGTGTTGCTGTCTTCGATGTTACCTTTACAGACGATTATTACGCTGCGGTTTTCGGCTGCTTCGAGTGCGGCACGAAGACCTGCAATACCGGATCCCACAACCAGACAATCAGTAAAAAGCTGGTGTGCGGAGATCGAATCCACATTAACCAGATAGCGTCTGAATTCTGATTTTTCGGCCATAATTTTTATACTTAATAACGTTTAATGCGGTTCACTTTTGGATTATTTTCGACTCAGCGTAACCTGGTCTGTAAAGACCCTTTCGTCGTCAGAGTGCTTTAGAACGAATGCCTGAAGTTCTTTTGTCGAGCCCGTAAGAACAAGTCTGTCTCCAACGAAAGTATGTTCTACAACGCTCGGATTTTCCTTAAGCAGCTCTTTCATTTCGGATTCTAACGTTAATCGTAATTTCAACTGTGGTTCTATAGAGTCTATCTTCATAAAAGTATGAGCTGGTATCAGGAATAAAGAGTTGTAAGGCCAGTCCATCATGTTTGGATCTTCCGGTTCCCAGGGCAATTCACTTGGAAAAATATCCAGAAAAAGCTTATCCTGCAGTTTCACCATGTGTGCCACAAACGAGCCCTTCTTTCCATCCTCGTCAGAGAAAATCAAGTTGTATGCGTTTTTCGGTTCGTCAATTTTCTTGAATTCCCATATGGCCTTGGAGTCGTTGGAGTCGTCCACCCACGTTCCGTACAGTTTTTTATCCAGTACGACATCTTTTTCCGTATATAGCGGGTGTAAAGATATTACTGGCACACAACCGCCTACAATGACTGCGAGTATGTAAAAAAGAGGCTTTTTCGTTTTCATTTTCTATCCCCTTAGAGTATTGATATATTTGTCAAACCGCTATTGGCTGTTTTATTCTCGATTATCGATTATCAATTGTCAATTGCAAAGACAGGCCGAAAACGATAAATTGCGACAATTAAAGGTTTGAATAAAAAATTATAAGACTTTAATAAGGACGATGTGCATTGGATTTAGACGTATTAGGTTGGGTAGTAGTTGCTGTTTGTGCTGTAATGGTGGGAACGACCAAAACCGGGATGCCGGGCCTTGGAATCCTCATAGTGCCTTTGATGGCACTGGTTCTTCCGACGCGCCAGTCAACCGGGATATTGCTGGGAATCCTGATTCTGGCGGATTTGTTTGCTGTCACATATCACAGGCGTAATGCCAGATGGGGGCACGTGCTGCGTTTGCTTCCGGCTGCTTTTGCCGGGATTGTGACGGGATACTTCGGCCTGAAGTTCGTCAACGACCGGCAGCTCAAGCCGGTTATCGGGGGAATCGTTCTGATAATGTTGGTCGTCAATTACTGGCGGACAAAAGTCAAAGGTGAAGATAAGCCGGTCCCAACACAATGGTGGTTCGCTGCAGCACTCGGATTTATAGCGGGTGTTACGACGATGATGGCCAACGCCGCCGGGCCGATTATGATTATTTATCTGCTGGCAATGCGGCTGCCCAAGGTCGAATTTGTCGGAACCGGGGCCTGGTTCTTTTTTGTCGTGAACTGGCTGAAGGTGCCGTTCAGCGCAAATCTGGATTTAATGACGGCGGAATCCGTGAAACTCAATTTATTAATGCTGCCGTTTATTGCCATCGGGGCGGTTGTCGGCATATTTTTGTTAAAACGCATCCCTCAGAGGGCGTTTAACGCTATTGTACAGATTCTGGCCGCCGCAGCGGCTATCAAGCTTTTGTTTTAGTTGAAAAGCTTCTTGATTGGCGAAATAAAATTGCTTTGCAAAACTATGCTCAAAAAGCGATGATTGAAGTCATGCATGGACGTCAGAGCAAAGACCAATTTAGCGCTGCCAAAGAACGGATGCTCAGGTGGGACCTGAGGGGGCGTGATATTACCGATCCTCGCGTATTGGCTGTGATGGCTGAGGTTCAGAGGGAAGAGTTCATACCACAGTCGCACCGGTCACAGGCCTATAGTGACGGACCGCTGCCCATAGGAATGGATCAGACCATTTCCCAGCCGTATATTGTTGCCCTGATGACCCAGGAATTGCGAGTTAATCCGGAATGTGAGGTTCTGGAAATCGGGACCGGCAGCGGATATCAAACCGCGGTTTTGAGTAAGCTGGTGAAGAAGGTCTATACGATAGAGCGATTCAGCGAATTGGCTGATTCGGCCCGGGCGGTTTTGAGCAAGCTGGGAATTGGCAATGTTGAGTTTTATGTTGGAGACGGCAGCAGTGGCTGGCCAACTTCACGATTGCCGCAGACGGGATGTTTTGACAGGATTATGGTTACAGCCGGAGTGCCGGAGATACCGGAGCCCCTGGCAGGACAGCTTGCTGATGGTGGTCTGATTGTTGCCCCTGTGGGAGGCAGAGGAGTGCAGGGATTGGTAGCATGCGAAAAAAAATCGGACAAACTTATAAGCCGACCTATCTGTGACGTCCGGTTTGTCAGGCTTATCGGCGAATACGGATTCGAGCAATAACACATAGTTATGATGGAAGTAAGTGAAAAAACGCGAGCCAGCTTTGACTTATCAATGCCGGTCCAGTTCCTTAAAGGAGTTGGCCCGACCAGGGCAAAGATTTTTGCGGAACTGGGAGTTGAAACAGTGGGGGATTTGCTGGAGTATTTTCCGCGTGACTGGAATTTTGTGCCGGAACCGACCAGGATAAGACAAATGCGGCCCAATCAAACGGTTACTATTATTGGCCTGGTTGAGTCAATAGACTACCAAAGTTATCGAAGGCAGCCGCTTTTCGAGGCTATGATAAGTGACGATACGGGTATGTGCAGGATTGTGTGGTTTCATGGCGGGTATCTTCGCGGTCAACTCGAACCAGGGCAAATCATCATGGCATCTGGAAAGGTGACTTTGTACCGTCATCAGTTTCAACTTACTAATCCGAAATTTTTTGTGCTCGATGAAGACCAACCACGGTCGACAGAATATTTCAGTGGAGGAATTTATCCTGCGTGCAAAGGACTTACCAGCAGGCAAATCAAGCGTATCATTGCTCCGGTACTTGAGCATTTAGACGATCTTGTCCCGGAGTTTTACGAAAAAGAATTTCTGAAAAAGGCGAATTTAACCAGCAGAAAGGATGCTTTTGCATGGATTCATTTCCCGCAGGATGAGGAGAGGCTGGCTCAGGCAAAACGCAGGTTAAAATATGACGAGTTGTTTCTGATGCAATTGGGCTTGGCGCTTAGGCGGTATAAGGTTCAGAATTTTTCAAAGGCGGTGCCGTGTAAATGTTCCGGCAAAATCGACAGCAGAATCCGCAGACGATTTCCGTTTCTGCTCACCGAAGACCAGAACGAGTGTGTTTCTGAAATTATTGCTGACATGTGTAAATCCGAGCCGATGAATCGGTTATTGCAGGGAGACGTGGGCTCAGGCAAGACGGTTGTGGCGCTTTATGCCGCTTTGCTGGCGGTTGCTAATAAGATGCAGGTGGTGATAATGGCACCAACGGAAATTTTGGCCGGCCAGCATTTTCTCAGCATTGAAAGATATCTGAAGAACAGCGGCGTGAACCGTATTTTGATAACGGGAGGACTGACTGGTAAAAAAAGGAACCAGGTTATAAACGCAATCAGTTCCGGTGAGATTGACATTATTGTTGGGACTGTGGCGCTGCTGCAGGCCGATATCGAATTTCAGAAGCTGGGCTTGGTTGTGATTGATGAGCAGCACAAATTCGGCGTTGCCCAGAAGGCACAGTTACGCAAGCAAACGACGCCACATTGCCTTGTGATGACAGCCACGCCAATACCACGCACACTGGCGATGACCGCGTTCGGAGACCTTGATGTCTCTGTAATCAGGCATTCGCCGCCGGGACGGGGGGTTGTGATTACACGCTGGGTGAGCCGGCGTGACAGGCAGAAAGCGTACGAATTTATACGCGAACGGCTCAAAGCAAGGAAACAGGCCTATTTTGTCTATCCTCGTATTACCGCTGTTGAGCAGGATTCTGATGTCAAGGCAGCGACCGATGAATGGGAACAGCTTTCGAAGAAAGTATTTCCCGAATTTAACGTTGAACTTCTGCACGGCCAGATGCCTTCTGCGAAAAAGCAGCAGATAATGTCGGAATTTCGAAAGGGTAAAATTAACGTGCTGGTCTCGACGATTGTTGTGGAGGTTGGAGTAGATGTCCCGAATGCGACAATCATGGTGATAGAGGGATCTGATCTATTCGGTCTGGCCCAGCTTCATCAACTAAGAGGGCGCATCGGGCGGTCGGATGCAAAATCGTATTGCTTTTTATTCGCTGAGACCGACAATGAAACGGCCAAGAGCAGGCTTGAAATCATGACACGAAGTAATGACGGCTTTGAGATAGCTGAGCATGATTTACGACTGCGCGGGCCGGGGGAAATGTTCAGCACGCGGCAGCACGGCCTGCCCGATTTGAAAATCGCGAACATCGTGGACGATTTTGATCTGCTTATGATGGCACGGAAAAATGCATTTGAAATGGTTTCGCAAGATCCGATGTTGACGCGTACTGAGCACAAAAATATTCGCCGGGCGCTGCTGGCAAAGTTCGGTGATGCAATCGGCCTGGCGGATGTCGCCTGAAGGATTTTAACGTTTTCGATTTGCGATTTTCAGTTTCAGACTTACAATAATGGGCTGAAAATTGATTTATGCAGATAGTTTATAAAAACAAGCCGCTGGAGAGGGTTTTAATCGGCGCCAATGTTCTGGCTGCGGCGGTGGTTGTGGCGTCTTTCGTTTTGTTATTCGGTTTCCCTGAACCTTTGCTTCAGGCCTGGTTTTTGTACACGATTCAGGTGGTTTTGCTCAGTGTATTTGTCGCTGAGAAAATCATCCGAGTGTTTAACGCCTACTCGAAGTCCGAGTTCTTGCGGGCGAACTGGTTCGAAATTCCGCTTTTACTTTTACTTGGAATCACTGTCATTGGAGCCGGGCGCTGGTATGCCCCGACTAAACCGGAATCGGCGGAAGTTCGGCATTTTGCAATTGGGCTTTATCTTGTTGTCCAGGTAATTTCGAAACTTTGCAGGACCAGCATCGATATGGCGGCGTCCGGCAGAAATCCGACACGGGCTTTGATTGCGAGTTTTTTAGTCTTGATATTTTCCGGAGCGGGGCTGCTTATGCTTCCGGCGGCCGCAGCGGACGGCAAAGAAAGCCTAAGCTTTGTCGATGCTTTATTTACAGCCACCAGCGGCACCTGTGTTACAGGATTGGTTGTCAAAGATACGGGTCAGGATTTCAGTATCATGGGAAAGATTGTTATTCTGACCCTGATTCAACTCGGTGGCTTGGGGATTGTCGTATTCGGTGCGGTTTTTGCGCTGCTTTTGGGTCAGGCGTTCAGTTTCCGGGAATCGGTAGCCATGCAGGATCTGTTGAGCGCTAGCACTCTAGGACGGATAAGGAACATGATAGCTTTCATCTTCTTCGGTACAATAGTCATCGAGGTTATCGGCGCGGTCAGTCTTCATGGTATGTGGGAGCAGGAAATTGAGAACATGCGGTTTTACAGTGTCTTTCATTCCATCAGTGCTTTTTGTAACGCCGGCTTTAGCTTATTCAGTAACAGCTTTGTCGACTATGACCGGCGCTGGCAGATATTCTTGGTGATCTGTCCGCTCATTGTTCTTGGAGGGCTTGGTTTTAGTGTACTCTATGATCTTGCAAATATTGCTACCGACAGGATTAAAAGGTTCTTCAAAAGACGGTTCTATAAACAATGTAGGCTCTCGATGGAAGCACCGAAACGAATGCGACTACAAACCAAAATTGTTCTCAGTGTCAGCACCTTTTTGATAGTACTGGGAGCTTTGGCGATTTTTCTATTTGAACGTTATGCATCCGGCCCGGGCAGCCAAATCGAAAACACGATTCCGAACGCTCTTTTTCAGTCTATTACAGCCAGAACTGCGGGTTTTAACACTGTTGATATTGCGGCGATGTCGCCGTCCAGCAAATTTGTTTTGATTCTCCTGATGTTCATAGGGGGTTCACCCGGATCGACTGCGGGTGGAATCAAGACCGTCACGCTGGCAGTCATTATCATGACGACTATTGCAGCTTTGCGAAAACGTCGGGAAGTCGAATTGTTCAGACGCTCTGTTCGAGTCGTTGTTGTCGGCAGGGCGGTTACGGTGACGCTACTTTTTGTTACTGTTTTGTTTTGCGGTACCTTGGCACTGAGTATTACAGAGAATTCAAACTGTTTTACGATGTCAGATATTATGTTCGAAGCGGCTTCCGCTCTTGGGACGGTCGGCTTGACGACGGGGATCACACCTCTTTTGACAACGGTCGGAAAATTGATTATTATTGCTATGATGCTGATTGGCCGGCTGGGCCCGTTGACGTTATTAGCGGCGTTGACTTTTAACTTAAAGCCGGCCCGATACAATTACCCGCAAGAGGCGGTTATTGTAGGATAAGAATGTTATAAGTTCATAGTTGGTTGTTCATAGACAATAATCAACGGATACGATATGAGGAACGAGTTATGAGACGGTTTGTGGTAATAGGACTGGGGCGATTCGGCCAGAAACTGGCTATAGCGCTGGCGATGAGCGGTGCCGAGGTAATCGCTATTGACAAAAACCGAGATGAGATCGAGCTGATTACCGATCAGGTCAGCCACGCTGTCAGGCTCGACAGCACCGATGAAGAAGCCCTAAAGTCCCAGGGAGTTGATAAAGTAGATGTCGCTATTGTTGGGATCGGGCAGGGGGGTGGTGGTTTCGAGTCAGCAATTCTGACGGTTGTGAACCTCCGCCAGATGGGGATTAAGCAAATTTACGCTCGGGCCGAAAACCTGATTGCCGGCGAGGTCTTTTCCAAAGTAGGGGCATCTGAGGTTATCTATCCCGAAATCGAATCGGCCGAGCGATGGGCCTATAAGCTGATTGCTCCGCAAATAGGTGAAAAAATAGACTTTGCAGAAGGCTATAGCCTGGCCCGAATAAAGGCACCGGCCAGTTTCAACGGCAAGACTGTTATGGATTTACAACTCCGGCAAAAATACAATGTCAATCTGGTCTTAATCAAGCGAGGTGAAAACAGCATGCAAACAAAAGCCGAGAAGGGCAAGATTATCAATGTTCCGATGCCCAGCACAGTGGTTTATGAGGGTGATATTCTAATGGTCGCCGGCTCCGACGTCGACCTCGCGAAACTCCCGCAGGAATAGAAATTAGGAATCCGAAACTCAGAAATCGAAATCCTTGTATTATGTTCTACATTCCGCTTTTTTCATTTCACCGGATACTCTGATATCCCAGAATTTGCAGATCATCCTGAACAAGTCCCAGTCTTCGCTGATGTTGTAGAAAGACTTGAGAAATGTTACATCTTCGTCCGGTAAGTCCTGAAAGCGAAGGTAGAATTCCTCTTCGGTCTTCGGTGTTCCATCGAACCATTTTAACGTGGCCCAGGAGCGCCTGTGTCGTTCAAATTGAGGTTGTTCGATCTGGTTTTCAAATTTCATTTTATCCGCTGGGTCTGTTTTATGATGTGTTTTCATTGATTTGCCTGATTCTATCCTCATACAGCTTTCCATTTCCTTACAATAAATCCTCCTGAGGTTTTATTGCTAAAGGCGGCCACTTCAGCAGTCACCTTTAACGACCTGTAACACAACTGACATCGGCAACTACCGGGCGTCACTTTAGTGTAATCAACAACAGTACCAGTCAAGTTGTCAAAGAAAGGAAGAATTTCGTTGGCGTAAGTCAGATTTTCCGATATTCTCGGAGTGCATTGAGCAGGTTTTGCATGTCTTGCGGCAGGGGTGCTTCAAATTTTACAGTCTTTTCGGTTGCCGGGTGTTTGAATTCAAGGCTGTAAGCATGAAGTGCGACTCGACTTAAAATCGGCTCTTGTACCGCCGGTTCGGTATCAGCCAACTGCCACTGGTAGACATGTTTACCGCCATAAATGTCGTCACAGACGATAGGATGTTTTATATATGAAAGGTGCACTCGGATTTGGTGGGTTCTGCCGGTCTTTGGAGTCAGCTTCAGCAGAGAAAAACCTCGAAAAGTTTCGAGCACTTCATAGAACGTCACGGCTTCTTTTCCAGTTTCCGGACGAATGGCATATTTCTCCCTTATTTTCGGGTGGATCCCTAAAGGGGCATCGATGCGATCGGCGGTCAGATCGGGAGCGCCATGAACTATTGCGAGGTATGTTTTGTTTACCTGTCGGTTCTCGAATTGCTTCGCGATTTTCCACTGAGCTGAATCATTTTTTGTGATGACCATAACGCCGGTTGTGTTTCTGTCGAGCCTGTGGACGATGCCGGGCCGAAATTCACCCAGACCGCTTGAAAGCTCGTCTGAATAGAACGCCAGAGCGTTGACGAGAGTTCCATGTGTGTTTCCACGAGCCGGATGCACGATCATATCTGGCTGCTTGTTGAGAATTATCAGTTCTTCGTCTTCATAAATTATATCCAGCGGTATGTCTTCGGGCAGAATATCTTTGCTGGGCGGCTCAGGTGGGGCAAAATCAATAATATCGCCCGGGCTAAGCTTTTGGCTTTGCTTGGCGATTTTACCATTGACCTTTACGGCTCCCTGCCTGATTGCATTCTGGATGAAGCTCCGGCTCAGATTGCTGAACCGGCCATGGAGGTATTTGTCGAGCCTGCGTTCTCTGATCGAGTGGCCGACGTGAAGCTGTTCGGCCGCATTGGCGGATTCGAATTTGTCTTCCGAAGCCGGATTTTGTGAATCATTTGCCGGACACATTAGCATCGACGGGAGGATTAGCCTCGTCCGTTTCTTGAGATTCAGGGAGCATATCAAACTCAAGGGGCCGGTAGATATTGAAGGGCGGGATTATATTCGGCAGTTCGCCGGTACCGGTCGGTGTTGTTTGTACCGTCGGAACAGGAGGTTTTGGCGCGGGCTTAAATGCAATCTTTTGCTGATAATCGCCCATTGTTTCGAGTCGACGTTTTGCCCTGATTTTTGCAAGAGTGTTTTCGAAATCGGAATTTCCAGCGATATCCTGATAAATCGCCTTCGCCTGCTCGAAGTTGCCAAGTTCCTCCTCGCACAGCCCCATACCGAATTTAGCCGCCCCAGCCAATGAAGGATTCGTCGGGCATTTCTCGAGTGCTTCGGTGTAACTGGCTTTTGCCAGATTGGTCTGGTTTATTAAATACTCTTCTTCGACATTTCCATAGTGCAGTTCCGCTCGCAGGGCTTCTGCTCTTTTAATAAGTGCCAGCGCCGCCATTCTCTCATTGCTTGTATTTTGAGCGAAGCTCTGAAGGGCGTTTGCAGGTTGGAGAAGGACGAACGAAAAGTCCCTTCCCTGTGACTGCTGGCCCTGAAGAATTTGCATTTTGCCGCTTGAAACCTGATTAATCAGATTCGTAAATTCGGTCTGCTCCTGCACCTGTACGACGTTTTTGCTGTAGAGCCTCCAGCCATATATTACTCCGGCTGCGACTACTGCTGCTGCTACGATAACTATCGTTATGAGATTCTCCTTTGTCCATTCTGGCAGATGGGTTAGCCATTCGGCTAATTCATTCGTCTTTAATTCATGCCGATGGTCGGATTTCATATTTTTCTCCGTTCTATCATATTTTTCTGCACAAATCGTATTGCGATGATATTTAGCACAAGATCAACCACGCAATACGAACGACAAACACAGGGGGCATTGTAGCAGGATTTGTTTTATCTTGCAATAGCCATCTTTTCCGATTAGAATTTTAGCCGGCAACGAATCGAAAGGACTTCAATGCTCAAAATAAGACAGAACTTTGTGCTTTTGTGTTTTTGTACGGTAATGGTTTTGGCGGACGGGGCATATTCGGCCGGCCGACCCAAAGGATTAGAAGACGTTTGGGATTCCGAAAGGTATATCGGCCTGGATGAAATTAAACCTGGGATGGAGGCCTACTGCCTGACCGAATACGGCGTTGCCGGGATTGAGAAGTTCGGCTTGGAAGTGGTAGATGTTGTGCTCAACATAAATCCCAGCTCCAGTCCCGGCAGTAAGGATGCGATTCTGGTCAAAGGGACCGATGAACGTTTTATGCACACCGGGCCGGTTGCCGGGTGTAGCGGCTCGCCGGTCTATATCGACGGACGATTGGCCGGTGCCCTTGCTTTTACATGGACCTACGCAAAAGATCCTCTCTACGGAGCCACACCCATTGCCGAGATGCTCGCGGTTGGTAGAGCAGATCGGGCCGAATTTGAAGCCGGACAGACCGTCCGGACGAATCTGGGAATTGATTTTGCCGCTCCCATAGATTTTACCGAAGTCGAAAAGCAATTATCCGTTTCCGCTTTCAAAGTCGCATCTCCCTATGGGACGCCTTACGGATGCAAATCGCAAATCATAAATTACTCCACAGGACGCCTTACGGTGCTACCCTGTCCTTTGGTTACTTCCGGCCTGCCTGCCGGGATTTGTGAACAGTTGGGCTCGATAGTTGAGCCTTTCGGACTCATGGTCGTTGCCGGGGGCGGCAGCGGAACTGCTGAAAATGCTGCGAGAGCTGGAAAGGCCCGTTTGGCACCAGGGGCAGCTCTTGCGATACCGATGGTTTCGGGTGATATTTCGATGAGTACATCCGGGACTGTTACAGACGTTATCGGCGATAAGGTCTATGCCTTCGGGCACTATTTGCTTGGTTACGGGCATGTGGATTTGCCGATGGCCACGGCAAAAGTCCACACGGTTGTCTCGAACATGGCGAGTTCTTTTAAATTAACCAGCGTGCTCGATACGATCGGTGCGGTAACGGACGATGAAGCGACTGGTATTGTAGGCAGGATAGGTTTCGAAGCAAAAACGATCCCACTGACAATACGGGTGGACCGCTATAACGATACTGAAAAACGCCTGTACAACTGCCGGCTCGTGAACAACAGGCTGCTGACACCGTTTTATCTTCGCATGGTCATAGCAGGGGCGGCGTTTCAGCTCGGTGATTTGCCCCAGGAGCATATGGTTGAGTACAAAGTAAATATCGATATCCATGACGCCGAACCGATCACTTTCGAGAACGTTTCCAGCGGAATGGGCCTCAACGAGGTTGTGACCGAATGCTACAGCACCATCGGACTTCTTTTGAACAATCCGTACGGAATAGTCGATGTCGAATCGATAGATATCGACATGAAAATGGCGCCCAGAAGCGTTGTCTCGCGTATCTGGTCGGTCGATTTTTCCGATTCGAAGGTCAAGCCCGGCCGGAGCATCAGGATGAACGTCGTCCTGGAATCTGTTCTGGCGGGCAAAAAGCAGTATCAGTGGGACTTGGAAATACCGAAAGATATAGCCGAAGGCAAGTATGAGCTGACGATATGCGGTCAGCGTGATTATGAGCAGTTCCTCGTTAAAAACGTCCCTCACAGGTTCGTTGCCCAGAACCTGCCCGGTTTGATTGAGGCGTTAAATAATTCCCTCCAAATCGACAGAGGTAAATTATACTGCCTTCTGTCGTTGCCGGCGGGCGGGGTAACAATAGAAACGGCCGAGCTGCCAGACCTGCCGGATACAAGGGCATTGCTGCTGGCCGACGCGAAAAGGACCATGAGAATCCGGCCGTATGCTCACTGGATCGAAAAAAATCTTGAAACTGAAGCAGTCGTTATAGATAAAAAAGTCCTGCAGATAACTGTTGAAAAATAAGTGGACGAAAGACAATTGAGAATGATGAATTTAGAATTTACTTTGGGAATAGTTTTTTAATTCTCAATACCTATGGCACAAGTTCTTAATTCTATTTTAGGAGCAGCTATGAGAATTTTACTACAGAGTTCAGAAGTCAGAATTCAGAAGTCAGAATTCAGAAGTCAGAATTCAGAGATCTGTTTTCTGTTTTCTTTCTTCTGTTTTCTGATTTTGAGTTCGACTTGTTTTGCGGTTAGCAGCAAGGTTACCCGTCATACGAGCAGTGCGGATTTATTGAAGGGCCGGATCGAAAAAGTTGTGATTGGCTCGCGAGGGACGATTCAACTTGGCCGGTCAGCAGAACCGCTGATTAAGCAGTTCAAAAGTTTCGATGATGTCTGGTCGATCAACAGTATCGTCGCCACCGGAGGAACCGTCTATTTCGGCACGAGTCCCAACGGCGGCATCTACAGATACAGCCTCAATAAGTTGACGAAGATTTATCCTCTTGATGGAGACCAGGCTCAACCGGCAAAAGAACAGGACGACACGGAAAAATCGGAAGGTCAAGAAGTTGAGGACCAGGAGTATCTGGCGAACGAGCATATTTTCGCCATGGCAACTGATGTGGCCGGCAGGCTTTTAGCGGGTATCAGCGGCAAAGAATGCAGACTGTGTCGGTTCAAAGGCGAAAAAACCGAGACGGTCTTTGAGCCTGAGCCTGAAGATGCGAAATATATCTTTGCTATAGCTCTCGATGAGGGCGGCAACATTTATCTGGGAACCGGGCCGGAGGGCAAAATTTATAAGCTGAATTCTCTCGGCAAAAAACCTCAGCTTATTTATGACAGTCCCGACAAAAACATACTCTCGCTTGTCGTTGGTAAGGACGGCTATATTTATGCTGGCAGCGACACGCGAGGCCTGATCTATAAGATACACCCGGGTACTAACAGAGTGACGGTTTTATATGACAGTGAACAACCGGAAATTACAGCTCTGCTGCCTGTGGAAGGCTCCGGCTCAGAAGTGAGTTTGTATGCTGCTGCGACTTCGGCGAAAATCGTCCAAACACAAGCTCAATTCGCCGCCACCACGATGGCTTCAACTGCGGCCGGTCGTCCTGAGGCCGAAGAGAAAAGCGAGGAAAGTGCCGGTGAAAATCCGGGCGACCGAAAGCTTGAGATTGCAAATACGCAAGAAGAAAGTAAAGAGAAACCCGCCGCCGGACCGCCGCCTGTTCGTAAGGGAGCCAAGCCCGCACAGGCCAGTCACATTTACAGAATTACACAGGACGGTTTCGTGACCGATGTTTTCGGTGAGGCGGCGGTTTTCTTCTGCATAGCTGAATATGAAGGCAAGCTGCTTGTCGGTACCGGTAATAATGCCAATCTGTTCAGCGTAGATCCGGCCATGGAGCAGCACGCGGTCATTTACGAGGATGAGCAGGCGGCACAAATTACTGCTATCGCTTTAGTGGGCCAGACGGTGTATCTCGGTACGGCTAATCCGGCAAAGCTGATTACGCTCGGTTCCGGTTTTGCTTCCGAAGGGACCTACACATCCGACCTGATCGATGCCGGTCAGCCGGCGACGTGGGGCAAGCTGCAGCTTGAAGCGAATATCCCGCAGGGATGCAAGGTTCTGGTTTCTGCTCGCAGCGGCAATGTTCAGGATGTCAACGATCCAACCTTCTCGGAATGGACCGAACCGGCCGAAATATCCGAACCGGTACAACTGCAATGCCCGCTGGGAAGATTCTGCCAGTATAAACTCATCCTGAAGAGTCAATACGGCACTGACAGCCCGGTGATAAGGGAAATTGCCGTAGCCAGTACTGTCCCGAATCTGGCGCCGCGAGTCGAATCAGTCACTGTAAGCCAATTGAAGAGTGCCGGCAAGCAGGGAGTCTTCAAAATCAGCTATGTGACCAAAGATGACAACGATGATAAGCTGGTTTATACAATCGATTTTAGAAAGCTCGGCAGGACGAACTGGATCCAAATCAAGGATGATATTGAAGCTTCGAGCTTCGAATGGGACGGCAAAACCGTCGAAGATGGACGCTATGAAATCAGGATTACGGCAAGCGATGCAAGAAGCAATACGAATTTAACCAAGCTGACCGGCAGCAGAGTCAGCGAGCCGGTCGTCGTCGATAGCACAGGGCCGGTAGTAAAGAACATGAAGCTTACATCGTTGCTCAAAGACAATGGAAAGTATCGGATTCTTGGAATAGAGGTTACCGATGAGCTTAGTGCGATTGGCAAGCTGGAATATACGATCGACAGCAACGACCGCTGGATCGGAACCGTACCGGACGATTTGGTCTATGATACTACAGACGAGAATTTTTCGATTAGAATTGATGCTGAAAAAGATTTACCCAAGGGCGATCATGTCATCACGGTTAAAATCAGCGATGCGGTTGGCAATACAACGTATAAGACTCTCGATGTCAATGTGGATTAAATTCAGTATCAATCTTTGTGCTGCGTTCCATCGGCTTCGCTAAGGACGAGGCTGATTACTGCAGTCCTCTGGATTCCATACGGAGAACACTGAATTTCGAATGCGAAGAGCCTGTCAGCAGGTTATGAGTTGGTTTAGTATTCTTTAAATTTTCCGAGCCAGCCGTCACCCCAGTTGGCCCAGTCCTCTGCTCTGACGCCGCCGGCTTTTGTCCAGGCGTTTGCCCTGTTGAAGCCGCGATGCCAATTGAGCGTGAAATATTCCTTAAGGCCGATTTTTTGTACGTGATAATCCATAAAGACGCCGGCTCCAAATCCATCATGGCGGTTGAGCATGAAACGGTTCATTGCATTTGTGTCGCTTCGTTCCTGCCAGCCGTCGGATTCCGGCGGAGTATTGGTAGCTTCCGGCCATCCACACCAAAAATAACAGTCCAGGAACATTGGTATCTCACTACCGCCTTTAACATTCGGGGTTCTCCAGAATTTCTCGGGTGTTGCTGCCGGATCATAAACATATTCACCTTTTGGCACATATATAAAGCCGTTTACTCCGTAGCTGCCGTAAAAGCCGATGGTGCGAAGTGCTCCGGCATCCCAGGGAGGAACCTTTCCCCAGGCTATATCTTTAGAGCCCCACCAGTCGATACCCGATATCATCTCCGGATTGGCGATTTTGAAAGCTACCGGGCAGCAACGGATGTCTTCGGTAGTCATATAGTAATCCTGCAACGCGTCCATCCATCGCCCCTCGCCCTCATCGCTTCTCGTTGGGAATTTGCCGTCGTTTTCATCCGTATACATCGCAAAAATCGTGCCCCACTGCTTGAGATTGGACTGGCACATTACACTTCTGGCCTGTTTCTTCACTCGCTGCAGTGCCGGCATTAATATGGCCATTAACAATGCAATGATGGCAATTACCACCAGCAGCTCTATTAACGTAAAGCCTTTACGCTTTTGCATAAAATCTCCTCTTCTTTTAATAAACCACCAAAGCCAGGAAAATAAATTGTTAATTATTACCGTGAACGGATATTATTACTGAGCTACCGAGCCCCACATAGCCACTGCTGCCCATTGAATGTCCTCATTGCCCGGTTGGGCACCAGTGAAGGCTCTTGGCGGCACCTCTTTGCCTACCTTGATTGTTCGCGGATCCTTCCATTTGTGATAGTCACTGTGCCCATCTGCGAAGGAAAAGTTCGTTCCGTCACCGTGTCGAACAGGCGGCGGATCCCACCACTCCTCTGTTGTGACATTAACCGTCCAGCCACCCATAGCGGCCGGACTTGTACCGCCGTCATCAAGGTAAACTATCCTGTAGGCTGGGTTCGGAATTTCCAGTCTTTTCTTAAGCATCTTGGCATTCATGTCCGGCCAGCCCTTACAGTTCATCGAATCGGACACAGAGTATGTCCGCAATATTTCTTCCTGTACGCCTGAGCGAACGATTTTGCCTACGGTCGGACATTTGTAGACTTCCAGGCTCCTTGTATAAGGATACAGGGCGCCAAGCTCTATGGATCTTCTTTTCTCCCTCATATTGGTTACATCATAATCTCTTTGAACCCAGGGATCCTCGTTATAATGTGAATCGTCGAATGGGCGACCTGCGCTGTACATAAAAGTGTACTCGCCATTATCACCGTTGACGAGCTTGTCATCGTTCTCGTCGGCGTACATAATCCATGCCAGGGTTAACTGCTTAAGATTGAACAGACACTTCGAGCGTTTTCCCTGCTCCTTAACCCGATTCAAAGCCGGCATTAATATCGCCATTAAAACCGCTATAATAGCGATAACTACCAGAAGTTCTATCAGGGTAAATCCTTCCTTTTTGGTCATAATAATCATTTTCCGTTTCTTGAAAGATTACCTTGCTTAAAACTCTATTTGACAACAGGAAGGGCTGTGTTGAAAACAACCGGCATTTCCCTGAGATAATCTTTTTTAGTAATCTTTGAAGCGTCTCATCCAGTCCGGCCAACTGCTTGCTTGAACGCCGCCGGCTTTTGTATAGGGGCCTGATGTGTCGAATTGTCTATGCCACTTCAGCGTCCACAATTCTTTTAATCCGCACTTTCTTGCCGACCAGTCCATAAAGGCAGCATTCACAAATCCCTGGTGGCGATTGATGGCACAACGGGCCATAAGATTGCCTGACCAGGCCGCAAACTCGTTAGTGGCTGGTGCATCAGTTGGTAATGGCCATAAGTCGAAGCGGAGAGCCTCTACGAACCATGGCACCTGGGCTGCATGGCGTCCACCGGCGGTTTTCCAGCCGTTCTCGACGGATACACCACTCTCATATGTAGTAGCGGTTCGTGGTATAAGACAGTAGCCGTTGATACCGTAGCTGCCGTCTATGCCGTCGCGGCATATACCTGAGTGTGTCGACCGCGTGTAAATACCCCAGGAATTGTTAATGTGCAAGACATCTATTTCGGTGCCGCTTTCGGTGTATCTGGGTTTAGAAGCGCTTGGGCAGAACCACAATTTGTTTTTGATACGACTTTGATATCGCTCTTCCATATGCACTATGAACCAGTAGGCTGGTGTGCCCGAATCTGAATCCCAGAACTTTCCGTCATTTTCCTCCGTGTACATTGATGCAATTATATTCCATTGTTTAAGTGTTGCTAGGCAGCTTACCATTTTGCCTTGTTCTTTAACTCGGCGTAGTGCCGGCATTAAAATAGCCATCAATACTGCTATAATGGCAATTACTACCAAAAGCTCGATTAGGGTAAATCCTCTTTTTTTACTCATTAATATACTCCTCTTAATTTATAAATCACACCTTCTTCAAGTCACACCACTCGCTCATTAAGATGCGCCACACTATCCTTCTGTTCCTCTAATTTGACAATTTTGCATTATTAAAGCTTAAACCGCCATATTATAAACAACTTCTGCATTTCTTTCAATATAAAAATAGGGAATTTCCTACACAATTTGCAATGTCGATATATTCTTCGGGGTGAAGTGTTTCGGGGCGTTGTTTTGGATTGATACTGCATTGCTCGAAAATTTTGGCCCAATCAGCAATTTCAGCCAGTTTACCTCCGGCAAGTTTGCTGCAGGACAGTAGAGTTTTACGGCGGTGGCCCATAAATAGATGTACAATTTTGTTGAACAGTTCCATATTCGCAATACGGTCGGATTTTATCTGGTTTCGGACAAAACTGACCATTGCCGAATCGACCTGCGGCCGGGGCCAAAAGACCGCCGGTTTTAAGGTCCTTATCAGTTTTACATCACCTGTGGCACTCAGAAAGATGCTCAATATACCATAATCGCTGGATGCCGGAACGGCAGTCATTCGGTGCGCAACTTCTTTCTGGACAGTCACATACATCGCATCGGCGATAGTCGGGCCCACGACCAGATTCATAAATAAAGAAGAGGCGACATCGTAAGGCAGGTTTGCCACTAACAGAATCCGGCCGCGGTATTGTTCGCGAGCAAGACTCAACGCATTTACGACGGTATGGTCGAGCACGTGCTTGCTTTCGAGGATATCGGCGTTTATTAGTTGCAGATTTTCGGCGTCTGAGAGCTGTTTTTGTGCTATTTTGCAAAGGTTTCGGTCAAGTTCGATGGCGATTACCTTGCCTGCTTTCTCGGCCAATGCCCCTGTCATGGAACCTGTACCGCAGCCAACTTCGAGCACAACATCATCTTTTTGTATATTTGCAGAATCGACGAGCAGTCTCATTAAGTTCAAATCAATGAGGAAATGCTGGCCGAGCCGTTTGTTCGGCTTGATACCTGCTGAAGAAAGTAAATCACGGATTTGGTGCTTTGTCTGCATTTGAATTAAGTGAATTCTCAATTCTCAATTCGACATTCTAAATTCTTTTTCGTTTTTGCCATTTGTATTGCGGTGGTTATTGCCGCTTTCATGCTGGATGGATTTGCGAGATTTTTGCCGGCAATGTCAAACGCTGTCCCGTGAGCGGGTGACGTCCTGATGATTGGGATGCCGATTGTGACATTGACCGCTCCCTCGAAATCGAGCAGTTTGACAGGTATCATTCCCTGGTCGTGATACATTGCGACTACACCATCGAATTCTCGCCGTACGGCTCGCAAAAACAGGGTATCGGCACTGATTGGGCCGATGCAGTTTATTCCATGTTCCTGTGCCAATAGCATAGCGGGTGTAATAATTCGCTGCTCCTCATCGCCGAATTGCCCATCCTCGCCGGCGTGGGGATTCAGAGCGGCCACTCCGATCCTGGGATTCTCAATGTCAAAGTATTGTTTTAAGGCGTCATTCAGTAAATCTATAGGCTCAAAAACACAACCGATTGTAAATTTGTTTCTGACATCGAATAGTGCCATGTGAATTGTCGCCAGTGCCACTTTCAGCGGACCGGCGATAAACATCATTACCTTTCGCGGGGATTTGCAGCGATCAGCAAGCATTTCAGTATGGCCCGGCCAGTCCTCGCCCGCCAGATTCCAGCTTTTTTTACTGATCGGTGCTGTCACGACTGCGTCGATAATCCCGTCGCAGGCTGCATCAATCGCATCGAGACAGAACCTGATTGATGCTTCACCAGCCATTTTGCTGGGACCTTTAACCCATGATGGCACGGAATACTCGTCGTAATCGGCAACAACTACTTTATAAGGATAATCACGGCTGATTTTCTCGTGCTGATGCCGGCCCCAGAACGGTTCGATTTCGGCGGCATCGGCGGCATAACAAAGCTGCTCGTTCATCCCGAAAACAACAAATTTTGCCGCTCTTCGAATTGCCGGATCAGCCAGTGCTTTGACAATAACCTCCGGCCCGATACCCGCCGGGTCGCCCATCGTTATGCCTATAACCGGCTGCTCTGTTATCGAATTGTTGCCGTTTGTTCTCATGATAACTCTTAATGCTACCTCGATAGCAGTCTTTTACTCGCTATTTAATATCCTAATTGTCTTAGTTTTTCGGCTGTTAAGCCCTGCTTCTTTGGCAGAATCTCATCGAGTTGTTTTTTTATCGTTTTTACAATGATATCAGTCTCAATATTAACACAATCACCGATTTTTGCCTTGCCTAAAGTCGTTCTCTTGAGCGTTTCGGGGATTACCGAGACACCGAAACTGTTCTGATCGACAGTGGCGATTGTAAGGGATATTCCGTCGATGGCAACCGAGCCTTTAGCTATTATCGCATCAAGCAGGTCGGCCTTAGCTGCGAATTTAATATTGGCAAATTCGCCCTTTTTATCGATTGCATCTATTGTTGCTGTTCCGTCAACGTGGCCCAGAACGAAATGACCGCCGAATCTGTCATTTGCCTTCAGAGAACGCTCGACATTAACTTCCGATGAAGGTTTTAGTTTACCTAGTGTCGATTTTGCAAGTGTTTCAGCACTGATGTCGAAACTTGCGAGGCTGCCTTGAAGCTTGGTGATTGTCAGGCAGGCTCCGTTGATGGCTATGCTGTCGCCGGTTTTACCCTCATTGGCAAGTTTTCCTAAATCGATGTTAAGAACCATAGAATCCCCGGAAAACCGAGCGGTCTTTACTATACCGATTGTCTCTATCAATCCTGTGAACATTTGCAATTGACTATTTGTTATTAACTGTTTAATATTAAAAAGTCATGTTAAGCACTAAATTGGATTATAAATAATCAATAGTCATTATTCAATAATCAATATATGAAGGGGTGGGATAATTATGGATACGTTTTGGCTTAAAATTGTGGGATTCGCACTTCTGGTTGTGGGCGTAATCGTCTTTATAGGCTTTTTGACTTCGGGGGCGAATAAAGAACCGGAGAAGAATTTCTATGACCAGGTCGAAGAAGACAGGCAGGAATTTTTAGCTGAAGCTCAACCGTTAATAGGGCAGGAACCTTCACAAGAAACAGCACAGATCCCGGAGCAGCCCAAGGTTGAAGAAAGTAATGAAGTGGCCGTAGCCGAGCCTGTGCCCACGGCTCCCAGGCAGGTTGAGCAACCTAAACCGACCGTGCTGTATTTCAAACCGCTTTCTGAAATAGACCAGATAGAGGCTGAAAGGCTGCTGAATGTTGCTGTTCCGGGCCGGAGCATAGGTCGATTGCCCATGACCGGCTTTAAACTCATGGTAGACACGTGCCGGCAAATCATTCAAGGATGGCCGGATAGTCAATACGCCTATCAGTCAAAACGTTTGTTAGCCGATTTGCCGCCGCGATATCAGACGCGATACAGTGTAACAAAAGAAGAAATGGACATAAGTATGTTTTATCAACAAAGACCGGGAACCCAACCTTTTACCATGGAGGAATCACGTTAAATGGCTGTTACATTATCTACTGCGAATATCCCTGTAATTTCAATAACCGCCGATTGTCTGCCGGAAGCGTGGGAAAAAGCTGTTCTGGCCGTGTGGGATAATGGCTTCGATGTCAAAACTCAATACGATAAGTCACAGGATCCGCTGAGCAAAGACGCTACTGTAATTATTACTGTCAACGATCCGTTCTCTGAGCCACGGATTCACAAAAATTTCCCGGGCGGCCCTGAGGAGCTTGAATCGTACCGGCAGGAAGTTGTTAATGGGATACACGACCATTGGATCGATCCAGTCGCCGGCAAGTGGACCTATACGTATCATGAACGACTGTTTTCGTATTGTCCGGTTGAAGATATTCGAGACCCAGCCTCGCCGAAGCCTTTCAAAAAAATAGACCAGATTCAGTATATCATCGATTATCTTTCCCAGGCCGGGCACAGTCGAAGGGCTCAAGCTATAACCTGGATGCCGACGGCAGATCCACTTACAGACGACCCGCCCTGTCTTCAGAGGATATGGTGCCGCTTGGTGGCTAACGAAGCAGGCGAAATGTCACTCAATATGAATACACACTGGCGCAGCAGGGACCTTTACAAGGCGTGGTTCATGAATGTTTATGCCCTTACCGACCTTCAAAAGAAAATAGCCGATGGAATCGCCGCCAAACGAAGCGAGCCGGTGAAAGTCGGCAGGTATGTCGATATCAGCGATTCGCTGCACATCTACGGCAGCTACTTCGACGAGGTCGAGCCTGAGATAGAAAAGATGCGTCGAAGCCCGTTTACAGAGCGATCGTGGCAGAGTACGCATCCTGCCTTTGAGATGATGACGAATGAGGCGAGAGAAAAGCTGGCGCAGGACCCGGACTGGTACGCGAAAGCCAAGGGTGGTTAAATCGAGATTTTATTGAAGGAAACTTTTTAAGCACGATACGAAAGGTAAAACATGGCATTGATTGTGAATGGTGAAAAGATTGAGGATTCGGCAATACAGCAGGAGGTTGAGCGGCTGAGACCGGACTACGAACGGGTATTTGCCGACCAGAAGCCCGAAGAGCGGGAAGCACAACTGCTCGACTGGTCCCGAGAGAATGTGATTGAGAAGGTCTTAATTTGTCAGGAGGCGGAAAAGAATGGTGATAAAATACCGCCTGACCAGGTTAAAGCCGCTCTGGCTAAACTCAAAGAGCAATATGGTGATCCGAAGAAACTCTACGAAGATTTCAATGCCGAAAATGATGAGCAGATAGAGAAAGACATTGAAAAGCAGATGAAAGTAGAGCAGAGAATCAACCAGGTCTATAAAGACCTGCCGAAACCCTCCAAGGCTGCTATACAAAAATATTACGAGGAAAATCCTGAGCAGTTCAAATCGGGCGAGAGGACCAGAGTGGCTCATATCGTCAGATATGTAAACTGGCAGACGGACGAACAGACAGCTTATGAGGCGATAAGCCGGGCACACGAAGAATTGAAAAAAGGTGCGGCTTTCGAAACGGTCGTTGATAAATATACCGATTGTGCCGACAGTGGGGGTGACCTTGGCTTTGTCATGAAGGGACAGATGGTGGAGGAATTCGAGGATGTGGTTTTCAATTTAGGCGAAGGTCAGATCAGTGACATCTTTCGCACCCGTTTCGGCTTTCATATCGCAAAGGTTTATGCAAGAGAGCCAGCGACTGTAGCAAAGCTTGAAGATGTAAAAGGACGGATCACGGAATTACTCAAAGAACAGATGCGGTCGGAAGCTATTGATAATTTTATAGATGGGTTGAAAAATGAGGCCAAAATCGAAGAGGTATAAGCCGGCCGGAATTATAAACTGCATATAACTTATTGGAGAGCTTTTATTTTATCGGGCTGTAAAAAAGTATATAAAGTATATGTCACGATTTGGCTTTCGCGGTTTTTTATAGTACACTTTAAATGTAGCTCGAAGGAAGGAGTTTGCGGATGAGAAACGACGCTTTCACAGGGAGTGAAAGCTTTGTAACAGACCTGAGGGGGGGTTGTATAAGTTTCTTTCCGAGTTGGCCTCTGCGTTCTCTGCGCAGAGGCTTTTTTTGCGCAAATCTTTTTCTCTGTTTTTGCTTCAATGGATTTTGAAGAACACTGCTTATCATGTCCATTTAAAAAATCCTGGTTTTTATCGTTTGTGGATTACAGATACCAAAAGTTATAGGGATAGCTTTATAGGAATTGATGGGCTACGGTATGTTTAGATTAATACGGAACTTATATACAGATTTACTGTAACGGCAAGCTCCGGTTATTCCTGTTAAACTAATCCATAAATTGAGACCAAAAAAATTGACAATCTGGGTAAAAAATTTTTTGACTTACTATATCTCGGTGTTAAAATGCTGATTATATTCTATATATAGTGTTAGCTTGATAAGCTTCGAGGAGTGGATTGCCTGTGGCTAACAAGGAATCTGAGTAAAAGGATCCGGATGAAAAGGGTTGCTTAATAAATGTATCTCGAACGCAAGGTGCATTACGAGATGCGAGAGAAGAAATGAAATGTCCCTTTTGTAAGGAAGACCGGGATAAGGTTATTGATTCGCGTTCGAGCGATGGCGGTAGGGTAATCAGGCGTCGTCGGCAGTGCCTTGTATGCAGTAGACGTTTTACTACCTATGAGAAAATCGGTGAGGGCTTCAAACTCTATGTCATAAAGAAAGATAATTCGAGGGTTCCTTATGACAGAGACAAGATCATCACCGGTTTGCAGAAGGCCTGTTATAAAAGGCCTGTTTCGGCAGAGCAGATTCAGCGAATCGCCGATAAGGCCGAAGAAAATATTTTCAGGAATTTCGATAAGGAAGTTTCATCGGCTTTTGTTGGTGAAAGCGTGATGAAACAATTACACAGGGTTGACAAGGTGGCATATATTCGCTTTGCAAGTGTCTATCGTGACTTCAGTGATGCAGGCGAATTGCTTAAGGAGGTCAGCAAAGCGGTTACCGAAGCAGAGCCGATTGCTCAGCCGACGCTATTTGATTAATATTTGACTTTTATGATATTAGGATTGAATGAATTTTGCAGGGAGGCATAAGGAAGGTGATACAGACACAACTGAAAGTGATAAAAGCCGACGGCAGTGTTGAAGAATACCTGCACACAAAAGTAATGGGAACTATCAATAATGCGCTCGGCGAAGTCAACCAGGCAAATATAGATATTGCGGAACAGTTTGCCGAGGTGGTGACGTTTTTTCTTTATAATCAATACAACCGACGCACCGTCACCAGCGGTGATGTTTTTTCCATGATTAAGGTGGCTCTTGCTGCTACCGGTTATGAGGATGCCGCCATAGCGCTGAGCGAGCACCATTTCGAGCGTAAGCTTAAGCGTTCCAGAATCGAAGTAGTCCCTATCGATGTTCAGGACCTGGCCGATGCTGAGCTTCTTGCCGGGGCTGAGGAATCTTCTGGTAAGTCCCGTTGGGACAAATCCATAATAGTTGAAGACTTGGTTTCTAAGAAAGGTATTTCCCGTCAGACAGCGCGAACGATCGCGGCGATGGTTGAAGAAAAAGTTTTCAACGTGGGAATGACGGTGGTTCCGTCCAGCCTGATAAAGCAGTATGTTCTCAGCGATACAGCCACTGTTCTGCGGGCCCAGGAAGAGTTGCAAACCGTCTAAGCGATAATATCACACAGTAATTTCTTTGTTCGGGCGAGTATTTGCTCTGATGTTTCGTCTTCGGCAATATCAAGCCAGTTTACATTTTGGAAGGTTTTGAACCACGTTCTCTGGCCCTTGGCTAATCGGCGAGTGTTTATCTTTATCGACTCAATTGCATCTTCCAGACTAATCTGCCCGTTTAGGTGTTCTATAATTTCAGCGTAACCGATGGCACAACGGGCCTGTTGGCTAAGTGGTTTTTCTTCATCCAGGAGGGATTTGACCTCGTCGACAAGTCCGGTACCGATCATCTTTTTGACCCTTTTGTTTATTCGGCTGCTTGCATCGGTTTTTTCTCTCCGCAGGCCTATTATTGTCCAGTCATGCTTTATTTGACACTGCTGCCACTGTTTCTGGAAACTCGATATAGGTTTACCAGTAAGCTGATGAACTTCCAGGGCCCGGACGATTCGCCTGGCATCGTTGGGATTGATTCTCTCAGCGGCATCAGGATCGATTTTCGTTAATTCTCGATGCATTTCCGCCAGACCCTCGGTCTCGGCTCGTGCTCGCAATTCGTCGCGGATCTGCTCATCGGTTCCGGCACCATCGAAAAGACCGTAAAGCAGAGACTTAATGTACAGGGCGGTTCCTCCGACCGCGACGATTTTACCATCGCGGTCGTTTATCTGCTCTATAACATCTGAAGCGGCGTCAATGAATGCTCCGGCACTGAAGGAATCGCTCGGCTCAACTACATCGATTAAATGATATTTTATGCGTTGCCGGGCTTGTTTGGGTGGCTTGGCTGTACCTATATCCATTCGACGATAGACCTTCATCGAGTCAATACTGATAATTTCAGCACCGAGATGTTCGGCCAAATCAAAGGCCAGCCGACCTTTGCCGGATGCGGTAACACCAAGAATAAGAATCATTTTACTATTTACTGTTTATTCCTTATCATTTACTATCAGTCAATAATCGACAATCAGTGCTACGTTGTCAAGAGTGAGCAATTATGGCCGAATCAAATATGGGGAATCATACTTCTACAATGGACTTTAATACTCTATTACGCAGGAAAGCACAGTCGGTGAATTATGCACTGCAGCGAATATTGGATTCCCACCAGGTAAACAGCAACTTGAAAAAAGCGCTAAAATACACACTCGGGGCGCCGGGAAAAAGGATTCGGTCGGTGCTTGTGCTCTGGTGTTGTGAACTTGTCGGTGGACAGGTAAATAGCAATGCCGAGATTGCCTCGGCGGCGATCGAGATGGTACATACGTATTCACTTATTCACGATGATTTGCCGGCGATGGATGATGACGATATGAGGCGGGGCCGGCCTACATGCCATAAGGCCTTTGACGAAGCGACGGCAATTCTAACCGGCGATGCTTTGTTGACGCTTGCGTTCGAGATTCTGGCGGAAGGTATTGATAAGCCGGCCATGGCTGTAAAACTTATCAGTCAGTTGGCTCAGGACGCCGGAGCTGCCGGTATGATCGCCGGACAGATGGCGGATTTGAAAGCTGAAAAAAGTATCGGTACAAAACAAATGCTGGAATATATACATATAAATAAGACAGCCAAAATGTTCCGATGTGCCGCAGCTATGGGAGCTATCTGTGCTGGAGCGACACAAAAGCAGTTCGAACGTTTATGTGAATATGGCATGCATGTAGGCCTGGCGTTTCAGATTGCCGATGATATTCTCGATGAAACCGCATCAAGCGAGCAGCTGGGCAAGACGGCCGGTAAAGATCTCAAAGCCGCCAAATGTACCTATCCTGCAGTAGTAGGTCTGGAGAGGGCGAGAGAAGTGCAGGAAAAGCTAACATCTGAAGCTGTGGCAATGTTGAAGCCATTCGGCTCAAAAGCCGACACACTCCGCCAATTCGCCGTGGCCCTGCTGGAAAGAACAAAGTAAAAAATAATTTAGAATTTAGAATGTAGAATTTCCAATTCTCAATTCTCAATTCTTAATTCTTAATTCTCAATTCCTCAGAGACGTCTGTAAAAAAACGGCATATCACTGCTGAAAACGCAGATCAGAAATATTGCCAATTTCAGATTGCCGAATGCCGATTTTCAAACCTGTCCTGAGCGAAGTCGTAGGATCGAGAATCGTAAATTTCTCGCTAAGGAAAAAATTGAGATTAAGTCGATACAAGTAGATGATATTAGGGGTTGTATAATGAAAGTACATAGATATCAAATCGAAGTAATGTGGTTAATTTTTGCCTTATTTGGCATTTGGGTGTACGCCGGCAAATTAAGCGTATTAATCCATCGTCTGATAAAGCAAAAGAGCCTGCAAAAGAAACCCCTGTTTGTTAATCAAATCCGGCCGCCGCCTCTGTTTGGCTGACGTTAACAATAATCTCTTACTGTTAAAAAAAATTAAATTATGAACCAGTGGGCCATAAGAATAACCCTTATGGCCTTTTTTATACACTGAAAACACGAACAAAATATTCATTATAAATCTACTAAGGCAAAGCAAATCGAGTCGCTTAGTTTATGTACTATAATCCGAGATAGCTTGGTAAGCATCCATGAGAAAAAATGCCTCCATCCAAAATCTTGGCTTTGAGCAGGTTTTGTATTTTTTGTTAAATTTTTTTGAGACGTTTTTCGTTTTCTGTACGTTTATAATGGCGATGACAGTTGAAATTAACAAAATGCAAAAACATGGGTATATGAGCTTGAGTTTGAGCGAAAGTGAACATACGGGTCTTATTCAAAGGGCATGTAGCGATCCAGATGCTTTTGCAGAGCTTTATCTGCTGCATTATAAGGATGTGTTCTATTATTGTGTTCGCCGGTTGTTCGATCGCCACAGTGCCGAAGACGTAACCTCGACTGTATTTTTCAAAGTTATGCGTAAATTAGAATCTTTTGATGGCAGGGCGACTGATTTTCGAAGCTGGCTCTTTCGTATTGCAACTAACACCGTCAACGATCATCTGCGAAGCACAAAGCGAAGGGCAAATGTAATTGAAAAAGCAGTCGTCAATACTCAGACGAAGTCCCTCTTTGTCATCGACAGCGATGAAGAACTTCTTGAGAAGAAGGCCCTCTTAAAACAGGCATTGTTAAGCTTAAAACCAAAGTACCAGACTGTCATCACGTTGCGTTTTTTCGAGAATATGAAATTGATCGAAATAGCAGCATGTCTGGGAAAGAAACCCTCGACGGTGCGCAGCTGGCTCCAGCGTGCTACTGTGAAGCTGCGGAAAAAATTAGATGTCACCATGAAAAGCAGAGGAGCCGAATTATGAACGATAACGAAAAATATATCGAGGAATTTGTAAAGGATATTCCTTTTGATGCTCCGGATGTAAAGCATCGTGATGAGTTGAAAATGCAGCTCCTCAGCGCCTTTCCCAAACATCGTCTTAAGCAGACAGTCCAGACTATCCCGATCCGGAAAATCATTATGAATAGGCCATTTGTCAAAATAGCCGTAGCGGCGGTGATAATGATAGCCGTAATTCTGGGATTAAACGTTATTCCTGTACCGGATATGGCGAGTGTTGCATTGGCGGATGTAGCAAAAAGAATTGAACAAATACAAAACTGTGTCTTTAAGAAGACTACAATAGTGTTCTCTGAAGATGATGGCACCAATTCATTTGATTCATTGGTATATTGTACAGAAAGTGCCGTAAGGGAAGATGCCTATGACAATGAGAAGGTAATTCATCAGGCGTATGTAAAATTTTCGGAAGGTGTAATTGTCGGGGTAGATCATAAAACGAAAGTATTCAAAAAAATGGACCTTACGGATGAGGATCTTGAGAAATTTTCTCCGATAAGTCCAAAGAATATTATCAATCTAATTCTGGGGAAGGGGGAATATAAGAAACTTGGCAGAAAAATGGTAGATGGAGTTTTTTCAGAAGGCTTTGAATTTAAAGATAAAAGAGCAATGCTCAGTATGGAAAAAGAGATAATCGATCATATTGTTACGCGTCTTTGGGTGGATGTTAGCACTAATTTACCGAATCGTATTGAGGTTGATTGCGTTTTGAATAATAACACAAAAGTTAATATGGTTATGTTTGATCCCAAGTGGGATATTGAACTCGATCCAGAATTTTTTGAGCCGATAGTACCGGTTGACTATATACAACATGACCAGCGTGGTTTAATAGGAATCAATATTGAGAATTGGCCGACGGTAATAGTTGTCTCAGGTATGCCTGCAGAAAAAGCGGGAATTAAAGATGGAGATATTATCCTGAAAGTTGATGGCAACAGCATCTTGCATGTTAAATCTTCAGGCGATGCTCTGAGTCTGTTGTCTGGAAAGGCTGGAGAAAAGGTAGTCCTTACTGTAAAGCGAGGAAAACAAATCCTTACCTTTGAGATTGAAAGAGTACCTTTGCTAAAATAAATGGATTCTTAAAGCAAGTATATAGGAGGAGATTTTTGCTGAGCAAAATCTGCCTCGGGGCAATAGCTTTAGCAGGGAATCCTTTTAATATTTGCTTAAATCGGGATTGAGCAATTTATGGATTTCCGGCTGGTCAATGTTTTCCATTGTGACCAGTGTAGAGCCCGTATCGATTCGCCGGGGCGTTTTTTCACCCTTGATGTGCCCAACCAGAGTTTTCACACCGAGATAGCCGATCCTCATCGGATTCTGCACAACAAAGCCGCTCAGCTCGCCGTCACGCAGGGCTGCAATCATTTTTTCGGAACTGTCAAAGCCGACGAATTTGACCTTGCCGGCGTAACCCGCATTCTGCAAAGCACGTAGAATACCAAGAGCGGTCGGTTCGGTTGCGCAAAAGATGCCGTCAATACGTAAATTTCCCTCGGCTGCTCCGAATCGAGAGAGCAAGTTCTCCGCCGCCTGTAATGCACTTTCGGTGGTCACCCCGGCGTACTGGTTGGAAGTGACGATTTCGATACCCTCGAAGGCCGCAATCGCATCAAGAAAACCATCCTCACGTTTGGTCGTACTGTCGGAGCCTTCCGCATATCGCAGAACCGCGACGTTACCTTTGCCGTCGAGCAGTTTAGCCATGTATTGCCCGGCAAGCTGTCCGGCCTTAAAGTTGTCCGTTGCAACGTAGCTGACGTAATTGTCTCCCTTCAGGCCCGAGTCGAAAATAACAACAGGTATCCCGCTTCGCATCGCCTCATCGACCGGCCGGCGCAGCGCAGCATCATCGAGAGGCGCCAGTACGATTCCATCTACACCCCGCGTGATGATATTTTCCACCACTGAAATCTGGGCTTCGCGGTCGTCCTCTTTCAGCGAACCCTTCCAGAGTATATCGACATCCAGCTGGCGCCCGGCCATATCCGCCCCGGCGTGAACCGTCTTCCAGAATTCATGAATTGTGCCTTTGGGAATAACTGCGATTGTCAACCGCCCGCTTTGGTCAGGAGCCTCTTTTTTGCACCCCGTCAGGCAAATGCCGATTGTAACAGCAAGCGACAGGATTGTTTTTAATCGTGTCATGTTCAATCCCTATAAGGTTCTATGTGGATTCGGGCGTAGCGAAGATTTGGGCCGTCATCGGCAATGCCGAAGATGTCTATGATGTCGGATGGTTTTGACCCGCCGCGTGGTGTGTTCGTGAAGAAATTGCCGAACGGATGCTTCAGTTCGATAAGCTCGAACTTCGGCTTGTTTTTATCTGCCGGTATTCTGGCGAGAAAGTTGCCGGATGTGCGTTTTCCATTTTCGACTTTCGTGCCGGCAGCGATTACGTAAAGCTCGCCTTTGCTGCTGATATGAAAACGGCCGAATGAAGGCTCGAATCCTGTCGGCTCGCAGGGCCTCTCGGCAAGTGTCTGTCGCGATAAAACTTTGCCGTCTTTTACTATCACATGCTCTAAGAAAACCGACATCGTTTCGCCTGGAAAATATTTATCGCGGATGAAATCGTACTGATGAGGCTGCTTTGTATATAGCAGGTGGGCGGCGCCGTTCTTGTCGATGTACATATCGAGATTGCGAATATGCCCGCACGTCTTTTCTACGGTGTCGATTTCAATCGGCTCGCAAAAGCCGGCCGAGCGGATATTGTCCGTGTAAGTGTAAAACAATCGCCGGAAGACGTAGTCCCAGTCGCGTTTGAGTTTCTCGTATTTAAGCTTTCTCCATTCGGCCACCGGCTCGACGATATCGCCAATCGTCATCACGTGAGCCGAGCCGTCTCGCAGAGCGACCTGAGGATAGCAGGATCTGATAGGAAAGGAGATTGTTCCTTTTGCATGCCATTTGCCGGAACTGTCATGGTAGGAGACGAATTGCTCGCTGTTTTTGGCGTTGATGTTCAGGAGCAAAAGCTCGCCGTTGGCTCCATCAACGGCGAAGCCCCTGTAGGAATGGTCGGTGAAATAAGTCCCGTCCGCCCAGGCTGGCTGATGTGTTTTCGCGGATTCTGCCGGACTGGCCGGATCGAACTGGAGCACGAGCGGCTTGCACGGCCCGTATTTCGTGCCGGCCGGTTCGGTAGAGGGATTAACCGAGAGAAATACAGGGCCTCCTTGAAATACTCCAATCGGGCAGGGCTCTCGCTGTCGATATTCTTTCTCACTTTGCTCAAGCTTCCAGCCGTCCGCCGAACGATGCCACAATTGCCAGCGAGTATTACAGAGCAGCGGAACACCCTCACCGGTTTCGATAGTTGAAAGAAAAACGTCGCTGCCTTGCCGAGCGATAACCGTCGAGCCGTAACACCACATCGGCCCGGCACCATTGTTGGCCGGTGTGTATCTGGTGACAGCTTCCTCGACCTCAACTGTGCAACGAACGTCTTGCTCTTTGTCGTCTGCATCCGCGGCTAATATCATGGAAAAGCTGCAAAAAGCCATGCACAATAAACTCGGAATTTTTGACCGGTCATTCATCAGTTTCTGGCCTCACATAAAATGTTTCGTAAAAAATGCTCAGTCAACGCGTCGAATCCAAATACGACTCCTTGCAGGAATGAGCGTATTCAATTCGATGCGGTCACCCGATTCTGTTCTGCTAACATCGATAGGCTTTCCTGAAAAAGCCTCGACGAATTTGTTGGATTTATTCTTTTCGATTTTGAAGGTTAATGTGACATTAACTGCCGTATCGTTGAAGTTCTGGATGACACAGTTTCCAGGGCTGGCCGAATCGAACGGGTGATATGTAACACTGCTTGGGCCATCGAAAGTCGTTATATCGAATGCCTTTCGCAGAGCTGATAGTGCCGGATTGTTAATTCCCAGCAGGCCCAGCGGCCTGGGGCAAAGCAGCACTTCACCGACGGCATCGAAGTCTGCCTGGCTGTAAGTGTGCGTATTGAGAAGAGCGATTCGGCCTCGCGGAGTTTCGCTGACGGTCAGAAGGGCGAGCTGTTTGTCGCCGGAGGTGCACACGATGTTTCCCGGCAAAGCTTTGCTCTCTATAGGTGCTTCCAGATCGATCATGATGTTTGATTCACCGAGTAATCTGGCACGCGTCGGTTTGGATTGTATATCCTGCTCGATTCCGGCCATGCGGGCCAGTTTATCGCCGTCAGGAGATACGATTAGCAGATTTGTTGTTAAGATAAGATCAGAGCCTTTTGTTCGAGCTTTGTTAATGTGGTCCAACAGATCAGGATCAGCGGCGGCCTGGGCCGGCAGAAAGATGACCGGGGCGTCCGCAGGAAATTTATGCACTGGAACCAGGGGAATACCGAGCATGCCGAGAAAATCCATGATGTACATATCTCCTGCCGGGTCGCTGTTTGGCGGCTTGTAGGCAGGGATGCCGGTGACAGGATGCTCGCGGACGAACGCCGCCAGATCTGCAAGCATCTCGAATTGGTCGATGACCTTCTGGTGGTCGGGGTGGCCTGCCATAACGTTGCCGAAGTTGAAAAAAACCAATTCGGCCGCACCTGCTAACACGCTCGTGTAGGCCTGGTCGATGAAATCGTGCTCTGCACAGTCGCCGTGGTCGAACCATGCTCCGCCGATTTTCTCTCCGGCAATGTCCGCGAGCCAGCGATAGTTTACGAATCCCTCGTAAGGCTGGACGAATCCGAATCGCTGAGTATTTCTGCCGCGTGTTTCCGTGCCGACCCAGACGATATCGAAAAGCTCAGGCAGAGTTTTCGTATCATAACCGAACAGATGAAACCGGTCGTACCACTGGGGGTATTTGACAATCATGGTAATGTCGGGATTGACTTCTTTCGCCGGCCCGATGAAAACGGATTGCGATAACTCGGTAAGCAGCTCCCGGCGATACTCGCCCCAGGAGCGCTGGCCTTTTGCCGCTTTCGATTCGTCGCTGACGTCACCGGTGCAGAGAAAATCGTCCACGATGAAGGAATCAAAAACGCCCGCGGCCATTCGGATGACTTTTTCGAGGTCCCGCTGGGTCTTTTCGTTCTGCCAGTTGAACCAGCCGAGAGGACCTTTCTGCCGGACTCCAAAATCCCCGCCGGGAACGGTCGCTATGCCGCCGACGACCTCGATGTTCATATCTTTCAGCCAGTCGCGAGTAAATATTAAATGCTCGGCAGAGACGACATGGCCGCCTCGGTAGACCTCAAGATAGAGCTTGGTAATGCCCATTCGCCTTATGGTTTGTATAGCTTTGGCACGAACATCCTGATCGGTCGCAAGCTGTTCGACCGTACGCGAGGTGACATAAGAAGCCAAACGCAAATCATTAGCTCGTGCGACGGCTTTATCCTGTTGCGTCTGGGCGAACGAATCCACAGGCCAGAGAAATGCCGTAAATGCAATTATAATTATCAATAAGGTGTGTTTCATAATATCACTCTTCGGGCGGACCTTTAGTCAGCATATCTGTTTTTCCTGATATCAAATCTGCGATGGCCCGCGTGTATCCGAATCTCTGCAGGAATATCTTAATGACGGCAGTGATCGGTACTGCCAGGAACATCCCGATGATTCCCCAGATAGTCCCGAAGAAAACCAAAGACAAAAGCACCACAACCGGATGCAAATCGAG
>Ga0209536_100001075_pt1 | contig 45347 bp, 31 predicted proteins | sample DeeMarSeWOR28_12_FD_187461 | JGI IMG/M metagenome (GOLD analysis project Ga0209536, IMG submission 187461) | Marine sediment microbial communities from White Oak River estuary, North Carolina - WOR-2-8_12 (SPAdes) (version 2) | ecosystem: Environmental > Aquatic > Marine > Intertidal zone >...
GGCAGCGGTATATCTGCTGCTTGGCCTGCATGAGAGGGCTGTTGCGGAATACAGGATGGTCTTGACTTTGGAGCCCGGGAATGAGAAAATCAGGGCACTTCTGCAGAACATTGAAGGGCGCTAGAATTGAAAAAATGACCGCTTTTATGTTAAGGCGTTACATTAATATATTTTATTATATTTTTGTTTTTACGAAATAATTTAGAAGTTTGAAAGTCAGGATTTGCCCTTGGCTGTTCAGTAAATAAAAAGGGGCCGGGATGCTTTATGGAACGAGATATTGACCTGATGGAAAATGAGATGCACCTGCGGGATTACCTCCGCGTTATCCGGAAAAGAAAATACACGGTTCTGGTCGTATTCTTTCTTGTCTTCATCCTTGCCCTTTTCCGGACCATGACAGAAACACCGAAGTTCATCGCCACCTCAAAGGTGCTGATCGAGAAGACCTCCACCAACCCCATGGATCAGAACTATGGCTATTATTACTATGACCCCGGTTTTCTTGAAACCCAGGGCGAGATCATAAAAAGCGAGCGGGTGACCCGGAAGGTGGTGCGCAACCTCAACCTGGAAAAAGAATACGAGGCTTTCTTTCCCAAGGAGGGCCGGGAATTTCCGATCATCAGCGCCCTGAAGAATTATGTCAGGGATGCCCTGGCATCATTGCAGGAGGAGGAAGAGCAGGGGGCAAAGGGATCAGCGTCAAAAGAAGAGGCAATAGCCGTTTCCATCAGCAACAGTATCACGGTCAAGCCTGTTGAAGAAACCAAGATCGTCGAAATAGAGTTTGAGTCGGAAAGTCCCGCCCTCTCACAGCTCGTGGCAAATGCCCTGGTGGATGCCTATATGGAGGAGCTGCAGGAGATCAAGATGCATTCCTCCGGCTATACCATCAAGTGGATGACCGTAAAGGCAGAGGAGCAGCGTGCCAAGCTTGTGAAGTCCGAAGAGATCATGCAGAAATACCTCAGGGACAATGACATTGTCTCGCTGGAGGACAAGATAGCAATCCTGCCCCAGAAGCTGACTGAACTTTCCTCGCAGCTGACACTGGCAGAGAACAGGCGGGATGAGCTCGAGTCTCTCTATGCCCAGGTCAAAAAAGTGGCTGCCAGGAATCTGGCCGACCTGGAATCGATCCAGTATATTGCGGAAAATGAAGATGTCAGTGCGCTCAGGCAGGAAATTCAGAAGACGGAAAAGCTTATCCTGGAGCAGTCCAAGAAATACGGGCCAAGACATCCCGCCATGCAGCAGTTGACCGACGAGCTTGCCTCGCTTATGGTCAGGAAGCAGGAAATTCTGCTCAGGGTGGTCAACGGACTGAAAAACGAATACGAGCTTGCCGCAGACAACGTGGAGAACATTGCAGATTTTCTTGCCAAGACCAAGTCTGAAACCTTTGGCATGAATGAAAAGTTTATCAGGTACGGTGAGCTGAAACGGGATGTTGAGACCAACCGGGCACTGTATGAATCCCTGTTGAGCTCCGTGAAGGAGCGCAGCATCACCGAGGAAAGCCAGGCTGCCAACGTGTGGGTCGTCCAGGAAGCGAAGCTGCCTTTAAAGCCCGGCTCGCCGAACATCCCCAGGAACCTGCTGATCGGTCTTCTTCTCGGCTGTTTTGGGGGCATCGCGCTGGCCTTTTTCATCGAGTATATCGACAATACCATCAAGAACCCGGAAGAGGCAGAGCAGATTACCGGCCTGGCGGGCCTCGGGGTCGTGGAAAAGGTCCGGCAGAAAAAAGGGGAGGGTGAACTGGGGCTTCTAAGCATGGAGGACCCGCTCTGCTCATTCTCTGAAAGCATCAAGGCCCTGCGGACCTCCATCCTGCTGTCTTCCGCCTCGCAGCCGCCCAAAAGCATCGTGGTCACAAGCATGCTGCCGGAAGAGGGCAAGACGACCATCGCGGCAAATGTTGCCATCACCCTGGCCCAGCTTGGCCGGAAGGTGCTGCTGGTGGACAGCGACATGCGGAAACCGCGGATCCATACACTTTTCGGCCTGGAGAACGACAAGGGGCTGAGCCATTACCTGGCAGGGGCGCCCGGGTACAATATTTTCCAGGACAGCAGCCAGGAAAACCTGACGGTTATCACGGCCGGCTCCATTCCGCCGAACCCCTCCGAGCTGTTAAGTTCCCGGAAGCTCCTGGATCTGCTCAAGTTTGCTGCCAAGAAATATGATATGGTCGTTTTTGACGCGGCCCCGGTCACCCCGGTGACTGACACGAGAATTCTCAGCAAACTGGTTGACGGTGTTATCATTGTTGCCAGGGCGGAAAAAACAACCTACGATATAATCCGCAAGGGCGTCAAATCACTGCATGACATAGACGTCAATATTCTCGGCCTCGTCATCAACGGCTTTGACCTGAAGAAGAACCGCTATTACTACGGGAAGGAATACAGCCACTCGTACGGGTCCTATGGCGATAAAAGCGCGTCATGATCCGGGCTGCAGAACATGATTGATATTCACTGCCATATTATGCCGGGCATTGACGATGGTGCCGCAGACGCCCAGGAATCACTGAGCATGGCCAAAGCGGCGGCCGAAGACGGCATCAGCCATATCGTGGCCACGCCCCATATACGCGAAACGCTGCATCCTCCCGCTCTTCTCAGGAAATACGTCGAAAAGCTCAATCAGGTGATGAAGAAGTGGCAGGTGCCCGTTGAGATCCTTTACGGCGCTGATGTCTATGCCCTGCTGGCCCCACAGGAAATGCTGGGGTATACAATAAATGATTCCAAGTATATCCTCATAGAATTCCCCTATACCCATATCCCTGCCCATGCCCCGGATATCCTTTTCAATCTCAAGCTGCAGGGGTTGATCCCGATCATCACCCATCCCGAGCGGAACCCCACGGTGATCCAGAATCCGGAAAAGCTTTTTTCCCTGCTGACCGGGGACGTTTATGTCCAGGTGACGGCTGACAGCCTTCTGGGCAATTTCGGGCAGCAGATACGGGAATGCACTTTTTACCTGCTGAAAAAAGGGGCGGTTCATTTTATTGCCAGTGATGCCCATTCTGCCAAGACACGGGGGCCTGTCCTCTATGAGGCGGTGAAAACGGCAAGAAAAATTGTCGGCAAAGATAATGCCCGCATACTGGTGGAAGACAACCCCCTGGCAGTAATTTCAGGAAAACCCATTGACCTTACCCTGTTTTGATCCAGATTATTCCCTCCTGCAGATAAGATTTTCCCCCTGAAACCCGCCTTTCTGCAGCCCGCATCGCATTTCAAACCGGTGGCAGGCCCGATTTCCAGGCAGCAGAAAAAATCTATAAAAACAATTGATTAGTACCAAGGTACAATAGATTTCTGCGGCTAAATAGGTTTATGTGGAAAGCAAATGCAAAGCAAGAGCGCAGTCCTGTGAATTAAATGCGGCAGACCATCAGCAGGGATGACCCGGGAGATTCAAATGGAAGCCACTTCTAAAAGAAATCAGGCAGCAATGGCAAGATTGACCAGCCCCCTCGCGGCTGTGATCCTGTTTATTGCTTTGACTGTGTCTCCTGCAATGGCTGAAATTGACGGCAGCGCGCTTCTTGATACCTGCAATGAGGCTGTCAAATATATGGAAAACAGGGATGGAGCATCCGTTGATCCTTCTGCGGTGAATTTCTGCCTGGGTTATATAGCAGGCGTACGTGACCTGCATGCCAGTTTCGTGAGATCGGTTTCGTCTTTTGAACCGCCGTTATTCTGTGTGCCCCCGGCAACCGACATAGAACAACTGGTGAGGACGGTGGTCAAATTCTTAAAAGCGTACCCGGAAGATCTAGCCTTTCTGGGGTCAATTTTAACCGTTGCGGCACTGAGGGAAGCCTATCCCTGCAACTACAGCATTTCCCAACAATGACAGGCGGCATGTCCCAGGGAAACACACCAGGAAGCTTTTAAAGAGGCTCAAAAAAGCTTTCTTTTAATCTTTGGGTTTTTCTGTTCCGGCATACATTCCATAAAACCAGAAACCTTCTGTTTCATCGCCGAAGAAATTTTTCTCAACTCCTTTTCCGTGTCTTACCCCTTCCTTCCATTCCCCGACATATTTTCCGCCATCAATCTCTATCATGGTCCCTCTGCCGTCTCTTTCACCGTCCTTCCATTCCCCTTCGTATTTCCAGTGATCTGTCAGGGTAAGCGTCCCCTGGCCGTTAAATACACCATTCTTCCAATTTCCTTCATACCTGCTGCCGTCTGAATATTTCATGGTTCCTCTACCGTTGACACAGTCACCTTCGACGCATTTTCCTTCAAAGCCAAAGGATACATAAGGGGACAGGAGGAGGACAACAAGGACTAGGGGGAAAAGAAGTTTTTTCATGGTTAAGCCCTGGGTTGAGTTTGAGAAAGAGTTTGTTAGGCTGTTATCTGTCAAAATCATAATTTGCAAAATCTGAACCATAACTGAGAATAAAAAAAATTATCAATAATTACTGATTATTGCATGGGAAACATACTTACCTGATAAGTGCTTTATGGTAGAAGACTTGGGGATTTGACCGGATATGGGTCGGGATTTAACCGATCAGGGTGCTGCTCTTCCTCCCTGGCTGTCGCTAATATACCCGGGTGAAAAAGACCCTGGGGTCCAGGCTGCTGCAGGGCAACAGGGCAAATAAAAAAAGGAGGCCTGATATTCCGGGCCTCCTTTTTATTAATTCAGATGGGATGGTGTAAATTTCTTTTACTCAGGTGTGATCCCCAGCTCTCTCTCTTTTTCCGCCACCTTCAGCCTTGTCTTGACGGCAGTATCAGGGATCAGGCTCATGGAATCAATGCCGCATTCAACCAGGAAGGTGGCAAACTCCGGGAAGTCGCTGGGGGCCTGGCCGCAGATGCCGATCTTTTTGCCCCTGCGCTTGGCTGTATCGATGACGCTTTTCACCATGCTTTTCACGGCATCGTTGCGCTCGTCAAAGATATGGGCAACAAGGTCAGAGTCGCGGTCAAGTCCCAGGACCAGCTGGGTGAGGTCGTTGGAGCCGATGGAAAAGCCGTCAAAGACATCGGCAAATGCATCGGCGGAAACAACGTTGCTCGGGATCTCGCACATGACGTAGACCTCGAGGTCGTTTTCCCCCTGCACCAGGCCGAATTCCTTCATGACCTCGATGACCCTGCGTCCTTCCTCGGGGGTCCTGCAGAAGGGGACCATGAGCTTGATATTGGTGAGCCCCATATCGTTTCTTGCTTTCAGCAGACCTTCACATTCAATGCCGAAGGCAGCCTTGTACTTATCGTCATAATACCGGGAGGCGCCGCGCCAGCCGATCATGGGGTTGCTTTCTTCCGGCTCATAGAACTGGCCGCCGATCAGGTTGGCGTATTCGTTGCTCTTGAAATCGGAGAGGCGCACAATTACGTCCTTGGGGTAAAATCCTGCGCCGATGCGGCCCACACCCTCGGCAATCTTGTCGATAAAAAACTGCCTCTTGTCAACCGGATAGGCGCTTGTCCTTTCCTCGATCTGCTTTACGACTTCAGCCACTTCAGTATCACCGGCAGCTGCCTTGGCCTTGAGATCATCGAAGTTGAGCAGGGCCATGGGGTGGATGCCGATATGGGAGTTGATGATGAATTCCTCGCGGGCAAGTCCGACGCCGTCGTTGGGGACCTGGCATTCAGTGAAGGCTTTTTCCGGGATGCCCACATTCATCATGATCTTTGTCCTGGTTTTCGGGATGTTTTCCAGGTCAAGGCGTTCCACCTCAAATTTGAGCAGGCCTTCATAGATATTCCCGGTCTCGCCATCTGCGCAGGATACCGTGATGTCCTGGCCGGTCTTAATTTTCTTGGAGCCGTCCACCGTACCGATGATACAGGGAATGCCGAGTTCGCGCGAGATGATGGCGGCATGGCAGGTACGGCCGCCGCGGTTGGTAACAATTGCACCGGCAATTTTCATGATCGGCTCCCAGTCCGGGTCGGTCATGTCGGTGACAAGTACCTCGCCGGCCTTGAAATCATGGATGTCGGCAACACTTTCAATGACATTGGCCTTGCCCTGGCCGATCTTGGTGCCGACAGCCGCGCCGGTAACTATGATATTGCCGGTTTCCTGCAGGATGTATGTTTCCATGACTCCTGCCTTGGTCTGGGAATGGACGGTTTCCGGCCTGGCCTGGACTATGAACAGGTCACCGGTGCCTACGGTGGTGCCGTCACCGTCCTTGGCCCATTCGATATCCATGCCCTTGCCGTAGTGGTCTTCAATGATGCAGGCCCATTCCGCCAGTTTGAGGATCTCGTCGTCACTGATAACATAGCTGCCGCGCTCCTGCGGGGTGGTGGCGATATTTATAACGGGCTCTTCAGCATCCGGATCATTGTTGTAGATCATTTTAATTTCTTTTGAGCCGGCCCTCTTGCCGACAATGGGGCGCTTGCCCTGTTTCAGGGTCGGCTTGAAGACATAGTATTCGTCAGGGTTTACTGCACCCTGGACCACGTTTTCTCCCAGGCCCCAGGCGCCGGTCAGAAACACCGCGTCCTTGAAGCCGCTTTCCGTGTCAATGGAGAAGATGACGCCGGACGAGGCGGAGTCCGAGCGCACCATTTTCTGGACAACGATGGAGAGGTAGACATCAAACTGGCCGAACCCCTTGTCGTGCCGGTAGGAGATGGCGCGGTTGGTGAAAAGACTGGCAAAGCATCTCTTGCAGGCATCGATCAGGGCGTCATACCCCCTGATATTCAGGTAGGTTTCCTGCTGGCCGGCAAAGGAGGCGTCAGGAAGGTCCTCGGCAGTGGCCGAGGAACGCACGGCAACGTCAAGATTGGCGCCGTATTCGGCCTCCATTTTTTTATAGGAGTCGATAATTGCCTGGCGCAGGTCATCGGGAAATTCCGCGTTGCGGATGATATTCCTTACCTTCTCGCCGCGCGCCTGCAGGTTACGGAGGTCATGGGTGTCAAGTCCTGCCAGGGCATCATGCACAGCATCATTAATACCGGCTGCTTTGATGAGATACTGGTAAGCGTATGCCGTAATGGCAAAACCGTGGGGTACAGCCACTCCCTTGGACGTGAGTTTCTGGTACATTTCGCCGAGTGAGGCGTTTTTGCCGCCAACCAGGGGCACATCTTCAATTCCGATCTCTTCAAACCAGAGGATCAAGGCGTTATCGTGTTTTCCCATTTTTTTCTCCTGAGGCAAATTATTACGTAAAAATATTATTCCTGAAACCCGCCACTCAAGTGGGCGGAACGTCAACCGAAGGATATTCTTATAGTAAATCTGGAAGATTCGTTCAAGTATTGTTCCCCCTTTTTCTATCTTAGTAAAGCTTTTTTTTGTATTTGGAGCAAGACAAGAGATCGCTTTGTGAGGCCCAAAGAAAAATCACTTTTAAAAATATCAATAATCTGCCAATAGTAAACATCATCTGTTTAACACATGGCAATAAATGGAGGTGGGAACAATGGCTGGGGCAGGGGAGATGGAGACACTGGCGGCAGGATATGTGCGGAAGGGCGACCATGACAGCAGTGACTATTTTGGCCTGATCAAAGAACTGGTCAGGCGCCGGAACATGTATGCCAAAGGGACAGACGAATTTGGTGGCTGGCAGGAAGAGATTGATAGGATTTACATGCTGGTCCGGGACGAAATAGTCAGCAACCAGGCGAGGCCGAGGACGCCGGTCAAGTTCGGAACCTCGGGCTGGCGCGGCATTATCGGCAAGGACCTGTTTATCAAGTCGGTACACCAGGTGACCCAGGCAATCGTTACAGTTTACCGGGAGGTCGAGCGTAATGCTGAACTGGCAGAAGCCCTGGGTGTAAAAACATTTTCTGAAGCGCAGAGCCGCGGCTGTGTGGTTGGCTTTGACAACCGCTACGGGGGAGAGCTGCTGGCCCAGGGTGCGCTGGATGTCCTGGCCGCCAACAGTATAACAGTATATTATGCAGGCGAGTCAACTACCGGGGTTCTTTCAGCAGCGCTCCTGGAGCGTAACGCTGCCTTTTCCATAAATCTTACCCCCAGCCACAACCCCCTTGAATACGGGGGCTACAAGTTCAACGGCTCTGACGGCGGGCCTGCCTCCTCCCTGATCACCGGCCTGATTACAGAAAAGGCCGGGGAAATAATAAACAATGATACGCCCATAGCTGTCTCCCGGGACCGGAGCAGGGTAAAAAAACTTGACTCCCTTGAGGCATGGATAAGCATGGTGCGCAAAAACAGGCACCGCCATGGCCTTGATTACGATGCCATTACAGCAGGCTTTGCCCGCGATAAGGATGTCGTCCTGGCCGTGGATTGTGTGCACGGCGCAAGCAGGCTGCACATCAGGAAGCTGATCACGGGAGGAGCGGCAGAGGTTCCACATGACCGGCTCATCATTCTCCGGGGGGAAAGCGATCCCACCTTTGGCGGGGTGGCCCCTGAACCATCCTCGACCAATATGAAGCCGGTCATGCAGGTGCTTGCCGCCCGGCCGGAACCCTTAAAGCTTGGTGCTGTAATTGATCCTGACGGCGACAGGGTACGAATGACCGACGGCACGGTGGAGATCGATATGAACCTCTTCGGTGCCATGGCCTATCACTTTCTCCATGAATATAAAGGCCTGCCGGGCATGGTGGCTAAAACAGTTGCAACCAGCAATTTTGCCAACCGGCTGGCAGAGGACTTCGGTGAGGAGGTCTTTGAATCCAAGGTCGGTTTCAAAGAGTTCAAACCTGTGATCGGCAGGGCCCTCGTCTATTTTGAAGAATCGGACGGCATAAGCGTGATCGGCCATACCCCTGAGAAGGACGCCTATATAGGACTGCTGCTCGGGCTTGACATGGTCATGACACTCCGCAGGAACCTGGGTGAATACCTGCATGAGATCCAGGAAAAACACGGTTTTTACTTTCCGGCCAAGGACGGCGTGGTTGTCAGCAGCCAGGGAAAGGAACTGACGGCAAAGCTGGCTCATCTTGAGAAATATGCGGCAGGCAGGGTTATCAGGGTAGGGGATGAAGAGAGAACAATTGCCAGGATTATAGATGTTGACGGCAGGAAGATGGTCCTGGATGACGGCAGCTGGCTCATGATACGGGCGTCAGGGACGGAGCCCAAGGTACGATTCTACGTTGAGGCCCGGGACAGGAAGAAACAGGCGGCCCTGTTTGCTGCTGCCAAAGCAATGCTGGCTGAAATAGGGCTGCTTAAATAAATTGAAGATTTGAGAAATTTAAGAATGAAAATTGTAAATGAGGGAAGGGGAAAAGTTAATTTATTAAAGGGTTCGAGGGTTCGAGGGGTCAAGGGCAAATGTAAAATTGATGAATGAAAACATTGAGAGAAAACTTCAGCTTCCGGCAATCAACAGCAATTTATCGAGTTGATAATTTTCAATTTTCGATTTTTCAAATCTTCAATCTCAGAAAGTGAATACAGGTTGATTTTTGCAGGTCAAAAAATTATGGTGAGCAGTCAAGCATTAACCGCCCATTGATTTACGAGTATTAACAGTTTGCCCGGTCTTTTCCGGCCGCAGGTATGGCTTGTTAACGTCTCCAGGGGTGCATCCGATATCATTTTCAATTTCAGGAGTTTCAGATCGCTATGTGGGATTACACAGACAAGGTTAAAGATCATTTTTTAAATCCCCGCAATGTCGGGGATATCGAAAATGCAAGCGGGAAGGGCGAGGTCGGCTCCCTGGCATGCGGCGACGCGCTTACCCTTACTTTCAAACTCGATGCTGACGGCAGGATTGAAGACGCAAAATTCAAGACATTCGGCTGTGCCAGCGCCATTGCCTCCTCCTCTGCCCTGACAGAGATGATAAAGGGCTTGACCCTGCAGGAGGCTGAAAAGATCACCAACGAGGATATTGCCGAGTACCTGGGCGGTCTTCCCAAGGAAAAGATGCATTGTTCGGTGATGGGCCGGGAAGCCCTGGAAGCTGCCATTGCCAATTATCGCGGGGTGCCTATCCCGATGGCACAGGGCGAGGTGGTCTGTGAATGTTTCGGGGTGACTGACCTCGAGATCAGGAGGGCGATCCAGGAAAGTAATCTGAAGACCGTTGAGGAAGTCACCAACTTTACCAAGGCGGGCGGGGGCTGTGGCAACTGCCATGAGCGCATAGAGGAACTGATCCACGAGGTCCGCAAAGAAGCCAGGGAGGAGGCCAGGGCAGAGGGTGCACCCAAAAGATTGACCAACATACAGAAAATTAAAATGATCGAGGATGTGCTCGAGCGCGAAATAAGGCCGGCATTGCGCAAGGACGGGGGTGATATTGAGCTCATCGATGTTGATGGCGATTTTGTCATGGTTTCCCTGCGGGGAGCTTGTGTCAGCTGCGTTGCTTCCCAGACCACGCTGAAGGACTACGTGGAGAAGAAACTGCGCGAACAGGTCCTTGAAACCCTGATCGTTGAGGAGGTCAAGAAATGAGCGACAAAGTGGTCTACATGGATAACAATGCTACGACCAGGGTGGCTCCGGAAGTTCTTGAGGTCATGTTGCCGTATTTTTCAGAGCTGTACGGAAACCCTTCAAGCATGCACTCCTTTGGCGGCCAGGTCGGCAAGGCCCTCAAGGATGCCAGGGAGCAGATTGCCAGTCTTATCGGCGCCTCTGCCGATGAATTAATTTTTACAAGCTGCGGCACGGAAAGCGATTCAACGGCGATCTTTTCCGCCCTGCAGGCGTTTCCGGAAAAAAGACATATTGTCACGACCCGGGTGGAGCATCCTGCGGTCAAGAATCTCTGCGAAAACATAGACAAGCTTACAGGCCACAAGCACAAGGTCACCCAGCTGCCGGTGGACAGGGAGGGTATGCTTGACCTGCAGCGCTATGAGGAAAGCCTGACCGATGACACGGCTATCGTCAGCGTGATGTGGGCCAACAATGAGACCGGCGTTATTTTCCCGGTAAAACAGATGGCGGAAATTGCAAAGAACAGGGGGATACTCTTCCACACCGATGCCGTGCAGGCCGTGGGCAAGATCCCCATTGACATGCAGGATGATACGGCAATTGATTTTCTCTCCATTTCAGGACACAAGCTGCATGCCTCAAAAGGCATAGGGGTCCTTTATGTCCGCCGCGCCACCCCCTTTGCCCCGTTTCTGATCGGAGGGCACCAGGAACACGGCCGGCGGGGAGGCACTGAAAATGTAGCTTCCATCATCGGGCTGGGCAAGGCCTGTGAACTGGCAGGAAACCGCATGGAAGACGAAAATACCCGCGTCAAAGCCATGCGCGACAAGCTGGAGCAGGGTTTGCTGGAGAAAATTCCCCACTCCATGCTCAACGGCCACAAAACCGAACGGCTGCCCAACACGACAAGCGTCAGTTTTGAATTCGTGGAAGGCGAAGCAATTCTGCTCCACCTGGACAGGTTCGGCATCTGTGCCTCCTCCGGGTCTGCCTGTACCTCGGGATCCCTGGAGCCGTCCCATGTCCTGCGTGCCATGGGGGTACCTTTCACTGCAGCGCACGGTTCGATCCGTTTCAGCCTGAGTGTTTACAATACCGAGGATGAGGTTGACTTCATCCTTGAGAAATTACCGCCCATCATTGAAAATCTCCGGGAACTGTCGCCCTTCTGGAAAGGGAACCATCCGGGAATTGTCGGCGGCAGCCAATGCAAGTGCAGCTGTTAATTAAGCAATCCTCACACCTATGGGAACCAGATGAAAGTCATTGCACCGTATTGTGAAATCCTTGAAGATCTCGATACGCAGAGCCTGCCGGTCCGGATTGAAGCCTGCGGCCGCATCTGCTACAAGAGCGAAGATAAAATAACGCCGCAGTCGGCAGAGCCCTTTATCCGCAATATCATAAAGCATGGCCATAATTCAGTCACCGAAATGGCGGTCCTGACCCTGAAGGTTCTCTATGACACGGAATCCATGGCCGGCCAGTTCTTCAACCTTATACCCAGGTTTCTGCAGGTGGACAGAACTGCCAGGAAAGAGCTTCTCATGACCGGAAGCATCCGGGCATTCAGGGAGCTCTACAAGGCAAACCCGACAGTGAAAATGGTTAAGGCAATCACCGAGTTTCTCGGCAGGCGCCACCCTCTCTTTTATGAAGACCTGCTCCCGGAAAGGGGCTTGATCAGGCAGGAAGGGGTGCAGGTGGAAAAGGTCCCCCTTGAGACCGTTGCTGCGTTCCCTGCGGATCTCCTTGCAAAACACCGGCATGTCGCCGTTCTTTTTGTGGTGAACCGGGCCGTAACCCATGAAATTGTCCGGCACAGGCCGGTGTCCTACCTGCAGGAGAGCCAGAGATACTGCCGGTACAGCCAGGACAAGTTCGGCAACGAGGTTACCTTCATCAAGCCCATGTTCTTCCAGGAAGGCACTGAGGAATACAGCTTGTGGGAAAAGGCGATGCTGGATACTGAAAAAATTTATCTCAAGCTCCTGGAAACCTCGACACCGCAGGCAGCCAGGACCGTGCTGCCCAACTCCTGCAAAACGGAATTGATAACCTTTGCCAATCTTCTCGAATGGCTTCATATCTTCAGATTACGCACCTCAAAAGGGGCTGAGCCGTCCATGCGGGAGGTCATGATCCCGCTGCTTCACAAGTTCCAGGAAAAATATCCGGCAGTTTTTGACGGAATCCAGGTAGACATATAGGTATTTCTACTTGCTTTTTTGTTTGAATTGTTGTTATTAGTTTGATGCCTTGTTTTCTGCTCAGGGTGAGTTTAACCATCAAAGTCGCATAGGTATGGGGTGTGGTGCCTCGATTTTATAAATTTTTGAGCAATTAAGGAGGGTAGGATATGGCTTATAACGCTGTGAAAATGGCAGACTGGCAGATATCAGAGGCCGCAGAAAAGAACATGCCCACTCCTGAGGAGTGGACCGAGAAGCTCGGGCTCCAGAAGGAAGAAGTGCTGCCCATGGGCAGGCTGGCCAAGCTCGATTTTCTGAAGATCATCAACCGCCTCAAAGACAAGCCCGACGGCAAATACATCGAGGTAACCGCTATTACGCCGACCCCCCTGGGCGAGGGCAAGAGCACTACCTCCTGCGGTTTGATGGAGGGGATGGGCAAGCGTGGCGTCAATGTGGGCGGTGCCCTGCGCCAGCCTTCCGGCGGCCCGACCATGAACGTCAAGGGTACGGCGGCAGGCGGCGGCAACTCCCTGTTGATCCCCATGACCGAGTTCTCCCTTGGCCTTACCGGCGACATCAATGATATCATGAACGCCCACAACCTGGCCATGGTGGCCCTGACCGCCCGCATGCAGCATGAACGCAACTACAATGACGAGCAGCTGGCGAGGCTGACCGGCATGCGGAGGCTTGAAATTGATCCTACCCGGGTGGAAATGGGCTGGATCATTGATTTTTGCGCCCAGGCCCTGAGGAATATCGTCATCGGCCTCGGCGGCCGCACCGACGGTTTTACCATGCAATCGAAATTCGGTATTGCCGTGGGCTCCGAGTTGATGGCCATCCTTGCCGTAGCCACTGACCTGGCCGACCTGAAAGAGCGGATCAACAACATCACCGTGGCCTTTGACAAGAGCGGCAAGCCGGTTACCTGCCGCGACCTGGAAGTGGGCAATGCCATGGCCGCCTTCATGCGCAACACCATCAACCCGACCCTGATGTGTACCGCAGAGTACAATCCGTGCCTGGTACACGCAGGCCCCTTTGCCAACATCGCCGTGGGCCAGTCGTCGATCATCGCCGACCGGGTCGCCCTGAAACTCTTTGATTACAACATCACCGAGTCCGGTTTTGCCGCTGATATCGGTTTTGAAAAATTCTGGAACGTCAAGTGCCGGTTCTCCGGCCTCAAGCCCCATGTCTCCGTCCTGACAGCAACTATCCGGGCCCTTAAGATGCACGGCGGCGGACCCAAGGTGGTTGCAGGCAAACCGTTGGATGATGCCTACACCAAGGAGAATGTGGGACTGGTCGAAAAGGGCTGCGAAAACATGGTGCATCTGATCAATGTGATCCGCAAGGCTGGTATCAACCCTGTGGTTTGCATCAACCGCTTCTATACCGACACCGATGAAGAGTGCAAGGTCGTGCGCAGGATTGCCGAGGCTGCCGGGGCCCGCTGCGCCGAGTCAAAGCATTGGGAACTGGGCGGCGATGGCGCCCTGGAGTTCGCCGATGCGGTGATTGATGCCTGCAACGAAGAAAATGACTTCAAGTTCCTCTATCCGCTGGAAATGAAACTGCGTGACCGTGTCGATGTCATCGCCCGCGAAGTTTATGGCGCCGACGGCGTCGACTGGCAGCCCGAAGCCAATGCCAAGGCCGAGATGCTGGAAAACGATCCCAAGTACGCCGACTTTGCTACGATGATGGTCAAGAGCCACCTGAGCCTCTCCCACGATCCGACCAAGAAAGGTGTGCCCAAGGGCTGGCGGCTGCCCATTCGCGACGTCTTGATCTATTCCGGCGCCAAGTTCCTGTGCCCCTGTGCCGGCACCATCAGCCTGATGCCCGGCACCAGCTCCAATCCGGCTTTCCGCCGTATTGATGTTGATACGGAAACCGGCAAGGTAACAGGGTTGTTCTAAGAGAAAGGCACCGTTTTTCCGGCAGAATCTGCCTGCAAAAACATACGGGCGGACCTGTGAAGCATACTGCTTCATATGGCCCGCCCGTTTTTTTGTTTTATTTTTTAAGTATAGGGTGTAAATTGATTTGTTGTTTTACATGTTTTTTTTGCAATCCTCAATATGAAGATAATTTCTCCAGGATAATTTCTGATAATTTCTATGGCAACCCCACAAAAGTTTAGAGGTATTCCTCCAAGACCTGCGCCAGGAAGATTGACAAACTCCACCGGCAAGTCAAGTCTCAGCGGTACAGTCAAGGACCAGTCAGGCGCCGGCAAAGTAAGACTCGGTGAGCTGCTTCGGAAAGAGGGCTATATCACTGCCCACCAGCTTGACCGCGCCCTGAAGATCCAGAAGAAAAGCAAACAGCGGCTGGGCCGGATTCTCGTCACTCTCGGCCATATAGACGACGAGACAATCGTCAATGTCCTGAGCCGGATATATGGCTATCCTGCCATCATCATCTCCAGGGAGGTACCCCAGCCGGAAGTCCTGAACATAATGCCCTATGAGATTGCCAAGGAATATATGGCGTTCCCGCTGCGCATCGCGGCGAGCACCAATACCCTGAAGGTTACCATGGCAGAACCGACGGACAGCTCTGCTGTGGAAGCTTTACAGGCTGCTGTCAAAATGAAGCTCACCGTGTGTGTCTCCACGGAAAATGAAATCATCCAGGCCTACCGCACCCATTATAAGATCAGTGATGAAGAGTATGCTCTTTACAAGGAACACGAGGAGGTTGAAGAGGAGGAAGAGGTCTCCATTGAAGAGGTGGCTGACGACTTCGGCGCCCTGGCTTCAGAAGCGGCCGGCGAGCTTGAGATCGGTGCCGAAGATGACACCGATGATGATACCATGGAATCCTACTCCTATTCCGATGCCCCGATCATTAAGCTGGTCAACGGTATAATGATCAAGGCGGTCAAAGATGGGGTATCCGACATCCATATTGAACCGTATGAGAAGAATTTTCAGGTCCGTTACCGGCTGGACGGTTCCCTCTATAAATCAATGAACCTGCCGCTTTCAATCAAGAATGCCCTGGTGTCCAGGGTGAAGATCCTGGCAAACCTGGATATTACCGAACGGCGGGTACCCCAGGACGGCCGCATAAAAATGAGGCTGGGCAAGAACAAGGCGGTTGACTTCCGTGTTTCGACACTGCCCACCCTGTTTGGCGAAAGTATCGTTCTCCGTATCCTTGACCAGAGTTCTTTAAATGTCGACCTGACAAAGCTGGGTTTCAGTACGCAAACATTCGAGACGCTGAAGCGCTGTCTCTACAGGCCGCAGGGACTTTTGCTTGTCACCGGGCCCACCGGCAGCGGCAAAACAGTCACACTCTATTCTGCGCTCAATGCCTTGAACCGGGAAGATACCAAGATCCTGACCGCCGAGGACCCGGTTGAGTTCAACTTCAGGGGGATCAACCAGGTTAATGTGCATCAGGAAATCGGCATGACTTTTGCCGCCGCATTGAGGGCTTTTCTTCGCCAGGACCCGGATATCATCATGGTTGGTGAGATCCGGGACATGGAAACCGCGGAAATTGCCATCAAGGCAGCCATGACCGGCCACCTTGTTTTCAGTACCCTGCATACCAACGACAGTGCGGCAACCATCGGCCGCCTCCTGGACATCGGCATCCCGGCATACATGGTGGCTTCATCGGTTACCATGGTGCTTTCCCAGCGCCTCGGGCGAAGGCTCTGCAAAAACTGCAAAAAGATAGTAAAGCATTATACAGAGCAGGAACTGGCTGTTGCCGGTTTTGATCCTGATGAAATCCCGGACCTGGAAATATACGGGCCGAATGGCTGTTCGCTCTGCAAGGGCGGCGGCTACAAGGGCAGGGTAGGTTTTTTTGAACTCATGGAGGTCACTGAGGAGGTGGCCAAGGCCATCAGTGCCCAGGTGCCTGAGGACGTGCTGCGCAAGACTGCCGTTAATGAAGGGATGGTGCCGCTTCGGGAAGCAGCCCTGCAGAAGGTGCGTGAAGGCGTAACAAGCGTGGATGAAGTCCTCAAGCGTACTGTTCTGACCAAGGAAAGCGTGCCAGCCTATCTCATCAATCCTGACCTGGAGAAGTATGCAGACGGGGATATCATCATCCGGGAAGGCAACACGGACAATGACTTCTTCGAGCTCATTGAAGGCGCGGTAATAGTTGTTAAGAGCGGCAAGAAGATTGCCGAGATAAACGAGCCCGGGGCCTTTTTAGGGGAAATGTCAGCCATTTCCGGAGAGGTTCGGTCTGCATCGGTCTTTTCCAAGGGAGGGGCGACTCTCAGGCGTTTCGAGGGTGATAAGCTTTACGAAGTCATTGGGAATTATCCTGATGCCACCAAGTATCTGTTTAAGACCATGGTCGATAGGCTCAAGCATTCAAACGATATCATCATGAAACTGGCCAGCAAGAGCAGGTAGATTTGTTACAGAATAATTGAAAATTGAAAATTGAAAATTGGAGATTTATGGCAGTTTATTTTATTTCAATTTTCGGCACTAATAATTGATGACAATTTTCAATATTCAATTTCTCAAATCGTCAATGCCGTTACCCTTTCTGCAGAAAATTCACCAGTTTTTCGGGAGCGTTTGACACCTGTTCGGTCACCTGGGTGAGCGGCTGGCCGTTGCGTTCCGCTTTTCTTATCACAGACGAATCGGGGAAAAAGGCTACCGGCTTTTCACCAAGTGATTCCTGCAGAAAATTCATATCATCCTCATCCTGGACAAGATTGCCCACAAAGGAAATTTTCGGGATACCCGAGTCCATTGCCAGTTTTTTTATCTTCAGCGCTGTTCTTACACTTGACTTAGAAGGGATTACTACGATCAGGAGATGATCTACCCCGGCAATGGTGCCGCGGCCAAGGTGTTCCACCCCGGCTTCCATGTCCAAGAGTACCACCTGTGTCGGGGAAAGCAGGAGCTTGGTCAACATCCTTTTGAGCACGGTGTTTTCCGGACAGGCGCAGCCTCCTTCGGCTGTCTGGATGGCGCCCAGAACCATGAGCCGTATGCCGTCCTGTTCTATCATGAATTTTTGCAGCAGGTCGTCAACCTGGGGATTTATCTGGTAAAAGGGCGAGCCCTGGACCTTGCCTGAACGTTCGACAAGAAGTTCAGTCATGTCTGCAATGGGTTTTATTTTGTCAATATCCCTGATGCCGAGTGTTTGTGCCATATGGGGACTCGGGTCGGCATCAATAACAAGAACCTCTTTGCCTTGTTTTCTGAACTGGCTGGCAAGAAGCGCCATAATGGTTGTCTTGCCGACCCCGCCTTTACCGCTGATTGCTATTTTCATTTGCCTTTCCCTGTAGTCAGTATGATTGATCTTGCAAGTTTCATAAATATGATTATCTTCTTCATCACTATAATATATAGTTATGATGAGCTGTTAATGCCACAATTGAAAGAAAACAGTCCGTGATATTTTGTCTGTGCTGTCATTTTTTTAAATATGTTCATGAAGAGAAGGTAAAGGAGGAAGACTAATGTATAACCGCACTACCAGCAACGAACGTGCTATTACCCAGGCAACAACCGAGGCCTCAACCATTTTTCTGGCCAAAGTCTTTAACTGGATGGCAATCGGCCTGGGTCTGACCGGGTTCGCTGCCTTTCTGACCGTTAACTCCCAGGCAGCATTACAGTTCGTATTCGGCAATAAATTGGTGTTTTACGGCCTGATATTCGGAGAACTGGGGTTGGTTTTTTATCTTTCCGCCAGGATTGAACGTATATCAGCCCAGGCTGCCACCGGTTTATTTGTTGCCTATTCTATCCTGAACGGGGTGACCCTGTCGGCAATTCTGCTTCTCTATACCATGACCTCAGTTGCGGCCACTTTTTTTATTGCTGCCGGGATGTTTGCCGCCATGGCTGTTTATGGTTTTGTCACCAAGAAGGACCTTTCCAGCTGGGGTTCATTTCTCTTCATGGGACTTATCGGTATAATCATCGCCATGGTGGTTAATATCTTTCTTGCCAGTTCAATGGTTTCCTGGATAATTTCCGGGATCGGGGTCATTATCTTCACCGGACTGACTGCCTATGATGTGCAGCAGATAAGCCGTATCGGCGAGCAGGGCATTATGAACGGCGGGGCGGCGGTAATACGCAAAGGTGCTATAATGGGAGCGCTAAAACTGTACCTGGATTTTATTAATCTTTTCCTGATGTTGCTGCGCCTGCTGGGCGACAGAAGATAATCTGCTGCCACAGCGCCACCAGTAAATCAAATGAGTGCACACGGCAGACGTGCCGGCATAGTCCATGTTACCGTGCTGTCAATTCCTGCCGTATCCCGCCTGGTAATTATTCTGCAGGATCATGAGGGTATCGAGGTAATCCTGCCTGTTTTCCAGGGTATTGTTTCCTTCAATTTCCGAGATAAGCGAGTTCAGCGTATAGCGGATGTCAATGCCGTAGCGGTTTGCATCCTCGCGGTTCGCCCTGTCAATTATGAGAATTGAATAATAGCGGATCAGTATCCTCAGGTAGTGTTCCCGGCGGAAAAGATACGACTGGCCCCCGAGGGTATTGATAAAGTAGCCGGCATATTCGTATAAGCCGGGCAAGGGGAGATCAATGCCAAGATCCTCATCCGGGCAGTCCGGAGCTATTTCTGACCACATGTAGAAAAGGGCCATTGTCGGCTCAATAATCTCCCGTTCATTGGTCAGAACGTCCTTGATAAGCAGGATGTCCTTTGGTCCCAGAATCCGGAAAAAATGGGCCATATTGTTCAGAATTGCAAAGAGATCATCGGTCTCCCGCACAACAATAGGAGGATTGGCGATCAACTTGTTGATGATCCCCCTGAAATGATCAAGGGTTGATCCTTTAACGGCAAACTCGCTGATATAATCCCGGCTGTCAAGCTGTTCAAAGAAGAAACGTATCTTTTCAGCCGTTTGCCGGCATTCGTCCTGGGAAGCAGGTGTGTATTGCGCCTCTCCCGGTGTCAGGTGTGATTCTGCCTGTGTTTCTTCTGCCGGCGGTGAAATTTCCACCTGCGGGACAGTTTCTTTGTCTCCCGCTTCTTTTTCCAGCCAGCTGATCCTGGGACCCCGCCCCTCCTGATCCAGCTGCCACGGGAGGCTTCCGGCAAAGTAGCTCCAGGCGAGGTAGAGTATGCCGAGTGTAAGGACAATTATTAAGGTGACCAGAGGTGCCGGAGACCGTTTTTTGGGTTTGAGCGAGCGTCTTGGCATAATGGGGGAGTAAGGCCGTTACTTAGGGATTTATCAAACATGCCGGAAGCATTTTTAATCAGATTTCATGTTATCCTGCTTTTATTTACAGGTCAATTAGAATTACGTTATTAAGGCTGCCGGGACAAGGGTGTGATGCCGGGTAAGATCGATTTTTTTCTGCTTGACTCGTCTTTATATACACACTATTATTGCGGCTTATTTTACTGAATTGCTATTCAGTATTTGTGATTTGTGAAAGATCGGGGCGCGAAAATATTTTCTTGTCAAGCCCATGCATTGAATTGTTTTTTTAGTCTCTATTTATCAACTCATAAATTGTAAGGAGGATCTGTTATGTCTGTTTCTGTTGTAGGTCATTCCAACCCTGACACCGATTCTGTAACCGCTGCCATTGCCTATGCGAACTACCTGAAGGCAACCGGTACAGATGCTGTTGCCTGTATGCAGATTTCTGCTGATAACCTGAACCCTGAGAGCAAGGTGGTTCTCAAGAAATTCGGCCTGACCGCACCCCAGGAAATGACCGATGCTGCCGGCAAGGACGTGGCCCTGGTTGATTTCAGCGATATTGCCCAGGCCCCGGCCAATATCGGCAGTGCCAATATTGTGGGCATTGTCGATCATCACAAGATCGGTGATATTACCACCGGCAGCCCTATTTTCTTTTATGCCAAGCCGGTCGGATGCACCTGTACGGTACTTCTGGAAATGTACCAGAACAATAAGGTCGAGCTGCCGAAGAATATCGCCGGCGGCATGCTCTGCGCCATCCTGAGCGATACCGTTAATTTCAAGTCCCCCACCTGTACGGATGCCGACAAGGCTGCGGTGGCTGAACTTCTGAAAATCACCGGTGTCACAGACCAGGACGCCCTGTTCATGGAAATGCTGAAAGCCAAATCCTCTGTAGCTGGAGTGCCGATAAAGGATCTTGTTTTCCGGGATTACAAGGATTTTGACATGAACGGCAAAAAAGTAGGCATTGGCCAGATCGAACTTGCCACCCTGGACCAGGTCGCTGATATACGCGAAGATCTTTACAAGGCTATTACGGCTGTCAAGGCAGAAGGCCGTCATTCAGTGCTGTTCATGCTCACAGATGTGGTCAAGGAAGGGACCGATCTCATGGTTGTCTCCGATGAGCCGGCAGTTATTGAGAAAGCTTTCAATGGCAAGCTGCAAGGGCAATCCATGTGGGTTGACGGCATGATGAGCCGCAAGAAACAAACCGTACCGCCTCTGCAGAAGGCATTCGGTGCCTGATAGATTACCCTGACCCGCAGAAATGAATTAAAAAGGCCATGCGTTCCCGCATGGCCTTTTTAATTCTCCGCACTTTTAATGTCCTCCTAGCGCTTGCTGGCAGGGCAGGCTATCCTTTCAAGATCATTTTCATAGTTGAACCCTTCGTCGCGCTCAGAGGTGTGACATCTGGTACAGATGGATATTTCAGGTTTCCTGGAAATAACTTTCGGGTCCTGCGTTGCTGCATGGTCTTTACCGGGGCCGTGACAGACTTCGCAGCCTACCTGCTGCAGTTGGGCAGGCAGAGAGAGGAGTGCAGCATCATTGTCGCTGATCTTTATGTCTTTATATTCTGCCGTGACATGACAGGGAAGGCAGTCAAGGTTGAATTGCTGCTCTTGTCCGGCCAGTGTCTGGTAAGCTGAGGCGTGGGCTGTTTTCTGCCAGAAAGCAGCTTGCGGGGAATGGCACGGGGTACAGGTCTCCCAACCTGTGAAGGCAAGTTTCTCAAGCATAAGCTCCGGCAGGGCCGGAGAACTCTGAGCTCTGCCAGCCTGGTCCCTGCCGGCCAGGTTAACGCTTGCTTTTGTAGCCTCGACAATTTTCTTTACCTCAGGCTGGTCGGGCATATTGACATCCAGGGCGATAAAGTGATTCTCAAAGGTTGACGGGGTCTGTCCTGACTCCTTCATGTCCTGGAGTTCATTTTCAAGAAAGACAATTTCGGAAAGCAGCCTGTCGCGGGAAGCCAAAAGATTTTGGTAGCTTCTATTTGCAGGCAGAGCCTCTTTTTTCTCGCGCCGTTCGATGCGACTGATCCGGCCGTTGATGCCATCGAGTTCCTGTTTCTTGGTGGCCAGCTCTTTTGCTGCGCCTGCCCGGCCCCAGGTTTTGGATTCCTGCCAGTTTATTGACATCCAGCCCAGGTATTTCCCCTGTTTCCCGGTCTGGAAGATGAGGCTTTTATTTTTCAATTCCGGCACAATGTTACCGGGGCGGGGGGAAGACTGAATGATAATATGAATGGCGGGAAAAGATTCAGCAATTTTCTGGTTCTCCTCCGTCGTGTTGTTGGAAAGCAGAATAAGAAGATCACATTTGCCGGCAAGATCTGCAACAATATCCGGCAGTACTTCCTGCCAGGAAACGAGAACAGCATCTTCGTTCTCTTCGAACCGGTTTGTTCCATCTAGACCGGTAAGGCCGATAACACCCACGGAAATAGACCCCACCGGACGGATCAGGCTTGCGGGAAACAGGGGTTTTAAATCGGATTTGCGGACTAGGTTGGCAGAAAGCCAGGTAAATTCTGCCCTTGCAGCCTGCTCCCGGAGAAAAGAAAGACCCCCGGCCAGGTCATACGTGCCGACCGCTACGGCAGCATAGTTCATGATGTTGTAGGAATCTATGATTCCAGCGGCTGTGATCTTTGCCTGCTGCAGGAGCCCGGGCGAAAGACGTTGCTGCTTGAAAAGCAGGTTGCCGCCGTCAAGGATCAAACCCGGAATTTCACGGCTCCCCTGCATCTTTTCCAGCTGGTATGCTTTTTTGGACAGACCGCCCATTTGCCGGCTTGATCAGCCGCAGGGCTCTATTTCCCCCGTAACATCACTGGAATAGAAGAGCAGCAGGTTCTGTTCGGCTGCAGCCTCTGCACCTGCTGTATAGATCCCTGGCAGCAGGCACAGGATAAGAATGAGCATAAATAAGCGTATCATCAGCGTCTATCCTTTTTACCGGATTATAGTCCGGATTTGTTTTTACGCGCATTAAGGATCTGCTGCCATTTTGCCAGCCTGTCCTTTACAAGCGCTTCATAGCCCCGATTGGTGGGATGATAGTATTTTCTGCCGCAAAGTTCGTCAGGCAGATGTTCCTGGTCAACAATCCCTTCTGCATCGTCATGGGCATACCGGTATCCCCTGCCGTAGTCAAGTTCTCGCATAAGCCTTGTCGGGGCATTGCGTATATGAAGCGGCACCGGCAGAGAACCTGTCTTCTCAATATCGTGCCGCACTGCACCGTAAGCCTTGTAGAGTGCATTGCTTTTTGGTGCCGTGGCCAGATATACAGCGGCCTCAACAAGGGCAAGTTCGCCTTCCGGGGAACCCAGCATATGATAGGCATTTCGGCAGTTGACTGCAACAGAAACCGCCTGGGGGTCGGCTATGCCTACATCTTCAGTGGCAAACCGTATGAGGCGGCGGGCAAGATAAAGAGGATCTTCCCCGGCAGCCAACATCCGGGCCAGCCAGTAGAGGGCGCCATCCGGATCACTGTCGCGCAGACTTTTATGCAGTGCCGATATCTGGTTGTAATGTTCCTCGCCTGTTGCATCATAGCGCAGCCGCCGCCGCTGGCTTGCCTCTTCGGCGGCATGGACGGTAATGACCTGTAATCCATTTTTGTTCTCTCCTGCCGGTTCGGCCAGGTCAGCAGCAAGCTCAAGGATATTCAAAGCAATCCTGGCATCTCCGTCCGCCAGGGAACAGATATGCTCCATGGCTTTTGCATCAATCCGGAGTTTATGGCGGCCCAGTCCATTTTCTTTGTCAGCCAGGGCCCGCTCCAGGATAATTTTCAGATCCTGCGGCGACAGTGATTTGAGAACGAGCACACGGCAGCGTGAAAGCAGGGGGGCAATGACCTGAAAGGAAGGGTTTTCGGTGGTGGCGCCGATCAGGATCAAAAGGCCGCTTTCAACATGGGGCAGAAAGGCATCCTGTTGGGCTTTATTGAAACGATGTATTTCATCGACAAATAAAATGGTCTGGACCTGGTCCTTATCCTTGCGCTCCTTTGCTTTGGCTACTATTTCCCTCACTTCTTTGACCCCGGCCAGAACAGCGGAAAAAAAGACAAAGTCTGCGGCCATATTCCGGGCCAGGATCCTTGCCAGAGTTGTTTTGCCGCTCCCGGGAGGCCCCCATAGAAGAAGGGAGGGGATCTTTTTCTGCCGGATAAGCCTGTCAAGGATTCTTCCCTCGCCCAACAACTCATCCTGGCCGACAAAATCCTCTATCCTGTTCGGCCGCATGCGTTCAGCAAGTGGAATATGTGTAGATACCTGAGAAGTCATGAATATAATCAGCAGGGGTTTTGCCCCGCGTCTCGATTCTTCGCTTACCTGCAGCGGGAAGCTTTGTTTTTCCCTCTTGCCAAGAATTTATTTCTACTACTCAACACTAATAATGCACTTCAATGCCTGGTGCAAAACCCGTTCGCATTTAGCAGCTGCTTAAAATCTCCTGCCATTTTTGGTCAAGGCGTTTTGCAGAAACCGGAAAGCGTGTTTTCATCTCCTGGGCAAAAAGGGAAATTTTATATTCCTGCAGCATAATGCGGTATTCCCGGAGTAATTCCAGGCACGCTGGTGACGGGTCCCTGGGCTTTAATTGTTTCAGCCTGTCCGCATGCGGCACCAGCTGTTCAGCTTTCATCTTATCTTTATCAGGAGAAACATAGGCCCTTTCCATGCGTATCTGCAGTGCTTTGCAATAGCGTATGGCGGAGGATAACTGTTCCTCATCGAATTGTCTTAAAAAATCGACCGGTACTATTTCAATCAACTCCTTATGATATAAATCCATGTTGAAGGGTGCGCGGGTTTTGGAACGGGTCATGGCTTTTATTCTGCTAATCTGGTCCAGAACTTCCCTCCGTTCTCTAAGCAATTGCAGGACCAGAGCCACTAAATGTCTGGCTCTGCTGAAAAACCCTTCTTTCTTGAGGGTATCAACGAGCTGGAAGAAATCATCCTTCCGGGGCCAGGCCCTGTTTTGACAGGCAAATATTGCCTCCAGAACAAAGTGATACAGGTCCTCATTAAGTTTCTGCCTGGAGTCAAATCCTTCATACAGGGCCCATAAAGAGGAGGGGAGGACACACTCCTTTTTCAGGAGCCTGAACTGTTTTGGGAACTGCAGGCTGTAGAGGGCAAGCAGGCCCTCGCGGTTTGCACGTCTGCTTTCCGCTGGATCAGAATAGAGCCTGATGGAGATCGCACCCTGTTTTTCAAGATGTAAAGCCGGGTAGGCAAAACCCCGGAGTTTGTTCCTGGCATTGTGCAGGGGAATCTTATCCGGCAGATTTTCAAAATCCCAGGTGGTAATATTGGTTCGCTCCCATTTCTGCCGCAGTTTCTCCAATGAGTCGCTTTGCGGTTCAACCACCCTGTCAGCTTTCAGATCTGAAAACCTGCGGCTTGCCATCACTATTCTGCCCGAACTGTCCCGCAACAGGTAGCGCATCTGCAGGTGGCTGGGCAGCTGCTCCCTGGGCCATTGATTCGGCTGGATCCTGATCCTGAAATCTTTTAGGATCAGCTCTTCCAGCTGCCGGTATAAGGAACCATGGTAAATTTCCAGTTCCCTGGTAAGTCTTTCAGCAGTATGCTGGATTGGGATAAGCTTCTTGCGCACACTTTTGGGAAGTCCTTTGAGCAGAAAGATCACTTTTTCCGGCAGCAGTCCCGGCACAAGCCATTCAAAAACCTCGGAAGAAATATGACCAAGAAGGTCCAGCGGCAGATGAACAGTTACGCCATCCTCTTCTTTGCCCGGATCAAAGCTGTAGCTCAGCTTGAGACTGATGTTGTCCGCCAGGGATAAGTGCTCCGGAAAATCTGAAAGCTGATGAGATGCAGGCACCTGGATCAGGACATCCTCTTCGCGCATAAACAGGAATTTGTCATCCTGCTGATTTTTCAGGAAGCGGTTGAGGCTTGCCCGGTCATGAACAGAAGGATCCAGGCGGGTGTCATAAAAGCTGTACAGGGCATAGTCGTCTGCCAGGACGCTTCGCTGTCGCAGCCTGTCTTCAATTTTTTCAAAGCGGGCAATCAAACCTTGATTATGCTCAAGAAAAGGGTAGCGTCCCAGCAGTTCACCCCGGATCAAGGCCGCGTGAATAAAAATGTCACGCGCCTCATGACGCGTGGCTTCACTGATCCTGGCATAATTCTTTTTCCTGGAGGCGACAATCACCAGTCCGAAGAGGGTAACCTTTTCATCAGCAATAACCTGGCCGTTTTTTTTCTCCCACCTTGGATTAGAATAAGTTGAACGGCACAGGGGGCCGGCAAGGGGCTCAATCCATTCAACCTTGATATTTGCAGCAGTCCTGGCATACAGCCGGGCAGTTTCGACAAGTTCGGCAGCCATGATCCACTGACCGCCCTTATTAAAAAGTACGGAACCCGGAAACAGCATCAGTTCTTTGCCCTGGGCGCCCTGGTAAATATTTTTTTCCTTGCGGAAACCGATGTTGCGTAAAAAACCGCTGAGGATGGCATAATGGATGTCATCATAGGATGCAGGCCTTCTGTTCATTGAAAAACCTTTTTCCTCACGCAGTATTGAGGAGACCTGTTCATATATGTCCTGCCATTCCCGCAGGCGCTGGTAAGAGAGAAAATTGGACCGGCAGAATTTTCGCATCTGTGACCGGCTTTTTTTCTTGTCCTTTTCTTTCCTCTTGCCAAACACATGGTTAAATTCTTCCCAGATTTTGAGATAGGCGAGGAAGTCGGATGGATGCACCTTGAACTTTGCATGGCACAGATCAGCCTCTGCTTCAGCCTCAGCAGGCCGTATACGCGGGTCCTGGACAGCCAGGGCGCTGGCTATGATCACTATTTCCTGGAGGCAGTTGTGTTCCCTGGCTTCAATAATCATCCTGGAGATGCAGGGATCAAGCGGCAGCATGGCCATTATCCTGCCAGTGGCAGAAAGCCGGGGTTCCTGCCCGGATGTGTCAATGGCTCCCAGCTCATGGAGCAGAGCGTAGCCATCCCTGACTGCCCTTGCTGCCGGCGGGTCGATAAAAGGGAAGGAGGACGGATCACCGAGCTTTAAGTCTATCATGCGCAGGATAACTTCCGCCAGGTTGGAACGCTTGATTTCCGGCAGAGTGAATTCAGGCCGGTTGAGAAAGTCTTCCTGGCTGTAGAGCCTGATACAGGTTCCCGGTCCGACACGACCGCATCTGCCCTTGCGCTGATCGCAGCTTGCCCTTGAAACAGAAGTTACCGGCATACTCGTTGTACGGGCTCTTAGGTTGTAGGTTGAGATCCTGGCAAGCCCCGTATCAATGACATAGCGGATGCCCGGCACGGTAACAGATGTTTCGGCGATGTTGGTGGCAGCTACTATTTTCTGCCCCTTTAAATGCCTGAAAACCCTGCTTTGATCAGCTGCGCGCAACCGGCCGAACAGGGGCAGTATATGTATACTAGGCTGCTGTCCTTTCTTTTTCTGCAGGGCAGGAGGATCGAGTTCCTGCTTAAGCAGCTCGATGGTCTCGTTAATATCCCGCTCGGTCGGCATAAAAATGAGGATATCCCCACTTTCTTTCCTGCGGCGCAGGTCAAAAACCTCCTGGACAGCTAGATCGATATAGGAGTTGTTTTCTTTGTTGTCTTTGTCCTGGTCCGGAGGGCGGTAGCGTACTTCAACCGGATAGGTGCGGCCTGAAACTTCTATGATGGGAGCATTGTTGAAATGTGCAGAGAATTTTTCCGTATCAATTGTTGCCGAGGTGATAATGACTTTGAGGTTTTTTCTTTTCAGCAGAAGCTGTTTTGCATATCCGAGCAGAAAGTCAATGTTGAGGCTGCGCTCGTGCGCCTCATCTATGATAAGGGTATCATAGGCATGCAGGCCTTGGTCCGACCGGGTTTCAGCGAGCAGGATACCGTCGGTCATGAACTTGATTTTTGTACTTTTGGTGGTTTTATCCTGGAAACGTATCTTGTGGCCGACGAGGGAACCGTATTCCCGCCCGAGTTCCTGGGCCACCCGCTCGGCCACGGTTATGGCCGCAATACGGCGGGGCTGGGTGCAGCCGATCATTTTTTTTTGCCCGCGGCCTGCCTCAAGGCACATCTTGGGAAGCTGCGTGGTTTTCCCGGAGCCTGTATCACCCGAGATGATTACGGCATTGTGCTGCACAATGGTTTCTATGATTTTATCCCTGTGGGCAACGATGGGAAGTTCGTCAGGGTATTTTATTTTGCTGGTTTTGTGCATGCTCAATCTGTTCTGCAGAAAAATTTTTTCTATAAATAATCAATTTGCAGCCGTTATGTAATATATTATGGAGCCAGACTTCAATCCTGGTTGGGGAATATTTTTTAAATAAAACAATAAGCTAGTACCATGGTACAATAGATTTATCTGCATAAAAAGTGTACAGAATATGCAGCATATAATTTGTGCTTTGCTCTTTACCATATTATCATGGGCAGCACACGATCGTAACCAGAAGTCTTTGTGAATTTACCGGGAGACAGTTATTTGCCTGTGTCCTAGCAAAACGAATAAATAATCTTATGGGAGAAGTATGAATATCAGAAAAGCGGTCATCCCGGTGGCAGGTCTTGGAACAAGGTTTCTGCCGGCCACCAAGGCTATTCCGAAAGAAATGCTGACTATAGTTGATCGTCCCACTATCCAGTATATAGTGGAAGAGGTGGTGGCCTCTGGAATTGAACAGGTGATCCTGGTAACCAGCGAGGGAAAATCGGCCATTGAAAATCATTTTGACTATAACTTTGCACTTGATACCATTCTGCAAACAAAAAAGAAGGTGAGGCTGGCTGAGGAATTAAACCATATATCCAACCTTATTGATATTGTTTCAGTGCGCCAGAAAAAGCCCCTTGGCCTGGGGCATGCCATATGGTCTACCCGCCATGTTGTCGGCGATGAACCCTTTGCAGTCCTGCTCGGTGATGACCTGGTTCTAAGTGATGAACCCTGCTGCCACCAGATGCTGTCGTTATTCGATGAAGTGCAGGAATCCATTGTTGCCATCCAGCGGGTGCCCATGGACCAGACCAAAAATTACGGCATAGTTGAAGGACATTCATACAAGGAAAGGACCTACAAGATTGAAAGGATGGTCGAGAAACCTGCACCCGGTACCACCGCTTCTGACATGGCCATTATAGGCCGTTATATCCTGCGGCCGGAAATCTTCTCCCTGCTTGAAGAAACCGAGCCCGGTCATGGGGGAGAGATCCAGCTTACTGACGCATTATTAAAACTTTCCAGGCAGAGAGCCATGTATGCCTACGAGTTTAAGGGAACACGCTTTGACGCGGGCGATAAACTAGGGTACCTTAAGGCAATAATTGCTTTTGGATTGCGTCATCCCGAACTGGGTGAAGCATTCAGAAAGCACATAAAACAGGTATGTGAAAATTGTTGAACCGGTTATTATGCCGGGAATTGCCACAAGCAGCAGCAGCGTCACCCATGCATGACAGATGATCCCGTAAAAAACTATTTTGCAGTGGCTGTTTCAGCGCCTGTTAACAGGCCCCTGACATACCTTGCACCGGATATGTGCGCTCAGCCGTTGCTGCCTGGTATGCGGGTTTTGGTGCCACTCAGCGGCCGCAAGATAACGGGTTATATCCTTGAGAAGGTTGATTCAGCGCCCGCCGGGCAGCAAATCAAGAAAATTTACGAAGTTCTTGACAGCACGCCGCTTTTTCCGGCAGAACAGGTAGGTTTTTATAAATGGATCGCCAATTACTACCATTATCCCATCGGCGAAGTCATAAAGACGGCGCTTCCGGCCGGTCTCACTAAAAAAAGCGGCAGACGCGTAGTAATCACAGATGCCGGAAGAAAAGAACTGTCTCTCCTTACAGAAACAGCAATCACTGACAGTCCGTGGTTTGTAAGTCTTCTCCGGAAAGGGGTGATCAGCCCCCATGTGGCAGGAAGCCTCTGGCGCTCAAAAGAACGCAGGCTTCTTGAGTTATGGCAGGACAAAGGCTGGGTAAATATCAGCAGCGAGCTTGTCGGTGGGACAGCGAAAATCATGACTGAAACATGCTGCGGTCTTGCTGACACGATTGACATCCCTGAAAACCTGAAAGTCTCTGAGCAGAAAAGCCTGGATATTCTCCAAGAGATTGCTTCTGCTACAAATCGCAGGTTTGTGCCCCGCAGTGAAATTACCCGTGCATATCCCGGTGCCGGAAAAGGCCTGAAGTCCCTGGCAGAGAAAGATATTATCGTCTTTAAGGAGCAGCAGGTATATCGGGATCCGTTCGGTGAATCCTTCCTGGAAAGTGATATTCCCGAAGTACTGACAGGCGAACAGAAAAAGGCTCTGGACTCCATTCTGCCGGCCATTAAAAAAGGCAGGTTTGCTCCTTTTCTGCTGCATGGTGTTACCGGCAGCGGCAAGACAGAGGTGTATCTGCAGGCGGCGGCATTTGCGCTGGAACAGGGGAGATCTGTCCTCGTGCTGGTGCCTGAAATTGCCCTTGCAACGCAGCTGGAGGCCCATTTCCTGGCCCGGTTCGGCTCCAGGGTTGCCTTGCTGCATAGCGGGCTCAGTTCAGGGCAGCGCTTTGACCAGTGGAACAGGATAGCCCAGGGAAAGGCCGATGTAGTTATCGGGGCCCGTTCAGCAGTTTTTGCTCCCCTGCAGGCTCCCGGCCTTATAATTGTTGATGAGGAACACGACAGTTCTTACAAGCAGGATGAGGGCTTTCGCTACCATGCCAGGGATCTTGCGGTATTGAGGGCAAGCCGTTCAGCAGGGGTTGTCATCTTAGGCTCGGCCACCCCTTCGGTCACGAGTTATTACCATGCCCTGCAGGGAAAATATCAGCTGCTCGATCTGTATAAGCGCATTGAAGAAAGACCTCTGCCGGAAGCGGAAGTGGTCAATATGCAGTCAGTTCAGACAGTATCAGGAAGACCTCCTGTATTCTCGCCGGTTCTTATCAGGAATCTCCGGGAGAATCTGGAACGTGGGGAACAGAGCCTGATCTTTCTGAACCGGCGCGGCTATGCAAATTTCATGATCTGCAGGGACTGCGGTCAACCGGTACAGTGCAGACACTGCCAGGTGTCTTTAACCCTGCACAAGTCAGAAAATAGTTTACTCTGCCATTATTGCGGTTTTACAGTCAGCAGCAAAACCGTTTGTGCCCATTGTCAATCCCTTTCTCTGACAGCGATAGGTGTTGGGACCGAGCGCCTGGAACATGAACTGCCGGAACTCCTGCCGGGCGCAAGGATTGCCCGTCTTGACCGGGATACGTGCCGGAACCGGAATGATTACATCAGGATTTTACGGGCAGTGCACAAGGGTGATATAGATATTCTTTTGGGCACCCAGATGATCACCAAGGGGCATCATTTCCCGAATGTGACACTGGTTGGTATTGTCCTGGCTGATACAGGTCTTGGTTTGCCTGATTTCAGGGCCGGTGAAAGAACCTTTCAGTTGATTTCCCAGGTAACCGGGCGCGCCGGCCGAGGTGAAAAACCGGGGCGGGTTGTCATACAGACGTTTCAGCCCGAACATTACGCCATTGAGATGGCGAGGAATCATGATTATTCAGGCATGTATGCCAGGGAAATAGAGCTGCGCAAAGCTCTTGGATATCCTCCTTTCTCAAGGATAGTTAATGTGAAGATCGAGGCCACTGAAGACAGAAATGTCCAGGAAGCAGCAGCCGGGCTGGCGAAACTGGCGCGCAGAATACAGAAGAGATCAGAACCGGAGATCCTGGGGCCGGCACCTGCCCCGTTAACACGCTTACGGGACAAGTACAGGTGGCAGCTCCTGATAAAGGGTAAACGGCTTGAAACACTGCATGCCTTTCTGCACAGGCTTGAAGGTGAGATCGCCACCCTGAGCAAAGGCGGCAAAGTCAAGATCTCAATTGATGTTGATCCTGAATACATGATGTGAAACAAGGAGCAAGAGGGGAATTCAGAAATGAAAATTCAGAATTAAAAACTGAAAACTTATAATTACTTCCAATACTTGTCCTTGCTTCCGGTAAGGATGTCATCGATATTCAGCCGCACCCACTGCTGGTCCCACCATTCTACGGGCGTTACAAAGATGCCATTGATCAGGATACTGAAATGCAGATGATCCCCGCCTGCCATACCGGTGGCGCCGCTTAAACCTATAACCGCCCCTTTTTCTTTCAATTCACCGGTTGCAACACCTATTTCACTCAGGTGGGAGTAGAGACTGAAAAGTCCCTGGCCGTGGTCAAGAATGATAGTATTGCCGTAAATGCCGAGGTAATCGGCAAAAACCACATTGCCGCGATTCGCGGCATGGACCTCGGCCCGTTTTGTTGAGGCCAGGTCAATCCCCAGGTGAACCTGTTTGTCAATTTCCTCGTTATTGTAGTAGTAAGTCCGGTACTCGGCAAAACCGGCCATACGGCTGCTCCTGGCCATTCTTTCGAAGGGCCCTTCCCAGAGACGGATAGGGGAAGGATTGGCAGTGGCTGCAACAATAGCCTCGTAGTTTTCGTTCCTGATCCGGCTATTTACATAGACGAACTGTTCAACCAGAGAGCCGCTGAGCTGGGGATACGCCTGAGCAAATTCAGGGATTTTCAGGTTGAGGAAATTGTCACTGATATTGATCTGGTCATGCTTGAAATTCTGCTTTTTCAAAACCATGCCAAAGGCTGCATTGCCTGTATTGCCGGCCAGATCAGTTGCACTGACAACTGCCTGGTCAATTTTTTCTGTATCATAGGGCAGGCCGAAAAAAGCAATATAGTGGTTATCTTCCTCATTGCTGACCGGAAAGCCGGGATTGAAGTGACCGTTGACAGTCAAACCATGTTTTGCAAGAGTATCTTCAATCTTGTAGACCACCATGCCGCTGCCGCCGGGACTAACGTAACGGGTGGAATGCAGAATGGAAATTTTGGGCGGATGCGTATCCACAATGACAGGAGAGGTCATAACCGTTTCATTGCCGGCCATCCAGTTCCAGAATGAGAAGTCACGCACTGTGGCCTGCAATTCCGCCTCACCGTCAGTAAAACCAAGGGCGCCGCTTTCAACAGTCAGCGTTTCCTCCAGTTTTTTGGGGCCGTTATTATCAAAAAATCCAAGGCGGGAAAATTCTTTTCCATAGATTTTTGCGCTTTTGTCGCCCTGGGTAAGAATAATTTCTACCAGGCTAATGCCGCTGCGCATATCTGAAACACTGAATTTTAATTCCCGGGTCAGGCCAAAGGTGGAGATATCGCCATCAAAGCTTATCAGTGGTTTCTCCCTCTCGTAATATTTGAAAAAAACAATTGCGCCTGCCGCAATGAGGGCCAGGAAAAATACTGCTATGATCATTGACCTGGCGGATTTCTTTGCTGTCATTCTTTCAAAACTGTCCGACATAATTTATTCCCAAAAGAATTGTTATTAGGGAAAACCCACCAGGGTCTTATGAGTTCTCCCAGATGATTTCGTATTTTTCAAGGTACATGTCATTGTCAGCGACGATGATGAATCGCTTCCGGGTCTCTTTTTCAAGATTTTCCGTATTCAGTGTTTCATCCTTGAGCATCAGGTCAGCAACGCTCGGGTGCACCTTGATGGTAACAGTGTCGCCAGCCATTTTAGGGCCTTCGTGTGAAAGTTTACGGAAAATTTCGTAGCAGACTGAGCGTCTGGATTTCAACAACCCGTCACCTCCGCAGTACATGCAGGCTTCACACATCATCTGGGAAAGGTTTTCACGGTCCCTTTTGCGGGTCATCTGCACCAGGCCGAATTCAGAAACTTTCAGTATGTTTGACCTGCTCTTGTCCTTTTTTACAGCCTCCTGCAGGGCGTTGAAAACATCCTCCCGGTGCGATTCCTGCTCCATGTCGATAAAATCAATGATGATTATGCCGCCTATATTCCTGAGCCTGAGCTGGTAGGCAATCTCTTTTGCCGCCTCCATATTGGTCTTGAAGATTGTTTCCTCGAGGTCTTTGCGGCCGACATACCTGCCGGTATTGACATCAACAACGGTCAAGGCCTCAGTTGTTTCAATGATGATGTAGCCCCCGGAACGAAGCCACACTTTTTTCTCCAGGGCCCGGCTGATTTCAACTTCAACACCGTAAGCATCCATCAGGGGGACTTCATTCTCATAGAGTGCTATCCGGTTGCGCAGCTGTGGTACAAATGTTTCCACAAAATTGCAGACCCTTTTGTATGTTGCCTTGTCGTCAACTATAACCCTCTGGATATCAGGTGTAAAAAGGTCCCGCACTGCCCGCTGGGTTATATCCAGATCTTCATAAACCATGCTTGGCAGAGAAGCCCTGGAAGCGCGATCCTTGATCTCACCCCAGAGATGGAGAAGGAATTCCATGTCCGCCTCGAGGTCCTCACGTGAAGCACTTTCAGCGACGGTTCTGACGATGAAACCAGCATCCTGCGGCCGCAGGTTTTCTATTTCCTCCCGCAGCCTCTGCCGGTCTTCGTCGTCTTCAACCTTTCTGGAAATGCCGATATGATCTGTCATGGGCATGTAGACAAGGTTACGGCAGGGCAGGGTGATATTACAGGTGAGCCGTGCACCCTTGGTGCCTAAGGGCTCCTTGCAGATCTGTACCATGACCTCCTGGCCTTCGGTCAGGAGGTCTTCGATGTTAACCTGCGGTGCAGGTCCCTCCTGGATAACCTCAGGGCCGTCTTCACAGCAGGCCTGACAGCCGTTATTCATCATGCGGTCTTCAAAATGCTTATTGTCGGTCCTGACGTCATCAACATAAAGAAAACCTGTGCGCTCTAGCCCCAGGTCGACAAAAGCAGCCTGCATGCCTGGCAGAACACGGACCACACGGCCCTGATAGATATTGCCTACCAGACCTTTTTCCACAGGTCTTTCCTGGTAGAATTCTACCAGGTTACCATGTTCAACTAGGGCGATACGGATTTCATAAGGGGTTGCATTAATGAGAAGATAATTATACATGGATTCTTATATATATTTATTATAATTTTAGAATTCATTTGCTCGATGTTTTATTGCATATATATCGATTAAGGGTTGTTATGTGGTCCCGGACTTCACATAACCAGATTCAGGCATGAAATGTCAAAGTTTTCATGGTTTTCAAGTTTTTCAGATCAAGAGGTTATACAAAAAAAACCAGAAATTAAAAATGGAAAAATTTGTAAGTATCATCATCCCCACATATAACAGGGCATATTGCCTGGAAACAGCAATCGATTCAGTATTAGCCCAGACGTATCCATATTTCGAGCTCATAGTAGTTGATGACGGCTCAGAGGATAAGACTGAAAATCTAGCCCTAAAATACAAGTCCGATATTACTTATATAAGGCAGGAGAACAAGGGACCTGCTGCAGCCAGGAATAAAGGTGTGCAGGCTGCAAGGTATGATCTCCTCGCATTTCTTGATTCGGATGACCGTTTTACAGAAAAAAAACTGGAGGTCCAGATCAGGGCGATGCAGGAAAATCCGGCATATCTGATTTCCCATACCCAGGAAATATGGTACCGCAAGGGCCGCATACTGAACCAGAAAATAAGGCACAGGAAAAACGGTGGGGACATTTTCAACCAGAGCCTGGAGCTTTGTGCAGTGGGGATGTCCACGGTTTTGCTGCACAGGCGGATATTTGAGCGTTATGGACACTTTGATGAAGAGTTTCCCTGCTGTGAGGACTATGAATTCTGGCTGCGGGTCGGTGCGGCAGAGAATTTCCTGTTGGTGGACCAGCCCTTGACCATTAAGGATGGCGGCAGAGATGACCAGGTTTCTTCGGTTTACAGGGTCGGCATGGATAAGTTTCGCATACGGGCGCTTATGAAAATGCTGGCATCCGGTTGTTTGGCTGCCGGGCAAAAAGAGGCGGCCATCTCAGCACTGCAGCGTAAATGCATGATATATGGTGCTGGCTGCATCAAGCATGGCAGGGATGAAGAAGGCAGGTATTATCTTAATCTTGCCGAAACTGCCGGGAGCATGCCAGGCCAATGACAAACTGCAAACAGCAACGACTGGCTGAACCGGCCAGCTACATATCCATGATCCACGTTGAGCCGGACTGTTATGACCATCCGGTGACGCAGGAAATAATTACCAGGGCCGGCGAAATTCCGGTTGAAGTCTTATCCGGCGGCAAATCCAGCATGCCTGATCTGGGCTTCTACCCTAAAAGTTTGAACAGAGGCAAGCGCCATTTGCTGCTGGGGAAAAACCGGGGAAAGTTTTTCAAGCCCTGTCCGGGCACAAAGTCATACATTTGTTGCGATTACCAGGTATTGAATATCGGCATGAATTGCCCCATGGACTGTGTCTATTGCATTCTGCAGGCATATCTTAACAATCCCTATCTTTCGTTTTTTGTAAATATTGAGGATTTACTGGCAGAATTAAGTGAAGCATTTACCCATGATCCCAAACATTTCTGGCGTATCGGCACCGGCGAGTTTACCGACAGTCTTGCCCTGGACAGCTTGACAGGACTGAGCAGGATCCTGGTTGAATTCATGCGGGATAAGAATTCAGCGGTACTGGAACTAAAGACCAAGACCGCTGTTATTGAAAACCTTGCGGACCTTGATCATGGGGGCAGGACCATCTTAGCCTGGTCTTTGAACAGTCCTGCCATAGTGGCGAAAGAAGAGATCCGGACAGCCCCGCTGGAGCAGCGACTGGCTGCAGCAGCCAGGTGTGCTTCGTGGGGCTACAAACTTGCCTTTCACTTTGATCCGATAATCTACCATGAAGGATGGCAGCAGGGCTATGCCGAAACAATAAGCAGGCTTTTTGCCGCAGTTCCGAAGGAGAATATCGCCTGGATCAGCATGGGATGCCTGCGCTATCTACCACTGTTAAAAACGATTGCCGGCCAGCGTTTTCCCAATTCGAGGTTCTTTCATGAAGAGTTCATTGAAGGACTTGACGGTAAAGCCAGGTATTTCAGGACATTACGGGTAGAGATGTACCGGCACCTTTATCAGCAGCTGTTGCGGCGGGCTGCTCCGGAAACCTGCATATATCTTTGCATGGAAAATAATGAGATCTGGCAGGAGGTTTTCGGGTTTATCCCTGAGGACAGGGGAGGGCTTCCCGGGATGCTTGATGGGGCGATAAGGCAATCGGTTTAAATTGAATAAAGTTATTACATTTCTTAAATTCAACTGATTTTAAATAGTAACAATTTTCTGCCAGCATATTGACAAATAAAGTGTAATGCGCGTATTCCTTGGCCTCAGTGTTCTGGGACTTTCTGCATGATTTGTCCAGGCTATTTTTTTTGGCAAACCAGCTGGATTTTTTTTTATTCATTGTTATTTTTTTTAAGTCAGGATTATTGTGTATAAAATTTTATAAGGTGCGAAAATTTTTTAATTTTTAAATTAAACAATAGGAGAAAGAATGGTTAATAAAGTTATCCTGATCGGCAATCTCGGCGCAGATCCTGAAGTACGTTATGCCCAGAACGGGACAGCAGTAGCAAATTTTCGCCTCGCCACGACAGAAACATGGAAAAAAGAAGGTGGGAAGGAAGAACAGACAGAGTGGCATCGCATTGTCACCTTCGGCCGCCTGGCGGAAATATGCGGGGAATACCTGTCCAAGGGCAGCAAAGTATACATCGAGGGCCGCATTCAAACGCGCAAGTGGGAGGATCGTGACGGCAACCCGCGCTATACGACAGAGATAGTGGCACGGGAAATGAAAATGCTCTCACCCAGGGGTGCCGGCGACGAAAGCAAGGCGGGTGGATACCGGGAAGATGAACCGCCGATGCCGGATGCACCGCCAATGGAAGATGATGTGCCATTCTAAAAAAAACGCATACATAAAAACTTATAGATAAAATTCTGAAAGTTATGGACTATTACGAGGTTCTGGGCGTCAAGAAAGACAGTTCCGTCCAGGATATAAAAAAGGCCTACCGTAAGCTGGCCATGAAATATCATCCCGATCGCAATGAAGGGAACAAGGAAGCTGAGGAGAAATTCAAAAAGATCAGCGAGGCTTATGCCGTTCTGTCTGATCCTGAAAAGCGCAAGCAGTATGATACCTTCGGCGCAAGTGGTTTTCAACAGCGGTACAGCCAGGAAGACATATTCCGGGGATTCGATCTCGGCGATATTCTAAAGGAGTTCGGCCTTGGGGGATTAGGGGGCGGTTTCAGGACCTCGGGCGGCCAAGGCAGTCCGTTTGAAACCTTTTTCTTCCAAAGCGGTGGACCGGGTGCAGGACGTGCGTCCTATCGCACAAGTGCACAACAGCCGGTTCAAGGAAGCGACCTTACCTATGAGCTTTCAATTTCATTGAATGAGATCTTAAGCGGATCGGAGAAGACCATCTCCCTGCGGCGCGAAAATAAAACCGAAAACGTTTCAGTCAAGATTCCCAGGGGCATAAAAGAGGGCCAGAAACTGAGATTGGCAGGCAAGGGTTCTCCCTCCCCCTATGGCGGCCCTCCGGGAGACCTGTTTCTCATCATCAAGGAACAGCCGCACCCTGTTTTTACCAGGGACGGCAACAACCTGATAGTTGAACAGCGCATACCGTACAGCAAGGCATGCCTGGGCTCTGAAATAAGCGTGAAATCGCTTGAGGGTCATGAGCTTAAGGTGAAAGTCCCGGCAGGCATGCAACCGCAATCAAAACTGCGCCTTAAGGGGCACGGACTGCCTGCCGGCAAAACAGGCAGCCGTGGTGATATCTATGTGAAGATCGCTGTTGATGTTCCGCAGAATCTTACAAGTGAGCAGAAAAAACTTATCAAGGAATTGAAGGACAAAGGGCTGTGAAAAAGGAGTCAAGGAGTCAAGGTGTCAAGGCATCAAGGGACCAAGGAATTGGAGTATTGGAGTAACAGAGTAAAGATTTACATAATTGCAATACCCAAACGCTTCAGTGTTGGGAGCACATCGTATAGACGAAAATTTATCACAATTTAGTATATCAGCTTTTTTAGGAAGCAAAAATCAGTATTTCTGATCAGCGTAGGCCAGCCAGCCTCCAGCCAGCACCAGCTCACGGTCAAAGGGGTTTAACGTAAATGGGATAACCTTTTTCTTTCCCTGGCTGTTTTCAGCTACTATCCGGTTCTGTTCAAGATCAACACTGATGAGGGCATCTTTCCCTAACGAGAATATGGAGTCAATGTCGCTCTTGGGAAGTTCGATTGCCAGCATGCCGCAATTAAACATGTTCTGCCTGAATATCCTGGCAAAGCTTTCTGCAATGACAACGTTGATATCATTTACTTCAAAAACCCAGACAGCATGCTCACGTGAGGATCCACAACCGAAATTGCTTTTCGTGACGATGATATTCTTGCCGACTATATCTTTTGCAGCATCAAAACCTTCCAGGTGAAGATCTTCAAGAATGTGAGGTTTTAGTGCTTCCTTGGTATTTTCGGTCAGATACTTCGCCGGAATAATTTCATCGGTATTTATGTCGTTTCTGGCCAGAAACAGTGCCTGGCCGGTAAAATCTTTCATTATATTCTCCTGGGCATTATTGCCGTCAAAAAGTTTAATAGAGCAGTCTGAGCTAGATGTATTTTCCGGGATCGGTAATATGCCCTGCAATTGCAGCTGCTGCGGCAGAAAGCGGGCTCAACAGGTGGACCATCCCGCCTTTTCCCATGCGACCGTTGAAGTTCCTGTTAGTCGTAGAGGCACAGACCTCGCCCGCTGCCAAGACGCCGTTGCTCATGCCAAGACATGCCCCGCAGGTTGGGTTGGTAACACAGAATCCCGCATCCATGAAAACCTTGATGATGCCTTCATCCATGGCCTCGGAGAATATGGCCGGAGTGGCAGGGGAGAGAATGCCGCGGACAGTGGGAGCGATCTTCCTGTTGGCCAGAATTCTTGCCGCCTGGCGCAGGTCTTCTATACGGCCGTTAGTGCACGAACCGATATACACCTGGTCAACTGGGGTGCCTTCCATTTCAACAATATCTTTCACCTCGTCAGGCTTGTAGCCATAAGTAATCTGGGGTTTGAGGCTTGAAACATCGATGTTCAGCTCTTTTGCATAGATTGCATCTGGATCAGAATGCCATTTCCTGAAGTCTTGAACCGCTTCATCAATGGTAGCATATGTGTCCTGGATAAAGGGCCAGAGGTATTCTGCAGTGACTCGGTCAGGCATGCATATACCAGAGGTCGCACCTGCCTCAATAGCCATGTTGCAAAGGGTCATGCGGGATTCCATGGACATCTGCTCAACAACGGGGCCCCTGAACTCCATGATCATGTCTGTGGCGCCATTTACACTAATCTGCTTGATGATGTTCAGTATGACGTCCTTGGCAGAAACCGTATCAGGCAGGCTTCCTGCAATGGTGATTTTCATGGTTTTCGGCTCGCGGAACGAGCAGACTCCCTTGAGTATGCCGACTTCCAGGTCGGTAGTGCCAACTCCTGCCGCAAAGGCCCCGAAAGCCCCATGGGTGCAGGTATGCGAATCACCCATAATCACGGTGTAACCGGGGCGTATAAAACCTTTTTCCGGGAACAGTGCATGGCAGACACCATTGCTGCCGATATCGAAAAAATCCTTTATGTTGTGGCGCCTGGCCCAATCCCGTAAAATCAAGCCCTGCGTTGCAGTTTTGGAATCCTTGGCGGGTGTTACATGGTCTATTACAGCCTTGATCCTGTCAGGGTCAAAAACCCTGTCCAGACCTTTTGCCACCATATCGTTGATGGCTATGGGAGTGGTAATTTCATGGCACAGAACCACATCTATATCAAGGACGACATTTGCCGGTGACGGAGTATCCCTCAGGTGTGCGGCAAATATTTTTTCTGCAATGGTTTTTCCCATAATTCTACAGCTCCGTTTATGTTTAGAGTCATTCGTTTACAGTGAAACGGGTTTATTACCCATCTTGAACAAGAAGGTCAAATTAAAAAATAATACCGATATCGGCATAAGAGAATAATTGTTCTTATTGGGTCTTGCTGATATTTAAAGTTTTTAAATTTTTTATTTGACTGGTCAAAGCAAGGGGAATACCTTTTTTGCATTTCATAAACACTAATCCCAGCCTGTAAGATGTTTTAAAAACGTAATGAGGCATAATTCCTATGAAGAAGAAAACCGAGTCCAGACATCTCCGCATGCAGAACATCCTAATCATATTGCTGGTCATAACTGTGAGTTTAGCGATGGTTGATGTTTCCGGGTGCAACGCTGCCCATGGTGTAAGCATTGATGGCAAACTTAAATATCCACCTGACTTTAAACAGTTTGACTATACGTCAGACCAGGCCCAAAAGGGTGGTGCCCTGGTACTTCATGATCTTGGCAGCTTTGACAAGATGAATCCCTTTACCCTTAAAGGTTCTGCTCCTTCGGGCCTGGATAACCTGGTCTTTGAGACCCTGGCCGTGGCAAGTTTGGATGAACCGTTTGCCAGCTATGGCCTGATAGCCAAAGATATAGAACTGGCAGAAGACCGTCTGTCTGTGACCTATACAATTGATGAAAATGCCAGGTTTTCAGACGGCACATCAATTACACCCGAAGATGTCCAGTTTTCGCTCAGTATTCTGAAAAGCGAAGCGGCACATCCATTCTACCAGGCTTATTTGCAGGATATAAAGGGATCAGAAATTCTTGACAAGAACCGCATACGATTTGATTTTGCCCGAGTCAACAGGGAACTGCACATAATTGCCAGCCAGCTGCCCATCTTCTCGAAAAAGTTTTATAGCGAGCATCCCTTTGATGATCCCTCCATGGTGCCGCCTGTAGGTTCAGGGCCGTATGTCGTTGATTCAGTCAACCCGGGGAAATCCATTACCTATAAGAGGAATCCTGATTATTGGGCCATAAATCATCCAACCCGCAAAGGCATGTTTAATTTTGATAAGATAACCTTCAAGTATTTCAGGGACCAGATAGTAGCAGTGGAGGCCTTCAAGGCCAACGAGTTTGATTTCATGTATATTAATATTGCCAAGCAGTGGGCACGTGACCTGGTGGGGCCCAAGTTCGAAAGCAAGCAGATCATGAAGGAATATCTTCCCCACCGCAATAACCAGGGCATGCAGGGATTCGTTTTCAACTTGAGAAAGCCATTGTTTCAGGACAGAAGAGTTCGCGCGGCGCTGGGAATGGCCTTTGACTTTGAATGGGCAAACAACAAGTTGTTTTTTAATGAATATACCCGCAGTGCCAGCTATTTCAGCAATTCAGACCTGGCAGCCAAAGGCCTGCCGGAAGGGCTCGAACTCGAGTACCTGCTGCCGTATAAAGATCAGTTGCCTCCTGAAGTTTTTACCCAGCCTTTAACGCCATTCAGTACAAAGCCTCCGAACAGCCTGCGGGACAACCTCCGCAAGGCAAAGAAAACTCTGGAAGAAGCAGGCTGGACAGTACAGGATGGCCGGCTGAAAAACGGCGAAGGCCAATCTTTTGATTTTGAAATACTTCTGGTTTCTCCTTCGTTTGAAAGGGTCATGGCCGGATATGTTAATAATTTAAGCAAACTGGGGGTCAGCGCTTCATACCGAACCATTGATCCGGCCCTGTATATCGATCGTCTTAACAGGTTTGATTTTGATATGACGGTGCATGTTTTCGGACAATCCCAGTCTCCCGGGAATGAGCAGCGTGACTACTGGCATTCGGGCACAGCAGACCGCAACGGCTCCAGAAACCTGATCGGCATCAAAGATCCCGTAGTAGATAAGTTGGTTGAAAAGATTATTTATGCGGCAACACAGGAAGAGCTTGCTGCTGCCTGCAAGGCTCTCGACAGGGTATTATGGTATGGCTATTATGTTGTACCGAACTGGTATGTAGCCAGGCACAGAGTAAGTTACTGGAATAAATTCAACCGCCCTGAAACCCTCCCGCTCTACTATAATCCAATGCAGGTTTTGATGACATGGTGGATTAAGTAAATGCCGGGTTCTTTTTAATTTAACTATTTGTTTTTATTGCATAAAATTTCTCTGAAGGGGTGCAGGCAGGTTTACCTGTCATAACTTTTTCAGGATTTTTTATATCAATTCAAGTAGTTAAATTACCGTTAACTATTAGCATTTCTGCGTTTTTTAGTTGAATTTTTCCACTATTTCTGGAATAACTTGTAACTCTCGGCTGTTGTCGAGTTTTCAAGCATAATGCTTAGTATCACATGTGGTACTGAAAACCGGCCCAATATTTTTTGCGGGCGATTAACCTAGTATGGATGATATAAACTCCAACACCCAACTGAAACTGCTTTCAGAAATTTCATCTGAAAAGCCGGCACACGAAGAATGGAAAGTGATTAGACGTGACCGGCTAATCAATTCCCTGAACAGGATCAACTTCCATGATGAAGAAATAGTTCTTAATTTCAGGCACACGAAATACCATAAAATACTTTCCCTGGCTGTTAAACCAGAACCCTGTAACAATAATGTTCTGCACTGTTATTTGTCTGGCTCTGAATTCCCGGAACATGAACTCCAGGCATATACATTTGAACATTTTTATTTCTCGGATGGGCTTAAGAAAGTTCTTGTAGAGGCAAAACTGGAAGAGCTGAGCTCTGCGAAAATTAAACTTCTCCTGCCGGAAACCTGCTTTGAGATTGGTTCGAGAAAAATCCGAAGACACACATGTAATTCTATTGCAGTTCAATTAAGCCAGGATGGATTAATTCTGGAGGGAAGCCTCAATAATTTCAGCTCTGTTTCATTTTCAGTGCATGTGCCGCCCTCATGCCTAACTGATTTTCAGAACATTGAGCAGAAATCAGCTTTTCATGTCATCCTGAAAAAAGATGCAACTGCCTGTTATTCAGGCAGTTGTGAAATAGTAAGACTTGCTTCTTCAGCGGAAGGCTCTACGATTGTACTGAAACCGCTTAAGAACCAGATTCAGAGATATAAAGCAAAGCAATACAGAAGTTTAAGGCAAACATTAGTGCCCATGCCGAATGCGGTTTTCATGCACCCGTTGATAGGAAAGAAAATTAATCTTAAAGCCCATGACATTTCCGGCTCAGGGTTTTCTGTTGAAGAGGATCCGGAAAATTCTACCCTTATCCCTGGTATGATAATCCCTGAGTTGTGCATTGAACTAATGAATAATGTTGAACTCATCTGTCAAGCCCAGGTAGTTTACCGGAGTGCCGATGAGATTGGGAAAATACAGTGTGGCTTCGCATTTCTTGATATGAGCCTGAAAGACCAGGTCAGCCTGTCTTCATTGCTGCACCAGGCCTGGAATAAGAAAGCGTATGTATGCACTAAAATTGATGTTGATCAACTGTGGGATTTCTTTTTTGAGACAGATTTCATTTATCCTGAAAAGTATGCTTTTATCTATGAAAATAAAGCAGAATTCAAAAAAGTTTACAAGAAGCTATATGAGAACAATCCAGAATTTGCCGTTAACTTTATCTGCAAGGACAGGGGGGCGGTGTGCGCTCATCTGGCCATGTTTCGTTTTTACCATAAAACATGGATAATCAACCATCATGCCGCTAACAGCATTAAGAACAACAGGGGCGGGCTTCTAGTCCTGCAACAGGTAAGCCGATACATAAATGAATTCCACCAGTTTAATTCTGCGGTAATGAATTATGTGGCCTGCTATTTCAGGCCGGAGAACAAATTCCCAAACCTAGTTTTTGGCGGGGTTGCAAAACATGCCGCGGATAAAACAAGTTGTACGATTGATAAATTTGCCTACCTGTCCATCAACAAAAAATACCTGGACGGTGAACTAACAAGAAAATGGAGCTTGGCACAGGCACAGCAAACAGACATTAAAACCCTGCAGTGCTATTATGAAGATATTTCAGGAGGATTAAGTCTGCACGCTCTGGACTTACTCCCGGACAAGATAAACAACGAGGAAGAGATTAATGAAGTTTACAGGGCTTGCGGGTTCAAAAGAAGAAAACTTCTTTTTGCTTTAAAGGAAAAAGACAACTTAATTGCAATTTTTATGTTGAATATATCAGATGTTGGTTTGAACCTGTCTGATCTAACGAATTGTATTCATATTTTTATTCTGGAACCACATAATTTGCCAAGTGATATGTTACATGCATCTTTAACTAAAATAGCATCATTGTATGATCATGATAATATCCCAGTCCTTATTTTTCCATCCTCGTACACCGATAATAATTCAATATCAATAAATAAGAAGTATAATTTCTGGGTATTGGATGTTCACAGAATTGGTGACCGGTATTATAGTTATTTAGATAGGTTGATTCGATTGTCAAAATAACCAAACAATCAAAATTTTAAAATTGTAGATGGAACCAGCAGAATTACTAGATGAGCCGCTGTATAACAGCCGCATTGTAAATAACTATATAAGGCTGATCAAAAGCCAGTATAGTTATATTAATGTTGAGGAATTACTCAATCAGGCCGGTATGGAGCTATACCAGGTTGAAGACGAAGGGCACTGGTTTTCGCAAAATCAAATAAATAAATTTCATAAAAAATTAAAAGAACTTACCGGTAACAAGAAT
>Ga0209536_100001076_pt1 | contig 45338 bp, 34 predicted proteins | sample DeeMarSeWOR28_12_FD_187461 | JGI IMG/M metagenome (GOLD analysis project Ga0209536, IMG submission 187461) | Marine sediment microbial communities from White Oak River estuary, North Carolina - WOR-2-8_12 (SPAdes) (version 2) | ecosystem: Environmental > Aquatic > Marine > Intertidal zone >...
ATTCGTCGCACAGCTCCCGTTGCTTACCGTCCATTCCAGGACCGTCGGCACGCTGCCGTCTCCCGCCGTCACCCCCGTCACCGTCGTCGTCGGAGAGGATGGATCGGTGATCACACCCGGTCCGCTTACAATGCTCCAGGTGCCTGTGCCCACCAGTGGGGCATTCGCTGCCATAGTAAACACGGAGCTGTTACACTGATCGATATCCGAACCTGCATTGGCTATAGATGGATCCTCATTAAAGTTCACACTAACTTCATCAAAATCGGAACATATTCCATTTACTTCTGTCCATCTGAAAACATAGTTGCCATAAGTATCTACCGTGACATCGGTTGAAGCAGCATTGGGATCGAAAAAATTCGATGCCCCCGGCCCGCTTTGCTGGGTCCATGTTCCGGTTCCTACACTGGCAGTCCCATTAAGTGTAAATGGATTGGCGGCATCCTTACCGCAAATATCCCCTCCACTTCCTGCATCTGCGATCGGATTTTCGTAAAAGTTTACAACAATTTCCGCGAAATCACTGCACACCCCATTGGTTTCAGTCCAACGATACGTATACGTACCATAGGAATCCACCGTCACCGTTGCATTAGGGCTGTTTGCATTATTATAACTACTGCTCCCCGGCCCTGCCTGTTGTGTCCAGACTCCGCTACCTGTACTTGGGGTAGCATTGAATAAAAAGCTCAAGCCACATTCATCCCCTCCAGTTCCGGCATCGGCGGCGGGTTTTTCATCGATATCCACATCAACAGTACTGATAAAAACACAACCGCTTCCACTATCGTCAGTTACCGTTAATGTATAAGTATGCAGCCCAATTCCCGGCCAATTCGGGGAAGTGTTGTTAAAAGCCAGGGGATCGGCAACCCCACTGGAAAAACCTGCCGGACCTGTCCAGCTATAGATTACTGAACCGATCCCCGGATCATTGGTAATAGAATTTAAGTTGATCCCAACAGGATCATCCTCACAAAGAGGTGTCGTGTCAATATCCGCCTGAATATCGATGGAACTCACCGATACATTATCTGTGTCGGTAAGAATAATAACACAACCAGTGGACCCGTTCGTAGCCCGAACCTGGATCAAAGTGGAAGCGACAATTCCGTATGTGGTAATATCCAGATCAGATTCACCCGCAACCGAGCCCACATTGCTTATTACATTGTTACCACCATCAAGCACTTCATAGTTAATACCAGGATCTGCACTTTGGATGGTCACAGTGACTGTTTCCCCAGAACAGATAACTGTTCTGTCGATCGAAATAGAATTTGTATTGTCGGGTTTTGGATTCACAGTTACCTCCGATTGGGTACTTGGCCCAATACACCCGGGACTTGATATGGGGGTGATGGTATAAGTTGCAGTTCCTGAAGCAGCCCCGGTCGTAGATAATACGTCAATTATAGGGCCTGCAACCGGAGTAACCTGATTACTTCCACCCGTTACTCCTGATTCCACTACAGTCCATGTATAGGATGCCCCCACTCCATTAGGATTGGAAAGGACAATATTAGTTGCTGTTTCCGAACATAGGATATCACTATTCGGAACCGCCAACGCATCCGGAAGCAGGTTTACCGTCATATTAATCGCATTGCTTGTCGATGTACAGCCATTTCCATCTGTCACTTCCGCAGTTACCACATCGCCATCATCCAACGAACTGGTCGAATAGGTGTCTGTAATCCCCGGTCCCTGTACCCCAAATCCATTGATGAAAAATTCATAGGTCGTGCCACCGGAAGCGGTAAATAGAACCGGTTCACCTTCACATATTTCATTACCATCTCCATCTTTATCGCTGATTAATGTCGCCGTGGGATTGGGATTGATGGAGACGGTTGGTTTTGTCAATAATTCTACCGATGCAGTTCCGGGATCATTTGTTGCCAGTACATTAAAAGTAGTAGCTATTGATAAAGATCCGGAGGGAAGATAGATCGTACCTCCCGTACCGGCCAGAGGAGGTCCAATATTGGAATCATCCGCATCATCTCTTAATTGGTAATTGACTCCCGTTTCCGAATTGCTTACAATGATGGAGGTAGAATTTCCTTCACATATCGGATTTTCAGCCGCCACAACTCCAAGGGTATTATCCGGGTATTTTTCCTCATTATTTTTTGTAATATATCCGGCGGGATCGTTCTGGTTATCAAATTCTGTCCTGATCCAATCGGCAGAGTAAGCCACATTGGATACTCTTGTTTCCTGAATAAGTCCATTAAGCGGTCTTTCTCCATAAAAAGCAGGTATATTACCTATAGTAGGTAATTGTCCCTGGGCAGGTATGCCAGTACTGTAAATTTGTGATCCAACCAGGGATTGACTTGGAGTCTGCTCCGTACCATTTATATAGACACGCAACTGATCATCAGCTGCATCCCAGGTGGCAACCGCCAGATACCAGTTTCCGGTAGAATAAACATATGGATTATATTCCAGACTATTCGGGACATCCGTCTGTACCCTGGTTCCCAGGCTGGTTGGAGAGGCTTGTAACAACCAGGTCTGATCATTTGTAGTTAACCCCCAGGTCTTTCCAAATATGGCTCCATCTTGCGCAGTGGAAATATTTACCCAGGCCTGTACCGTTACGGCGGTCCAGGTAGGTCCCGGATTGGTTTCATCGAGGGGCCTGAGCCGGATTCGATCGTCCGTACCATCAAATTGTTGGGCAAAGCCAAATTTCCCAGTCGTTCTGACGGGTGTTCGGGATCCATCACCTGCTCCCAGGGTGCCTCCTCCTGTTCCATCATACCCGTTACTTGTGGCATCAGGGAATTCATCATCATTCCCGGACCCTGACTCCTGTAAATGCAATACAGCCTGGTAGTTGGTATTCCATGCCGTCGGAGTGGATGGATCGACCGTAACCGAACTGTTCCCGTAATAGATATAAAATACCTTATCACCCGTTGCCGGAAGTGTTACACGGAGGAAGGCACGGTAATCAGTCCGGTCCGGGGTAAATATCTCATGATCAAGAAGCGTAGTGCCATCGGTATCCGTGAAGGCGATGTCAAATCCCGAAGCAGATTCAGCATTTGCGATTATATCGGCATCTCCACTCAGGTCAATAAGTAAAGGGAAATCGGAATGAGGCCCTCCTGTAATATTGGCATCAGGAATTAAAACCTCTTTTCTGAACTGATATCCTGTCAGCCATTGCCCTGAAGCAGCATTTATTACCAGTATAAAAATACCGATAAGAAGCCATAATCTCCTCGTAAAAAATAATGGTAAGCCGACAATCATTAATTAGTAGAAATATTTATCCCTAGGCAATAGTTTTCTTTAATACTAAATAAGCCTAAATTAGGTAAAGTAACCCAATTTAAACTTTTATCTAATCAAATTCCTGAATGTTATATTCCAATAATAAATTTTCACTCGTTAAAAATCAAGCCGACCGTTCTCATCTGTTTTAAACAGTGCAATTTTTGTGAAATCCTCGGATTGAAAAAATATGGTTGCATTAAAATAGTATTCGTTATTTTGGATTGCTAATACGGTGGCCGTTTCGTCGCTGGGCCGGAAGGAACCGAAGACATTATTCCATAAAAACTGATAGTCATTCCCGGTGTCTATAAATTTAATAAGGCGGATCGAGTTGTCGTTTGCATTGCCCAAAATTAAAAACTGATCTGTTTCTACCTGAACCATCTTTGAAGGGATGATGTCCAGGGTTTCAAATCCTTCCAATATAGTCCTGGAAGAGCTACTAATAAGATTACCATTGATCGGATCATAAGCCGCAACAAGCAGAAAAGTACCGTTAGATTGTTGAGGATCATCTACTCGATCGCTTCTATAACCTAATGCAATAATTTTGGAATCCAGGCGTATCAAATTCACGGGAAAATCATTTCCCGATAGTTGAGGAGCATAACCAGTACCAAAGTTCCCGTCAAATAACCCGACATCAATCTGCACATTGACTTCACCTGTGACTGGATCAATTTCCTGGGATAAAGAATGATATACATTCGCATTGAACCGTTTAATATCCTTAACAAATCCTGAATTCTTACGGGGGCTTTCCAGGATCTCGTTCCCCTCAGGGTCAATAATCCTGACATTCTTTACGGTTCCGAAGATATCCAGGTTTTGATCGTCATCGATATCTATTGAATCTTCGGCACTACCTGCCAATATGATCTGACCGGATGTGACATCAATACTGAAGGCGCTTTCATCTTTACCGGGCTCACCGTAAGCATTGATCCACAAGAAGGTATTGGTGTTGAGGGAAAACCTGGCCAGCATCATATCTATCTCCTCATTATTTTCCAGAGTGCCCGCAATATATAGATCCGATCCTACCAGTGCCATTTGCACTGGATTTTCATCGACGTTTGTTGTATTCGTAAAAAAATAATTCGAATTATTGCCATTTGCGTCTGTTTTGATGATCATGATATCGCGACTTCCTGAGAATCCTACTTCAAATGCCCGGGCCAGGATAATCATCTCCTCTTCGGACTCATTGTAGATCAGGTCGACCGCTTCATTTCTCGTTTCACTTCCATATATTTTAACAAAAGATTTTTCCTGTCGTGGTTCTACGGTTGATTTATTGTCGCATGACAATAGAATCGTCAGAAAACTCAGCCATATGATCCCTTGCCTGATAACCACCGGGTCAGTTGATTTTTTTAAGTTTGGGATTATAAAACGGACGGACAAATCTTACCGAAAGAGAAATGCTGTTAATTCGCATGGCATCATTTACAATTCCATTTTGAATCACGATTCCCTGGTCGGCATACCTTCGGGATTCCCTATTAATAATTGTCAATCCCGGTTCGATTTTGAGATCGAGTGCCAGTAATGACAGTCCGCTGGATTTTATCATGGCACCAATACCGAGAACACCCGACAGATTTACGGGTTTCCTGTAGGAAGAAATATTCCTGCTGCTGATTTCAATCAGATCTTCTCCGATTGGGGATATTTTTCCTAAATCGTTCTGGTTTGAAAACAAAAGCAGATTGAGGCTTATACCACCATAAAAATAAGGACGTATTTTATCCTTGCTGACTGTGTACTTGGCGATTATAGGAAGGCTTATAAAATTATTGGATTCAATGTAACTTATTTTATACCCATCGCTTCGCTCCTTTGACTCAAATACAGCCTCATCGGAAAAGAAAAAATTCTTTCGGTTGTACACTAACCCTCCTCCGATATATAGATCTTTATACACGTTAAATTCTATACTCAATCCTCCTTCAAAGCCCAGCCGGGCCTTATACTGTTCATTGGTCAGGGTATTATCAAAGGCAGAGTATTCATGAATAACTAACGCATTTGTAAAATTGATTCCTCCTATTATTGACCAGTAAAAAACCGGCGTTGTTCTGAAGTTATTGTGAAGAAAAATCAGATCAGGAGGATCAACCAATTCATTCACCTTATGCTCCGGATCCTGTCGAAGCAGATCCAGATAAACAGAATCGGCCTTGTCCATCTCGTCCAGGTATAATTTGGTCAATGCCAGCAGTTCAAGTGCATTGATCCGTTCCTGTTTCGTAAAACCATCACGCAGGCATTCAGAAATGAGGGATTCCACGTTATAAAATCTCCCTTCGTCAAACTGTCTCTGAGCTGATTCAAGATTTTGGGAACAGATATCCTGGCCATAAGTGTTTATGGAAAAAAGTATGCCGCCTGCAAAAAATAACAAATGGCAGTAGAATTTTTCACTTCTCCTTCCTACGATCATGTTACGGTAAATCTACATCCTGACAGGTTATTTTATAATCAACATCAGATCCAACATATCGATCCCATTCGGCCCGGGTCATGTTTCTGACAAGATGGTTACATATCTGTGAAGATAACATTCCTATCTTTGTCGGCCATATTTTTATCAATCCATTTTCACATCCTGATATCAGGTAATTGCCATCGGGACTGAAGGTCAGATCCCACACGTAATTGCCCCCATGGTCACTGAATATTATTGGGAGATTATTGATGTTGCGGTATTCCCATAACTGGATTGTTCCGTCAAAGGAAGCAGTAGCCAGCAGACTGCCATCTTTATTAAAACGGATATTGGAAATTCCCGAACCATGCCCGGGTAATTCCTCTTCCCGTTTTTCAGGACGGTCAATCCCTTTCGTAATATCATATAATTCCACATTGCCATTTGCAAATCCAACGGCGAGCATATTAATCAGAGGGTGGAAGGCCATGGCTATTACTGGCGATTCCCTTTCTTCCATCAGGATCTTTTCTTCATCAACGTCAGCTGTATTTAGTAGGATCACCTTTCCTTTTTCACTTCCCAAAGCCAGAATCTTTCCATCCGCACTTAAAGTCATATCCTTATATTCGATATCAAAATTACGTAATAACTGCGATCGACGTTCTTCGAAAATATAAGCACGGAGGTTTTTGTCATCCCCAAGCGAAATAAACAATTTACTATTCGGAGCTATCACTGCCGCGTGTATGGCCCCGTTATGTCCGGCGACCGCGATGGGTCTGCTGTTGTTATTGCTCAGATCAAGGCACTGAATTACATGCTGGTCACTGCCAACGATGATCCACCTTCCATCAGGGGAAATTTTAATCAGCCTGTTCCTTGAATTGTTTGATAGAATGGCAGTAGGCGGCTTGTTCCTATTATTGAAATCCCACCTGTAAATTAAGCCATCGGTGGCAGCGCTGTATAATTGATTGCCGTCCTTAGAAAATTCAACTCCTCTTACCAATCCCTTGTGGCCCATCAAAGAATAAAGGCTATCCTCTTCTTTGAAGGTCAGGTTCTTTAACGCATAATACAGTCCATCATAGATATATCGGTCATGAGGATTCCCTTCGTTTTCGATGTTGAATATATTGGCCTGAAGGGCTACGAGTCCACGTAACTGGTCATCCCGGATCTGTAAGGATTTGGCTGCCATAGCCTGGGCAATATTCAACATATTGAGACGTTCGGCGTAGTTCCGTTGCCTCTGTGCTTCAGCAGCCGCCTGTTCTGCCTGTGACCTGGCCTCTTCGGCTTCGTTTGCGCTCTGAATTGCTTCCTCTCTCCTTAATTCCGCAATTCGAGCCTGGGTCTCGGCTCTTTGACGCTGATTGATGGCATCCATTTGAGCTTCACGAGCCTGCTGTTCCCTGATGGTCGCCAACCGGGATTGGGATTGTGCATAAAACGATTGCATTGTGGCATTTTTTGACCTTATATCGGCTATTTCCCTTTGAAATCCAATCTGTTCCGCATTGGCAAGAGCTTCCACCGCTTTTTCATCAGCCTCCACTTTTTTAATCAATGCGAATACAAAAAACACAATCGCGATAATTGATAAAAATCCAAAGACCACGGCCATGTTTCTGGCCTTTTTAAGCATATTCCTCTGAAGAAGCTCTTTGCTGCGTTGTTCGTTTTCATAAGCTGTTTTACTCGTCTCGAGGAATAAAATGGCTCTTTCAAATACCGGATTATACCTTTCGGCCCAGGCACGGGAAGGAACTTGCTTTTTCTGCCAGTTGAGCGCTAACTGAAGGTCAGGAGGACGCCATAATCCGGTACGACCTACCTGATACATCGCGGCGGCATCCGATAAACGGCGATACATCTGTGCGCTTTCAAATTCTTCATCCACCCAGTTTTTCAACCGGTCCCAGATTCGCATTAAACTTTCATGGGATATCTCAATAATCGTATCCGACTTAAGTGGCATATTGGCGGGTGGCATAAGTATGGATCTTCCGGGTTGTCTGAATTTTTCAACAACATGAATGATCTCATCTTCGGTCACATTTGCGATCCTTGCCAGTTCATTGATTTTTGCCGGTCTGCGAATGCCGTAATTATCCCTGCCTTTTTCAGTAAGTGATTTAAAAATTACCTCACAAATTTCACGTTCATTCTTATCAAGTTCAGAATAGGTTTCATTCGCATGCTGTGATAAAGCCTCCTCAAGACGGCCGATCGCGATGTAATGCCGCAGGTCAATGGATTCTCCTTCTTCCCGGTTATGCATCCAATAATCCCATGTCCGCATAAGGGCATGCTGTAAGATCGGTAACTGATCTGGACTATTTCCAACGTCGTTCAACAACTGCTGAGTCAATCGGCGTGTAATTTTGCCTCCTCCAACAGCAATCGGACCTTCAATGGCCAGTTTTTGCTGATCACGCGTCATCTGTGGAATTAGATAATGACTTGAATTAATTATCTGGGTAAGGTCCGGAAACTGAGCACAATCACCAATATAATCCGATCTCATGGTAAGCGCAATATAAATCGGAAGTTCAGTCTGTTGGATAGTACGTATGAGTAGATTTACAAAAGAGGCAGAAAGATTCGCCGTTTCAATATCATCTTCTCTTTTTAGGAACCTGAATAATTCTTCAAACTGATCGATCAGGATTAAAAAATTGGATGACCTTTTTTGATTTAATGCATATCTTTTTAGCACATCGACCAGGCCCATTGAACTGCTTTTCAATATGACATTAGTCAAGGTCAATTCAAGATTTTTATCCTTTTCAGATAATTGCGGAAAACCTGCCTCGAGTCTAACAATCGATTCGGCCAGGTTTTCGAGTGGAGAATTACCCGGCCTTGTTGATATTACCACCCAGTCAGCACCGGCACTTGTCATAAAGCCACCATATAATACTGGGATCAATCCACAATACATTAAAGAAGACTTACCGGAACCGGAGGCACCAATAACCCCGACGAATCGGTTTTTAGCCAGTTTTACAAGGATTTCATCACTCTGGCCTTCCCGGCCAAAAAAGAGATGACTTTCATCAAAACCAAAGGGTCTTAACCCGGGGAAGGGATTCAGATAATAATCATCTTTGATTTTTACAAGTTGGTCGATATCGGTTTCTTTTACTCCCATGATTTATTTTCGATTCTTGAAAGAAATGGCTTAAAGGATTCCTTCGTTACCTTTTCCTGCTTCAAATACATTAATTTATCAGTATCAAAATATAAATCCAAATCAATCTTCTTTTCTGAGTCTACAATAATAGCGGTTGGATTACTTCCTTTAATCCTGCCCATCCCAAGTGCTTTTACGCTGTCGAATAATTTGCTTTTTACCCAGTTCTCACTGTTATTCCCATAATATATAATGGTGCCGTCACATTCATTCAGATTTTTGAGGTGACGGTCCCGGATGGTCAATAACTCTCCGTCAAAATTAGAAAATACCACATCATATCCCTCTCTTTCCAATAATTTCCCGATGGGTGCACATTGCTTTTGCTGTGGTTTGTCACAAATAAAATAGATACTCTTTTTTCGTTTTTTTATGACCGCTGATTTTTCCCAGGCCATAATGCGTCCTTTTACCAGGCTAATAACAAAGCCTTTTAATTCCTCAATCGGAATTTCCAATACTTCCGCATTCTGAATATTCACCAGATCCTTTTTAAGGTTTTCAATGAACAACTTCTGCTTCACACTTACATGTTCCCTTTGAGGACATATCCATATAATCCTTTTGAAACGGTCAATATACTTAATTCGAGGCTGATCATTTATCTGCTTGCTGTGTTGGGAGGCTATCTGGTTCTCAATTTCCACGATGGACAATCCACGGTCCTTTATATTTTCCCCTGAATCCACTCCGATTAAGTGTATCGATATATGACATTTATTGAGCCTTTCACTGATCTCTTCCACCAGTTTCTCATAGTGTTCATTGATTTTTTCAAGCTGAATTACATGGAAATTGTTCCTTATCAGCTCTCGAAATATATTTTCGCGAGCTATTTCCTGATCTACACCTACCTGTGCAAGATAAATGCCTCCAGGCTTCATTTCTTCAACAAGTTCTTCGATCTTAGGTACGGGAGAAAGCATAATCCGTCGAAAATCAGTGATCATATAAGCAATATCGTACATCTTCATCCAATAATCCTCATCCTTCCTTGGATCATCCTCGAAATTTATTTCCGATACAAAATCAGTCAGGATATCCACTTTATAAAAATATTTCTGCGGATACCGGCTGAAATATTCAGGTAATTTATCTTCATCAACACGGTTTTTAAATACACTGATTATTTCATATCGTTCTCTGGACTTTTTCCCTGATTTCTTTCGGATATCTTTTTCGAAAATTTCCAAATAACCCGTTAATAACGGGGATTGATAAAAGTTTTTCGACAGAACAGGGATTATTAAGGTTGATTGAGCTGGATAGGATTCAGGATTAATATCGTATTCGGTCAAGTGTGAAATGGCGTATTGATCACCATCCAATCGATTCAGTAAATGAGACAGGTTATTGCTGAAGGTAGTAACCCATCCCGATTTTGAATCTTCCCCGGGTTTATCGTCCAGATTGGAAAATATGATTAGAATCTGGGATTTAGACACTGATTAAAAATTTATTCACCCAAATAATGCAATTTTTTCTCTAATTATCAATAAAATCTAAACATTATTCTTAATAAAATATAAATCCAGAAAGACGGATCAGGCTGTTTTAGCAATTTGATCTTCCTCCCGCTGAATGTTTCTGGCAATATGATCCAGGAAATTCAATGCCACTTCGTGGTCATTGCTTAGCAGTTCATAAAGTTTATCTTTATGTATTCTTAGCATAATTACGTGGGATAAGGGATTGATCGTGATTTCATTTTCTGAAATCGTTTCAATCAGAAATTCACCGATAAATTCTCCCGGCGAAAGATTATTTAGTACAACCCCTTTTCTAATAATATTGATATATCCTTCGTAAACAATGTAAAAATAAGAATTGGTATCCTCGGTGATCTTAAAAGACTGATTTTTATGAAAATGTAATTCTTCGACATAGTCGATGAGATTGATTACAAAGGAGCGTGGCAAAAGCCGGAAGGTATTCAATTTTGAGAGGAAAAAAGCCTTATCTATTGATAAGGGTCTGATTTGACTTATTCCAAGGTTGTCAGCCTTCCCTTTGATCATCATATCCAGTTCGGCTTTTTTTTCTTTTCCTATCCGCGGTACGTTTTCTTCATAATATGTTGGATCGATCTGATATAATGACCAGGCTGAAGTATCCCTGATAAGTGGATCCGGATTAAATAAATTTGAAATAAGTTCATACAATAAACTATTATCCTTGTGAATTCCAACCCAGTATAATGACAGAGTTTTTGACCACCGGTTGATTTGATTGAATTCCTTGTTTATGATCTGTTTAATCACATCATGGAAATCACCAAGCATGTGAGGATAAAAAACCTGTAATCTTTTGATTTTATCCTGGTTGGAAATATCATCAAACAGCGGGATTACCCTGTCTTTCAGATCCTCGGATAATAATACATCCAGTAGTTCAATAGCATAGGTAATCCCTTCACTTGTTCCACTTTCAATATTTGATCTGATCAGGTTGATGGAATAAGGATCGAATATCATGGATAATAACATATAAATATGCCTGTAATGATACTGATTCTCTTCCTGCAGTGAATTTATTATAAGTCTGCCTATATCGGATTGTGGGATTTTATCCAAAGCATGGAGATTCCAGATAATGTCATTTATATCCGACTCAATCACATATTTGATCCGTATATTTTGAAAAGAATCCGCCTGAAATTTTGAATTGGAAAGTGCAAATAAAACCTGAGAAACTACTTTTTTATCCGGATAATCAATTTTTGACCAAAGGATCTCCCGGGATTTTTCAGTGTCAATCTTTTCAAATATTTTTATTATCCGCAGCTGGGTTTGTGAATCCTGGTCTGTTTTCTGAAATATAACATCCAGATAGGGAATAATATCATCCCCAATTTCGACAAGTGAGGCAATGGTCAGGTCGCCATATGTCGAAGTGCTAAGTTTATCAATCAGGAATGGATATAGTTCGTGTTTTTTGATTTTCCCGGTCGCGACTATGGCAGCTGCCTGCACATTGTAGTTCAAATCATTGATTAATTCTATCAGATAGGGTATACTTTCATCGATCGGATTGCTGACGATCAAGCTGACAGCTTCCAACCGGTCTTCAATCTCATCCGATCGCGTAAGTTTTGAAATAGATTCAATTACGGAGATATCTTCATCCGAATGAAGTAGCCGGTCCAACCAACGTCCTATATCCTCTTTCCCCTTTTCCGTATTTTCAATGATTTTTATCCTATTGGGATTGGAAGAGCCTGACAAACTTCTGATTTCATTTAACTTCAGCAAAGCAAATTTCTTGACAATTTTATGTTCACTCCCAATAAGAGCAGGCAAATATTCCTGAAATAAGTTTCTGTCAAGTCTTTCTATCAATTTGAGGGTAAAAATCTTGGTGGCTGCATCCGGGATCAAGTTGAAATTTTTAATGGTTGCACCCAGTTCAACTTTTTCAGATTTTATCTCTTCTGTTTCAATCTCATGGCTTTCCAGCTTCTTCCTAACGTTATTCCTGTATTCATTATATAATTTCCCCGTTACGAAAAAATATCCGATTACGATGCCTAGGAGGAAATAGGAATAATGGATCAATTCAAAAAATGTTAATATCCCGATGATAAGGATCATTAAACCAGCGATCAATCTAGCAAATTCGTTGATGACTCCTTCCACTTTTGCCTGAATATCAAATCTGATATTCACATTTAAAGGCATAAAAAATATTTTGAAAGTTGGATTCTCGAGTGCTTCACGTAAAGAATTTGAGAAAAATTTACTAAGTCCGATAAACAGAAAATACCAGATAAAATCAACGGAGGCAATCGTATACCCGAATAGAGTGCCGGTTATTATGGCCCCAATTGTAAATAATCCTAATATTACCGGCAAAATCATCAGCGCGGTCTTCAAACCATAGGAGGATATCAACCGGTCATTTACAAAAGTTTGCATGATGAGTGTAAATACCATAATAGATAGATACATATAGGAAAGGAAGGTGGCCAGACTATTTTCATCCGGATATTGCTGTTCCGTGATTTTAAGAAATGTATAATCTACGAACGATACACAGATCACCGAAATCCCAATAAAAATGGACAGGAGAATCGCATAATTATCCTTGAAAAACTGGCCAAATTTATAGACCTCGGATTCATTCTGCTCGGTGGCGACACTTGAATATTTAAATTCTTTATTTATAAAAATAAGAAAAGCAAAGCAGGCAATTATGCTTATGGCACTGACAATCAGAATATCGCTTACATTACTTATATACTGGATAAAGAAGGGAACCGAGATGAAGGCCAGAATTGTTGCCAGTAACTGGCCGGCGTCGATACTTCCTATGATCCTTTTCGATTGCCGGATATTGAAAATCCTGCCGAATAATCCCCAGAAGCTTAACAGCATGATGGAAGTAACCGGGAAAAGCATTACATATAGGATAAAGATAAATACAAGGTTGGACTGTTGTGAAATATTTAAGAATATTACCAGTATAAAGCTGAATACCGCAAGGAGGTTAAAAATGGCAAGCCTGGAAAAGGAAATCCTTTTCTGAAGTAACATATACAACCAGGTTGAAACAACTCCTAATATCCCCGATATAAAAAAAGCCTCCTTCAGGTACTCCCCGAGAGAATTAAGGAACAGCGTCTCGACAACCACGCGATAGGTGGCCAGAAAAATACCCATGAAAAATCCATAGCCAAGCAGTAATAGAGCGGGCCTTTCCTCCTCCTTTGTATGGACATTAATGATTCGTAAGATTGCTTTCAACATAATCCCGGTATTCGGTTGAACCAATTACTTATATATTGTATGAACAGGATTGGACCAACATAGATAAATTCTACTGGTTGCTTTGAGAGAATTTTCCATATACTGGTAAATTATTCAATTATCCCATTCTGTTCTAACAATCGATTCCTGCACTCTTATCGATTAATCATCACGAACAACTAAATTTATGAAGTTTCTTTAATTTACCCTAAATTTTCTAATAATTTTACAAATCACATGGACTACAATGGTAAATTACTAATCAATTTTTCGACTGATGGATAATCTCATCCCCTTCTATTCACTTAAAAAAATGCATGAGGATCTGAAAAACGAACTGAAAGCGACATTTGACGAAGTGATTAATGACGGATGGTTTATACTGGGAGATCAACTTGAAAAATTTGAAAAAAAATTTGCAGAATTCGTGCAGGTGAAATACGCTGTCGGAGTAGGTAATGGTTATGATGGATTAAAGATTGCACTCCGAGCACTGGAATTTACTCCTGAGGATGAAATCATTATACCGGCCTTTACCTTCAGCGCTTCAATCCTGGCTGCACTGGAAATCCATATCAAACCCGTATTGGTGGATGTAGATACCAGTAGCTACGTTATCGATCCCGATAAGGTGGCTGGAAAGATAACAGCCAGAACCAGAGCCATTATGCCGGTTCATCTTTACGGTAACCCATGTGAAATGGGAACTCTTGCCGGTCTGGCGAAAAAACACGATCTTTTTATCATAGAGGACTTTGCTCAGTCGGTTGGCGCCCTGTATCTTGGACAACCGGTGGGATCCTTCGGAAACATCAATGCCACAAGCTTTTACCCGGTAAAACCTCTGGGAGGACTTGGCGATGGAGGAATGATCACCACAAATGACTTATCGCTCAGAAACAAGTGTATCCAGTTAAGGAACTATGGATATGGCAGCAAATATCAACTTGACGTGGACGGATATAATTCCAGGCTGGACGAAATTCAGGCTGCGTTCTTACTCCGGAAATTAAAATACCTTGAAAAATGGAATTTGGAAAGAAAACAGATAGCCGACCGATACATCCGGAATTTATCAAATATTGAACAAATCAGGTTGCCTTCAAATGATCCGAAACGAATCAGGGTCTATCACATTTTCCCTATTCTCACTCGGAAAAGAAATGATTTACATCATTTTCTTAATAGCAAAGGGATACAAACACAAATTCATTATCCCATTCCGCCCCATCTGCAACCGGCCCTTAAATTCCTCGGATACCAACAGGGTCATTTCCCGGTAACGGAAAATATATGCAACCAAGAATTGAGTCTTCCCATCTATCCGGGATTAAAAATGGGCCAGGTTGATTTCATCAGTGAAATGATCCAGGCATTCATAAAAGGAACATAAACCGATAGTTAATCTTTAACACTATGGAAGAGAATCCCATTCTCCGGTTATCCCGCTACAGGGATCGAATGGTCTGTGGCGTAAGAATTCCCTCATAAATGATCTTAATGGCATTATCAAAAACCTCCACAGGTAATTGAGGGATCTCACGTTTTAATTCAGGGGGTAGCTCCTCTATGAAGGCCGGATCCAGTAAGTTTTCGATAGCGCTGGCATACAAAGCAACCACAACGGCCCGGTTCACCTCATTTTTTATATGGCCCTTTTTTTTACCTTCTTCTATCAATTTATTAAACCTCAAATAGGCAGCCTCATGCTTATACCTGTTTATTTTTTCCCATAAATCAGGAACATATTCCTGAATATCTTTGAAAAGAAGTGAATTCATACCGCCAATATGAACACCTATACTGGATAGTACTTTTTTGAGTTTTTCGGGGAAAGAGAGATCCGCTTTATCCAGGATATGATTGATATCGCGGGTAATGTTTTCCCGGTAATATTCAAAGGTCATCTCCAAAATTTCACGTTTACTTTCAAAATACTTGTAGATCGTTTTTTTGCTCATGGAAAGAGAAGTAGCGATTTCATCAACGGTTACCTTACGGTATCCCTTCTTAAAAAATAACTTCTGTGATCTTTCAAGGATAGTTTCTCTTATTTTCCGATTCTTACTCATAGGTAAAAAATGATCTTCATAAAACTAAAAAAAATCCTTTGCTAATTTCATACATTTGTGATGGAATTACTCCCTGAAATGAAAATCTTTTTAAATGATCCGGGAAGAAGCACAAATTGAAATTGAAAAGTTGATCGAAAAGATCAACTTTTACAATAATAAATATTATCAGGAAGATACCTCCGAAATATCGGATTATGAATTTGATATCCTGATGAACAGGTTGATCGAGCTGGAAAAGAAATATCCTGAATATAAATATTCTTACTCCCCTACCCAACGGGTTGGAGGTACGATAACAAAATCGTTTGAAACCGTCACCCACCAATACCCAATGTTATCCCTGAGTAATACCTATTCGCGGGAGGAGATCGTGGAATTTGATAAAAGAATAAAAAAATTGCTTGGCGGTGATCATTACGAATACATATGTGAATTAAAGTTCGATGGAGTAGCCATCAGCATCACGTATGAAAACGGAATTATATCCAGGGCGGTAACAAGAGGGGATGGAATAAGAGGAGATAATGTAACCAATAACGTAAAAACCATCCGTAACATCCCCTTAATCATAAACCATGATCCTGTTCCCGGTTTATTTGAGATAAGAGGGGAGGTATTTATGCCCTTGAAAGTTTTCAGGCAAATCAATAAGGAAAGGGATAAGGCTGGATTACCCCCGCATGCAAATCCACGTAATACGGCTTCAGGCACATTAAAAATGCAGGATTCTTCCCTTGTCGCACAGCGGAAACTAGATTGTTTTATTTATGGTCTGTTAGGAGAGGAAAACCCGGCGGATACACATGAACATGCCCTTAAATTGCTTGCAGATTGGGGATTTAGCGTGTCGAAGACTTACAAGAAATGTCAAAACCTGGATGATGTATTTAATTACATCGACAAGTGGGAAATGAAAAGACTTGAGATGCCCCTGGAAACGGATGGGATTGTAATAAAAATAAACCGGTATGATCAACAAGAGAAATTGGGTTTCACTGCAAAATCACCCAGGTGGGCCATCGCATACAAATATAAGGCCAAGACCGTCTCGACCCGGTTGAAAAACATTACCTATCAGGTAGGGAGAACCGGTGCCATTACACCGGTAGCTGAATTGGAACCTGTACTTCTCGCGGGTACGACCGTCAAGAGGGCATCCCTCCATAATGCGAATGAGATCAAAAGACTTGATCTCAGATTAGGAGATTATGTATTTATTGAAAAAGGTGGAGAAATCATTCCAAAAATAACGGGAGTACAGGTTGAAAAACGATATCCAGGATTGCCTGAGGTAAAGTTTATCACCAACTGCCCGGAATGTGGAACCGCACTGATCCGTAACGAAGGAGAAGCAGTTCATTATTGTCCAAATGTGACGGGTTGCCCGCCTCAAATAAAAGGTCGAATCGAACACTTTATCCATCGAAATGCCATGGATATCAATGCGATCGGAGAAAAAACCATAGAAGCACTTTATGATAAAGGCCTGGTTCACTCCGTGTCGGATCTATATCGATTGAAAAAAGAGCAGATCCTCGAACTGGAGGGCTTTAAGGAATTATCATCCCAAAATCTGCTCAATGGAATAGAAAGTTCAAAAATAGCTCCTTTTGAAAATGTTTTATTTGGCTTAGGAATTCGTTTTGTCGGAAAGACAGTCGCTGAAAAACTGGCCAGGCATTATAAAAGTATCGATTCGCTAAGACAGGCCGATTACGATTCCCTGATTGAAGTACCGGAAATTGGTGAAAAGATAGCTGAAAGCGTTATTGATTATTTTTCGAACCTGGAAAACATACAATTAATCGAGGAATTGCGGGATGCAGGTTTAAATTTTTCTATTCAGGAAGAGGATATAACACAAAGCACCGAATTAGACAATAAAAGATTTGTTGTCTCCGGAGTTTTTGAAAATTTTGAAAGAGAAGAATTGAAATCGGTTATAAAAAAACATGGAGGAAAAGTTGTATCTTCGGTTTCAGGGAATATCGATTATTTGCTTGCAGGTGAAAATATGGGCCCATCCAAAAAAAAGAAAGCGGAAGAATTGGGAATTAAGATTATTTCGGAGGAAGATTTTTTAGAATTATTGAATAAATAGATACTCATGCTGAGAAAGTACTTGGTGGAATATAATTCAAGGCGTGCACTGAAAAAGAATCCTATTGCCCGAATCAATCCCTCATTTCAGGATGCTAAACAAATAGGTATCTTATTTACATGGGAAGGTGAAAAAAAGGTTGAACTCATACAACATTTCATCAATGAATTAAAAATCTCGGGTAAAAAATCTACGGTTTTATGTTTTTACAAAATAAAAGAGAATATCCCCTCAAAAACATTTAAATTTTTTACTCCACAGGATTTTGATCATTTTGGTTCTGCTAAATCTGAAGCTATTACCCAGTTTATTAATGTACAATTTGATTTTTTATTTCATCTCGATACCTTAAAAAACGTCTACATAGAATATATTCTTGCACGATCAAAGGCAAAATGCAGAGTCTCAAGACTTGATTATGAAAGTAAAGATTTTTATGATTTTATGATTAAAACCGGAGATAATGAAGGAATTGAACATCTATGCAGACACCTTTTACACTATACAAAATCATTGGTAAATCATGATTAATCAATTTATAGGGACGGGGGTTGCTCTCGTTACACCATTTGATGAACAATACAATGTTGACATTAATGCGCTACAAAAGATTGTAACACATACAATTGAAGCAGAAGGTATTGATTACCTTGTGGTGATGGGCACAACTGGTGAATCCGTCACTTTAAGTTTAAAAGAAAAAAAACAGGTGCTCGGGATTGTTACCCGACATAAAAACGACCGGCCCATTGTGCTGGGCATCGGGGGGAATAACACCATGCATATCCTTGAGCAATTTTCAGAATTCGATCCGGAATCCTATGATGCAATCTTATCGGTGTGTCCTTATTATAATAAACCATCTCAGAAAGGTCTGATTAATCATTTTACCATGGTGGCTGATAAATCTCCCAAACCTGTCATATTATATAATGTTCCAGGCAGAACATCCATCAATCTTTCCGCTAAATCGACTATTGAATTATCAAGCCATCCTAACATTATCGGCATAAAGGAGGCCTCCGGCGATTTTAATCAATGCATCTCTATTGTAAAAAATACGGATGATTCCTTCCTCCTGATCTCAGGAGACGATCTGCTGGCTCTGCCCCTGATTGCCATCGGAGCGAAGGGATTGATCAGCGTCATTGCTAATGCCTTGCCGGAAGAAATGGGAAAGATTGTAAAATCCGGACTGGATGGTAACTTTGGAGAAGCTAATAAAATGCTCTACAGAATATCCTATCTGATTGAACTTATGTTCAGGGAAGGCAATCCAACTGGGGTTAAAGCATTACTTTCCCTGCTTAATTTATGTACCGAACAAGTAAGGCCCCCATTGATCCGTTCCACAACTGAACTGATTAGTGAAATCAAAATGGAGTACAGTAAGGTTAAAACACGTTGAATAGTCCGGATCTTTACAGAAAAGTTGGATTTTTATAAAAAAAAGGCACCTTTTTCAGTGCCTTTTTTTTTAATTCTTAGAGGCCTCTTTTTTTTCGTTGACGTTGATTTTTCAAACGCCGGAAAGATAAAATATATTATGCTTTATTCTTTATATCTTGTACTTCAACACGGATCTCTTGTGCGAGGTTTTTAAGATCCTGCATTCCCTTTCGAACGCGTGTTCCTGCAGCTTGATTACCCTTATCATAAAACTTCTGGAAATCAGCCTCTAAAGACATTACTAAATCACGTAGTTCATCAAATCTTTTCATTTTTTATATGCGTTTTTGGTTAAAAAAATGTATTTCTTGGCGGCAATTTAACTAAAATACTGAAAAATCAATAAATAAGCGTACTTTTTTTATCAATTATTAATCACCGACTCAATGCCCTCATGTTGATATTTGCCCGTTTTAAGCTTTTCACTGATCGCTTCAAAGGCGGCAATGGTCTCTTCAACATCTTCCATGGTATGCGCGGCCGTTGGAATCAATCTCAGGAGTATTATATCCTTAGGAACAATGGGATAGATTACAACTGAACAGAATATTTTATATTTTTCGCGTATATCGACGATTAAATTACCTGCTTCGATAATGCCTCCGCTGAGAAAAACAGGAGTTACCGGTGAATGGGTTGTTCCTAGGTTGAATCCACGTTCCCTGAGTCCGTTTTGCAGGGCATTAACAATTTTCCAGAGATTTTCCTTCAATTCAGGCCGTGTTCGAAGTAATTCAAGTCTCTTTAAGTTTCCAATTACCACCGGCATCGGAAGGGATTTTGCAAAAATCTGCGATCTGATATTATACCTCAAGAATTCTATTACCTTATGACCACCGGCAATAAATGCGCCGATGCTTGCCATGGATTTGGCAAAAGTGGAAAAATACAAGTCCACTTCATCCTGCACACCCATGGCCTCAGGTACCCCGGCTCCTGTCGGTCCCATGGTCCCAAATCCATGGGCATCATCCACAAGTAATCTGAATTTATATTTTTTCTTAAGCGCCACTATTGATTTCAGATCTCCGACATTCCCCGACATTCCAAATACGCCTTCCGTGATAACCAGAACACCTCCTCCGGTCTCTTTAGCCATTTTCTCTGCCCTTACCAATTGTTTTTCAAGACCTTCAATGTCATTATGTGGATAAACAAATCGTTTACCCATGTGCAGACGCACCCCATCAATAATACAAGCGTGAGATTCGGCGTCATATACGATTACATCCTTACGATTTACAAGGGTATCGATAATCGACATGATCCCCTGATATCCATAATTCAATAATAATCCTGCTTCCTTTTTAACAAATTTCGCAAGTTCGTTTTCGAGTTGCTCATGTTGAAGGGTATTTCCGGACATGATCCTGGCTCCCATTGGATAGGCCAATCCCCATTCCCTGGAAGCTTCCGCATCCACTTTTCTTACTTCCGGATGATTCGCCAATCCCAGATAGTTGTTCAGGCTCCAGGTCAACACCTTGGTCCCTCTGAAAGTCATTCTGGGCGCGATTTCACCCTCAAGCTTGGGAAACATAAAATACCCTGGATCCACATGTGCATAATGACCCAACGGGCTCTGATCAATGTTTAATTTATCAAAAATATCCACCTTATGTCTGATTAGAATTTACCCAAATGATTTAATGCGAAATTACTACTAAATTGACGTCTTACAAAAAAGTGAATATTAAATATGATAATTTCTGGTTATTTTTAAACTTCTGTAAAACTCCTGAAAACGTAGTTTTTATTATAAATGAAGATCAAAAAAATTCTGATCGCCAATCGCAGCGAAATTGCGGTTCGTATTATAAGAACAGCAAAGGATATGAATATTGAAACGGTTGCCTTGTACAGCGATGTCGACCGTCAACTTCCTCACGTCCGGTTGGCAGACGAATCCTATCCCCTGGGACATCCGGATCCTGCCTCCTCCTACCTGAATATTGAAAAAATTATTTCCATTGCAAAAAAAAGTAAATCGGACGCCATCCATCCTGGATATGGTTTTCTATCTGAGAATCCATTATTTGCACGTAAGGTGATCGATGCCGGCCTGCTTTTTATTGGACCCACCCCGGAAAGCATTCAGCAGATGGGTAACAAACTAACATCAAAAAGTATGGCAAAAAATGCGAATGTACCGGTTATACCCGGATATGACCGGCCTATCTTGCCTGATGAAGATATAATGCCGATAGCAAGAAATATCGGTTATCCTATCCTGATCAAGGCCAGTGCCGGTGGAGGCGGCAAAGGAATGCGCGTGGTGCAAAACGATGATGAACTATCGGAAAATATCGAAAGGGCTCGAAGTGAAGCTAAAAATGCATTTGATTCGGATCAGGTTTTCATTGAAAAATACATCGAAAATCCCAGACATATTGAGATCCAGATACTTGGTGATCGCTTTGGCAATTACGTCCACCTTTATGAACGGGATTGTTCCATCCAGCGCCGGCATCAAAAATTAATTGAAGAATCTCCCTCCCCTGGCGTAGATGAGATCTTACGCAACAAACTTGCATCCTCAGCCTTAGCCATGGCAAAATCATGCAATTATCAGGGGGCAGGTACCGTGGAATTTGTGGTGGATCAGGATCACAACCATTATTTTCTGGAAATGAACACAAGGCTTCAAGTGGAACATCCCGTGACGGAACTGGTTACAGGAATTGATCTCGTAAGAGAGCAGATCAATATCGCCGCCGGAGAAAAAATATCATTTTCACAGGGAGATCTGCGTCACGTGGGGCATGCCATTGAATTCAGAGTATATGCGGAAGATCCATTCCAGGATTTTTTGCCTTCAAGCGGAGAACTTACCCTTTATAAAATTCCAAAGGGTCCCGGTATCCGCGTTGATGACGGCTATGATGAACATCTTTCCATTCCAATTCACTACGATGCACTGATTGCTAAACTTCTCGTTTACGGCAAGGATAGGGAAAACGCAATCAGGATTCTGAAGAGAGCGATTAATGAATATCAAATCGGACCGATTCAGACCACACTGGATTTTGGCAGGATAATTTGTGAAAATAAGAGCTTTAAAAAGGGAAACTATTCGACTTCATTCATTGAAAACGAATTTATCCCCTTCTTGACCAGTCGCAAACTTGCCAAAAATTCGGATCTTGCAGCTGCTCTGGCAGGCTTGATTTATTCGCATAATCAATCGGGTCCCGACCCGAATAATCACCCATCCAGCTATTCCGGTGCCTGGAAAAAGAATAGACGTTGAAATGCTATATTTGGAAAAATCCTCATAAAGTTCAGTGAAAACATTTTTTCCCATACTATTTGTTATTACTTTTCTTGCCTCCGTTGTTTATGCCCAAAAACCGGACAGGCCTAATAAATTATATCCCATATTATTCAATTACGCAAGGAATCTTTATAAGGAATATTCTAGTATTCCCGTTGAACGAAGGTATATTCTGGATGAAATAGCGAATTATGTCATCGGCTCCACTCAATTTGAAGGAAATGCCTCGCTAATCATTATAGGCAGCAACAATGCTACAAGGAGTATCCTTGTGGAATCATGGGCCAATGCCGCTGCCTACTATTATGGGATTCATAATGTCCGGATATATTCCGGGGGCATAAATGCAACCAGGATTTCCAAGAACAGCATTCTGGCGTTGGAAGAAGCCGGATTCATCATCTACAAAACTACTGAAAATCAATATCCGGCCTATGAAATAAAATATTCCTATAATCTTCCACCCCTAATCGTCCGATCTAAAAAATATGACGACAAGGCAAATCCAACGAAAGGGTATGGGGCAATTTTCGTCTGTCCAAATGCAGATATAAATGTACCTGCATTGAATGGCAATAATTTCAGGACATCGCTTTACTATTATGACCCGGTGGCGTACGATATGTCGGAGGATGCACTGAAACAGTATCTTATCCGAAGTAAGGGGATTGCGACTGAAATGTTTTATCTTTTTTATATGTTGAAAAACGCGAAATAATGTACAATTGTACGAGGGATCCATTTTTGATATAATGCCAATCGCTACAGAATGAAAAAATTACCCCTGGTAACCCGGTTGCTTATCTGGCGAAAACGGAAAATCTCTGACGGAAGATTTATGATATTTTTAAGTATGGTGGTTGGGTTTGCTGCAGGGCTGGGTGCAGTAATCATCAAGAATTCTGTTCATTTCATTCAGACCCTGCTTACGGAAGGCTTTTCAGACCAATATTACCAGATCCTATTTTTTATCTATCCTGCTATTGGAATCTTGATTACGATCCTTTTTATAAACTTTATCCTTAAAAGAAAGGTTGGCCATGGCATCCCAAACGTGCTTTATGCCATATCAAAAAATAATGGAATCATTCGTCCATATCAAACTTTTTCATCAATTATCACAAGCGCACTCACCGTTGGATTTGGAGGATCCGTCGGGCTGGAAGGTCCAACCGTTTCTACCGGTGGGGCTGTCGGCTCCAATATTGGCCGTTTTCTCAGGCTGGATTTTAAAAACATAACCTTGTTAATCGCCTGTGCATCAGCTGGGGCCATGGCCGCTATTTTTAAGGCTCCCATCGCCTCAATCATCTTTGCGCTGGAAGTACTTATGCTCGATTTAACCATGGCGGCATTGCTTCCTCTTTTGATTGCCGCAGTATCGGGTACGGTTACCTCCTATTTTTTTTTAGGTCAGCAAGTGCTTTACCCTTTTGAAGTCCAGGAAAGTTTTCACCTGACAGACATTCCGGTCTATATAGTTTTTGGAATCCTCTGTGGATTTATAAGCCTGTATTTTTTCCGTATTTACACCAATTTTGAGGAGAAATTTGAAAAATTGGGTAACTGGTATACCCGATTTATTGTCGGAGCGTTGATCCTTGGTATGCTGCTTTTTCTGATGCCCTCCCTTTATGGGGAAGGATACCAGGCAATTAATTCCAGTCTGCACGGCAATTACAGCTATTTATTTATCAATTCGCCCTTTTTTGAGTTCAGAGATAATCAATATGCAGTTCTGATTGCGTTGATTGCCGTAATTCTTTTCAAGGCAATCGCCACCTATGTTACATTTGGGGCCGGTGGAATTGGTGGGATTTTTGCTCCATCCCTGTTTATAGGAGCCAATTCAGGTGTCCTGTTTTCAACATTGATCAATCAGTTTCATATCAGGGAAATATCCCAGAGTAATTTCGCCCTGGCAGGAATGGCGGGAATGATCACCGGAGTAATACATGCTCCCTTGACGGCAATATTCCTTATTGCAGAAATTACCGGAGGATATCAATTGATTCTCCCATTAATGATTGTGGCATCTTTTTCTTATGTTACCATCAGTCTTTTCGAGAAAAATTCAGTGTATACTCATCAGCTTGCCAAGAGGGGAGAATTGTTTACTCATGACAAAGATAAGGTTGTCTTATCCCTGATGAATCTGGACGAATTGCTTGAGACCAAATTCAGCACGGTATCCCAGGATGCTACCCTTGGTGAATTGGTGAAAGTAATCCAGGAATCCAAAAGAAATGTATTCCCTGTGATTGATGAGAATAATATTTTGCAGGGTATTGTTCATCTGAATAATATCCGACATGTCATCTTCAAACCCGAATTATACGATACTACCTACGTCAGGAATTTAATGTATTATCCCATTAATTTTGTTTCTCCAAAGGATAATATGGAAATAATTGTTCAGAAATTCCAATCGAGTGGACACTATAACTTACCGGTCATCCAGGAAGGTAAATACATCGGTTTTGTTTCCAGGGCAAAAGTGCTCTCAAAATATCGGAAAATGCTGAAACATTTTTCTGAAGACTAAATCCCCTGATTTTTAAAAATAAAAAGTTCTTCTTATTGAAATAAGACAGTCATCAGGTGATATTATTAAAATGCTTTCCAGGATGAGATAAATTTTTTAATGAATTTTTCTATCATTAAAGCAAACAATTTGTTATCTTTTGGGGTTTAAAATCGATAAACATTTTAATTAACCTGCAATTATCAGTACGCCTATGAGAAGAATTGCTTTACCTACTGTTTTAATGTTGTTGGGACTGGCTTCGTGTTTCAGTTCGAGAGATTTTGTAGTGGAGTCCGATTACAGTTATCATGGAAATTTTAAAAACTATAAATCGTACACTTTTATTCAAATTCAGAAATTTAATCAGGATACATTAATACCGGATGATTTGATAAAAGATGCCATTAACTTCCGGATGTCCTTACTCGGTTATGAGGAAGACAAGGAAGAACCGAATATTCTGGTTGCCTATAAAATGTTTTTCAGTGATTTTGTCTTCCAGGGCTGGGATCAGCCGGAGCTTGAAAAATGGCTGGAAAACGAAGGGATTGTTGAAGAGGAATTTGATCCAGTAAGATACCGACTTAAAGAGGGAACCCTTATGATCCTTTTTGTGGACCGAAAAAAGAAAAAAGCGATCTGGCAGGGATATAACAGCGGCCTGATTGATCCCCATACCTTGGATGATGAACGATTCGTAAAAGGCACGGTGAGAACCATTTTTGATAAATACAAAGTATTTGCCGAAGGCTATTACAGAAAGGGTTAATTTTTTTAATTTTTCTGTTAAAAATTTGCAATAATACGGAAAAATTCTAACTTTGCGGCTTCGTTTGGGTATTGCGCCTGGCAAGATTGCAAAAATAACCATTTTTTTTTAAAACAAAATAATTTTAAATACGTTCCTTTTAAAAGCTGGGAAAAAGGAAATTCTTTGGGAGAGTCCTGGTATGATAGTATTTAAATCTAGAAATTTTATAGTAATTAATTGTTTGGCCAGAAAGATCCTGCACAAAAGGGAAGTTTACTTAATCAACAAGAAACCTTATTTATTACCTATTTAATATAATTTATTCAGCATGAGGCAGTTAAAAATAACGCAATCTATTACAAACAGGAAGGAGAGTCATACCATTGAAAAGTATTTCAATGATCTTAGCAAAGAAGAAACGATTACTCCGGAGGAAGAGGCTGAACTTGCGAGAAGAATCAGACAAGGGGATAATGTCGCCCTGGAAAAATTGGTAAAAGCCAACTTGAGATTTGTAATATCGGTTGCAAAGCAGTATCAGAATAGAAATATCCCATTAAATGATTTGATCAATGAAGGAAATATTGGTCTAATCAAGGCCGCCCAGAAGTTCGACGAGACCAAAGGATTTAAGTTTATCTCCTACGCAGTTTGGTGGATTCGACAGTCAATATTACAGGCAATCAACAATCATTCGAAAATTGTCAGAATTCCTGCTAACAAGAAAGGACATTTCAATCAGATTAAAAAAGCGTATTCCAGTTTTGAACAGCAATATGAAAGGGAACCGACCCCCGAAGAATTGGCTGAATTACTTGATCAGGAACCATCGGATATATACAATACATTAAATGCGGATATTAATAAAACCTCTCTGGATGCACCCTTTGGAGATGATGGAGAAGGCAATCTGTATGATGTAATGGAAAATGGCTCCATTGATCCTACTGATTATACCATGGAGTACACACAGTCGCTCAAACATGAAACATTAAGGACACTGCATACACTCGATGTAAGGGAAATGGAAGTCATTAAGATGTCCTTTGGTATCGACTATGACCACGCCATGAATTTTGAAGAAATCGGGGAAAGAATGGGGCTAACCCGGGAAAGAGTGAGACAGATTCGGGAGAAAGCACTGAAAAAACTGAAATCTACAAGCAGGCAAAAACTTCTGAAAGAATTCTGCGCCCGTTAGTCTAGAAGTTAAAATTTAAATTCAGCAGTTCTCTTCGGAACTGCTTTTTTTTGCACTCAAACAGTGCCATCAAATATATTTAGCTGGTGCGGTAACTGTCGGAATGATTTCCTATGATATCGGGTTAGGCCAAATTGTTTAATAGCCCTCCTATGCTCCAGGGTAGCGTAACCCATATTGGTATGCCAGTGATAATCGGGAAATTCATTTGCATATTGCTGCATCAATTCATCCCGTTTTGTTTTGGCCATTACCGAAGCGGCGGCAATTGACATATACTTTCCATCTCCTTTAATAATACATTGGTGCTCGATTTTTTTGTAGGCGGAAAACATGTTCCCATCTACCAGGATTAAGTCCGGAAGTTGTTTTATCTGATCCAGGGCGAGATGCATTGCTTTAATGGAAGCTCGTAAAATATTGATCCGGTCTATCTCCTCGTTGTCAACTATGCCAATACCATATTCCAGCGCCTCATTCTCAATTTGAATCCTCATTTCATTTCGTTGCCCTTTGGTCAGTAGTTTGGAGTCATTGAGTATAATACTCTTAAATCCGCCGGGTAATATTACGGCAGCCGCCACCACCGGTCCTGCGAGACAACCGCGTCCTGCTTCGTCACATCCTGCTTCCAACATTCCGGATTTGTAAGACGATATTAACATGAAAAAGATATATTTGCCGATAAAATATCTTAACCACTCGTAAAAATAAAGGAAGACGTGAGACATACTAAAAATCCGTGGAAAAAGATTGAAGAAAAATTTATTTATGAAAATCCCTGGATCAGGCTGGTTGAACATCAGGTTATAAATCCCAGAGGAAACAAAGGCATATATGGAAAGATCAGTTTCAAAAATAAGGCCATTGGAATTATCCCGCTTGATCAGGATCAAAATACCTGGCTGGTGGGGCAATACCGGTATACATTGGATGAATACAGCTGGGAAATCCCGATGGGAGGAGGTCCGCTTGATGACAATTTACTTCGCTCGGCAAAACGGGAACTAAAAGAAGAAACGGGTTTGATCGCTGAAAAATGGACCCGTCTTATGCGAATACATACTTCCAATTCCGTTACGGATGAAGAAGGTTTTGTTTTTCTTGCAGAAGATATTCGTCAGGGTGAACCTGAATTTGATGATACCGAAGAGCTGGCTATTCTTAAAATTCCATTTAAAAAAGTCTATGAAATGGTGATGAAGGATGAAATTACAGACTCTATGAGTGTTGCAGGGATCTTGAAACTGGCGATCATATTGAAATTATAAGAAATCGATATCCACATTAAACGGATACTTCATAAGATATTGCAAGGCTGTTTTTGGGGATAATCCTTCAAACATTATATCGTATAATTTTTCCGTAATGGGTGCTCTCACTTTGTAATATTTAGCAAGGCTTCTTGCTATTTTCACTGTATTGATTCCTTCCGCAGTTTCTTCCATGGTCCGGATGATATTCTCAATGGATTCCCCTTTTGCCAGCCTGTAACCCACGGTGAAGTTTCGGCTCAATTGACTGGTACAGGTGGTCACAAGGTCGCCTATTCCGGCAAGCCCGATAAATGCCTGGGTATTCCCTCCAAGGACTCTCCCAAGATAAATCATTTCAACCATTCCCCGGCTGATCAATAATCCCCTGGAATTTTCTCCGAGACCCAGGCCCGATATCGCCCCGGATGCGATGGCAATAATGTTTTTTAATACGCCGCTTAACTCAACTCCGATCAGATCGGAACTTCCATATACCTGAAAAAGATCCGACCTCAATAACCGCTGACCCTCCCGGATCACTTCGTTGAACCGACTGGCTACCACAGTGGCCGAAGGTTGTCCCTCAGCCAATTCCTGAGCAAGATTTGGCCCTGCAAGGCAACCGATCCGCACCACAACACTCTCCTCCATGATCACTTCACTCATGGTTCGGACCTCATTTCTGGATAAAAAGCTTCCTTCCTGATTAATATTTTCGCGGTCATCCTTGATATCAAATCCTTTGGTCCCATGAATCAGGATATGATATGGTTTTAAAAACGATGAAATCATGCCCATCAGTTGCCGGAAGCCTGAAGAAGGTACTACAGGGAAAATTATATCACAGGAATTACAGAGAAATTCCACGTCATCGGTCAATTTGATATTTGAATCCAAGGGTTGGCTGCTGCTGATCCGGGTTTCCCTTATTTCGAGAACCTGTTCCCTGTTACGGCCATATAGAATGACTGGGCAATTCCGGGCCAGTAAATTCGATACAGCGGTCCCGAAACTCCCTAAACCAATAACACCAACCGGACGATTAGTTTTTCTCGAGGTCATATCCTTCGAGTCGATTCCTGTAATAATACAATGTTTTTAAATCCTGGGTGGTAATGTCCCCCTCCTTATTGAATAACAAGGGGCGTTTGGTATGAAATACTCCTACATTGTTCACCCCAATTTGAATAAGTTCATCTACTTTTTTCTTCGTGAGATGATCGGCTGTCTGGATCCTGCCCTCTTTTTCTAATTCAAAAATTTGTGATAATCGCCTTGAAAATGACTTTCTGAAATCATCATAAGGTATGATCAGGTACTCATGGGGGATCCGTAATAAACTATAGAGATCCAATTTTCTGTATCGGGACCGGAAAAACTCAAACGCCGTATAAGCCGACAAATGGGATGCCGAACATCTGGCCAACCGGTGGTATTCCTGGACCAACTTATCGCTCAACATTTTTGTATATTCTCCTTCCCGCTGAGGATTTTCATCAAAAGATCCGTGAATTTTGAAATAATCTTCAATCCGGATAATGTTTCCTTTCCGGTCAAGACTGTTCCCCTCATCGTCTACATAATTCCCAAGCAGGTCCATCCCTCGTCCTACCGTGACCGACATATCCGAACTGCGGGTGAAAAACTGTAATAAAAATTTCAAAATTTTGTAGGAGGAAGAAAACTGGTCCGATTCCATATAATATCTTTCCTGCCCCTTCTGAGATAAATAATCGGAAATCAACCCGACAGCTTCTAAAACAAAATTGTAGTTTAATACAACAGGTACTACGAATATCTTTTTAGGATTCTCTCCATTTGCTTTCATAAAATTAATACGCTGGGCTTCCATAGCGGTACTTAATAAGCCTAATTTTAATTTGGATTCAAGTATCCCCGACCTGGATCGGGTACCGCCAGGAAAAAATAAACTGTGGAGTCCATTCTGTAAGGCAAGATTGGAATACATTTTCAGCGTTTCCAGATAGATCATGTTTTTTTTCCTTCGATCAACCTTATAGGCGCCCAGGCTGTTCATAAAATAGGCGATGATGGAAATATTAAATAAATTCAATCCTGCACCGTATATGAAAGGAGGCAATCCGAGAGAATGAATAACAAAACCTATGGTGATTGAATCCAGGTTGCTGAAATGGGTCGGAACCATTACGATTGTACCAATTTTGGCAAGTTTACGGATATGTTCATTTTCTCCAACAATCTGAATTTTATCCTGTAAGGTTAAGGTCCCCCGAAATAAACCGGTGAAAGATTTTAATTGAGCTGCATTAAACAACCTTGAAAATCCAACGGTAACGATCGTTCTCGCCAGTCTGTAATGGGAAGGTTTGAAATTTCCGGCTATTTCATTCGCATATCGGATAATTATATCCTTAAGTAGTTTATCAGTTATTAAATGGCTTTTATTTCTGGAGCGTTGATCTACCCCCACCAGGTTGTTTTTTACATCCGACCAGAAAAGCAACTCATCATCCGGATCTACTTTCCACGGGTTTTCCTTTATTCGGAGTCTTTCCCGAAACATGGTGATCTCAATCTCTTCCTGTAACATTTCCGGAGTATTTCTTAGTTCTTTGATACGCCGGAAACTTTCCCGGATAACTTGGTCAATAAATTCTTTTCTGTTCCGGCTTAATCTTACAACAGGCCAGTTCTCTGAACCCGGGAGAATGGGTTCATAAACGGGGGCTTTCGACTTTCCTAATTTTAGCATGTATGAGTAAAAGTATCGAAAAAATCTAAGTATCTAAATGCACCGGCATAAATCTATTTTTCGGCCGGAATACTGAGAAACTCTTCTGGAGTGTATTGATGAATAATCGCATCGGGATTAATTCTGCCTTTTATCGTAGGCTTTAACCTTTGGGATTCCATATTTTGTTCATATTTGATAACAGATCCAGCCTTCAGAGGATCGATCCCGGATATTAAAAAATTCAATTTCCCCGGCTGTGAAAGTAAAAATTCCTTAAGATCATAAAAAGAATACAGTTCATGATCTAAATCAAGAAGATTATCTTTTTTTGACGGATGGGATTTCCCATTGATTTCACTCAGGAAATATACCAGAAGGTACTCTATAGGTTCCTTTTGAATGTAGCGGTTAGTGTATTCCATAAATGCGCGTAGATTTAGTGTCGGATTAATTACAGGTATATCCGTAAGAGCGGATGTCTGTTTTACTGTAAGAACTTCGTGACCGATCCAGCCGATATAAAAAGAAAATATCCCTGCAACAATAAATAACAGTGCCATCAACGGGTGAAATATCCCTTTAAAAAATCCAACAATAATGAGTGGCGTGAAAACACCGCTGAAGATGATCGGAATTAAAAGCCGGCGTTGATTGACTGCAAGAAACCGGATCGAATTCAACCGGAATTCAAACAGTTTATTCTTCCTCGTAATTAATAATCGCCGGTCGGTTAATTCACATTTATTATGTTCATCACCGTCCCGGGAAAGATAACATAAGGCGATATTTTTTTCGTAATCCTCCACAATCCATCCTTAGGAATTTCTAATTTTGATAATCTGTTTATGTAATATTCAACTTGTTCATAAGAAATTTCAAAAAAAAAATTTAAGTTTCAGAAGGAATTTTGTTAAAAATTTTGTTATGTAATATAGATAGACGCGAGAAGAAATAACTTGATATGAATAGTGTAAAAGAAACCGTTATCATCCGTTTTTTTACAATTTTATCTCTGATTATTGGATTAACCATTCAAGATACATCCGGGCAAATTGAACAACCCACCCGATATGAGGTTGAGCTCAGTTTTGACGATGATTTTTTTAATGTCCTTTCCGTTGAAAAATACGGTATTATTCTAACCCGTAAGGTTTCTGACGTATTTGAGAAAGGAAAATCACCGTGGCAATTTCTGGTGTTGGACACAACCCTTTTCGAAAGATGGAGAAGCGATATCCTCATTGACTATAATTATGAATTAAGGGGTTTCGATCATGTTGGCAGTAAAGTATATTATCTTTTTCAGATGGGACAGACTAGAGCAGGCAATGATTTGATACTGGAAATAGATGTGGTATCGGGATTATATCATCAATATGATGTAATCAGGACATTTTCGTATCAGCTCACTGAATTTGAGGTGATCAATAACACGGCCATTTTTGGGGGTTATGTCAATACAAGACCAACGGTGGTGCAGTATTTTTTCAAGGAAGGTAAAACCAAGGTTTATCCGGGCTTTTATTATGATCGCAGCCGGCTGCTTCAAATTGATGTTAGTGATAGCCGCGGCATTACCACGGTTATTTCATCGATCCGGACCTTTGATAAGAAAAACACCATAGCCGTGCGGAAATTTACCGAGGACGGCGAAATGATTGAGAATTTTAATCTGAAACCAAGAGACAAAACAAGTTTGATCGACGCGCGGAATATTCCGATAGATGGCAGTACGGACATCGTTGCCGGCACCTATTCCGGAAAAAATCCAAAATATTCGCGTGGAATTTATCTCGCATACGTGAATGATCAGGGCGAAGAAACAATAAAATATTACAACTATGCTGAACTGGAAAATTTTTTCAGTTACATGAAAGCCAGAAGAGAAAAAAGAGTAAAAGAACGGATTAATAGAAAAAAGATAAAAGGTAAAAAACTTAAATTCAATTACCGTCTTTTAGTGCATGATATTATACCTTATAATGATAATTACATTCTGTTGGGTGAAGCCTATTACCCCAAGTATAACCAAAACTATACTTATGGAGGTTTCTACTCCTATTATCCTTCCTCCTCCCGAGGGTACGAACGATATTATTTTGAAGGCTATCATTACACCCATGCGATCGTAATTGGATTTGATAATGAAGGTAATATTCTCTGGGATAATAGCTTCGAAATAAATGACGCCACGAGTTTCCAACTTAAACAATTTGTTCACGTTGATCTACAGGATAAAGATATTGTATTGCTTTACAATTTTGAAAATGTGATCCGATCCAAACTGATCCAGGGAGAAGATGTGATCGAAGGTAAATCTTTTAACGATATCCACCTGAAATTTCAGGATGATGAGGTGAAAAGTAATGATTCTGAATATGGAGGGCTTGAAAAATGGTATGACGATAAGTTTTTTGCTTATGGGGTTCAGAAAATTAAAAACCTGAAAGACGTAGGTGTGAAATTAAATAGAAGAGTATTTTTTATTAATAAAATTATTTATAATTAGTTCCCAAGATTCCTTATGTTTGTAATGATTTAGGCGGACATTGATTTTTTAATTTTCCAATGCAGAAAAAATTACTTCTTGACAATCAATTATTCGATATTACCATCCGGCGTCTTTGTCATCAGCTAATTGAAAATCACGGAAGTTTTGAAAATGTTGTTATCATCGGTCTGCAACCCCGGGGTATTTTTCTAGCAGACAGAATTAAAAAAAATCTTGATGAAATTTTAAAAAAGGATATTCCGCTGGGATACCTGGATATTACCTTTTACCGTGATGATTTCAGGAGAAGAGATAAACCTATCAGGGCAAATGCAACGCATATGCCGTTCATCATTGAGGACCGGAAAGTTATATTAATTGATGACGTTCTATTTACAGGAAGATCGGTTCGAGCTGCCATGGATGCCATGACAGCCTTCGGCCGGCCTTTACTTGTAGAATTACTTGTATTAATCGAACGAAAATATACCAGGCACCTGCCCATTCATCCAACCTATATTGGAAGAAGCGTAAATACCATGCAATCCCAACGAGTCGAAGTCGAATGGAAGATGCAGGGAGCTAAAAATGATAATATATGGTTAATCAGTAAAACCAACCGGTAATGGCCAGTCTTAGCGTAAATCATTTATTGGGAATCAAGAATATTACCAGGAAGGACATTGAATTGATTTTTGAAACGGCGGATTATTTTAAAGAGGTAATCAACCGGCCGATTAAAAAAGTGCCTTCTCTTCGGGATATTACCATAGCAAATGTCTTTTTCGAAAATTCAACTCGAACAAGGCTTAGTTTTGAACTGGCCGAAAAAAGGCTTTCAGCGGATGTGGTTAATTTTTCTTCCTCTTCCAGCTCGGTAAAAAAAGGGGAGACTTTGCTCGATACCATAAACAATATCCTGGCCATGAAAGTAGACATGATCGTGATGCGGCATTCAAGCCCGGGGGCTCCTCACTTCCTGTCCAAATATATAAATGCCAACATCATAAATGCAGGAGATGGAACGCATGAACATCCTACCCAGGCGTTGCTTGATACGTATTCTATCCGGGAAAAATTTGGAGGCGTCGAAGGGAAAAAGGTCGCTATCATAGGGGATATCATGCATTCAAGAGTTGCCATCTCAAATATCTATGCATTAAAAAAACTGGGTGCCCAGATTTTGGTTTGCGGACCAAATACGCTGATTCCGAAATTTATCGGCGACCTGGGAGTAGTGGTTGAACTGGACGTAAAAAAGGCGCTTGAATGGTGTGATATTGCCAATGTATTACGCATCCAACTTGAACGCCAGCAAATAAAATATTTTCCGTCTCTACGAGAATATGCAATCTATTATGGGATCAACAAAGCCATGATCGACCAACTGAAAAAACCCATTACAATAATGCATCCCGGTCCCATTAACCGGGGAGTCGAATTAAACAGTGATGTAGCCGACTCGGATGCGGCCATTATACTTCATCAGGTAGAGAACGGTGTGGCCATTCGTATGGCAGTACTGTATCTGCTGGCCTCCAATAAAACCCCGTTAAATTAATTCCATAACCATTCCCAACCATCACCCGTTATCTGTTTAGTAAGTTATGATAACTTAAAAGAAAGGATTAACTTTCATTTTCACCTCATACGAATTGAATAAATAAAAGAGATCGTTTATGTATTACAATTCAATTATAGAAACCATTGGAAACACGCCTCTGGTAAAGTTGCAAAAAGTGACAAAAAATATCAGAGGAACCCTCCTCGTCAAATTGGAATATTTCAATCCGGGGAATTCGATGAAAGATCGAATGGCGATAAAAATAATAGACGACGCCGAAAAATCGGGTAAACTTAAACCCGGTGGTACCATCATTGAAGGGACTTCAGGAAATACAGGAATGGGGCTTGCCCTGACTGCTATCGCCAAAGGATATAAGTGTATTTTTACGCTCGCTGATAAACAATCACAGGAAAAAATTGATATCCTTCGCGCCATGGGGGCAGAAGTGATCGTATGTCCGACGAATGTACCTCCCGACGATCCAAAATCATACTACTCGGTGGCCCGTAAATTAAATCAGGATATCCCGAATTCCTTCTATCCCAACCAATACGACAATTTATCCAATACGGAAGCTCATTATTTATCTACAGGCCCTGAAATCTGGAACGACACGGAAGGTAAAATCACTCATTTTGTTGCCGGGGTAGGTACCGGTGGCTCCATGAGCGGGATAGGTCGCTTCCTGAAAGAAAAAAACAGGAAAATCACTACCATTGGAATCGATAGTTATGGTTCGGTCTTTAAAAAATATAAGGAAACAGGAAAGTTCGATGAAAAAGAAATCTATCCCTATCTCACCGAAGGGATAGGTGAAGATATTATTCCAAATAACGTAGATTTTGATGTGATTGATCATTTCATCAAGGTAACCGATAAGGATGCTGCAATCATGGCCAGGAGGTTGGCCAGGGAAGAAGGTCTGTTTATTGGTTGGTCCTGTGGCTCCGCGGTGCATGGAGCGCTGGAATTTGCACAAACTAATATGAATCAGGACGATCTCATGGTGATTCTCTTACCCGACCATGGTACCAGGTATCTGAATAAGATTTACAATGATAACTGGATGAAAGATCATGGTTACCTGGAAGAACGTGAATATGCCACCGCCCGGGACATTCTTAAAAAACAGGGAGCGCATCCGCATTTGGTAACGGTTTCCGTCGATATGAAAATAGGCCGTGCTATATTGGTGATGAATCAGGCCGGAATTTCACAAGTACCCGTCACGGATGGAGATCAGATCGTAGGTACCATCACGGACTCAATCGTATTAAAGAACCTGATTGAAAATCCTGAAACTAAAAATGCAAAGGTAAAAGAAATTATGGACGACCCGTTGCCTTTTGTGGCAATGGACAATACATTGGATGTATTATCCTCCTTGATCAATAAAAAGAATACAGCCGTATTGGTACGTGATGAAAACAACCGGACACACATCATCACCCAGCATGATATCCTTCTGGCGATGACTTCATGAAATAATTTTAACCGGTATTTTATTTTATAAATAATTTTGATTTATTTAATAAATTGAATTCTAATCAAAATTTTTATATTTTTAGCCCGTCAATAATAAAGATGTTTTAAAAACCCTTTAACAGTTTTTATCATGAGCAATGAAACTTATTTAAAATTCCTGGATATATGGAATAATGTGATGATCATTGGCACTATTGTCTTGTTTATCCTTGCTGTGTTGGTCTTTATCTTCCATAAGATCAGGTTTGCCTCCATGAAGGATCTCAAACAGAAATATGATTACCTGAGCGAATTTGATATTAAAATGCAGATGAGGTCCGTCTGGTTTTTTTCCGGCGCGATATTATTCCTTCTGAATACAGTTTATAAACCAACGATGGAAATTCATTATGTATGGTTCATTGTTCGTTTATTTATCACTTTCTGTATCGCAACCCTGATTGTTTACATATCCTATCTGCTATATAAATATTCCTATCCGGCAAAACTGGATAAAAAATTGAAGGAACTCAGGTTTAAACCCAGAATATCTTCAAGTGGACATAAAATGAGATTGTTGAGTGAAGAAGAGGAAGATGTACATCTGGATGAGGGGATGCAGGCCGAAGAAGATGTATTTTCAGTCGATTATGACGTATGGGTAGATGAGGCAACCGGGGAAGTAAAAATTGAAAAATACGCCGGTCATCTCGAAGCGAGCAAATGTAATACATGTGGTTTTTATACAATGAAGCTTAAGCATGAAGAAATCATTGAACCGGCTACGGCCACCTCTGAAGGCGAAATGATCCAGCACTGGTCATGTTCCTATTGTGGTGCCAAACGAACCAAACCTGTAAAAATTGCAAGACTGGAGGAAGGACAGGAATTTAAACTTCCGAAGACCCTGAAATTTAAAGATGGTAAACATATTCAAGCGGTTAAGGTGAATGTCCACCTGAGCGATGGAACCATCAAAGAATTTGATTTCCAAAATGCCGAGCAAGCTGCAAAATTCCTTGATAAATACCAGGAGGAAATCGATTCTGAAAATGCCATGTTCAAGGAATGAAAAAATCATTTAGATCGAAAAAGTCCCGGATAATCTGAAATCAACCGGGGCTTTTATTTCAGATTGGCTGCTTCATTTCAACCGCCAGTTTATCCATATCCCGGATCAGAAATCTTCTTCTGTCAAAATTTATTATATTCTTTTCTTTCAGTTCATTCAGGACAGTGGTAACTGTTTGTCGAGAGGTTCCCGTGAGACTGGCAATATCTTTATGGGTTAAATAATTTTTAAACATGGTTTCAAATCCTACCTTTTTACCTTTCTCAAGAGCCATGTCGCGGAGAAACTCAATGATCCGAGTCCGGGCATCTTTAAAAACCAATGATTCCACTTTTCTTTCCAGTTTTTTAATCCTCAGTCCAATCAACCTGATGATCTTTAGATTTAACGGTTTGTTATTGGCCATGAGTTCCTGCATATCCTCAATGCTCATAGGACAAACCGTTGTATCATTATCAAGTGCCTGTGCAAAATCAGGTCTTCGGTCCTCCCCTGCCAGTGCCATTTCACCAAAGATCTCTCCCTGGGATAAAATCGCTTTCAATATTTCTTTACCGTTTTCCTTGTAACTTCCAATCTTAACTCTTCCACTCGCAATCAGATAGATATATTGGGACGGCTCATCCTCAAAATAGATATAATCATTTTTTTTATAATGATGGAAGGTGTGCTTTTCCCCCATCAAGGGTACCTTGTGAGGACAAAGCAGTTCATAAAGATCAACATTTTCAAAATACCAAAGGCTAGTTTCTTTACTCATGAATTCAAATTCCGGATATATTACTAAAAAACGAGATGAAAATGTTTTGGTTTAGAATAAGCTCGGACATTTTATTAATCGGAGGCTGTCCTGTTCAATAATTGCGTATTTAAACTACGATTATGGGTGAGATGATAGTATATTAAATACAACAACGAAAAGGAGGTTATGAATGCAGAAACAAGAAAAACCATCATGAAATTTTCAGGATTATTCCCATACATCCAGGAAGATACCAGCGCACCTGCACCAATTCCAATTTCCAGCGCAATGAACATGGTAGCCATGGCCCTTCCCCGGTGCTGATCATCACTCAAATCGATCGTCCATGCATAGGAGGTAGGAGAACCCATGCCAATTCCAATCCCATAAACTCCGGCCGCCAGATAAAAAACATATAAGTCGGAAGAAAATGCAATCAGCGTCAGTGCGGAAACTAATGTGATGGTGGCCATGATCAGAACCGGTACTCTTCCGATATTATCCGAAAGCTGTCCGGCAAAAATCCTGACCAGCAGGGAAGTAACTGTAAAAATTGCGAAAAATATACCTTTGTTTGTTAAACCTAGATAGATACTGAGGTCGGGAACGATAGTCAATACAACACCGAATGCAAAAACATTGAACATCAATACCAGCGAGGAAGGAAATACCCTGGGTTCAAGGATATCCTGTCTTTTTATCCTAAAATGCTTAAAAAGAAATTTTCTTTTCACGGGAAGAGTTTCTCTCATTCCTATTAAGACCAGAACGGAAATAAAAGCTAACAAGGCGGAGGTGTAAAACATCATATCAAGGGAAAACGAAATGGCTAAATAGCTGCCCAGAACCGGACCGGAAGCCATGCCTATACTTCCGAAAAAACCCAAAATCCCCATGGCTTCCCCCCTGCTGTTTTCGGGAGCGATATCGGCTACGTAGGCTGCGGTGGCCGTTGGTTTAAACCCCGTAGAAAGTCCATGGAATAAACGCAATAATAAAAAACCAATAACGGTTCCCAGAAAAGGATACAACAAACCGGCAACCAAACACACTACCGATCCAAAAATCATTATGGGTATCCTTCCGATCGTATCGGTCAATTTACCACTGAACGGACGCGATAATCCGGCAGTGAGGGTGAATAAAGCGATGATGAAACCTTTATAATCTTCCCCACCCAGACTGGCCAAATAGGAAGGTAATTCCGGAATAATCATGTTGAAACTTGCGAAAAAAAAGAAGGATCCGGCACATAATAACCAGAATTGAAAATTGTACGAATGCCGTGCTTTTAAAAAACCCATTTGCCTATTTCTAAGCCGCAAATCTAGCAAAAATATATCTTAATGAGGGTATCCCATTTAAGGCGGCTCTGATTTTTAAAATTGACATTTATTAACTTGATTTGTTGAAAGATATTATGCAATGAAATATTGTTTCTACCTCATCTTTATTTCGATCTGGATTGCCGGTTGTGGAACGCCACAAGATGGATATAACATCAAGGTAAACATCGAGGGATTGAATGAGAGATCCGCTAAACTGCAGAGAAGAATAGACAGTGAATTTATTACCATTGATTCCAGCCAAATCAGAAATGGCTCCTTTACATTTAAAGGGAAAATAGATAATCCGGAAATGTGTTACGTATATATATCGGATACGCTACCTTATATACGTTTTTTTATCGAAAATTCGAGGATTAACATTGAAGCCCACGTGGACAGTCTCAGGAATCCCAAAATTGAAGGATCAAAATCCCAGCAACTCATCGAAGCCTATAATGAACTTATAAAACCGTACGAAGATCAATTACAGGAAGCCTATCAGGATTACCGGAAAGCGTATATGAATCGGGATACGGCCCGAATTGGAAAAATGGAGGCTCAATTTGATTATATTTCTGACAAACAGAAAATCACATCTCTCAAATTTGTAAAAGAGAATAGTAACTCGGAAGTCGGTCCTTATCTGGTATGGGGAACTCTTGCCTATGACCTGGAAGTTTCTGAACTGGAGGCAATATCACGTGAATTCTCCGGTGAACTTGTTGAATCCATTTATGTTAGACAAATAAATGACTATATCAGGACGTTAAAGAATGTGGCGATCGGACAAAATTTTTCCGAGATTGCGCTGCCGGATACAGCCGGCAATATTCAGAAACTCTCAGATCTCAAAGGGAAATTGATCCTTATTGATTTCTGGGCTTCCTGGTGTGGTCCCTGCCGGCGTGAAAATCCTAAATTGGTGGCTCTTTACAATGAATATAAAGATAAGAATTTTGAGATTTTTGGTGTTTCCCTGGACGAAAACAAGGATAAGTGGGAAAAAGCCATCGACGAAGATCAACTCATTTGGTATCATGTTTCCGATCTGAAAGGCTGGAATAGTGAAGCAGGCAAAATCTATGGCGTCCGCGCCATCCCTCACACGGTTTTATTGAATGAGGATGGACAAATTATTGCAAAAAATCTGCGAGGAGACGAATTGAGGAAAAAGATCAAAGAACTCATACAAGGATGATTAATCCTTCAATCCCGGCCACTGAAAGATTTAATATTACTATTTAAATATCCGATTAATCGAAAGATATCCCTTTGCATAAACCTCGTTTTATTCTTTTGGGATTATTTTTTACAATTCTTTAATTATCCCGGATTTATGAAACCAATTGAATATTTCATCGTTTTATAATTGACCGACTAGTCGGTCAATTATAAATAATTACATAATGAGTCCAAGAAAACTTGATAAAACAAGTAAAAAAAAAGAAATATTATTTGCTGCGACAAAAGTTTTTGCCATGAAAGGCGTAGCCAATACAAAAATGTCGGATATCGCATTGGAGGCAGGTATTGGTAAAGGAACCATTTATGAATATTTTCAAAGTAAAGACGCTATTTTCTATGAATCCTTCCGGTTTTTTATGGAACAGACCGATTCTCTGATTGCCAATCGATTGGATAAGATTCAAAATCCCAAAGCTAAACTGGAAGCATGGATTGATGGCTGGCTCGAATCCTTGTCGAATTCTCTTGACCAGATCGGAATCATGATGGACTACTGGGCTGAAGGCATTCGTTCAAGAAAGGAAGATTCGGCTTTCAATATTAAAAATATTTATGAGAAATACAGACAGACCATTAAGAAGATCCTTGATGAAGGAGTTTCCCTTGGAATATTTAAACCGGTAAATACGATGATATCGGCCTCGATTCTGATTGGCACCTTGGATGGATTGGCGCTTCAGTGGATAATGGATAAAAATTTATTCCGATTTATTGAGGCTTCCCAAATCTTGAAGGATTCTTTTCTTAATGGGTTAATGAAAAAATAATGATAGAAAAATATGATTTTTCTACTTTTTTATATAATAAATCAAACCTTTGTGATCTAATACCGTTATATCAAATAAATACATACCAAACGGTCGGTTTGATGGCGGACACACGAGATCAGATATTGACAACAGCCTTTAAATTATTTTTTGAGAAAGGATATAAAGAAGTAACCATGAGCGATTTGGTAAAAGCTACCGGCCTTTCCAAAGGAGCTTTCTATCATTATTTTTCAAGTAAGGAAGAACTTTATAACGTTACACTGGATAAATACATCAGCTCATATCTTCAAAATTTTGCACTTGAATTTGATGAGAACATAACCCTGAGAGAAAATCTGATCAGGCTGTTCAATCGTTTCGCTTACATAACTACCGAATTTAAACAGACGCTGCAACAGCAGGAATTCGGCATGGCCAATTATCTACTCTTTCTTCAGGAGGCGTTGAAAAAGAAAGAATTTAAAGATAAACTTACTGAATATAACAGCAAGTTTTATCAGGAATTTACCCGTTGGATCAACATTGCAAAAGAAAGGAATGAGATTGGTCAACATGTGGATTCATTGGTTCTGGCGAAACATCTGGCCTCGCTGATGAAAGGAATGACGGTACTCTACTCTTTTGGTCAGGGGATGGAACCGCTAGCTGAAACTTTTAATCAAATTATAAATCAATTTTTTAATTTTTTAGAAAATCAAAATCATAATAATGAGATCAGTAAAAAACTCAAAAATTAGGAGCAAATGTTTTCTGAGATGGATGATAGCCTGGGCCATTCTCTTTCACTCCGTATCCATCCCGGATGTGTTGGGCCAGGAGGCAGAGGAAATCATCCGGGAGGTGGATAAGAAAATGCGGGGTGAGACCAGTTATCAGGAACTGGAAATGAAGATCGTGCGACCTGAATGGGAAAGATCCGTATCCATGAAAAGCTGGAGTAAAGGCTCCGATCTGGCCTTGATTTATATAACGGCTCCCGCTAAAGAAAAAGGACAGGTGTTTCTCAAAAGAGATACAGAAATGTGGAACTGGGTTCCCTCCATCGAACGGATGATTAAGATTCCCCCTTCCATGATGATGCAAAGCTGGATGGGTTCTGACTTCACCAATGACGACCTCGTGAGAGAATCCTCCATCATAAAGGATTATTTTCATAAGCTGGCGGGTGAAGACGAAGTGGATGGGGATGAATGCTGGAAGATTGAGCTGACTCCCAAAGAGGATGCCCCGGTAGTCTGGGGAAAGATTTTAGCCTGGATCGACAAAGATTATAATCAGCGGAAGGTGGAATATTATGACGAGGACGGCTATCTGGTCAATACCATGTTTTTAACGGATATAAAACAGATGGATGACCGGAAAATGCCTACCCATTGGGAAATGATTCCTTCGGAGGAGGAGGGTAAAAAAACGGTTATAAATGTACTTCTGGCCAAATTCAACAATACCATCGAGGATTCCTATTTCTCTCAGCAGAATATGCGCCGGGTGCGATGAGGTTAACTAATCCCGATATGTTCATTTTTATACTACCAAAACAAGGTAATTATGAAATCAACTATTATCCTCGCCTGGAGAAATTTGTGGCGGAATAAAAGGAGAACATTCATTACGGTAGCCTCTGTATTTTTTGGAGTGCTTATTTCGACCATCATGTCCTCCATGCAGGAAGGATCCTACAGTTCGATGATCGACAATGTGGTCAAATTTTATTCCGGCTATATACAGGTACATGATAAAGATTACTGGGAGAATAAAACCATCAATAATTCTTTTGTCCCCTCCGATTCTCTGTTGAATATAATTAACTCAGTAGATGAGATTACCCTGGTGGCTCCCAGGCTAGAATCTTTTGCACTGGCTTCATCCGAAGAGATCACACGGGGATCCATGGTGATAGGTATCGATCCCGAGATGGAAAAAGAGATCATGGATATTGAAAAATGGTTGGATAGTGGAGAATATCTTGAAAAGGGCGATCATGCGATTCTGGTCGCCTATGATCTTGCACGTTATCTCGAACTGGAAGTAGGTGATACCCTGGTTATGATCGGCCAGGGATACCACGGCACCAGTGCTGCCGGAAAGTACCCGATAAAAGGAATTATACGGTTTCCTTCCCCGGAACTGAATCGTCAGACGTTATACATGTCGCTTGAAAACTGCCAGGAATTTTATGCAGCCGATAACCTGATCACCGCATTGGTATTGATGATTGAAGATCAATATGATCTGACAAAAGCCATGCGGTATCTGGATCGTACAATACCCACATCCTACAGTGTGATGTCATGGGAAGAGATGCAACCGGAAATGCTTCAGATGATTGAGGCAGACCGTGCTGGAGCCGTTGTAATGAAAGCCATTCTTTATCTCATAATCGGTTTTGGAATTCTGGGTACCATCATGATGATGGTTTCGGAAAGAAAACGGGAAATGGGAGTAATGATCGCAATAGGGATGCAACGATTCAAATTATCATTCATATTGTTTTACGAAACGGTTCTTATTGGTCTGATTGGTGTCCTCGTTGGATTTGCCGGAAGCATTCCCGTAATCGCTTATTATTTTAATAATCCCATTCGGTTGACAGGGGATGCAGGGAAAACAATGGAACAGATGGGTATTGAACCCCTCATGTATTTTTCCTGGTTACCCTCGGTTTTTTATGATCAGGTGATCACTGTATTTATTATAACGGCCATGATTGCCGTCTATCCCGTGTTCATGGCCAATAAATTAAAAGTGCACCTGGCATTAAGAGCTTAATTTTTATTAAAATATAAATTTTTATACCAATGTTATTCTCAATATCATGGCGAAATATCTGGCGGAACAAACTTCGCAGTTCGGTGATCATGATCGCCATTGCCCTTGGACTTTGTGCCGGTATATTTTCCTCGGCATTTTATAAGGGGATGGCCGATCAACGGATTGAGAAAGCCATAAAGACGGAAACTTCACATATCCAGGTACATTTACCAAAATTCAGGCAGGCAAACGATATCAGCAAATATATGCCGGATGCCACCCAGATCCGCGATGAAATTCAATCCCTTTCCGCGGTGCTCGGAGCGAGCGACCGGATCATTATTTATTCCATGGTTTCATCGGCTGAAACAGCGGCCGGTGTTAAAATTGCCGGGATCCATCCCGAAAAAGAAAAGCTGGTCACGAATCTAAACACTAAACTTGTTGAAGGAACCTTTTTTGAGGAAGACCGACGGAATCCTATCGTGATGGGCCAGAAATTGGTAGAAAAACTTGATGTTAAAATGGGATCAAAAGTCGTGATCACGATCCAGGATATAGATAATCATATCGTGGCCGGCGCCTTCCGTATTGTCGGCATTTTCAATACAGCAAATAATATGTTTGACGAGGCCAATGTACTGGTTCAGTATGCAGACCTTTCCAGGCTTATGAATTTACCTGATAATTCCGCGCATGAAATAGCCATTTTGGTGGATAATAATGAAAATGTACCCCTTGTAAAAGAGGAGGTCCGGGAGATTGCCCATAATGATGAGGTCCTGAGCTGGAATGAGCTCAGTCCCGAATTGAATTACCTCACCGAGGCCATGGATCTCTATATGTATATTTTTATCGTCATCATTTTGTTCGCATTGTTATT
>Ga0209536_100001078_pt1 | contig 45285 bp, 47 predicted proteins | sample DeeMarSeWOR28_12_FD_187461 | JGI IMG/M metagenome (GOLD analysis project Ga0209536, IMG submission 187461) | Marine sediment microbial communities from White Oak River estuary, North Carolina - WOR-2-8_12 (SPAdes) (version 2) | ecosystem: Environmental > Aquatic > Marine > Intertidal zone >...
CTAAACCCTAAAAAAGAGGGTCCTGATGAATGAAATCTTTCAAAAGTTGCTGCTGCTCATAACAGTAATTTCTTTATTTGTTTCTGGATGTGCCGGCAACAAAAATTACGGGACTTTTCATCTGGACAGAGGGCTTGAACAACTGTTTTTGTCTTACCAGGTACTGCCTGACTATAACTATTATACCAGTGGGGGATATGATAAGCCGAATGCTATTTTGGGAGTCCATAAGAATTACCGGATGGTCACAGATTTCTGGGTGAGTATTCCGAATGTTAATTCTGCGCAGATTGAAAAATGGATCCGAACCATCGATCCTGAAGATAGGGGACCAGGGAATAATTATTATGCTTACTCTATTCTTGATCCAGAAGGCAAGCAGGTAGGCTTCTGGTATTCAATCCAAAACTATACCGTAGTTAAATTTTTAGAAGAAAACAAAATCGAAGTCTATCCACCTGAATTAATTCAGCCTGGAGACGAATTTGGTGGTGATAGCCGTAACGAAGTAAGAATAAAATTCAGATAACCTATTGGACACTTCTTTTATGCATCAAAGTTAATTTTGCGGCAGCATTACTAACTTTGCCAGTGCACACCTGAATTGGTAATGTTTCATTTTAGTATCAACATTGTGGCAAGCTATCCAAACTTTCTTCAAAACAGCATTTTTAAGACATTGTCGCACTTGATTGAACTGTTTTGTTAATACAGTATCTTCCCTAACTTGGTAATCATATAAAAAATTTATTAGAGGATTTTAGTCAAATTATAAGTCTACCGTTTATATTCTTCTATAGCAGACTGTTTGTTCTTCGCATTTAAAGTTATACCTTTCCAAAATCCCTTTTTCTCTAATCTTGAGGCGACTAACTTGTTAGCGCTATACCCAAAAGCAAATCTAAAAATTAATTCTAAAGTTATTAAACTGATATAAAAAACGTCAATTGTAAGTGCTTCAACTTGAAAAACGGTGAATTTAAAATCTTTTGATACCAATGTATCGTATATCATAAACTCCATATAATTTACGATAACAAAGTAAGATATTGCGACCAGCCAAAGTCTCCTGGAAATTGCCCATGCAGAAGTAAAGAAAAAAGCCGGCCAGCAAAATCCAAGTTTTACAGCTGCTATTTTATTGCCCTTTGTGAAGATAATCCATTGTTTGGATCCTGAATCTATACTACTGCTTACAGCCTTTGTGGTTTTTATATTCTTTTCATATCCTTCATCATTATCTTGTTTGGGGATAGAAATAGCAGTAATTTTTGTGTCATGTTTTTTTGCCTTTTTATTGCTGACAAGTTGATCGTCGAAAGGATTAGGGTCACCACACTCGGGGCAACTCATGCTATCTATCATGATAAATTTTTTGCACACCATACATTGCTTTTGCCGTTCCCTACCGCATTTCGGGCATGTAATTGCCCTCTCAGAGATTTTATTTTGACAAGAAGGACATGCTATTAATTCGGGCATATTACCCCCCTTTTGTAATGGTATATTTCCATTGAGTTCAGATCTTGCCACAATAATGACTCTATAATGGATTATTACCAGTTATGATTACCACTGGCAATCTTAAGTCTTTTTGATAGAGTAAAATTCAAGATTACGGTAAGAAACTTGGCGTTTCAGGAGAGTTAAGATATTATGCAGAAGTGTTAAATGGCTGAAACGACCAAAGCACCACACACAAAGGCAAGGATGTTTCTATCCCAGGCACACAATGGTAAATGAAATGAAAGGTAAAATTAAGATCGGGGACAAAGCAACTTTGAGAAAGGCCTTTTCAGAAAAGGAGGTTAAGTATTTTGCAAAAATTTCACTCGATGATAATCCTATTCATTTAAAACAGGAATACGCTGAAAATACTGTTTTTGGGCAGCGGATAGTTCATGGGATATTGGTTGCCAGTTTATTTTCTGGCTTAATGGGTGGGAAGTTTCCTGGTCACGGAACTGTTTATCTTGGACAGAGCCTAAACTTCAAAGCTCCAGTCTTTATCGATGAAGAAATTGAGGCATCGGTTGAAGTGGTAAAAGTCAGGGAAGATAAGCCAATAATTACGCTGAAAACCCAATGCGTGAAAAGTGATGGCACTATAGCTTTAGAAGGAGAAGCTGTTGTGAAAGTTAATTGAAATTTCAAGAAAATCATCAGGTATGGTGAGCCAACATACCTTCAACTATTTTAAGGCAATAAAGATGTGTAACTGTATCAGAAAATAACAAGTATTTTTAGAGATGGTATTGATTCAATATATTATTTGCATAATGGCTCCTGTTGTGCTTTTTCAAGATAGCTACATTATGCTTGGTGTGGTGGCTGTAATTAATCTCTCAGTTCACATATGGTCATCTCGAAAATATTTTAAAACGACCGGGGCTCCTCCCGGCTCATGAGGACATAGATGTCTTCCTGCCACCGTGAGTGATGGAGATGCAAAACGTAATAATCAATCCAATGGAGAGGGCAAGCGGCTCTTGAATATCTTATCTGGTTTAAATCAGCTTACATTGGCTTTAGCGTTCTGGTTTCTGGTGTATGTAGCTCTTCAGAGAATGAATGTATAGAAACAATTTTGATTAATATAACTGCAACTCGTTTGCACTATTCCGCCTCAATCAGAAACGTAAGAATATGTAAAGTATTGTTACATAGCCGACGTGTGACACCTGTTGCATGTCTGACAGAGCTAAGGAGATAAGGCCCATCCATGGATCAGTTTACTACTCCTGAGGGCTGCATGGGAAAACCAGGTCACATACACAGAGCTTAATTCATGGGTGCACTATCTGCAGCAGTAAATGTTGCCAGGATGGATGCAGGCAGAGGCCTGGTTTGCAGGAGAGGCGGAGGTTTCTGCGTTGGGAGGGAATAAGCCCCTGCCGTAATTCATGGCAGGGGCCATATGATAAGATTATTTTTTACAGGCGCAGCCGCAGCCGGAAGATTTCTTTTCCTCCTGCTTCTGCATAGTCCCGGTCGCGGTACACTCAGGACACTTTTTGGGTTTGCACCTGCCTTCCTTGGTCGCTCCACATTTTTCACATTTAAATACAGCCATTTTGTTCTCCTTATTTGTTTTTTATTCTTTTTGGGGGTTTCACTCACTGAATTGATCCGTGCAGGGTAACGCGTAAAGATTACTGCATCTGTACATCAAAGAAAATAGTACGTGCGGTACCGGATATAATAATCATGTAAATTTCTTTTGCCAGGTTTCTCATGCTATTTTTTGCGGAAATCCTCTGCCGGATTGTGTCTATAAGGGTTTGTGCTTATAGTTGTTCATCATGAACGCAATAACTCTTTTGATGAAATAAAAAAACATGGCTGAACTGCAGAAAAAAACACTTGCTGTCAAAGGCATGACCTGCGCCTCCTGTGCTGCCCGTATTGAAAAAGTTCTGTCATCCCGGGAAGGCATCAAGGCAATTGCCGTAAACCTGGCGGCGGAAACCATGGAGCTTGAATGGGATAACGCAAAACTCTCATTGGATGCAATCGCAGCTCAGGTTAAAGGACTTGGCTTTGAACTTGAAATACCAAGCAATGAGGTAACCTTAGACTTGGCAATCAAGGGCATGACATGCGCATCGTGTTCGGCCCGCATAGAAAAAGTGGTTTCAGGTCTTGAGGGCGTGCAGACCATGCAGGTCAATCTTGCCGCAGAAACCGGTGTAGCAGTATTTGACCCTAACACGATCAGCAAGCGCAGGATACTGGAAACCATTGCCGGTCTAGGTTTTACAGCGGAGCCATTGGCAGAACAGGGTGAAAACCTGTTGGTAAAGCAGCAACGGGAAACCCGGGAAAAATTGGCCAGAATGAAGAAAGAGCTTATACCTGCCTTTGGTTTTGCCTTAACCTTGCTGGTGCTTTCCATGGGGGAGATGCTCGGCATGCCCCTGCCGAAATTTATCGATCCGCATCATGCCCCATTTAATTTTGCCCTGGCGCAATTCCTGCTGGTATTACCTGTCATGTGGTCCGGCCGTCGTTTTTATCTCGTTGGCTTCCCGGCCCTGGTCAGGAAAGCCCCTAACATGGATTCACTAATAGCTGTCGGCACAGGCGCTGCCTTTATCTACTCGACCTGGAATCTTATTGAGATTTACCTTGGCCTTGATGCAATGGCCCGGGTAATGGACTTGTACTACGAGTCTGCCGCTGTTCTCATTGCCCTCGTCTCATTGGGGAAGTACCTGGAGACACGTTCCAAGGCCAAGACCTCTGATGCCATCAGTCAGCTTATGGAACTGACCCCTGACAAGGCAACACTGGTGAGAAATCCGGGCGCGGAAAACGAGGAACAGATTGTCATCCTTGTATCCGATATTGAAGCAGGGGATGTGATTCTGGTACGGCCAGGTGAAAGGGTCCCGGTGGATGGGACGGTGAAGAAGGGCCATTCCAGTGTGGATGAATCAATGCTGACAGGCGAGAGTCTGCCGGTATCGAAAGAAGAAGGTGACAAGGTTATCGGCGGCACACTGAACAAGAACGGCATGCTGAGAATCCTGGCCGAACGCGTAGGCCAGGATACCGTCCTGGCGCGCATCATTAAAATGGTGCGCGAAGCCCAGGGTTCCAAAGCACCCATAGCAAACCTGGCGGACAGAATTAGTTTGTATTTTGTCCCGACAGTGATTGTTATAGCAACGCTGTCCGGCCTTGCCTGGTATTTTATCGGCAATGCACCCTTTCCATTTGCCCTGAGGATTTTTATCGCAGTTCTTGTCATTGCTTGTCCCTGTGCCATGGGGTTGGCAACACCTACTTCGATCATGGTCGGAACAGGCAGAGGGGCACAGCTCGGCGTGCTTATTAAAAGCGGTGAGGCCTTGGAGATGGCGCAGGGAGTCAATGCTCTGGTCTTTGACAAGACAGGGACACTCACCTACGGGAAACCGCAGTTAAGTGATTTTGAGTTGCTGCAGGATAGAGGCATGTCTGAAGATGAGATGTTAGCCCTTGTCGCAGGAGCGGAAAGTGTATCTGAACATCCACTGGCAGAGGCTATTGTCCAGGAGGCCAGGGCCAGGAGTCTCCAGCTGCAGGAACCTGATTCCTTTGAGGCTGTTCCAGGCAAGGGTATTAAAGCTTCCAAGGGAAATCAAAACATTCTTCTCGGCAACAGGGAGTTTATCAGGTCGAACATAGAATATTCTGATAATCCTGCTGCGGAGAGTAGGGCGGCAGAATTTGCAGCTGCCGGTAAAACATCACTATTCCTGGCAATCAATGGTGAAGTGACGGCATTGCTGGCCATAGCAGACCAGATGAAAACCGAGACCCCGCGAACCATCAGCAGGCTTAAAAAGATGGGCATCAAGATTTTCATGCTTACAGGTGATAATGAAACAACAGCAAAAGCAATAGCGGCCCAGGCCGGGATCAAGGATGTCATAGCCGAAGTCCTGCCTGATTTTAAAGCGGACAAGGTGGCAGAACTGCAGGATTTGGGCATGAAGGTGGGAATGGTCGGTGACGGAATCAACGATGCTCCGGCTCTGGCAAAAGCTGATGTGGGGATTGCCATGGGTACCGGTATTGATGTAGCTGTTGAATCCGGTGATATCGTGCTGATGAAGGGGGATCTTGGAGGGGTGCTCACGGCCCTGGCACTCAGCAGGGCAACCATGCGTAATATAAAGCAGAATCTATTCTGGGCTTTTGCCTACAATGTCGTGGGAATTCCCGTTGCCGCCGGCCTGCTCTATGTTTTTGGCGGACCTACCTTAAACCCCATGATTGCCGGTGGTGCCATGGCAATGAGCTCGGTATCGGTTGTGACCAATGCCTTGCGGTTACGTTTTTTTACGCCGGAAGGATGATACGTTTTCGTGTGTTGGCCTAAAGGCAGGAGCAAGAAATGAATTACCGCTATCCCCCGCCTGGAAAGCCCATATTTTATGTGTTCCATCAGCTAGTTCAAGACATTCATACCAGGCCCTGGTCAAGCATGGCGCTCACTACCTTGACAAAGGCTGCGATGTTGGCACCATCTACATAACTCCCGGGTTCACCATACTCCTCCGCAGCATCCAGACAGGTCTGATGGATTGATTTCATAATTATTTTCAAACGGCTGTTAACCTCTTCTGCCGGCCAGTTCAACCGCATGGAATTCTGGGCCATTTCAAGGCCTGAGACTGCCACGCCTCCTGCATTGGCAGCTTTGGACGGTGCGTAAAGCACACTGCTGTCGATAAAAACGTCAACAGCTTCCGGCGTCGAGGGCATGTTGGCTCCTTCACAGACTAGCTGTATTCCGTTTTGGATCAGGTTCTGGGCATCTCTTTGCTGAATTTCGTTTTCAGTGGCACAGGGAAAACAACAGTCAGCCTTGTGGTTCCAGAGCGGATTATGGTCCAGGAGCGGGTCTGCCTGGAAATAGAGGGCATCAGGATATTTTTCTCTATAGCTTTCAATACGGTCGCGTTGTATATTTTTAATATGTTTAACAAATTCAAGTTTTTCCGCAGTAAGTCCCTTTTCATCAAAAATATAGCCTGTTGAATCTGAAAGGGTTACAACCTTGCCTCCAAGGTGGATTATTTTCTCCGCCGTATATTGGGCAACATTGCCGCTTCCAGATACCAGGCATGTTTTGCCTTCCAGTTTTTCATTTCTGGTAGCAAGCATTTCTGCTGCAAAATAGACACACCCATATCCGGTTGCCTCTGGTCTGACAAGGCTGCCGCCCCAGTTAACGCTTTTGCCGGTCAGCACCCCTGAAAATTCATTTTTTAATTTTTTGTACATACCAAAAAGATATCCGATCTCTCGGGTGCCGACTCCGATATCGCCGGCCGGAATGTCGGTATGAGGGCCAATGTGCCTGAACAGTTCAGTCATAAAACTTTGGCAGAACCGCATGATTTCTTTATCAGATTTACCCTTGGGGTTGAAATCTGATCCCCCTTTGGCGCCGCCCATTCCCAATGTTGTGAGGCTGTTTTTGAAAACCTGTTCAAAAGCAAGAAATTTCATAATATCCAAATTGACTGATGGGTGAAAACGCAGGCCACCCTTGTAGGGACCAATGGCGCTGTTCATTTCAACCCTGAAACCGCGGTTGACATGGACCTGGCCTTCGTCATCCATCCACGGTACCCTGAACAGTATAACGCGTTCAGGTTCAACAATTCTTTCCAGCACTGCCTCTCTCCGATATTCCGGATTTGCATCCAGGACCGGCTTCACTGACTCAAGCACCTCTGCAACCGCCTGGTGGAATTCTTTCTCAGCAGGATCCTTGGCCTTCATCTTTTGAATACAATCATCCATGAGTTCCACTCCTGTACAATAACACCATCTAGATTTGTGAATTTAAATCATTTTGTTCAAGCATGACACATTGTGCAGTCTCACTGTCAACCTTAATGAGAAAAGGCTTTGGCAGACGTACATGTCTCAGATGTTTCGAATCAGTTGCTGATGGCAATGATGCGAGCCAATGCCAGTTGATAAAATCAGGAAGATTGACATCATTTTCAGTGACTGTCAGGTACTTGATACCCATTGCCATAATATTATGAAAGAAATGGGTGCCTTGGGAATCCTCAGCAGAAAATCGATCATTGTGGAGCTCGATCATGGCAGTTACGCCTGAAATATCCTCCCAGCGGACCGGAATACCCAGTGATGGATCAGCAGAACCCCAGCGTCCGGGACCTATGAGCAGATAAGGTTTTTTCTCTTTAATAAGCCTGGCATTGCTTTGGCTGATCTCTCGCGCTATTTTTCTGCTGGTCCGGGTATCGAATGTTTCAGGTTTTACAAAAACAATATCTGCGATGTTATCATTAACACCGTGCCCCAGGGATTTGGTGGAATAACAAAAAGCTTTATCAATGTCTGCCTGGTCCACTGTAACTGCATACTGATCTTCACTAGCAGCCATTGGGCGGATCTGCAGAAAATGAAACCGGCTTTTTGCATCATCAGTGCCCAAATCAAGTGCGAATTCGATTTCTATATCGCAGCTCATACACTTGTAGCCCAGTTCGAGAAGATCCTGCAACAATCCAGCTAAGGGAATGATCTCGTGCTTCAAAATTCTGGCAAAAGTCACGATCTTGGGGCCTTTGCCGAAGCTGTCCCGAACAATATGTTCCTCGGGTGAATAAGTACTTACAAGGGTCCGGACCGGTGGTTCGTTTTCCGCATCGATTATTTTACGTTTCTCCAGATTTGACTGGTGATAGACCAGTTCATCGGGATATCCCTTGATGCGCAAAGCATAAAAGGTCTGCTGGGAACTTGAGAGCATATCGTCGACATTTGAAAACTGGGGCAGACTTTCAGGGTACCGGGGAGAAAAGAGGAGGCATTTTTCCCCTTCAACCACGGTTTTGCCAAAACCAAGCGCAATTTGTGCAATACCGTCATTCGCTTTCATCTTGCCGACAGGATAGTAATTGTATGATTTGGCGATACCTGAAATTGCCGGATAGAGATAGTCACCGTATTCATTCCCGGCCAGTTTCTGGATAATGACAGCCATGCTGTCAGGGGTTGAAGTATGCTTGTCTGTTTTGGAGGAAAAGGCACGTGGACCGGCGAAAAAAGTTGATGCAAAAATAAGCTTTACAGCCTTGAGCAGGTGCCTGAGACGGACCGCATCATCTGCATGGTTGTTTGGCAGCATATAGGTCTCAAAAAGTCCTGCAAAAGGCCTATAGAGAGCATCTTCAAGCAGGCTTGAGGAACGGACGCTCAAAGGTTCATGCACCTGTTGCAGAAAGGCGCCAAGCTGAATTTCAAGCCATGACGGCATAGCTGCTTGAAGAAACAGGGAGGCTATTTCATCATTGCTGTGGTTCTCAAAATCGATGGCGAGATTATTCTGCTCCATAAAGGCATGAAATCCTTCAGTTGTGACAACAAGGGTTGGGGGTATGGCGATGTCAATCCGGGGATATTTTTCCTGCAGCCACTCATTTTTTTTGAATTGAGAAGCCATGAAGGCGAGGCCTAGGGCCTTGCCGCCCATTGAACCGTGCCCGATCTTGACAAACTGCATGACATCGGCATCAAATTCATGCTCTGAAAAGTGAGCAACAATACCCTGTTCCCTGATTTTGCGTGACATATGTATCTGGTCGATGAGACCCTGCCGCAGGTTGGCCACATTTTTAAAATGTTTTATGCGGTTTTTGTGCAAACGGAATGCAAGCCCAATCTCTGATCTGGCCATAACCCAGTTCGAGAAATGATTGTTTTTTGCATGAAACAGGAGACACTCATCCGGTATTGTCGCCAGTTTTTTTTCAAAGGCATGCAGGTTGGAGGCCCGGTCAATTTCCCTGCCGTCAGGCATGTGGAAGACAAAATCACCAAAACCTAGATGTTCCAGAAAGAATTGGTGGATCTCGCCTGCAAGAGTGTCGGAGTTTTTATTGACAAATGTGGCGGGAATTGATGCAGCCTTTTTTTGATAGGAGGATTCAGAACTGAGAAGGAGCAGAGGGATATCAGGTATTTCCCTGCGGATATGTCTGAGGAGTTCTACTCCGGCAGTATCGTCCAACCTGTTGTTCTTGGGAAAACGGGTGTCGGCAAAAACGCCAAAAACGAAATTTTTATATTTTTTATAGAGTTGCATAGCCTCTTCATGGTTTTCCGCCACCAGGATCTTTGGCCTGGCCCGCATCTTCAAAAGCTTATGCTCTTCGTTGAGGCTTTCATGCAGGACCGCCTGAGTCTGTGCCACGACCTCTTTATAGAGCAGCGGCAGGAAAAATGACTTGTAGAGTGGAGAATCCTCCACCAGGATCAGGACGCGCACCATGGCCAGGGAGGTATCCTTTTCAACATTTTTGTGGTCCTCAATATTTTTGATAAGGGCGAGGAGGAGTGCAGGGTCGGCAGACCAGATGTAGAGGTTGTCGATCCCTGAGCGCTTATCTTTTTCCTGGAAGGGGAAAATGGCTTTCAGGCTGTGGGCCAGGAGGATAACAGGCAGATGTGGACATATTTCCTTTATCCTGCGGCCTAAAGTGTTGCCGTCCATTTCACCCACTTGCGGCAGGGTAATGACCAGGTCGAATTTTTTTCGCCGTACCAGCAGGAGAGCTTCATCTCCAGTTGCAACACTTGTCAGGCGTGGGGGTTTGCTCAGGTTCAGCCCTCTGTACTCATTGATAATGCGGGTGGAGAGGCTGGTGTCCTCTTCCATGATGAAAGCATCGTAGGGACTCAACACCAGGAGAATTTCATGTATTTTATGCGCCATGAGCTCATGAAAGACTTTGAAGCTGCTCTCACGGTCATCGATGCATAAACTAACGTCAGGCTTCATCTGCTTCCACGTCTCAGGGTGATTGATTTCAGATTTCCTCTTCTTCAGGAATGATGGAGCGTGGCAGGCTCTCTAGATCAAACTTTTCAGCAGCCTTTATGCCTGCCTCCAGAGCTTTGCTGTTTATTTTTTTGGTATCCGGGGGAACCCTGGCAATCAGGGCAGCTTCCAGACTTTTGCGCGACAGTAGGGGGCAGAAATGACCAAGGGCCCCCAGGGCAACAATATTGGCTACCAGGCCAGTACCTGATACGTCCTTGGCAATGTTTGTAAAAGGAAGAGGAACAACGCGGCTTGTGGGGGCCTGATCAACGAAACCTGAGTCAACAAGCAGTAAACCATTGTGCTTGAAATCATAGCAGTAGGCATCACAGGAGGCTTGATTCATGGCCAGAATCATGTCAAGCTGAATTGCTTTCGGGTAGTCAATCTGCCTGCTGCTGATGACCACCTCTGCTTTGCAGCGACCGCCCCGCGCTTCCGGACCGTAGCTTTGTGTCTGGCTTACGTTATAATCCTCGATAATACCCGCTGCCTCAGCCAGGACTATGGAAGCCAGAATAATTCCCTGGCCCCCCGACCCGCACAGCCGTATTTCAAAACGATCAACATCCATCCCTCTAATCCCTCTTCGCCTTTTCCCGGATTTTTTTGTATTCCTCGATATAATCAGGTTTATCAACATCAGCCAGTATGCCTATGGTAAACTTGTCCTGGAGTGAGTCGGGTGGCATGCTGGAACCGTTGTCTTTGGACACGGCGTGATCTTTCAGCCAGTTGAGCATGGTCACGGGATCAGCCATCATATTGCGTCTGCCGAACTGGACATGGCAGTTGGACATTATTTCGACGACGCTGAAACCATTTTTGCTGATTCCTTTTTCAAGGAGCTTGTCAAGTTGCGTGGCATGATATACTGTGCCCCGGGCCACAAAACTTGCTCCGGCCGCTACAGCCAGTTCGGCGATGGAAAAAGCATGCTCGATGTTGGTAAAGGATGAAGTTGTTGAGTGTGCTCCATAGGGAGTGGTTGGAGACGCCTGGCCTCCTGTCATCCCGTAGATCTGGTTATTGATAATGATCGCGGTGAGGTCAAGATTGCGCCTGGCAGCGTGGATGAAGTGATTACCGCCGATAGCGGCGGCATCACCGTCTCCCATGACCGCAATAACGGTAAGGGAAGGTTTGGCAAGCTTGATACCTGTGGCAAAGGTCAGGGCCCTGCCGTGGGTTGTATGCAGTGTATTCAAATCAACATAGGTGGGCATGCGACCTGAACAGCCTATGCCTGAAGCAAACACTATGTCATCTTTTTCCAGGCCTAGACGTTCAATGGCACGGATGAAAGCACCCAAAACGATACCGTTGCCACAGCCCGGACACCATACATGGGGAAATTTTTTATGGTGGCGCAGGTACTTGTGGCGCAGTTGGGTCATCCCTGAAATCATCATTTAGCCTGATTCTGCAGCAATGGTTTACTTTTTAATGTCATGCAAGCCGCACCTTATATTTTCTGAAGTTGTTCGAAAATCTCAAGCGGTGTGATTAATTGCCCGTCAATACGGTTGTATTTGACTATTTCGGTCAAACCTGTGTTAACCCGTTTTACCTCACGGCTTATCTGCCCCATATTCATTTCAGGGACCAGGATCGCTTTGCACTGGCGCATCACGTTAACCACCGTGTTTTTTGGAAAAGGGAAAAGGGTGACAAGCTGTATAAGCCCGGCCCTAATACCGTGGGAGCGAGCCATGGCTACAGCACGACGTGCTGAACGGGCAACCGAACCATAGGCTATCACGGCAATCTCGGCATCTTCAATATTGATTTTTTTCGTAATCTGAATTTCGAAAAAACCATTGGTTATTTTTCTAAACTGCCGTTTTAAGAAGGCCTCGATTTCATCCTGCCTTTCCGTGGGAAAGCCGTAGGAGTCATGCACGAGGCCGGTAACGTGATGCCTGTACCCATTTCCCATTGCGGCCATTGGTGGCACGCCACGACTGTTGTCTTCATAGGGTTTGTACCATTCAGGCGGTACATTGGGGACAATACGGTCCACCACTTCTATGGAATCTGCGGATGGTATGGTAAAGGTTTCCCGGGAATGAGCTACCACCTCGTCGGAGAGAATCACCACCGGGACCCTGTATTTTTCCGAGAGATTGAAGGCTGTAACAGTAAAGGAAAAACATTCGCTGACTGAAGATACTGCAAGAACGATAACCGGATGGTCACCGTGGGTTCCCCACCGGGCCTGCAGGACGTCTCCCTGGGAAGGGCTGGTCGGCAATCCCGTGCTGGGGCCGCCGCGCATGACATTGACAACAACACAGGGAACTTCGGTCATACAGGCATAACCAAGATTTTCCTGCATAAGTGAAAAACCGGGGCCGCTGGTGGCGGTCATGCTTTTGACTCCTGCCAGCGAAGCACCGATCACAGCACCGAGACTGGATATTTCATCTTCCATTTGGATAAAGGTACCATCAACCTGGGGAAGCCGGAAGGACATGCGTTCACTGATCTCGGAAGCAGGAGTGATGGGGTATCCTGCAAAGAAACGGCAGCCGGCAGCAATGGCTCCTTCAGCCATTGCTTCATTTCCCTGCAACAGGAATTTTTTGCCGTTCAGGTCAGTTACCATTTCTCGTTTTTCTCCTGTCAGGATAGCGTTCCTGAATGGATATGGCAAAATCAGGACAGTGAAATTCACAGAATCTGCAACCGGTACAGGCATCGGGATCTTTTATGTACGGTATGCCTTTGTCACTTTTTCCAAAAACATTGGCGGGACAGAAGGCTATGCAGATCCCGCAGGCCTTGCACCAGTCGGCAAATATTGTTTGAATAAAAAGTTTTTTCCCCTCCTTTTCCAGCTGCTGTTTTATTTCCCAGTAGTTATCAGGAGGATTTGCCTGGTCAGACGCTGGACTTTTTTTTGTTTTCCTTTTGGGCATTATCAAGCCTTCTCAGGATATCAGGATGTATAAGTTTAAATCTGTATATGAAATCTTAGCGGAATCATTGGGTTTTGTCGATGGTTTTTCAGGAAATGCCTGGGTGCTGGAAGGCTGTCTCAAATTTTTTACGTTTCCGATTTTGCCGCAGTATGGTAAACGGCACTGTATAAATACGAGGTAGATATTTTTTCAATAACTACCTGATATGGAGGAACATTAATGCCGGCAAAAAACTATAAATTCGTCTATGACGAATATGGCAATACCAGGGAAATCAGAGTCCGCACCCGGGGGGTTGGTGTGCATGGAAACAATTATGTCAACAAGGGCACAGCCTTTTCAGAGCAAGAAAGGCGGGATCTTGGTATGGAGGGCACTCTGCCGCCGGCGGTAAGGCCCCTGGCACAACAGGTAAAAAACAGCCTGGAAAAGGTCCTTAAGAAAGAAGATGACATCGAACGTTACATCTATATGCGTTCATTGTTTGACCGAAATGTGACATTGGCCCATGCTGTAATTGCCACCGATATCCCCCGTTTTATGGAAATAATCTATACGCCTACCGTGGGGCTTGCCTGCCAGCAATATTCCTCCATGTTTCGTTCTGCCAACGGAGTTCATATCTATCCTGGTAATATTGATAACGCAGAGGACATACTCCGCCGCTACGGGCACAGGGATATCCGTGTTGCCGTGGTGACTGACAACCAGGGAATTCTGGGTATCGGTGACCAGGGTGCCGGAGGCATAGCTATCTGTCTTGGGAAATTAATGCTGTACACCCAGGGAGCAGGTATAGCCCCCTGGCACTGCCTGCCAGTATCACTTGATGTCGGCACCAACAACGAGGCCCTGCTGGATAACGAGGAATACCTCGGCTGGCGCCATCGCAGATTGACAGGCTCAGAGTATGTCAAGTTCATGCAGCAATTCGCCAAAGCTTTCAAAGCAGTCTTCCCCCATGCCCTCTGCCAGTGGGAGGATTTTTCCAAACAGAACGCCTTTGCAGTAAGGGATGCTTATCTGCACGATCTCATTTCATTTAACGATGACATCCAGGGAACAGGGGCAGTAACTCTGGCAGCCATTTTTGCGGCCATGAAAATCAAAGGAGAGAAGATCAGGGATCAGATTTATCTTGTTCATGGTGCGGGTGCGGGAGGCATAGGTATCGCCGAACAAATTGAAGCTGCTCTGATCGAGCACGGTCTAAAGGAAAATGAAGCCAGACGAAGAATATTTACCCTGGACAGTCAGGGGGTTGTAACTTCAGACAGAATGGTTGAACCCTACAAGGCGAAATATGCAAAGAATCCTGTTGAGATGGACTGGCTGCAGGAATCGGGGAGTAATGCATTACTCGAAGCGGTTAAACATGGCAAGGTCACCGTATTAATAGGCACTTCAGGACAACCAGGCTGCTTTACCCGGGAAGTGGTGGAGGCCATGGCTGCGAACTGTGAACGGCCGGTGATTCTTCCTCTTTCCAATCCTACTGAAAAGACGGAGGCCCTTCCCAGGGATATTTACAGATGGACCTCTGGTAAAGCCCTGGTTGCAACCGGCAGCCCTTTCCCCCCGGTTGAGCAGAATGGCAGAAAAATACGGATTGGCCAATGCAATAATGTGTTTATCTTTCCCGGTGTAGGACTCGGGACCCTGGCATCCGGGGCCAAAGAAGTGCTGCCTTCATTTTTTACGGCAGGGGCAAAGGCCGTTGCAGATCTGGTTTCCCGGGAGGATCTGAATGCCGGTATACTCATGCCGCGCGTGGAAAAACTAAAGGATGTGAGTGCCAGCGTCGCCCTTGCTGTTGGGCTGGCTGCCATACGGGATGGAGTAAGCGGTCCCTGTGCTTTCAGCAAATTCAAACACAACAATGACCCGAAGCGATTGAAAATTTTGATAGAAAAAATGCGCTGGGAACCCCAATATCTTCCCCTGGTATCAGTATAGCCTATGTTTTCATTGGGTCGGCACCAGCTTTACAGTAAGGAGTGCCAGAGGAAAAATCAGATATGAAACTGCGTTTGATTTTACTGATCCTATCATTCATGGCCTTTGTTTTTGCCACAGCCGGAGGCTATTTTTACTACTCTTCCTATAAAGAAGCCGCTTTCAGGGACGCTGAAAGTGAGACCCTAATCCGTCTGGAACGACTCAATAAAAACCTGAGTTCTCTTCTTTCGGTATACGATTATCCGGTACGAATCCTTGCCTCCATGCAGGAACTTCAGGAACTGCTCGGCAATCCTGGCCCGGACGCACTAAGCGCTGCTAACCGCATTCTCGATCGGTTTAAAAATATCGTGCAGGCAGATGTCTGTTATCTCATGGATAACAAAGGTGATACCGTAGCATCTAGCAACCGTAATGATCCTGACAGTTTCGTGGGGCAGAATTTTTCTTTCCGTCCTTACTTTCAGATGGCAATCAGGGGCCAGGCTGCAAGCTATCTTGCCCAGGGCACAACTTCCAGCAAGAGAGGGGTATATTTCAGTTATCCAATTTACGGATACGGCAAGGAATCGCCTGATGGCATCGTGGTGATAAAAGGTTCCATTGAAATGATTGAGCGGGAAATCGGTTTCACCGACAATGAAATCGTGATGGTCACAGATCCTAACGGGGTGATTTTCATATCAAACCGTCCGGATTGGTTGTACCGCACGGCCTGGCAGATTTCCCCTGATACAGCTTCTGAAATTGCGGCTTCACGCCAATTCGGTGCCGGACCCTGGGAATGGGTGGGGCTGGAGGTGACCGAGCAGCACTATGTAGTGGACAGCAGCGGCAAGAAGTTTCTGCACCACCAGATCGCAATGGACAACTATCCCGGTTGGACAGTAAACCATCTTCTCGATATGAAGAAGATCACCCAGAAAGCTTTTAAGCCTCTCGTTGTTTTTGTGCGCCCCATTGTTCTGGCTTTTTTTATAGTCATGTGTTTTTCCGTACTTATGCTCTACCGGCAGGCAAGCCAGGAGATAAAGCAGCGCAAGGCTGCCGAGGAGGCATTACGGGAAAGTGATGCCCGCTACCGTTCACTGTATCATAATACACCTGCCATGCTTCATTCCATTAACAGAAAAGGAGAAATAGTAAGTGTCAGTAATTACTGGAGTGAAATGCTGGGATACAGCGAAGAGGAAGTTATCGGTAAAAAGCTGACGGATTTTTTTACGGAAGAATCAAAGGAGTATGCTGAGAAAGTTGTTTTCCCGGAGTTTTTCAAAAAAGGGTATTGCACGGACATTCCCTACCAGATCATTAAGAAAGATGGACAGGCGATTGATATCCTGCTCTCTGCCATCGGTGAAAGAAATGAAGATGGTGAAATATCCAGGACACTTGCAGTATCCATTGATGTCACGGAAAGAAACAGGGCTGTCGAGGCTCTCAGGGTTGCCAAGGAGGAGCTTTCCAGCTATTCCAAGGATCTGGAAAGACAGGTCAGCATCCGTACTCGGGAGATTACCAACATTTTAAAGTATACACCTGATGTGGTCTACGTTAAGGACAGGGAAGGCAAATATGTCCTTGTCAACTCACGGTTTGAGGCATTGTTCGGGGTCAGCAACGATGAAGTGCGTGGTAAAACCGATTATGAGATTGTATCAAAAGAGATAGCCGATGAATTTCGCAAAAATGATCTCAGGGTTCTGCTGGAAGGAAAATCCATGCAGGTAGAGGAGCGGGTAACACATAACAGTGAAGTTCATACCTATCTGTCGGTTAAATTCCCGGTGTATGATGAAGCAGGCGCTGTCAACGGAGTGTGCGGCATATCCACGGACATTAGCGCTGTGAAGAAGGCCCAGGACCAGTTGAGACGTCTTTCAGGCAGGATAATGGCGAGCCAGGAAAAGGAGCGAACGGCAATTGCTCGGGAACTGCATGATGAGTTGGGGCAGGTGCTCACTGCCTTGCGCATGGACGCCGTCTGGATGCAGGAGCGCTTGAAAGAGAGCGATCCTGAAATCGCCGAACGTGCCCTGACCATGTGTGACCTTATCGATAAAACTATCAAAGATGTGCGGTCCATAGCCATTCGACTGCGGCCCGGGGTGCTTGATGATCTTGGCCTGGTTGATGCTCTGGAGTGGCTGACCAGTGATTTTGAAAACCGCAGCGGCATTACCTGCGTATTTGAGCATAAGAATGTGCCGGAATTGAATGAAACCATATCCACAGCAGCGTACAGGATTTGCCAGGAAGCCATGACCAATGTTGCACGATATGCTGAAGCAAGCCGCGTATCAGTTGTGTTGAAAACAGATAAGAATGTTCTAAGCCTCTCTGTCAGGGATGATGGCCAGGGGTTTAATACATCCGGGCTTACTGAGTTTGAAGGGGTCGGTATTGCAGGCATGCGTGAGCGGGCTATGCTTGCTGGCGGAGATCTGAAAGTTATGTCAGAAAAGGGAAAGGGATGTCATGTTCGCTTCGTGGTCCCGATCAGACAGAATAGTAAGGAGACATGATGATTAAAGTGCTGCTTGCAGATGACCATTCCATAGTACGGGCCGGCTTGCGACGCATTATAGAGGAACGAGATGATCTGGAGGTTATCGCGGAGGCGGATGAAGGCAGGAACGCTATTAGACTTGCCATGGAAAAGAAACCCGATGTGGCGGTTATTGATATATCAATGCCGGGACTGGATGGGCTTGAAGTAATAGCCCAGCTGAAAATACATCTGCCGTCATTGCCCATTATCGTGCTGACTATGCATGAAGAGGAGCAGTATGTTGTAAGGGCGATTGAGGCCGGTGCCATGGGGTATGTCACAAAGCGTTCTGCGCCGGAACATATTGTCAAAGCGATCCATCAGGTAATGAGCGGATGCAGATATCTGACTGCGGAAGCGAGTGAGGCACTTGCCTTAAGGGTTGCCAAGGGAGCTGGCGGCAAGTCCTCTCTGGATTCACTCTCGAACCGGGAACTGCAGGTGCTCAGACGGCTTGCCATGGGCCATACAAATCATGAAATAGCTGATGCCTATGGGATAAGCACTAAGACTGTGGATACTTATCGTTTAAGGCTGTTAAAGAAATTAAACCTGCGCAATAATGCTGAACTTTCCCGTTTTGCCATACAGAACAAGCTGATAAAAACCTGATACTTTATGACGTCTGACCTGTATGTTTCAACAGATATCAGATCAGGCCACAAAATGGTGTATTGTTCAGGCCTCATTCAATTCAAAGAGGCGGCTTGGAGTTGCGAAAAAATGGCTCCGATATCAGGATACAATTATTATTGCCTGCGAAATGAACACGAGCCTCGAAAACTGAAGCGCGCGATAAGTTGCCAGAAGAATTCATTTTGGTACATAGTTGTACAATTAATTTGACTGTAAGTAACGCGAAGGGTATTATTCAATTACGCTTAGCATACTGAAGAGCTAAGCGTGAATAGATGACAAAGCCAAACCTGTCGCAAGGCAGGGACGGAAAGCCACAGGTCTCATTGAGATAGCTGGGTTGCCATTGACACAGGAGCCGAGTTGCCTCTTAAGAGGAGACTCGGTTTTTTATTTGAAAAGATGCAGAAAGGATATTCCACTCGTTTCAGCCATAATTACAAATTTGAAAAGGTATAGAATAGAATTAACCTTTTTTAGACTTTATTAAGGTTGCGTAACTTAAATTCAAAGTGCGGTCTGAGGATAAGCAAAATATGGAAACATGGTATGAAGTAGAATATTCCTATAATAGACCAGGTTCTGAGAAAATAAAATACAAGGGTTTAAAAGTATGCAAAACTCGAGAAGAGGCAGAGAAATTGGCAGCTGTGGTGTATTGGTTGTCTAAAAAAAATAAAACTGAATATGATTCCAGGCAACTTAAAGTTTCAGAAGAATATCTTGGAAAAGGAAAATTTTTAGCTTTAAAGAAGATTTATATATGCACAAAAAAAGAAATAAAAGTAAAAATAAATGGGAACTAATTGATAACATTCAAGTAAATGAAAGGTATTACATTCAGACAGTCTGTTATGCATGTTGACCTTTTTTAGCCAACCGAAGTCCATATGTCCTCAAGATATCTGCATTAATTGCTTATTCCTAACACATTGTGGCATGTGATTATTGTCTCTGTGTGAAGTGTTTTTTAATAAGAATATATTAAGAGCTTTTCTTTGTGAACTTATCTGTGATAATGTGGAATTATCTGTGCTAAAATGTATGTGTGAAAATTAAAACTGTGAGACCAGGTCATGAAAATTTCAAAAAAGAAATTAGCTTTAATTGACGAATGGATTGAATTGCATCAGAAAATTGAAAAACTGGAAGATGAACTTAACTCCCTAACCCGGAAACTGAAGCAGATAAACAATAAACTCTTTGCTAAGAATTCAAAGGCTGAGCTTGAAGAATTCCGGGATATGCTTGAAGCTGAAATAAAAAAAATCAACAAGAAGAAGGGTAAGGTCAAAATAGGGCACTTATCAAGCTTAAAAACAATTGTTGAGCATGATATCAACATAGATAATCTGGTTGAACAGGATATTGATATCAATGAAAAAGGTTTAGATATTGATTTAAACGAATATAAAATATAAATAGAGTTTAAAGACTCGGATAACAGTATGAGTATTTACAAGCCGCTTCCGATTGGAAGCGGCTTTTTTGATTTGTTGTAAGAAAATTTCCGACAGCAAAATCAGAATTCTCCGGATTGATTTTAAATATCTTTCCTGGCAAAATCCGCCAATTGATAAACTAAAGGTGGGCTGTTTGATGATGAGGGATTTAGTGAGTTCAGTTCCCTGATTCATGCACCCGGCAATTGAGGCCACAGGTAACGTAAGGCCTGTAATCGATAAATGTCAGTTAAAGGAGGATTAGATTTATGTTTAAGAAAATCAGTTTTCTCATTGCAACTTCTTTGGTATTTGCTTTAGTGCTTGGTCCCATGTCTGCAATGGCCAAGGACAGGCTTGCTTTCTCAGGCGGCCCTGAAGGGGGGACGTTCCAGTATTTTTCCAACGGTATAGCAACACGTCTGTCTAAAAACATCGATAACCTGGAAGTTTCCAATATGGCTTCGGCAGGATCCCTTGAAAATCTCAGGCGCGTAAATTCCGGAGATGCGGACTTTGGTATTGTTTATTCAGGTGATACCTACCTCGGGCGCCATGGTAAACTTACTCAGGACACCCGGGAATATAAGAACGTTAAGGCCATGGCCTATCTCTACGGTGCTCCTGCTCATCTTATCGTTAAGGCAGACAGTGGGATCAACAAGGTAGAAGATTTGGCCGGCAAGCGTGTTGCAGTTGGCGGCCCCGGATCCGGTGCAGCAGGCGCAGCCCAGCGGTATTTCACTTCCCTGGGTTTATGGGACAAAATGAACGTAGAGTTCCTTGGCTACTCTAAGGCAGCATCCGCCCTGGGCGACAACCTTATTGACGCCATGTGGGTCTTTGCCGGCTTCCCGAACTCTTCCGTTATCCAGGCAGCTGCCAGCAACAAGATCAAGCTCCTGCCCCTGGTGGAAGCAGGCGACAAAGCAGGTTTCTTTACTGACTATCCCTTCTATACAAAGTTGATGATTCCTGCAAATACCTACAGCGGTGTAGATTATGATACATATTCCTTTCAGGATTCCGCCCTCTGGGTTGCCGGTGATCATGTAAATGCAGACGTTGTTTACAGTTCTTTGGCTGATATCTTTTCAAAGGAAGGACTTGGCTATATGGTAAAAGTAAAAAGCACAGCCAAGGCCATGTCGGTGGATGGTGGCTTAAGCGGTATTGTTACCCCGGTACATCCCGGTGCTCTGAAGTTCTGGGAGGAAAAAGGTTTGACAATCACCCCGGAACAAAAATAAGGTGGATGTAATTTTATGATAGACGGGGCAGCAGGCATTTTGCATGCTGCCCCATAATCCTTGTAAAATCGACGAGAGGGCTGAACCTATGTCTGAAGATCTTGATAAAGAAATTGCGAGTATTGACAAGAAAGATCAAAAGAAGCTTAAGGAACTCGTCGAAAAGGATGCCAAGAGTGCCAGGAAACCGGCAGGAATGTGGCATTGGATCACGGCACTGCTGGGTGCCTCCATGGTGCTTTTCTATTTTTATACAGCGGGCATAACAACGGTTTCCACTCAGTATCACCGGGGCGTTTATGTGTTTATCACCTATGTCCTGGTCTTTCTCCTCTATCCTGCCGGCAAACTGTATTTCCGTGTACCGATTAATCTGTTTATCGGATTTGTCCTGTCATCAGCAGTTGTACTTTTTCTGTTCTACGGCGGTGATACTGTGGCTTTCCATGACCATCTAATGGTGGTAAACAGAGCCTGGCGCAGCGACGGCTTTGGTGCGGCAGTGGCGGCTGCATTGCAACTATGGGCTCTGGGACTCGGTTCAATTGTTATAGCAGTAGCACTGATATTCATCGATAATAAAATGTCTCAGAAGTGGGAAGAAAATCCTACACTTTCTGACATCTTGCTCGCACTGATTTCTGCTGCAGCCATCTATTATTGGATCCGTGAATTTGAGGCCCTGAATTACCGGGCCGGTGCTGAAACCGATCTTGATGCCATGATCAGCATTATCGGAGTCCTTCTCTCCCTGGAGATCTGCCGCAGGGTCCTTGGCTGGTCAATGACTCTTATCGGCGTCTTCATGCTCTGCTATGCCTATTTCGGCTCCTATTTTCCTGAGGTCATCGCCCACCGGGGGTTCGGGTTCGAGCGTTTGAGTAACGCACTTTATCTGTCAACAAACGGCGTGTTCGGCGTCATGGCAAATGTATTGGCAACCTATGTTATCCTGTTTATCTTTTTCGGGGCTTTTCTGCACAAGTCCGGAGCCGGTAAATTTTTCATTGACCTGCCCATGGCTCTTGCAGGCAAGACCACCGGAGGGCCGGCCAAGGTGGCGGTTATTGCCTCCGGCCTTTTTGGATCAGTCTCGGGAAGCGCTATTGCCAATACCGTCTCTACAGGAGCTTTTACCATACCCCTTATGAAAAGGGCCGGCTTCAAGCCTCATGTGGCAGGAGCCATTGAACCCTCTGCCTCAATCGGTGGTATGTTCATGCCACCAATCATGGGCGCTGGCGGTTTCCTTATGGCTGAACTGACAGAGACCCCTTATGCCTATATCATGATGATAGCTATATTTCCGGCGCTTCTTTACTTTTTTTCCGTGTTCTGCATGATTCATTTTGAGGCAAAGAAACATAATATAAAAGGAATAGCCGGAGAGGACATGGATCACTGGACCATTGTGCTCAAGCGTGAATGGTATTTTTCGCTGCCATTGGTGATCATCACGGTTTTGATGATCATGGGGCGCTCGCCCGGATATTCCGCTTTCTGGGCCACGATTTCCTGTATAGGTGTAAGCTGGGTTCGGAAGGAAACCCGGATGGGACCGAAGGAGGTCTGGGAGGCGATTCTGACCGGCGCCAGAAATACACTGATTATAGGTGCCACCCTCGGAGTGATCGGGATCATCGTGGGCACCATATCGCTTACTGGCATTGGTCTTAAATTTTCCGATATCATAATTTCTCTGGCCAACGGCAATCTCCTGCTGGCTATTATCCTTGTCGCAATAGCATCCCTCATTCTCGGCATGGGTGTTCCGGTTACCGCGGCCTATCTTATTACAGCAGTTTTGGCAGTGCCCCCCCTGGCCGAAATGGGCGTCGTAGTTATTGCCGCACACATGATCGTCTATTGGTTCAGCCAGGATTCCAATATTACGCCACCGGTCTGCGTGGCTGCCTATGCCGGGGCCGCAATTGCGGGGTCTGATCCCTGGAAGACAGGCTGGACTTCTTTCAAGTTTGCCAAGCTGCTTTATGTCGTCCCCCTGCTTTTCGCCTTTACGCCACAGATCCTGTTTGAGGGCAAGCCCATCATCGGACCGCAGATAGATGATGAAATCATGGGTGCCACAATCCTTGAACTCAAGGTGGAAAAGGGGCAGGAATTCAAAAAAGGCCAGGAAATTGCCATGTTGCTTGATGGGGAGTCCATCAAGAAAGTGGTAACCCAAAGGGATGGTACAATAAAAGATCTAGCCGTATCAAAAGGACAGCGCATAGAAAGCGGAACGATTATAGCTGAAACCAAGCCGTCAACGCTCATGGTGTTTTCATCCATGTTTTCCGCTATTCTTGGCACTATAGCCTTTTCTGCCCTGACAATGTTCTTCCTGATACGCAAAACAAACATCTTTGAATGGTTGCTGCTGTTAGCCGGAACCATCCTTCTTTATTGGCCGACCTTTGTTACTGACGGGGCAGGGCTGGCAGTTGTCGCCCTTGTTGTTTTCTTGCAGAAGGCTCGGAATAAAAAAGACCTGCAGTTGCAACCCGCTTAAAATTAAAGTTTTTAGGAGAGGGACCATATGAACCCGTTGCCGGATATTAAAAAAATCCTCTATTGCACAAGAATCGGACCGAATTCAGCCTATATCTACCGTAATGCCATGGCCCTGGCGGAAAAGTTTGATGCCACCATAACAGTTTTACATGTCATGGAGACTTTGACGGCGGATCAGGAGGCAAGGATAAACGGCTATATCGGACCCGACTCCATTCATGATATTGTGGAGCATGAGGAAAAGGATGCGATAGCCAGGATCAAAAAACATCTCAATAGCTTCTGCTCGCGCCTTGGCGAGGAGAACAGCTGTAGCCTGCGGGTGGAGAAAATTCTTGTGGTTGAAAGTTCTTCACCGGCAGAGGAGATTGTCAAGCAATCATCTGCTATCGGCGCAGATGTCATTGTCATGGGAGCCCATGCTCATTCTTCCATCCTGGAGACCTTGATGGGCTCAACAACCCAAAAGGTTATCAGGAAATCGTCTATTCCTGTTCTCGTTGTCCAGGTGCCTGCCGGGGAACAGGAGTTTACCGCAAGCGGGATTTGATCCTCACAAAATCTGTTACCTAATATTAGTTTTTTTTTTAAGAACCTCACTGAAAGCGTTTCGTTATGGCTGCAGGGAGCGTTCTATTTTATAATCCAGCACACAATCTCCCCTTTTTTATCCATAAATTAATAATTTTGTTGCTCCCTGCTCCCTGTGGAGTTTAGATTATCAGGTATGCAATTCAAATTGTTTCTCCTGTTTCAAAATCCGGGAGAACTGTTATTCCAGTTAAACCGAAGACGGAGGATGATACTATGAGTGATGCCAAGGCATGCAAGAACTGCGGTATAAATTTACCTGGAGATTTTTCCGGAGATATTTGTCCAGGATGCGGATTGACCTATTGGAAATGCGGCAACTGCGGATTTCTGGTCACGGCCCCGGTCGGACCGGATACCTGTCCCAGCTGCAAGGAAAAATGCGAATTCAAAAATGTCACCTGCTACACGCCGGAATGCGGCGGCCCGGGAAATATTGATCCGAGGCTCTAAACTTCAGCTGTATAAGGAAAGGAATAACAAATGAAAAACACGGTGATATCTGTCTTTCTGTTTTTGTTATTAGCGATCCTTTTCACAGGAGGATGCCAGAAAGCCTATTACAGCACCATGGAGAAATTCGGGGTTCATAAGCGTGACATCATGGTGGACCGTGTGGAAGAGGCACGTGACAGTCAGCAGCAAGCCAAGGAACAATTCCAGTCCGCTTTGGAGCGGTTCAGCCAGGTCTTGAGTTATAAAGGCGGAAAGCTGGAGGATAAATACAAAACACTGCAGGCCGAGTATGATAAAAGCGAAGCCAGGGCAGATGACGTTAAACAGAGAATAGATGCAGTTGAGGACGTATCCGAAGCACTGTTTGATGAATGGGAGGATGAACTCGGCCAGTATACTAATAAATCGCTGCAGCGAGACAGTGAGAGAAAACTGGTCCAGACCCGGCAACAGTATGAACAACTGATCAAGGCAATGCACAGGGCTGAGGCAAAGATTGATCCGGTTCTCAGAGCATTTCGAGACCAGGTGCTTTATCTCAAACACAACCTCAATGCCCAGGCAATTGCTTCGCTGCAGAGTGAGCTTATTGCAGTGGAATCAGATATCGCTGAGCTTATAAAAGAGATGGAAAAATCGATTGGTGAGGCCAATTCCTTCATCAGGACAATGCTTGAAGAGTAAGAGCAATTGCTATGGATATTCTGCGTATCGTGCTTGCAATCTTCCTGCCGCCCCTGGCGGTGTTCCTGACAGTTGGGTTGGGATTGCACTTCTGGATCAACATCGTTCTCACAATTCTTGGGGTAATTCCGGGCATGATCCATGCCCTCTGGGTTATTGTGAAAAAGAAAGAGCAGTAGTATCGCGCACCATTTTAAAAGGATAATATTAACATCAGGAATTAAAGGTTATGGCACTGTTCTTAGTTCAGCACGGTAAAAGTTTACCAAAAGAAAAAGATCCAGACCAGGGGTTATCCAGGGAAGGGTTGGCAGAAACTCAGACCATGGCCACGTTGGCTGCAGAAAATAATGTACAGGTTATGCGCATCATTCACAGCGGCAAGAAAAGAGCCCTGCAGACTGCAGAAATCTTTGTGAGAGTTCTTGAGCCTGAAACCGGCATGACCAAAGGGCCCGGTCTGGCTCCTTTGGATGATGTTACCATATTTGCCTCCACTTTGAACAATGAACAGAACATTATGGTTGTGGGACATCTGCCGTTTATGGAAAAGCTTGTATCTTATCTGATTACCGGGTCTCAGGACACATCGATTATCAAGTTTCAAAACAGCTCCATTATCTGTCTTGATCATGAGGAGCTATCAGATGCCTGGTTTATCCGCTGGGCCCTTTTCCCACGGCTTGATTAGGCAAATGCATTAATATCATAATGGGTGATCTTCTCCAGAAAAAATTGTTTGCCGCCGGAAGTCAACTGGTCACAGCAGTCGGTCTGGGCGGTGAGGGCATCCTGAGGACAACAGGCCGCGCTCCCCATGCTCAAAAGGTAATACAAGAAGCTATTGCACAAGGGTTAACCTACTTTGATTCTGCGCCTGCCTATCAGGATAGTGAACGCTATCTTGGCTCCTTCTGGAAGGAAAACCCATCTCGCAGGCAGAAGATTTTCCAGGCCAGTAAAACAGGAAAACGCGATAGAAAAGGGGCCCTGTCTGAACTGGAGAACAGCCTGCGCCGTTTACATACTGATTACCTTGATCTGTGGCAGATCCATGACATAAGGAACAGGGATGACCTTGCTGCCCTCAGTAATCCAGATGGTGCTTTGGAAGCATTTGTCGAGGCCAAGAAGGCAGGTAAAGTCCGATATATAGGTGTTACGGGGCACCATGACCCCAAGATACTGGCCCAGGCTGTAAGGGAATGGCCGGTGGATGCTGTCATGATGCCGGTGAATCCGGTGGAGGAATTATTGGGTGGATTTCTCACAACGACCCTGGCAGAGGCACGACAGAGAAAAATAGCCGTGATCGGCATGAAGATTTTGGGCGCCTCGCACTATATTTTGCCAAAGTTTAACATTTCAGCCGACCTTCTGATCCGCTATGGACTCTCGCATGGCATCACAGTAGGAATAGTCGGCTGTTCTGCTCCGGATGAAGTCCAGACACTGTCCAGGGCCGGACGCAGCAATAAACCGATCACTGTTTCTGAAAAGGAACACATTTTAAATGTGTTCAAGCCCTATTCCCGCAAGCTTGCTTTTTACAGGGGTGTAATTTGATAAATCATGCACAGTGAAGCAATTAAAAAAAGACATAAGGAACGATTATGAAAGGGAAGAGAACGGCAATCTTTGCTTTCAAGGGCAATCCCATCTGTTTTGTGCACGTGCTTTTAAATGCAATAGACCTGCATGAAAAAGATGGAGATGTAAAAATAATTTTGGAAGGTGAGGCGACTAAGCTTATCATTGAGCTCCGCAGACCTGAACACAACTTACATGCTCTTTATATGAAAGCCAAAAAACTTACCCTTATTCATGCGGTCTGCAGAGCCTGCGCCATGAAGATGGGTGCACTTGCAGTTGCTGAAGAAGAGGGATTCAGGATCGCTGATGACATGGCTGGCCATGCCGGTATGGCCCCCTATATTGAGCAGGGCTATGAAATTATCACTCTCTGAAAATATCCTTATGAAATCGTGGAAATATTCACTGCTGTGCCTCATGCTATTGATCCCAATGGCCGCCTGTTCCCCCAAAGAGGATTCCCCTCAGGTGCTGGCCCGTCAGGGATGGGTAAGTGACTATGCCGATAAACTGGGACCGGAAGACAAAGCGCGGATATCTGTAACCCTTGAAACGTATGAAAAGGAAACATGCCATCAAATATTTCTGTTGATCGTACCTTCCCTTGACGGTGAGAATATAGCGGAATTCTCCCAAAGGACAGCAACAGCCTGGAATATTGGTCAGCCAGGTTTTGGCAACGGGTTCCTGATCAGTATTGCGCTGGTGGAAGGAACAGTGCGTATTGAAACCGGCTCCGCCTTTGAATGGTTCATCCAGGATGGCACAGCAGATAAAATACTAAAAGAAGTTATGTTCCCGCTTTTCAGGCAGGACAGGTTTGTTGAGGGGGTGCAACGTGGCCTGGAAGAAATCATGGTTGCCGGCCGTCTTAAGCCAATACCGGAGAACCACAAACCAGATATCTGCCGTCAAGACATGTAGACGTTTCCATGGAACAGGCTCAGCCCAAATATGTTGCCTTTGGAAGTAGACTGGCGGGAGTGCCAGAGGTCCAAACCCTTGGGGTAAAACCTAATTTTAACGACTATACCCAGCTGGAGCAGCAGCAGATTTTTGATTCCAGTGTCATTTTATACCCCACCCTCAATTATGCCCAGTTTTTTACTACCATGGGGAAAAGAATTTTCCCCAGCCTAGAAACCTATCTCTATGCTGATGAAAAGATGAAGCAGACCACATTGTTCTACCTGCTTTCCATCCCGCATCCCAAAACCAGGTTTTACCTGCAGCGAGAATTTTCACGGATTGAGAAAGATTTCGCCTTTCCCTTTATTGCCAAGATACCCAGGGCATCCGCCAGGGGCAGAGGGGTTTATAAGATTAACAGTTCAGTCGACTTGGAAGAGTATCTGCTGAACACAAAGATAGCTTATATTCAGGAATATATTCCCCATGAAAGGGATTTGCGGGTAATCCTGATCAACTATGAACCGGTATTAGCCTATTGGCGCAAACGGGCCGATGATAATTTCAGAACAAATCTGTATCAGGGAGGCGAGATTGACTTCAATGACATCCCCCTTGATGTTATCCCTTTGGCGCAAAAATATGCCCGGCAGTGCAACTTCAATGATGTTGGACTTGATCTGCTTGAATACAAAGGAGTTTGGTACCTGCTTGAGGCCAATATGCAATATGGTCGTCAGGGTTTTAAGAAAAAAAATATGGTCCTCAAGGAAGTTATTCGTCAAAAACTGCTGGATGGGTCTCTTTTAGACTAATGAGATGGAAAGAATGAATTTTCAACAACATAAACTCTGCCTTAAAGGAGCTATAAATGAATGTTGCCCCTGAAAGGAGCAGGAGATAACGATTATGGCTACAGTAAAGCCTGCATTTCATATAGTCCAGATAAGTAAAATCGTCCTCTCAAGGGACTGGAACCTTGGTTTATAGTTTTCTTGCCGATTTTGTAGTATTGCTGCATGTCTGCTTTGTGCTTTTCGCGATGTTTGGAGGATTTCTTGTTTTCTGGAAATCTTACATGGCCTGGTATCATATTCCGGCAGTTGTCTGGGCGGCAAGCATTGAGTTTCTGGGATTCATCTGTCCCCTGACACCCTTGGAAAACATGCTGCGCGCCATGGGTGGTGATGCAGAATATGCAACCGGGTTTATTGAGCAGTATATAATGCCGATTCTCTATCCGGCCATACTTACAAGAAAGATGCAAATAGGGCTGGGCTTAATTGTTCTGGGTACTAATGTCGCTATATATTTCGTCTTTTGGCAAAAAAAGCGAAGGACTGACAAAAAAGAAGTGTAATTCAACTACAGGAGTCTACCATGAACAGTTGGTTTTTCTGGACTATATTGGCCATGGTCACATTCGGTGCCTGGGGGTTCTTCCCTAAGCTGGCAACTAATTATATCAGCCCTCAAAGTGCTTTAATCTACCAGGTGATGGGGGGCCTGCTCGTGGGGCTAGTCGGACTGGTTATGCTCAATTTCAAACCTGAAATACACCCCATGGGCATTTTATATGCCTTATTGACCGGCATTACGGGCGTGCTTGGCACACTTTTTTATTATTTTGCTGCAAGCCGTGGACAGATATCAATTGTCGTAAGTCTCACTTGCCTATATCCCCTCATAACCATTATGCTGGCCATTGTTTTTCTGCATGAGACCCTCATCCTGAAACAGGTAATTGGTCTCTGCTTTGCCGTGGCAGCCATTGTTCTGCTTGCCGGTTAGGAGGTGGCAGGCACGATTTTGATGAAAAATTCTGCCTGAAAGGAAAAAGCTATGAATTGAGCATTATTATGAATAAATTAGAAAGGTTTTCATTAAGGTCTATATAAAACTTTGAACCTTCATGATAGGGGAAATACTTTTGATATAGTCAAAGAACTCGTGCCGGAATAAATAAAATTGAATTGGAGGAGACAAAATGGCAGAAGATGTGAAAAAGGAAGAAATACAAGCTGAGAAACCCCTGGACAAGATGACTGTTGTTGAACTTCGCGAGGTTGCCAAGGAGGAAATTCCCGGTATAACAGGCGTTACCGGCATGAAGAAGGATCAATTGCTGGAAGCTATCAAGGAAGCCAGAGGGATAAAGGATGAAACTCCAGCCAAGAAAAAGATAAAGAAAAAAACAGCCGGCCCCAAAAAGAAAATGACCGTGCAAGATATGAAACAGGAAATTGCAAGGCTCCGGACGGAGAGAAACGCACTGCGTCAGGAGAAAGATAAAAAGAAACTTGAAATTATTCGCCGCCGTATCAACAGGCTGAAGAAAATGACAAGAAAAGTAGCCTAGAGTTCTCTGTTCATTTTTTTGTAGTCATATTAACTTGCCGTCGATTACTGAGTAAAACAACAAACAATGATTGACAGACAGACTGTTCAGCAGGCATGGATTCATAGAAATAAGGGGAAGAAAACTACGGAAAACAATTCTTTTCCGCGCTAAATTAATTTGGTGGGGTGTTGTGTATGGGCAGCGGAAAGACCGATCATCACCATAAAAAGAAGAAGGAAAAGCACATAAAGGCTCATGCTGAAAAGCAGGATCATGATTCCGTAAAACCCGCTGCCAGAAAAAAGTTGGAAATTGTTCTCAAGTGCGATACCTCCGGCTGCGCTGAAGCGATCATTTCATCCATCATGTCTTTTGTCCTGACTGGTGTAGATATTGATATCATTAGCTCAGGAGTGGGTGCGATAAATAAATCCGACATTTTCATGGCTGAGACCGGCAGCAGGCTGATTGTCGGTTTTAATGTCGGTCTAATGCCCCATATTGACCTGACAGCAAGTGAACACAATGTTGAGATCCGGCTCTATGAGGTTATTTACAAACTTCTCGAGGATATAGAATCCATAGCAAGAAGCCTTGTCCCGCAGGAACCTTCAGAGGAAATTATCGGGTCTGCTAAGGTTATCGCGCTCTTCAAAAGCAGCCGCAGGGGCATCATACTTGGTTGTGAAGTTCAGGCAGGCAAGCTTATGTTGGGGCAGACCTTCCGGGTCCTTGGGGCCATGGGGCCAATATATACCGGGAGGATCGAGTCACTCCATATTGAAAAAGATGCTGTAAGTGAAGCCACGCGAGGACAGCGGGTTGGCCTGAAGATACGGGATTTTAAAAGGGCTAAAATGGGTGACCTGGTGGAGTCCTTTCAATCAGCATCAGGATCTTATGTTAAGCCCTGGCAGCCGCAGGGAAAAATCTATTATCCGTAAAGTTTTGCCATTTCCCGCGCATCGAATATAGGTCAACATTAATCCCTTATACTCCACGAGATCACAGCTGTCGCGCTTTTCTGCTTTTAAGAGAAATAAGGGTCAAAACATGGCTTGTATCGTCTCTAGGTTTTTCTTGTGTTTTATGCCCATGGTTGCTACAATGTGGCAGTTATTGTTGATATATAATGATTAGAATTGTTTGTAATTTTAAATTGTTATCATGTAATCAATATAGATAGAATTTCATACTGCTGGAGGTTAGTTATGCAAAGTAATGTGAATGCAAAGCCTGGGTATGAATTACAGGGCAGGATCAGTAGGATTGCCGAAGGAGTTTTAATGTTGGGTGGTGCTGTTGCGGGCATCTGGCTCTTGATTGTGATAGCGCTTTCCTTTTTAAAGTAGAGTATATACCCGGTTATCCTGCTATTACGCTAGGGTAGCCCGGTATATATAGGCATCAGGTACCAATCAACTCCCAAATATCCGCCGTGGTGCGGATTTTTTTTATCAATAATCTTATTATTGTCACAGTTGTTTTCATGACAGGGAATGAGTAGACTGAAATTGCAAAGACAGCAAAATACCAAGACCTTTATTTCATGCAATAGCTATGGTTCAGGCAGGAGATTCGCAGACAGAATTGGCCAGCATCAAGGAGAAGATCAAAAAGGTGTCTGATACCTTTGTATTCTCTGCCCGCGACATAGCATTGCATTTCCAGACGCTTATTTCAGCCCGGGCTTCAAGATTTCTCATGGAGGCACCGGGTCTGTATTATCCTGACATGGACCTCTATGTGATTTCCAGGTCCGGCATGAACCGCGGGCACGGGTCAATGTATGAAAATTTTTATCATTTTTTCCCGGCCAAAAAGGCGAGATGCTATGGCTTTGTCCTCTACCCGGAAAGTTTTGTCAGGACCTGTCTTGACAAGATATTGCGCAAGACTACAAAAAATATAACTCCCCAATTGCGGGTATCTATGGAAAATGTCTTTAACCGCAAGCACCATAAGAAAATAGACCTTGTGGATTCTGCAATTGAAAAAGATCTTATAACAAGATTAAAAAGAGATTTGAGCAAGCATTAATAAACCTATTGGAAAGGGTGCTGCCCAATATCAGACGATGGAAATGTCAAAGGAAGTCCAAGCACTCAACGACGATATCAGAAGGGAGCGTAAAAGACCGAGCGAACGCACGGCGCTCTTTATTCTGGCTATTATCAGCTGGGTCAAAGATATTTTTGCCTCCTCAGCCGCTGTTATTCCACGCGGCCAGGTGTTTCAACATCAGGGGAATTATTTGTCGGCAGGAAAAGAGATCCGATACTCTCGTATTCTCCTGGTAGAGGACAATCCGAGTATTGCCAGGGAATTTATTGAGGCCATAAAAACATATTATGTTTTTGGCTCTGTAAAAATTCTTGTCGCCTATGCCTATGATGCGGCAGTAACATTTTTTGATAATGAGGATATTGATCTCGTGATCATGGATGCAGACCTTGATGACATAGATGGGGATGGAGCTGGCTTGACCAGCAAGTTTCTTGGGGTGAGACAGGAAACAATCATTCTGGCAAACAGCAGCAGCAGAATTTCAAATATGAAGCTCACCGGTTTCGGTGCTTGCGGGAGCGTTGATAAAAGTTCTAAAAAACTCAAAGATTGGCTTTTGTTAAACGATCCGACAGGTGCAACAGGGTGATATTGTATTTAAAAGAATTTATGCAAGGAATATTTTTTATTGTATATTTTTTTTCTTCAACGTGCTGTAATGATTGAAGAGTGATGAATAAAAGAAGGTTCAGTTCCTTTAGTTCAGCTGGTCGACACGGGAATGTGAATTGTATGGCACATTGAATCAGGTGTTTTGGCTGTGTCATTGTCGGTGACGAAATCTGTTTACATGTAATATTTTAGATCAAACAAGACAAATGTTGAATTTCATCAGGAAGACTTTAATAAGACAAGATCAGGAATATTCAGATAGTTCGACAAGCAGGGAAGAACAGACCAGAATTGCCGCCAGTGTTATTCTTCTGGAAGCAGCCTACGCTGATCACGAATGCACCGAGGAGGAACTGGATCACGTCATTGATACACTGCGTTCGGATTTTAACCTGTCGGAAAAACATGCCGAGGATCTGCTTGAACTTGCCCATCGTGAACGCAGCCAGGCTGTAGATCTTTTTGAATTCACCAATCACATTAATAATGAATTCAGCAAGCAGGAGAAGAAAGCGGTGCTTGAGGCAGTCTGGCGTATTATTCATAGCGATGGCCAGCTGGAAAAACACGAAGATCATTTTGCCCGCAAACTGACCCATCTTCTCAGGCTAAGCCATAAGGATATGATAGATGCCAAGCTGAAGGCCCGGGAGCAGATACAGTAATTTTTTCTTACAATACATTTGACATGCATATCAAAGAGGTAGTCATTGGAAGCGACAAAGGTTCTGGTCAAAGAAGGTGATCTGGCAATTATAACCTGCCCATTCTGCCGCAAAACTAAAAAGGTGTCAGTGGCAGCATACAAGGAAAAAAGAAAGCCGGAACTGCGCATAAAATGCAGCTGTAACAGTATATTTTGTCTCTGCCTTGAATACAGGAAACATCCGAGAAAATCTGTGAAGATCCTGGGTAAAAGTATCAATCTGTCACAACATAGAAAAAATCAGGATATAATCCTCATGAATATTTCATTATGGGGTATTGGTTTTTGTCCCATGAGAAAGTATGAGATCAAGAAAGATGACCGGCTGTTGGTTTCTTTTACTCTTAATGATAATACTAATACATCTGTAGAAACTCTTGCTACAGTGCGGGCAGCAAGCAAAGACTATATCGGCTGTGAATTCGACGCCATAGAAAATTTTAGGTCATCACTCGGATTTTATCTCTTTGCTTAGCATGGGAAAACAGTGAAGGATTTGATCGCACAGGTAAAAGAATTCCGGCAGGAAAGAGATTGGGACCAGTACCATTCCCCGAAAAACCTGGTTATGGCTCTTGTTGTTGAAGCAAGTGAGTTAGCCGAGCACTTCCAATGGTTGACGGAAAAACAGAGCAGCAATCTTTCGGCTGAGAAATTGGCTGAGGTACGTGAAGAGATAGGGGATGTCTTAATCTATCTGGCAAATCTTTGCGATAAGCTTGGCATTGACCCACTTGCAGCAGCTCATGATAAGCTGCGGAAAAACAGACATAAGTATCCTGCCGCCAAGGTACGCGGCAAGTCAGACAAGTATGGAGAATATAAATGAAATGCGCCTTGTGCCGTGAGGAGATTGCTGAAACAAAGATTCATATCAGGGATGAATGTCCCGCCTGTGGCAGGGATCTTCATATATGTTTGAATTGCGAGTTCTATGACGCCAATGCCTATAGGCAATGCCGAGAGTCTATCGGAGAATTAATCCAGGATAAGGAAAAAGCGAACTACTGTGATTTTTTTCGTGCCGCCAAAAGTGACACAGCAGAGATCGGCAAAGAAAGTGATGATTTCAGGAAACTGCAGAATCTTTTCAAGTAAGAGAAGCTGGCAGCCGGAGAGATATTGCTTGGACGAATTCTCGCTAATGCAAAGCAGATGTTTTAGTCAAACGATCAACATGTTTGAGCAGGGTGGGTATCCTGCCTTTCCCGTGCATGCTTTTGATGAGAAGTTTTGCCCTCTCCTCCTTTATCCCATCTGATGTTATATAAAGAGGGTTGTCGCTTTTGCCGTGCCGTACTTCGCAGGATTTCGGAGTATCCTTAAAAGGTGTTTTCGCTACGCCGATCACAGCAACTTTTTCTTCCAGAAGGTCACGCAGGTGTTTGCCTAACCCTGGTTCTCTGGCCCTGCCGAGATAGACAAATCCGTCAATGATAATGCAGTCAAGCGCTTCCGGCACCTGTTTCAGGAGTGCAGCTATACAGGGCAATTCGCGTCGGTAGAACTGGCCTGACAAATACTTATCCGGTACTGCACAGGAGAGCACAATCTCCCGTATGGGTTTTTCATCTGTCCAGTTACGGAACAAGACGCCGCCAACTACAGCTGCATCTTTTAAGTAGGCCACATCAACAGCAAGGATCATGATAAAAATTCTGTAAATATTGTGATATTATTTCTGCTGCAGCAGACACAGCCAACATGACACGGGAAAAAATATTATAACGCCATGCCTGTAAACTCAGTCGATTTTGATACCCTTTCCCGCAGATGTTTTTTGACTGCTGCTAAGGACACAATTCGTCTCTGGGTCATATATCCGCAGCCAGGGGCGTCTCCACATCTGTATATGGAGATACCTCTGAAAAATGCTCCACCTTGACTCTACCAAGGAGGCAATACCACGGGATGTTGACATTATCCCGGAAGTGGCTGGTCAATTCAGAGTCTAAACCACTATTGGGCCCTCCCTATCAATCAAGTTCAGGAGAATCTTTCCCTAATCGTACACTTTACGAAGGAAGCACAGGAAATCTTATCCAATTTTCAATTTCTTGTCTCAATTGTTTTACCTTTTTTAATTCTCCAGCCAGCTATTCATGGTGGACAGATGAGGGAATGCAAAGAGTAGTAGCTAATCTGTAAACTATTTTCATTTTTGAACCGTCTATTGGGTGTTCTCATTAAAGCAAAAATTTAACTGGAGGGAATTATGATGCAGAAGTTTTTAGTAGCAGCGGCTTTGGTCGTAGTTGTTAGTTTAGTTGGTTATTCCATGGTAAGTGCGCGGGGCAACCATGACCATGGCCATGGTCCTGGTATGGGGTATGGATATGGTGATGGTTGCGAATATTGTGACAACTGGTCTTATGATGGTCACGACAAAGAGAAAGTGGACACTTTTCTTAAAGAAACACAAGAAACCAGAAAACAACTTGCGGTCAAAAGAAGTGAACGGAGAGCATTGATGAGTCAGGATAATCCTGATGAAAAGAAAGTAGGCAAACTGACTGGTGAAATCTTTGATCTGAAAAACCTGTTGGATGAAAAAGCAAAAGGGGCTTTTGGGGATAATCCTCCTTTTCGCTATAAAGGTTCCAGAGGAGGATTTGGCAACTGCGATAGAGGACCACGCAATTTTTAGTCTGCTAAACTTGAATTAGGCAGAAGGCGTTTCCAGCAAACTGGAAACGCCTTCTTTATTGGGATGCCATAAGATAAAATAATCACTCTATAAATCCCCTGACCATGTTGCCTCAGATTTTGTCTGCACAAACGCAAGATGTTGGCAAGCAATGCACACTTGATAGTTTTCTGAGAAGCATTCTCAATTGTTTGTTTTTATTGACATCTGCCCTATTATATTTTTATTATCCTATTTATACAAAATACTTTCAAGTACTAACGGAAAGCCACAGTCTGAGATAGGTGGGTTGCCCGTTAAATCGGACCCGAGTAATCCTATGTGGGAGGGATCGGACTATTTATTAGGAGATAAATAATTTTTCTGTGGAGAAATCAAATGGTCATGCAGATATGCCCTTATTGCCTAATTTCGATTTCTTATCAAAAAAATATCTGCCATCAATGCGGCTACAAAATTGATAAGCGTCCTCAAAGTTCTCAAGAGATTTTGCCAAGGATTCGATCATCTAAGCCTATTTTATTCCACAAGTTTAAATTCAGGCGATCAAGCAAACTGAAATTGGTTGATTGATCAGTCAAAATTATAAATTTCCTCTCCATTCCTGCATGCTTCTCAAATTATCAAGATGTTTAAAGGATGTGAAGATTAGCCTTCTGTTTGTGGTATCAGAAAATCTGCTAATACCTCCCATATTAATTCAAATGCGTGAGATATGAAGCAGTCAAGAGATATATGGGGGATGCAGCCTTCAGGTATGGTATGCAAAAACCGGTTGATGAGATATAAATGCTTCTATAGAACTATTTCACCCTACATCCTAACAAATAAAAATACTCCGCAAAATACTCCTGCAATCTGATTCACTTTTTGACAATAGGTATATAGTTATAAAAAATGCTGAAAAGTAGGTATAATGAAGGTTTCACTACACAAGAAGTATTTTGGCAACAAGAATAATTTAAAGACTAAATTATTTTTTCACACAAGGGATAAGGTGAAAGAATTAATGGTTATGATCATGGTTTTGTTCTTGCTATTAACTTCTGCGTCTGCCATAGCAGGCAAGAATACCGGCACTCTGAATGTTACGGTAACCGTTATCGAGACAGGCAGTGTAAGAAGCCCTGATATGGGTGATTTTAGCTATTATAACCCAGCAAATCCCGTTGACAGCACAACAACTCAAGGTTATGGCACATTTCGTTGCGCCAAAAACAAATGTTCCAAGAGGTACATAACAAGAGCAAATACCATGACCACTAAACTGGATGCTCTGCATGGAAGTTTTTCTGAAACGGTTCTATTGTATATTTATACTGTGGAGTATTAGAAGGCCGCAACAAGTTTGCAATTATCCTGCAAAGCCAAACCTGTTGCAAAATAGAGGAGAAAAGTTATGGTTCAATAAAAATAGCCTGGTTGCCAATTACATGCACTCGATCTGTTGAGCAAAATATGGCGCAACTTTCTTGCGGTATGACTGAGGAAAGTCTGTAGACTCATGGTGGAACTAAATCTCTGGAGGATATTATTAAAAGGGTTAAATTAACAATTCTGTGTACGTGCCTTTTGATTCTGGGTAGCTTACAGACTCCTGCAGCTGAAGAACTTACCTGGCAACTCAGTGGGGAAGTGTTCTTTGTAAACTCCCTTTTTAAAAATATCTTTTCAAAAGGAGATAAGGTCACTTACACGTTCACTTTCGAAACAAATACTATTGATTCTGACCCTGACAATTCATCTAATGGCATTTATAATAATGCTATTATAGATTCTGAAATTGTTGTGGGTAGTTACAAAGCCAGAATAGAAAATTATTCAATTCAAGTTAGGGACAATTCCAATTCCGGTAATGATATAGTTAAATTGGGTGGCAATTCTTCAGACACAGTAATAGATGGGGGCAATTTAGTAGGACCTGATGGCACAGTTTATTTATTTGATGGGATTTTGGGTATCTTTGTTGATTCAGACCGTACTATGCTTACTGCAGATTCTCTTCCTACTGATACAAACGATATAATGCACAATGCTGACAAACAGTCATTTCATATACAATGGATTCTGGGAACAAATAGTAAGGGAGGTATTGCTCTTAAAAACATTCAATTAAATGATATTACATGTGGCCTAACTGATACAGACGGGGACGGTTTTTGGGATTTGTGTGATAATTGCCCCACTGTGCCCAATACTGATCAAGCAGATAGTGATTATGACTTTGTTGGAGACGCTTGTGATGTATGTCCTGATATTGCTGATGATCAATATGATTCTGATTCTGATAACGTTGGTGAACCATGCGATAACTGCCCAACAAGTTATAATCCAGACCAGAAAGACCTTGATGGAGATGGAATTGGGGATGTATGTGATAAAGACCAACCAGAAGTTCCAGCAAGTAAGGAAGGCTCTGCAAAGACCTGCTATGACTTCATGGATAATGACGGTGATGGTGCTACTGACTGTTATGATTCAGACTGTTCAGAAAATATTATATGCAGATTAGTTATTAACAAAAATAATAACCTTCAAGGGAAGTCAGGTCTCCAAATGTCCTTGCTTTTTTATTTCAAGATTTAAGGTGCATGCTATGAAGGTTGAAAAAATGAGTTGAACGACCAGTTATTCTTGCCAGCGCACACCTGGAAAATAAAGCCGGAGTCCGGGATCACCAGATCTCTCTCTGGCTTTTTGCATTCCTGGTCAGATGTCCAGCTGTTAGAGTGACTCTGAAAGTTGCCATGAAAAAGTTACTGTTTTGGTAAGAAGATTGGAATGTAAAATATTTTTTTTAATAGGATTCTTCCAAAACAAATTTTTCCCAGTCTGTTGCTAATTCTTCAAAACTTTTCCCATAGATTTTTTTGTAGGTTAAAGAACTTGATTTATGAAGCTCTGCTAATCTTTGAGCACCATATGTTACAACCAAAAAATTTATAAATGATCCTGCCTCAATATAAGCTAATCTTCGTTTATCGGTTCCTACCTGCGTAAAAATCTCGTTAGCATCTTTCAGTATTGGAAGAGGGATGATTTGCTCTTTGTGATTTCTAAGAAAATCATCAAGAGGTATAGAAAAATTAGGAAATCCCTTGAAATTCCCATATTTTTCCTGAAAATAAACAGCCAATCCTTCTGAAAAAAAACTATTGTTTTCATGTTTGGCAATTATATGTGTCAATTCATGTATAATAACCGCACGTTCTTCTCTAACATGCAGAATTGGCAATGAGACAATACCTGCATTTTCATTACAGATCCCTTCATCAACAATATTAATTTTTATCGCCCTTTTGGGCTTAACGCTCAGTATTTGCGGAATAAATTTTATTGCTCTTTCAGCCTCTTCCTTCACTGCATCAATATCAGCTTGTGTGAGGTATTCTGGTTTCGTAGCTACTACGATTTGAAGATCTGCAATTTCATTGTTATCAAAATGAGAGGGTATTTTGGCCAGAATTATAACTAGCAGAATAGCAATAAACGTCGTAACCAGAAGTAATTTTGGGAAAAATTTATTCATTAGAAGCTAATTTTTTCAAAGCTGAATACCAACCTTCAAGGGCATTATTGCCAACACATTCCTTAATTGCTTATCATAGCTCTTAAAATTCAATATCTTACACGATATTATCACTTCATTTTTGACTCATAAACTGCAGTTTTTGCAATGCTACCATTATTCAATTATCCTTATAGTGTTGTACCAAGGTACAATTGAATCTCCTTATACAATTGTTTAACCATAAGTTGTGAAATTAAAAAAGTTAGATCATATTTGAGGCGGGAACACAAACTGCCGGGCTTGATTGATTTTTATTTTTTAGATGGATGGAGAAAACACCAATGGCTGGTGAAGATATTCTGACCAGAATCGGCAAAGAAGTCATAAGTAAAGAAATCATTGAAACCCAGATTGGAACTATTGATTATCTGCTTAATCTGCTGTCACATCTTTTCCGTAACAAAATCACTGCAATGGGCGGATTATGCCGAAGAATTGATAAAATTGCCGAAACCGGCAGTAACGGTCATAATGACAACTGTCAAAGTTGCGTTGAAAAGACCAGAAATGTCTTAAGGGAAGCACGGGAGATTGAGAAAATACTGATTCAATTTGATCTAGTTCTCGCTGATATAAAAAAAGCCACCGTCCTCAATATAGAAAACATTCCTCTGACCAGATTAATACATGAGATTCAAACAGAAAATCCAAGCAATGATTTTTTAATTGAACTTGAGGATCCCCAAACTGAATTGACGCTGGTGACGGATAGGAGAAAAACGGTAAAGGCAATCTGCAGGATGGTGCAAAAACTTACCGAAAACAATAAAGAGCTTATTACCGTTACCGCCACTAAAATTAACCAGAAAAAAACCAAGATTTCACTGAAACAAAACGGGATGAATACGGAAAACCTTGCTAATTTGGTTAATATCCGCGAAAACGGCAATGCAAACAACCATTCTTTGAACGATTTGGTCGTAATCATCTCATCCTGTTTGCTTCCTGAGTTGGGGATAAAAATTGAGATCGAGAAGACTTTGGTTGAATTTACCTTTCACAGCCCTAGGGGGAGTGAGTGCGAATGATAGCTTAGAAATTAACATTCGCAGATGATTTTTGAAAGGTTGCCATGTCCAGTGGCAACCTTTCCTTATTTTTAGAGGGTGAGAAGGTAAGCTTGTGGCAAGAAATCTTGATTTACCAGTGCTTGTTTTATTATCTGTTTTCTATACCTGGAAATTATTTACAGAAAACAGTTAGCCGGCATCGCAAGCGAGCTCTAAGGCAGGCTGTTAGCCCCTGAATAATACGGTGCGGAATATTTGTGGGGACTTATGGTTCTTGACGGGGCGTGTGAAGAAATTTACATTAACATACGAAGCAAATAAAATTCTCTTTTTTGAGGGGGTGAAAATGCCCAAGAAATACATGATGATAATTAGCCATTCCACTGACGATCCTCATATGGCAAGTGTTTCCATGGGGCTGGCATCCTGTCTTGTTTTAGAAGGAGCAGATGTTGCTTTATTTTTCATGTCAAAGGGATCGAAATTAGTCCAAAAAGGCGTAGCGGCAACCATCGTAGTTGAGGAAAATATAGCTCCAGTTAAAGATTCTCTTTCAATAATTCTTAAGGGGGATGCTCAATTGTATGTCTGCAAAATTGACTTAAAGAAATTTGGCATACCCGAAGACGAATTGCTTGATGGTGTAAAAATTGTCGACCTGATGGACGTTTCTGCCCTTATGTTGGAGAGGGAGACAGTTAAGTGCTAAACTATGCTTTCTAGTAGGCAGATAATTACTACGTATGTTGATTTTTCTACCAAAACTAGACTGGTTATCCGGTTAATCAACATTACCACCACACATTACAACTTTCACTTTGCCCGAAAATAGTTGCAATTGTGGCAAGACATGTTGACATCAGAAAAATACAAATTCACATACTGAGTTATCATGTTTTGGTAGGTATGATTTTCGCATTTTCAAATGGATCAAAAGTACTTCTGTAGTTAATTTAAAAAAGAATTTTCTATTTAAAGTTTAATACCTCCTCTTTAGAGGGATCAAGTCGCATGAGATTCATTTCTTTTGCTAAACCAGTTCTTACATAAAAAATTAAGGTCAAAGAGTTGAACCCCGATTATCCAATAAATGATTCGTCTGACAATGACTGTCATGAATTGCAACGCAGAATCCAGGAACTTGAAAAAAGATGCAGGCAGGCTGAAGATGCCCTGCAATCACTGAAAGAACAATATCGTATTCTGGGTGACAGTTCACTACTTGGAATTTTTACCATTAAAAATGATGGCTGTATTTCAGGTATGAATAGGAAAATGAAAGAGTTACTTGATTGGCCAGCAAACAGAGATATTAAAGAGTTAAATATATTCCAATATGCCCCACTGGTGGATTCCGGCGCGATAAGCGCGTTTCGATTCTGTTTTGAAAAGAATACGCGCCTAACCGGTGATTATCCCTACTCGAAAGGCGCTGCTCAGTTCTTTCTGCGTTATCATATCAGTCCATTTATTGATAAAGACGGAATAACTTCAGGAGTTATAGCTTTTGTCGAAGACATCACTGAAATTAAACTTGCCGAGAAAGCCACCTTGGACAGTGAAGAAAAGTATAGGCTCCTCTTTGAGTCTGCTCCTGTGGCTATGATTGAGAGAAATGCCAGTGCACTAAAACAGCATTTGGAGCAACTCCAGGCGGATGGCGTTTCTGATCTTCGCTTATATTTTGAGCAATATCCAGAAAAACTGATTGATTGCATGAATCTGATCAAAACCGTGAAGTGTAACAATGCATTTCGGAATCTGATGGAGGCCCAAAACTGGGAAGAGATTCAAATAGGCATCAAAATGACCAACAATCCGGATTATTTGCTGCGAATGGCTCTGGAAATGGTATTGATGGTTGCAGATGGTTGCATTTCGAAAGAGCAGGAATTCTCAATTGCAACAGTTAAAGGAACTCAAAAGACTATTATGGCAAAATCTCTACCTCTTACCGGACATGAAGATACTTTATCCAGTATTGTGCTTGCCATGGTCGACATAACAAAACGCAAAGAGGCACAGGAAATGCTGCTTGCCAGTGAACAGAAATTTCGTGAGCTGGCCATGCGGGATAATTTGACAGGTCTGTATAACCGCCGATATCTTTTTCAATCAATGGAAGAATTGGATCAACATACCAAGAACAAAAAGTTAATAGTTTCAGTTATCTTTATGGACCTCGACCGGTTTAAGGAAGTTGTGGACACTTATGGACACCTCAATGGAAGCCTTATCATAAAAGAGGTGGGGCAGACGATTCAGGCAACTCTGAATAGACCCGACTTTGCAGTTGCTTATGCTGGAGATGAATTCGTGGTTGTCCTGCATAATTGTGATCTCGACCAGGCCCTTGATAAGGCTAAGGAAATACAGAATCAGATAAAAAATCGACTTTTCCTCCGGGACCAGGGACATAAAGTTCGAATTCGATCTAGTTTCGGCATCGCTGCCTTTCCATATCAAGCTGAAAATATGACGGATTTGTTGGCGGCAGCAGATAAAGCTCTATTTGCTGCAAAAGGCGCAGGAAAAGATACCATCAAGTGCGCTACCTAGGACTCTCGTTGTCCAGAGGTTAGCTTGTCAAAGACAGTTAATCCTTTTTTCGTTTCAATAGCTATTATACATCTGGATGCGTAAGTAATTCTTAAAAGTGCAATGTGTAGTCCCGATATTTTAATCCTGCTTCTGGCGGGGGTTATATTGCCGTTGCCTTCGGACATCTTACCTGGTAATTTTTCATTTCCGATTCAACATCATGGCACGCTATCCACTTGTAAATAATGATAAAATTTCTTAACCGAATGAATGAAATGAAAGATTTATCTTCGTTGAAAGTGATTATTCTATTTTGCGTTCTAATTGGTTCAGTCGTTTTATTATCTAACGTGGCCAATAAATTGTGGGGTGGTAAACCAGAGACAATTCCGCCAACAAAAGAACTTGTAATTGTTGAGGGTATGACAGTTGCCGAGTTTGGGCAACAAAACGATATCCCCAATCCAGTAATGAAAGAAATACTTGGACTGCAAAGCAAGATTGATTTGCAAAAGAAGCTAGAAGATTTTGGTCTCAGTCACGAGCAAATAAAAACCAAATTCGACAAATCTTTGACTCTAAAAGCAGAGCATGATTCAAAAAACTGGTTTAAAATCCCTTTAAAATTCAGTTTATGGTTTGCCTTTCTGGGAGTTGTTTTTACGCTGATGCGCAGAAACAACATTAACAGCCAGACAAGAAAAATTTTGTATCTGACGGCAGTAATTATCTTTGGAATTATTTTAGGTGCAGACCCCAGCCCAATGGGGACTGTTAAGGATGCAGTCCATCTGTATGGCTCTAAAAGGGTTATTTTCCCACCAAGGATGATTGCCTTATCAATCTTTTTATTTATCGTTTTCCTGGCAAATAAATTCATTTGCTCCTGGGGATGTCAAATTGGAACATTGCAGGATATGCTTTTTAGATTAAATCGAAACAAAAAAGACACAAAAGGGATTATCCGTCAATACAAACCAGCCTTTGCGGCTACAAATTCTATTAGGGTTATCTTTTTTGTTGTTTTTACAATTGGAGCCTTTATCGGAGCCACAGATCTTATTGACCCAATTGATCCTTTCAAAATATACAAGCCAGCATATATTACTGGTATGGGCTGGTTATTTATCGGTTCAATCTTATTGCTTAGCCTCTTTGTGTATCGACCTTGGTGTCAGATGTTCTGTCCATTTGGTTTAGTCGGTTGGCTAGTAGAAAAAATAAGCCTCTTCAAAGTTACGGTTGATTATGATAGCTGTATAAGTTGTGAAGCATGCGCAAAAGCTTGTCCGTCCACTGTGATGAATGCAATTCTGAAAAGAACGCATGTAATTCCTGATTGTTTTGCTTGTGGAACCTGCCTAAGTATTTGTCCTACTGATTCAATAAAATTTCAGCCAGGCACGAGGAAGATGCCGCCAAAAGATAAATTCAAAGATGCTGGCAAGAAAAAGGATATTTCATGATAATGAAAGTCAATATGCCTGCTCTGAAGGTCAAAACTATGGATTGTTAAGCCAGTTATTATTACCACTGAACATATGAAACAAATAAAGCCAGGATTGGGAATAGAAAATCCCACTCTGGCTTTTTGCATTTCAAGTCAAGATATCCATCTGTTATAGTGACTCGGAAAGTTGCCTTGCATAAGATAAGTTTTGGAAAAAAATGCCGACTTTGATCCTGTTCATCAAAACAAAATCATTCTCGTTATCATCATTTCAATCTTACAAAAAAGGGCTTCAGCGATGCGAAAATTTATATTAACTACAGTTTTGGGGGGAGTGCTCTTTCTGATCCCATTTGTCCTTGTGGTTGTTCTTTTGGCCAAGGGGTTTGCAATTATGCGCACCATTGCTCAAAAAGCTGATTTATTTTTACCTTGGGATTCAATTGTGGGTATGCCCGTAGTTGATGT